>Ga0307312_10001645_pt1 | contig 11492 bp, 10 predicted proteins | sample ER_DNA_202_FD_194489 | JGI IMG/M metagenome (GOLD analysis project Ga0307312, IMG submission 194489) | Bulk soil microbial communities from the East River watershed near Crested Butte, Colorado, United States - ER_DNA_202 | ecosystem: Environmental > Terrestrial > Soil > Floodplain | place...
AGCTCATGGATCCGTTCCAGATCGTTCTCATAGGGCCGACCGTCCAATTGTAGAGGGATGCAGGAAGTTCGCCGAACTCGGCACGATCCCTTCCCGACGGCGTCGCTTGCGATGCCGTTTGGATGCCGCGGCGGCTTTGCCGTCGCGGCCGTCTGACGCGAGTGATGGATCAGCGCGGCCCAGAACGAAGGTGCAGCTTTGCCCCTACAGTCCGACCGGTGAGTAAAAGCGAGAACAGGACGATCGTCAGACTCTGGCGCGACGCCGTTTCGGCGAACCGGACGGGCACCGCCTACCTGGCAGAGACCGAGCCGGGCCACTGGCGGGAGGTCTCCTGGACCGAAGCCTCGCGCGCGGTCGACGAGCTCGCACATGGGCTCCTGTCGCGTGGCATCGGCAAAGGGGACGCCTTCGGAATCGTCAGCCGCACACGCCTCGAGTGGACGCTGTTCGACTTTGCACTCGCGCTCATCGGCGGGATCACGGCCCCGGTCTACCCCGACAGCTCCGCCAGCGAAGCCGCCCACGTGCTTCGGCACTCCGAGGCAGTCGGCGCGCTCGTCGAGGACGACGCCCAAGTCGCCAAGGTCGAGCCGCTCGGACTGCCGCACCCCTTGACACTGCAAGATTTGGACGGCCTGAGGGCAGACGGAATCGCTTTCGCGCAAGCGCACCCAGGCGCGCTCAACCAAGCCGCTGCCGCCGTCGGCGAGGACGATCTCTACACGTACATCTACACCTCCGGCACGACCGGCCCTCCGAAGGGCTGCATGATCCGCCACCGCAACTACTACTCGATGACCTCGTCGATCGAGGGGATAGAGGACCTGTCGCTCGGCGAGGACGTCATGCTGCTCTACCTTCCGCTCGCGCACAACTTCGGGCGTCTGATGACGCTCTGGGGCGCTTACTCCGGTTTCACGATCGCGTTCTGCTCCGACCCGTACGCCGTCGCCGACGCCCTGCCGCAGGTCCGCCCCACGCTGCTGCCCAGCGTGCCTCGCATGTACGAGAAGGCGCACACGACGATCACATCCAAGCTTGAGGCGGCTTCGGGACCACGGCGCTGGCTCGGCGACTGGGCGCTTGGCGTCGGGCGCCGCGTCAGCGCCGTGCGCCAGCGGGGAGAGCCGCTGCCGCGAGCGCTGGCGCTCCAGCATCAGATCGCCGACCGGGTCGTCTACTCGAAGGTGAAGCAGCGCTTCGGCGGCCGCCTGCGGATCGGGATCTCGGGTGGGGCGCCTCTCGCCAAGGAGATCGGCGAGCTCTTCCATGCACTCGACATGCTGATCCTCGAGGGCTGGGGTCTCACCGAATGCACGACCGCGGCCACCGTCAACCGACCGCGGCGCTTCCGCTTCGGCACGGTCGGTCCGGCGATGCCGGGCGCCGAAGTGAAGACGGACAGCGACGGGGAGCTACTGATCCGCAGCGAGACGATCTTCGCCGGATATCTCAAGGACGAGGAGGCGACGAGGGCCGCGCTGACGGACGAGGGCTGGCTCCGCTCCGGCGACATCGGCGAGATCGACCCGGACGGCTTCGTGACGATCACGGACCGCAAGAAAGACATCATCGTCACCGCGGGCGGCAAGAACGTCGCTCCCCAGAACATCGAGAACTCGCTCAAGGCCTCGCGATACGTCTCGCAGGCGCTCGTCGTCGGCGACCGCCGGCCCTACGTCACCGCCCTGATCACGCTGGATGAGGCCGAGGTCGCGAAGGCGAACGGAGACGTGCAGGCGCTCGTCGAGCAGGCGGTTGAGGACGTCAACCGCCTGCTCTCACGCTACGAGCAGATCAAGCGCTTCGCGATCGTCTCGCGGGAGTTCAGCTCGGAGCAGGGCGAGGTGACGCCGACGCTGAAGCTCAAGCGCCGCGTGATCGAGGAGCGCTTCGCAGACGAGATCGAGCGGCTTTACGCTGGCTAGATCCGGCGGGCGCCCACTTTACGCTGGCTAGATCCGGCGGGCGCCCACCTGAGGCATCGCTTTCGATGCCGGCTGGAGGCCGTGCCGGCTTTGCCGGTGCGGCCGTCTAAACCAACAGTTGCAAAGCGATCTGCGGCCGCTAGATGCGGCGAGCGCCTACCTGAGGCATCGCTTGCGATGCCGGCTGGAGGCCGTGCCGGCTTTGCCGGTGCGGCCGTCTAAACCAACAGTTGCAAAGCGATCTGCGGCCGCTAAATGCGGCGCGCCCCGACGTACGTCGAGGCATACCAGCCGCTGATGCTGGAGATCTTGACCACGTCGCCGGTGTGGGGCGCGTGAATGAAAGAGCCGCCGCCGACGTAGATGCCGACATGCCCGAGGCCATCGAAGAAGACGAGGTCGCCGGGCTGGAGCTGGTCACGCGAGACGGGACTGCCCATGCCGTACTGCGCGTACGAACTGTGAGGAAGCGAGACGCCGACCTGCGAGTACACGTACATCACCAGTCCGGAGCAGTCGAACCCCGACGGCGACGCTCCGCCCCAGCGGTAAGGCACACCGAGGTACTGCTCCGCGATCGCAACGACGCTCGAGTGCGTCGGCGGGGGAGCCGGGCCGACCGAAACGCTGCCGCTGCCCGAAGACGCCACCGGCGCAACAGTGCTCGAGAGCGCCTGGGCCGGCGCCTGCTGCTGCTGGGCGACAATACGCGCCTGGAGCTCGCGGCGAAGCTCGGCCTGGCGCGCAGCCTCCTGGACCTGTAGGTGCGCGATCTCCCCGCGGATCGACGAGAGCAGCGCGCGTCGTGCCGAGAGCTGACCCTGAATCGAAGCCCGCTCTGAAGCGCGTTCGCGTACGAGCGCGGCGGCTTGGGCGGTCGCATGCTTGAGCCGGACCTGCCGCGCCTTCACCTCTTTGTCGAAGTGCGCCACCTGGGCGAGAACCTGCGTGTCCTGCGCAGAGATGCGGTCGGCAGTGTTGAAGCGGCTGACGAGGTCGTCGAGGCTGGACGCCCCGAGCAGCACCTCGAGGGAGTCGCTCTGACCGCCGGATGTATAGAGCGACACGAGCCGGGCCGCGAGGGCCCCCCGTGCGCGGCCCAAGCTCTGTTTCGCGACCGTGAGCTGCGCTTGGTTCGCCTTCAAGTCGGCTCGGACCCGGTTCAGCTTCACCGTTGCCAGGTCGTATGCCTGGATCACGCGCTCGAGGTTCGCGTCGAGTTGCTGGACCTGGCCCATCACGCTCTGGGCTTCGGCCTGCTTCGACGCGATCGTGGGGTCCCCAACTGCCGGCGTCGCCATCAGAACGGCCGCGAAGCTCAAGACTATGACTGCCGGCGCCGTACGTCTAATCGAGCGGCGAATCGTTCCGGTCGCTGGGCTCGATCGGCGCCCCAAGAGGGGCCGGTTCGTCACAAGCTCGGCACCCTACCAACCCGTCCGGACGCCCGCAACCAGGTTTCCAAGCGTTAAACCTCGCATTGCGAGGGGCCAACGCAGTGGCACAAACGCTTTGCTAGGTTCCCGCCTCGTGCCGGCGGACCCGATCACTCGGCGGGCGCGCCCACTCGCCCTTGTCGTGTGCTCACTCGCCGCGGTGGGCATCGCGCTGCCGGCAAGCAGCGCCGGTTCCGGTTCTTCGCTCAGGCAGCAGGCCCAGCGGCTGACGCAGCAGGACAGCGCAATCGCGTCGAGATCGAGAGCCGCGGTTCTGACGCTGTACGGGCTCGACAGCCGGCTCACCCGGACGCAGGCACAGCTGGCGTCGCTTCGGTCGCAGGCCGCCGCGATCGACCGCCAGGCCGAAGAGACGAGGCGCGAGCTCGCAGTGGCCAAGCAAATCTTCTCCGTCTCGCAGCGCAACCTGGCCGCGCGCCTCCGTTCCGTCTACGAGCAAGGCGACTCCGATCCGCTCGCGATCGTGCTCGGCGCTAAGACACTCGACGACGCGCTCACCGGCCTCGAGACCGAAAAGGCCGCCGCGGAGACCGACCGGGCGATCGTCGCGCAGGCCCGCAAGAGCCGTGACCGCTATACCGGCCTGCAGCATCGCCTGGCAGCCCGCGCTCAGAAGCTGCGTAGGCTCGAGGCGAGTGTCTCGGCGACGCTCGGCGTCCTCTCATCGGCCAAGGCGGGACGGATCTCGTACCTCCGGCAACTGGCGAACCAGCGAAAGCTCAACCGGTCGCAGATCGCCTCGCTCGACGCGCAGGCGCAGGCAATCGAGGCCCAGGCCCGCCGCGTCGCCGTCCAACAGGTGGCGAGCACTCAGACCGCCGCGCATTCTCCAGCGCCCACGCCAACCGCTCCTCCCGTTACAGGCGCCGCGACCATGACCGTAACCGCGACCGCGTACACGCTGCAGGGCCACACGGCCACGGGCGTACCGGTCGGATACGGGGTCGTTGCGGTCGACCCGAGCGTGATCCCGCTCGGGACGCGGATGACGATTCCGGGCTACGGCGAGGGCGTCGCCGCGGATACAGGCGGGGCGATCCAGGGCGCAGTGATCGACCTCTGGTTCCCGACGGCCGCCGATGCGGCGAATTGGGGCCGCCGGACAGTCACGATCACGTTGCACTGACTAGACTTCCGGTCGCGGCTACCCCTGGAGGGGAAGGGGGAATGAGGTGACCGAATCCATGGAGACGACGACCACGCCCGAGCAGGCGAGTCCACGCGTACTTTTGGTCGACGATCACGACCTCTTCCGCACGGGCCTACGCAATCTGCTCGAGGAGGAGGGCGTCGACGTGGTCGGCGAGGCAGCCGCCGGCGACGACGCCCTGCGCTACGTCCGTGAGCTCCAGCCCGATGTGGTGGTCATGGACCTGAACATGCCCGGCATGACCGGTGTCGAGGCGACGAAGAAGATCATCGCCTACGCCCCTCTTACACGCGTCGTCGTGCTGACGATCTCCGACCAGGACGGGGACGTGATGGAGGCGATCTTCGCCGGTGCGTGCGGGTACCTGCTCAAGGACGCGTCCGTCGAGGACGTCATGCGAGGAATCCAGGCCGCGGCGGTCGGCGAGTCGCTGATCTCCCCGACGATCGCGGGCAAGGTGCTGGAGCGGATCCGAGCCGCCACCGCGTCGCCCGAAGCGGCAGAGGCGATCAGAGCCGAGCTCTCGGACCGCGAGATCGAGGTGTTGAAGCTGATCGCGAACGGTAAGGACAACGCGCAGATAGCCGCCGACCTGCACATCAGCCCGAAGACGGTCAAGAATCACATCTCGAACATCCTGATGAAGCTGCAGATCGAGAACCGCATTCAGGCCGCGGTGTATGCGGTCCGTAGCGGAATCGTCTGAAACGTGGGCGTCTCGACTAACCGGGTTTAGACGGCCGCGCCGGCAAAGCCGCCACGGCCTCCAGGTCGGCATCGCAAGCGACGCCTCGGCGCGGTGCGAAGCGGAATCGTCTAAGCCGCTGCAGTAACGCGGCGCCGTGCGGTCGCGAGGAGCGTGCGCAGCTGCCTCAGATCGACCGAGGCGCGGCTGAGGCGGAGCGAAAGCTCGGCGAGCTCGTCGGCCTTCAGCTCCCTGTCGCGAGCACTCATCTCGGCGGCCAGCTTGCCGATCCGGCGCTCGATCCGAAGCTGCTCCGCCTCGAGCGAGTGCGCCTGTGCGTAGCCGTCCGTGAGTGTGCGCTCGAAGCGCGCGCGCGTCTGCTCGTCGTTGGCCGGCGGGCTCTTCGCCAGCGCGTCGAGCTCCTGGCACAGCGCGCCGAAATCGATGGCCGCTTCAGGGGTCATCGAAGTGATTATCTCGCCCCGCGGGTGCCGGTTCATGGGCCGCTTGGACTATCTTGGGCCCGCTTGAGGCCCATGGTCCTTGACCCGTTATGCATCGGTCCGAACAATGGATCCATGCGCCGGGCCCTTGCCGCCGCGCTCGTGTGCGCCGCCGCCGTCGCCTTCCCGAATGCGGTGGCGACCGGCTCGGCGAGCACGAAGCCGCTCACACAACGCCTCGCCCAAGCGCTGGCGGTGCCTCATGTGCCCGCGGCCCATTCCGCCGCCATGGCCCTCGACCTGAACACGGGAGCTTTGGTTTTCGGCCGCAACCCCGGCCTCTCCCTCGTCCCCGCGTCGAACGAGAAGCTCCCCATCACCTACACCGCCCTGGAAACACTCGGGCCCGACTACCGGATCGCCACCGACGTGCTCGGGCAAGGCACGCTGGTCGGGACCAGCTGGCGCGGGTCGCTCGTCCTGCAAGGACACGGCGACCCGACCCTCAGCTCCGCGGGCCTGAAAGGGCTCGCCGGGCAGGTGCGCGCCACCGGCATCCGCAAGGTCACCGGGTCTGTACTCGGCGACGAGTCCTACTTCGACTCGCGCCGAACGGCGCCCGGCTGGAAGCCCTCCTTCTACATCACCCAGTCGGAGCCACTGTCGGCGCTGACCGTCGATCGAACCTGGTTTCACACCCATCATTCGAGCGCTCCCGCTGCGGCGGCCGCGGCGCTGTTCAAAGATGCGCTGCGGAAGCAGGGAGTCTCGGTCACCGGACGCGCGACCCGAGGAGTCGCGAGCCCGGATGCTGAGCAGCTCGCCGAGGTCCTGTCCCCGCCGCTTGCGCAGATCGTGGGCTTCATGGACCGCGAGAGCGACAACTTCACTGCCGAGCTGCTCCTGAAGCAGATCGGCGCCGCGAACGGCGCGACCGGCACCACCGCAACCGGCGCGGCCCTGGTCAGGACGACGCTGGCTGAGGCGGGGATTCCGCTCGCCGGCGTCAGGATCATCGACGGCTCGGGGCTGTCGTCGCTCGACCGGCTGACGGCGCGCGCGATCGTGGGGATTCTACAGGCCGCCTGGCAAGACCCGACGATCAAGGCGTCGTTCGTCTCCGCACTGGCGGTGTCGGGCCGCACCGGCACGCTGAAAGACCGCCTGCGCAGGCCGCCCGCGCTCGGTGCCGTGCTCGCCAAGACCGGCACGACCTCGCTCGCCTCGGCGCTCTCGGGCTTCGTTCGGGGCCGCTACGTCTTCTCGGTGCTACAGAACGGCCGGCCCGTGTCGTACACCTGGGCGCGGCGCGCGCAGGACCGGTTCGCCACCGTTCTAGCTGCTCAGTAGCGTTTTCAACGCTCGCTCGTCGAGGATCGGCACGCCGGCCTTCTGGGCCTTTGCGAGCTTCGAGCCGGGGCTCTCGCCGGCGATCACGCCCGTGGTCTTCTTCGACACCGAGTCTGCGACCTTCGCTCCCTTGGCCTCAAGCGCCTTGCGCGCTTCGTCGCGGCTGAAGCCCTCGAGCGTCCCCGTGATGACGTAAGTAGAGCCGGTTAGCGGCCCTTCGACCGGTCGCTCCTCCGGGCCCGCTTCGAGGCGCAGAAACTCTCTCAGCTCGCCGACGAGGCGGAGGTTCTCGTTGTCGGAGAACCATTCCGCGATCGCCTCGGCTCGCTCCGGGCCTATGCCTTCGACCTCCTGGATCTCCTCCGGAGAGGCTTCGGCGATGCGATCTATCGACCCAAAGTGACGAGCGAGATTCTGCGCGGTTACCCACCCGACGTCCGGGATGTTGAGCCCTAGAAGCACCCGTGAGAACGGCGTTCGTTTCGAACGCTCGATTGCCTCGATCGCGTTCGACGCGCTCTTCTCCTGAAAACCCTCGAGCTCGAGTAGCTGCTCCTTCTTCAGCCGGTAGAGATCCGGCAGCGAGCGAACCAGCTCGAGCTGCCAGAGGCGCCGCATCAGCTGCTCGCCCACGCCGTCGATGTCGGCCGGCCCCTGCACCCAGTTGATCAGCGTCTCGAGGCCGCGCGAGGGACAGGCGCGGTTCGGACACCGGTGCATCGCCTCGCCCTCCGGCTTGACGACTTTTGCCCCGCAAAGTGGGCACTTTTCAGGCATCCGGAAGGGCTTGGTCCCCTTCGCGTGGGTCCCGGCCGGACCGACAATCTGCGGGATCACGTCGCCCGCCCGCTGGACGATGACGAGGTCACCCTCGCGGATGTCCTTGCGGTTGATGTCCTCTTCGTTGTGGAGGGTCGCCCTCGAAACGGTGACGCCCCCGACCTGGACCGGCTCGAGCATGGCCCAGGGGTTGAGCGCCCCCGTCCGTCCGACGCGGATCGCGATCTTGTCTAGCTTCGTCCGCGCCGTCATCGGCGCCCACTTGAACGCGCGCGACCAGCGTGGCCTCGAGTGCAGCGCGCCGAGGATCGCCTGCTGCTCGAGCGAGTCGACCTTGATCACGATCCCGTCGATTTCGTAATCGAGGTCAGCGCGCCGGCGCTCCCACTCGCGGCAGCGCTTCGCCACCTCCTCGATCGACTCGAGCCGCTCTGCGAACGGGTTCGTCCGGAAGCCGTGCTCCCGCAGCCAACCGAGCTCCTCCCAGTGGGAGCCGAGGTCCAGGCCCTCGGCCGCACCGAGCCCGTAGACCCAGATCGAGAGCGGCCGCGAGGCGGTGATCGACGAGTCCTTCTGGCGAAGCGAGCCCGCCGCAGCGTTGCGTGGGTTCGGCGCGAGCTTCTGGCCGAGCTCCGCGATGCGCTCGTTCAGCTCGCGGAACCCGGAAAGCGGTAGGTAGACCTCACCGCGCACCTCGGCGACCGCGGGCGCGTCGTCGCCCAACATCCGCAGCGGGATCGCCTTGATCGTCTTCAGGTTGACCGTCACGTCCTCGCCCTGAATTCCGTCGCCGCGAGTTGCGCCCCGTGTCAGAAGGCCGTGCTCGTAGGTCAGGTTCACGGCGAGACCGTCGATCTTGGGCTCGATCACGTAAGCGACCGCCTCGTCGGAGTCGAGCCGCTTGCGCACGTCATCCGCCCACTTGAAGAGGCTTTCGTCGTCGGTCACCTTCTCCAGCGAGCCCATCGCCGTCAGGTGCTCGACCTTCTTGAAGCGCTCACTCGCCGGCGCACCGACGCGCTGGGTCGGCGAGTCCGGCGTAATGAGGTCGGGATGCTCGTCCTCGAGCGCCTTCAGGTCGTCGTAGAGCCGGTCGTATGCTGCGTCCGAGATCTCGGGATCGTCGAGAACGTGGTAGCGGTAGAGGTGGTGATTCAGCTCGGCGCGGAGCTCGTCAATCCGCGCCTGAACGTCCTTGACCGCTGACGCTGCCATCGAGCTGATGCTAGCGAGGGCGCGCAGCGTCCAATCCAACCACGTCCGGGGTCAGACCCAGGCTTCGCAGCGGTTGTAGGGACAGTCCCCCTTCAGGGACAGTCCCTGGGGACTGTCCCTATGACCGTCTCGAACTACGCCTGGCCGTTTCAGTAACGGACGCTGACGAGGTACAGGCCCCAAGGGGGCGCTGTCGTGCCGGCCTCCGCGCGGTCGCGCCCTTCGAGCAAGCCTGCCAGCTCCTCGGGAGAGCGCTCGAGCATCGTCCCGACCAGCGTACGGACCATGTGGCGCAGGAAGCTGTCGGCGGTGAGCTCGAGCTCGAGCACATCACCCCTGCGGTGCCAGACCGCGCTTTCGATTTTGCGCGTGAAGACCCGGTGCTTGGTCTCGGCCGGCGTGAACGCCCGGAAATCGTGCTCCCCGAGCAGCAGATCCGTCGATTCGGCAAGTCGTTCCTCGTCGAGCGGCCGGGGATACCACCAGCTGCGCCGAAACTCGAACGGCGACGAGGTGCGGCGCCGGTAGATGCGGTAGCGGTAGCTCCGGGCCTGCGCCGAACGTCGAGCGTCGAACTCGGCAGCAGCAGCCTCGACGGCGGTGAACGACACGTCGTCGGGAAGCTCGGCGTTCAGCGCCTCCGCGGCCCGCTCGGTCGGCGGCCCGCCCTCGGCATCGACGCTCGCAACCTGGGCCAGGGCATGGACGCCCGTGTCGGTCCGGCCGGCCACTGCGAGCTCGCTCCACGTCGAAAAGACGCGGTCGAGAGCGTCGCGAACGACCCCCTCAACCGTCCGCGTACTCGGTTGAGCGGACCAGCCCCGAAAGGCCGTGCCGTCGTACTCGAGCATTAGTTTGAGCCGCACGTCAGGGGATCCTGACGTCGCTTGTCAGGCGTGCCTTATGATAGGAGTACTTGCACACCGTCTGGTAAACTCTAGTCGTATGAGCGACCGTCAGGTCTTCCTGCTCCAGCGCGTCCAGCCGGCGATGACCGGTCTCATCGACGGCTCGCTCTCCACCCTGGCGCCGATCTTCGCCGTCGCCCTCGCCACGCACAAGCCCCACGTGGCCTTCTTCGCCGGGCTCGCCACCGCGATCGGGGCCGGAATCAGCATGGCCTTCTCGGAGGGGCTGTCGGACACCGGAGAGTTCACCGGCCGCGGGAATCCGATCGTGCGCGGGTCGATCACCGGCGTCGGCACCTTTGTGGGCGGGATCCTCCACACACTGCCCTTTCTCATCCCCCACTACCGGATCGCGCTGGTCTCCGCGATTGTCGTCGTGGCCTTCGAGCTGCTGACGCTCGCCTGGCTGCGCTGGCGGTTCTTCGAGGTCAGCTTCGCCCGCGCGCTCGGGACGGTCACGTTCGCCGGCGTCGTGATCGCGGCCGTCAGCGCCGGGCTCGGCAGCGCGGCTTGACCGCCCGCTAAGAACTCGTTTCAGAGGACAAACCGTGATCGGCTTTGCCGCCCGGAATTGGACGGACGCCCGGGCAAAGCCCGGACGTCCTCTGAGTCGGCGTCGCGAGCGACTTAAGCGCGCGGCACGTAGTCGACGAGCTCCAGGTACGCCATCTCGGCAGCGTCTCCCTGGCGCGGGCCGAGCTTGACGATCCGGGAGTAGCCGCCGGGCCGGTCCGAAAACCGCGGGCCGACCTCGCTGAAGAGCTTGTGGACGACGTCCTGAGAGCGCAGGAACTTCAACGCCTGCCGCCGGGCCGGCACGTCTCCGCGGCGGCCCAGCGTGATCATCTCCTCGGCGACCGGGCGGACCTCCTTCGCCTTCGCGACGGTGGTCTTGATCCGACCGTGTTCGATCAGGGACGCGGTCAGGTTGGCGTAGAGCGCCTTGCGGTGGGCGGAATCGCGCCCGAGCTTTCTGCCGGCCCTTTGGTGGCGCATGGCGCTAGCTAGGCGGCGCCTCCGCCGCTGCCGCCGTTCTCGCCGCGCAGGGTCAGGCCGTGAGTGGCGAGCGTCTCCTTGACCTCTTCGATCGACTTCTTGCCGAAGTTCGGGATCGCGGCCAGCTCGTTCTCCGTCTTCACGACGAGGTCGCCGATCGTCTCGATTCCGACGCGCTTGAGGCAGTTGTACGAGCGGACACCGAGCTCGAGCTCCTCGATCGGGAAGTTCTCCATCCCGTGAGCGAGCGCCGGCTCCGCGCCGGCACCGCCGTCGTTGGCAGCCGCGGCCTCGCCGAAGCCCTCGATCCGGTCGAGATCGGTAAAGATCGCCAGCTGGCGGATCAGGATCTCGGCGGCCTGGCCGATCGCGTCTCGCGGGTCCAGCGAGCCGTCGGTCGTAACGTCGAGGATCAGCTTGTCGTAGTCGGTGCGCTGGCCGACGCGAGCGGCCTCGACGTCGTACGAGACGCGCCGCACCGGCGAGAAGATCGAGTCGACGGGGATGACGCCGATCGTGTGCTCAGGCCCGCGGTTCAGCTCGGCCGGAACGTAGCCGCGGCCGCGGCCGATCGTCA
>Ga0307312_10001647_pt1 | contig 11487 bp, 8 predicted proteins | sample ER_DNA_202_FD_194489 | JGI IMG/M metagenome (GOLD analysis project Ga0307312, IMG submission 194489) | Bulk soil microbial communities from the East River watershed near Crested Butte, Colorado, United States - ER_DNA_202 | ecosystem: Environmental > Terrestrial > Soil > Floodplain | place: USA...
CACGGCGACGTCGAGGTATACCTGGAACCCCACCGTCCGGCCGCGCGCCTCGTGGTCGTCTCGGCCACCGATGTCGCTCGGTCGCTCCGCCGGCACGGAGCGGAGCTCGGATCGGTCACCACGATGGTGGAGCCGCGCGCCGAACGGGTCGTCGCGGCCGATCGCGAGTTCCCCGGCATCGTCGTCGCCTCGCTCGCCGAGGTCGAGATCGACCCCGACACCGAGATCGTCCTCACCGATCACGACGCGCCCGCCGTGACGGAGACACTGGCCGCAGCCCTGCGTTCACCGGCCCGCTACATCGGCGTGATGGGCAGCCGGCGCCACGTCGGGCCCTACATGGACGAGCTGCGATCGATGGGGTTCTCCGAGAACGACCTCGCGAGGATCAACTCGCCGGTGGGGCTCGACCTCGGGGGACGGAGTCCGCAGGAGATCGCGCTCGCGATCGCGGCCGGACTCGTCGCGGCACGTCACTCGCGTGAGGGCGGCTGGCTGGCCACCCGATGACCGGCACGCACATCCGGAAGAACCGTGCGTACTGGAACGACATCGCCGCCGAGTACCAGCGCGAACACGCCAAGCAGCTCAACCATTGGGATCGACCCGTCTGGGGCGTGTGGGCCATCGCCGAGTCCGATCTGCAGGTGCTCGGGGACGTCGGCGGCCGTGACGTGCTGGAGCTCGGATGCGGAGCCGGCCAGTGGTCGATCTACCTCGCGAAGATGGGTGCTCGCCCGGTCGGTATCGATCTATCGATCGAGCAGCTCCGACACGCCTCCGCGCTCATGGGGGACGCGGGGACGGCATTCCCCGTCGTGAACGCCGACGCGGAGCGGACGCCCCTCGCCGACGCGAGCTTCGACATCGTGGTGTGCGACCACGGAGCCATGAGTTTCGCGGATCCCTTCCTGACCGTTCCGGAGGCTGTGCGCGTGCTACGGCCGGGTGGGCTGTTCGCGTTCAACGTGGCGAGCGCGTTCCATTTCGTGTGCTGGGACGACGAGGCGGATCGAGTCGGTGACCGCCTGATGCACGACTACTTCGGGATGCGGAAGTGGGACGAGGAGTCGGTGGACTTCATGCTCCCCTACGGCGAGTGGATCCGCCTGTTCCGCGCGAATGGGCTCGAGGTGGAAGACCTCATCGAGTTGCGCCCATCGGGACGGGCGACGAGTACATACGGTTTCTTTGCCCCTCGCGATTGGGCGCGCCGGTTTCCCGGCGAGAACATCTGGAAGCTTCGAAAGACGAGCGCCGCACCAACCTAGGATGGCGCGATGAGCGGGGCGCGTCCGTGGGTGACCTTCGTCGTCGCCGTGGCAGCGCTGATCGGGGCCCTGTTCATCCCCGAAAGCCGATCGGCGCAGCGGGCCGATCCGCGTCCGAACATCGTGATCATCCTCAGCGACGATCAATCACCCGAGTCGCTCCCGCACCAGCCGGCCGTCATGCCGTACCTCCAAGGTCAGGCTCTCGCCCCGCACGGGGAGTGGGTGCGCTTCACGAACGCGTTCCTGAACACACCGCTCTGCTGCCCGTCCCGCGCGAGCATCCTCACGGGCAGGTACTCGCACCAGACGCACGTGGAGACGAACTTCGACGGTCACTTGTTCGACGACTCTTCGACGGTGGCGACTTGGTTGCATGGCGCCGGCTACACGACCGGCCTCGTCGGCAAGTATCTGAACGGGTATCCGTTCGGACGTGCGGAGTACATCCCACCCGGGTGGGATCGATGGGACGGCAAGGAGCAAGGGGGAGGCGGGAGCGTCTATTACGACTACACCGTCCTGAAGCAGGGCTTCCCCGTCGCGTACGGCGGCGGCCCGGGTGATTACGGGACCGATGTGTACGCGTCGCTCGCGGTCAACTTCATCCGAACGGCGCCCACCGACAAGCCGTTCTTCCTCTATTTCGCACCGACGGCCCCACACCCCCCCTGGACGCCGCCGCCTAGGTACGAGAACACGTACGCATCCATGTCGATGCCGCATCTGCCGGACCTCAACGAGCTGGATGTATCCGACAAGCCGGCCTGGGTCCAGGCTCTGCCCTCCCTCACGCCTGAGGAGCTGACGGGCCTCGATCGTGCTCGACGACTCGAGTACGAGGCGCTCCTCGGCGTGGACGATGCCGTCCGCAATATCCTCCAGGCGTTGACCGCTCGCGGGGAGCTGGAGAACACCGTCATCTTCTACCTGACGGACAATGGGTTCTCGTTCGGCGAGCATCGATGGGTCACGAAGGATTGCGCGTACGAGGAGTGCATCCACACGCCGTTCCTCGTCCGGTTCCCGGGAGCCGTCACGAGGATGGACGACCACCTCGTGTCGAACGTGGATCTCGCGCCGACCCTGGCGGAGCTCGCCGATACGCAGCCGGGAGGTCCGGTTTCAGGCCGGAGCATCGTGCCGCTCCTGCAGGGACGACCGCCGCCCGACTGGCGCTCCGGCGTCCTCCTCGAATGGGCGGGAGATGACCGCATCCCGCCGTGGTGGGGAGTCCGGACCCAGGACTTCCTGTACGTCGAGCTCGACACCGGCGAGCGTGAGCTCTATGACCTGCGGACCGATCCGTTCGAGTTGGTGAACGTGGTCAACGATCCCTCGTATGAGAACACGGTCACTCGGCTCTCCGCGCAGCTCGCCGCGCTCAAGGCGAGCTGACCGGTCCCGTGGGGCGCGCGTGCCGAGCTCGGGGTTCGTGTGTGCTGATGCTCGTCGCGCTGAGCCTGTGCGTGGTACCGGCCGTTCGAGCACGGGCGGCGTCGCAACCTCCGAACGTTGTGCTGATCGTCACGGACGATCAGCGATGGGACTCGCTCGACACGATGCCGATCGTGGAGCGTGAGCTCGTCGGACGCGGTGTGACGTTCACGAACGCGTTCGTCTCCAACCCGCTGTGCTGTCCGTCGAGAGCGAGCATCTTGACGGGGGACTACTCACACTCGACCGGCGTGTACCGGCAGATCCCTCCGTTCGGTCGCTTCGAGGCGTTCCACGACGGATCCACCCTTGCCACGTGGTTGGATGGCGGGGGGTATGACACGGCCCTCGTGGGCAAGTACATCGACGGATACCAACACGCCGGCCTCACGGGGTACGTCCCCCCCGGATGGGACAGATGGGTCGGCTTCATCCACCCCGGCTACCAGGACTATCAGCTGAGCATCGACGGCGTGGCGCAGGCCTACGGCGACGCCCCGAGCGACTACTCGACCGACGTGCTCGCGAGCGAAGCCGTGAGCTTCATCCGCCGAGCGCGAGGTCCGTTGTTCCTGTACTTCGCGCCCGAGGCCCCGCACGCGCCGGCGACCCCGGCGCCGCCGGACCGGCTCGCGTTCGCGGGCCGCCCCGTTCCCATGGCTCCGAGTTTCGATGAGGCGGACGTCTCGGACAAGCCCGTGTACGTGCGCGATCTGCCGAGGATCACCGACGCACGCCGGGCCGAGGTGACGGCGTTCGCGCTCAACCAAGACAGGACGCTCCTGGGCGTCGATCGCGCGGTCGCTCAAATCATGGACGCGCTCCGCGCCACGGATCGTCTAGCGGACACGTTGATCGTCTTCACGTCGGACAACGGGATCTCCTACGGCGAGCATCGATGGACGAAGAAGGAAGTGCCGTACGAGGAGAGCATCCGGGTGCCGATGGTCGTGCGGTTCGACCCTATCGGGGTGACGAAGACGGACGCCCACCTCGTGGCGAACATCGACATCGCACCGACGGTGGCCGCGCTCGCGGGAGTGGCCACCCCGTCCCTCGACGGGCGCAGTCTCCTTCCGCTGCTCGGACCGTCGGGGGCGGACCCGCCGTGGCGCAAGGACCTGTTGCTCGAACACATGGAGGGCACCAACCCGGTCCCCACCTACTGCGGGGTGCGCGCGGTGCACACGGTCTACATCCGCTACGCGACCGGAGAGGAGGAGCTGTATGACCTCGAGGCCGACCCGTTCGAGCTCTCGAACCTCGCCACGGATCCGTCCGCGGCCGGTCTGCTGTCGTCGATGCGAGCCCGGCTCGATGTGCTGTGCGATCCTCCCCCGCCCGGATTCGACGACCGATGGTCCGGTCGGATCTGGGTGGCCATCGGCACCCTGTTCGCGGCGTTCGCGCTCGAAGCGATGAAGATCCGGCGACGGCGCACCCGGATCGTGCACTCGTGAAGGTCGTCGCGCATACTGGCTCGCCGTGGAGTACAACCCCGGTCCCGGCTCGCGGCTGCCCGTCCCGCGGGGTCGGACCCAGCTTGACCGCAGACGCGCTGCTCGCCGCCGGGGGTTCATCGCGTTCTCGGTCGTCCTGCTCATCGTCATCGCCTGGTTCGCCTGGCCGAGTGGGGGCCACGAGGGGGAGCTGGCCGGGTCCCCGGCCCCGACCACGGGTCATGGCGGGAATGGTGGCAACGCAGGAAGTCCGAGCACGAGCCCCGGCGTGCCGAGCGGCGCCCCGATCGACCACGTGGTGTATGTCATCAAGGAGAACCGGACGTTCAACAACTTCTTCGCGACGTATCCCGGGGCCGAGGGCTCCACGGAGGGCGGCACGCTCACCTGCACGGAGCACGGCTGCAGGGACGGCCCGGTGGTCCAGCTCTCGAAAGCCGACGACGTGCAGGCACACGACCTGACCCACTGCTTCCGATGTGGCCTGACGGCGATCAACGGCGGCAAGATGAACGGGTTCAACGCCATGAACGGCCCCATACCGACGGACTCGACCAAGGCTCCGCTGTACGGCCACGACATGAGCGGGTACTCGTACTTCGATCGCTCGGGGCTCCCGAACTACTGGGCGTACGCCGATCGGTTCGTGCTGGCCGATCACTTCTTCACATCGATGTTCGGCCCGACGCTCCCCGAGCACCTGTACACTGTTGCCGCGCAATCGAACTGGATCGTCGATAACAAGTCGACCGTCGATCACGCGGGGAGCTATTGCGACGACCCCACTGAGAGCGCCACGCAGTTCGATCCGCATCTGTCGGCCGGTGAGAAGCGCGCCATCATGGGCCTCGAGGACGCGATCACGGTAAACCACGACAACACCTACGCGATCGGCAACTACTGGGGGTCGCAGCGGCTGTGCTTCAACATCCCCGTGCTGCCCGATCAGCTGGAGCAGGCCGGGATCTCGTGGACCTACTACGCCGAGGACAATGCCTGGCAGAACGCGCTCCAGATGATCCGACACGTGCGCTTCGGTCCGATGTGGAAGCACGTCCGGTCACCGGAGGAGTTCGTGGGCGACGTGAAGCAGGGTGAGCTGCCGCAGGTCTCATGGGTGATCCCGCCCGAGTCGTACAACGATCACCCGGGTGCCGGGAAGAGCGTGTGCGCGGGCGAGAACTGGATCGTGAACCTCGTGAACTCGATCATGAAGAGCGAGTACTGGCGCTCGACGGCCATCGTGGTGGTGTGGGACGACTTCGGCGGCTTCTACGACCCAGTCCCGCCCCCGCACCCGGACATCATGGGGCTGGGTCCCCGGACGCCCGCGCTCATCATCTCGCCCTACACCCGCTCGGGCGACAACCCGAGCGGCGGGATCGTCGATCACACGACGTACGAGTTCTCGAGCGTGCTGGCGTTCATCGAGCAGCTCTTCGGCCTGGATGCGATGACCGAGCGTGACGCCGACGCGAGCCCGCTCGCCGGGGCGTTCGACTTCGAGCATCCCAACTTCGACAAGCTCATCCTGCCGCTGCGGACCGATTGCCCGTACGGCACGACGTTCTCGGAGCTTGGGCCGGGCTGGCCGCTCGCGCGGACGATCGGCTCACCGTACGACTGAGTGTGGCTCAGCCGTCCGGGAAGGCGGGTGCGGGGCAGTCCTTGCGGACCGGCAGGGGATCGGGCGGACGTGGATCCTGCGCGAAGTCGAACGCGGACATCAGCGGGGTGGCGTCTCGATCTCGATGCGTGAGCTGCGTGAGGCCCCAGTTGTCCTCGACGAAGCGGAGCACGCTGGAGAATTCCCCGAGCTCGTGAGAGACGAACCCCTCCTTCGCGTACGGGGAGATGATCATGAGCGGGACGCGGATCCCGAAGCCGAAGCCGTCCACCTGCGGTGGAGGAACGTGATCGTAGAACCCGCCGTAGTCGTCCCACGTGAGGAAGATCGCTGTGTCCTTCCACATCGGAGAGTTCATGATCGCGTCGATCACGCGCGTCGACCAGTTCTGGCCGTGGCAGAAGCTGTACTCGGGATGCTCGGACAGCTCGAAACGCGGCGTGATCCACGTGACCGGGGGTAGCAGCCCGTCCTTGATGTCCCCGAGGACCCCGTCGACGGGGAAGATGTGTGACTGCCAGACTTGCGGGTCCTCGCGGATGTGGCGGACGGCGTCGTACGCCGACCACAGGTACCCGTTCTGCTCCGCTGTCGCCGAGTAGTACGCCCACGGGATGTCCTTGGCAATGAGCAGGTCGCCCTCGGTCCGGAAGTCGAAACAGGGCGGGAGCTGCTTCTCGTTGCCCTCGCTGTCGAACACCGGCACGAACGAGGTGGGCAGCGAGTCACACCCCCACGCCTTGAATAGCCCGGTCTCCTGGTGCCGAGCCTGGAGCTCGTCGAGGTTCTGGATCGGGTTCTCGTGCGCGCCGCCCGATTGCGCCGCGATCGTATAGAGGTGGTTCGGGAACGATGGTCCTTGCGCGCTGGCGAAGAAGTTGTCGCCCAGGACGAAGTGTTGCGCCCAGTGCCAGTAGTTCGGGAGATCCTGCGGTCCGTACTGCGTGTAGGCGTAGCTGTCGGCAGCGTCGCTCACCGTCGCGAAGCCGTCCATCTTTCCGCCGTCGTATGCCTGCAGCGCGCAGTCGTAGCAGTGCTTGATGTCCTCGGGCAGGATGTCGAGTGCGTGCGTGAGCGGCCGCTGTTCGCCCTGATCGTTGCCGACGGTCACCCCGTTCGCGCCGGGGAACTGCCCGAACATGTTATCGAAGGTCCGGTTCTCCTTGATGATGAACACGACATGCTTGATCGGCGTCGCCGTGGCGAACGACGAAGCATCGGATGGGGCCGGCCGGTCGCCGAGGTCCAGGGGTGGCACGGGGTCCCATCTCGGCGGATCGTGCGAGCACCCGGCGGCGAGCAGCCCGAACGACAGCATCACAGCCGTCACGCTCACCGCCAGGGGTCGTCGTCGCACGCGGCGCACGGTACCAGCAGGGCTTCGGAAGGCCGCGGTGGCCGGGGAGCGATCGAGTCGCCATGATGAGCGGCATGACGGAGGCCCCGGTGACCACGGCTCGCTCCGCGAAGGCGGCCCAGACGCGCGCCCGGATCCTCGAGGCCGCGCGACGGGTGCTCGGGGAGGAGGGGCCCGATCGGTTCACGACGCGCCGCGTCGCCGAGATCGCGGGCGTCTCGCACGGCATGTGCCACTACCACTTCAAAGACAAGCGCGAGCTCACGCTGGCGCTCATCGTGCACGCGCGACGGGACTGGGTGGAACCGCTTGAGGAGCTCGTCGACGGCCCGGGCACCGCCGAGGCTCGGATGCGCGCGGTCATCGCGTGGATGGACGAGCCGCAGATGACCGACGTGATGCGCATGCATCAAACGTTGTTCGTGTTCGCCCTCCAGGACGACCTCGTGCGCGAGCGCCTGGCGGCCGAGTTTGCCAGGTGGCGGGCGCCGTTCGTGAAGCTGTTCGCCGAGCTCGCGGTCGAGCTGGACCTGCGGGACATCGACGTGAAGAGCGTGGGCGAGGCGTTCGCCGCGGCGGCCGACGCGCTTGTGCAGGAGCAGTCGCTCGATCCGAGTCTGCAGACAGGCCTCATGCTCACCGCGACGTTCGAGCGCATCGTCGGAAGCAACGGGTCGAAGCCATCCGCGACGAAACGGTCCGCGGCGAAGCGGACTCAGTCGCGCTCGAGCAAGGGGCGGTAGGCTTCGAAGGCCGCCCGCGGCGCGCGCTTCACGTGCTCGAGCACACGGTTCATCCCGCGAGTGCCGTGCTCCCGAACCTGTGTCACGCGATCGAGGTCGACGACGTCGACGACGAAGTCCTCCCGCTCGCCGAGCTCGAAGAGCACGTGGCCCTCGGGATCGACGCCGATGCTGTGGCCGCCCCCGATCGACGGCACGGCGTTGATGTTCATGACGTAGAGCTGGTTCGAGATCGCGTTCGCGCGCGCGAGCACGAGCTCTTGCTCTCGGTCGGGTGTGTTCGTGAGCGTGGGATGCACGATCATCTCGGCCCCGGCCAATGCCAGCCCTCTCGCGACCTCCGGGAACCAGCCGTCGTAGCAGATCATCATGCCGAGCGTCCCGATGCCGGGGATCTCGAACACGGGAGCGGGCTCGGAGCCCGGGGTCGTACCCTCGAACGGCTGCCAGGGGAAGAGCTTGCGATACGTGCTGACGAGCGTTCCCTCTGGGTCGACCACGATCGCCGTGTTGTAGATCTCGTGGCCGTCGCGCTCGAAGACCGACCCGGCCGCGATCCACCGCTTCGCGCGCGCGGCGATCTTGCCCACGCGTTCTGTGAGCGGTCCGGGGATCGGCTCGGCGGTCTGCGCCATAAAATCCGCCGGCATGCCGGGCGCGAACGGATCGTCACCGGTGAGGTACAGCTCGGGGAACATGAGGAGGTCGGCGTTCGCGAACGAGCGCCGGATCATCTGCACCTCGTCCTCGAACTTGTCGAGCGTCGCTGGCGCGTCGAACGGTACCGGCCGAACCTGCGCGCCGAGGACGGTGAGGATCCTGCTCATGCCGGCGGCGAGCATAGCAAGCCGGGGTTAGGTTGACCAAGCGCTCGGTCAGTGTTTGGATACGCCCGTTCCGGGGCGGCACGCGATGGTTGGGGGGACGCGACGTGGATGACTTCGGCTTCGACCTCGATCGATGGATGGAACGGCCGCTCTCACGGCGCCAGGTGCTGCGCGGAGCGGGCAAGGGCAGCATTGGGATCGCCGCCGCCGCGTTCCTCGCGGCATGCTCCTCGGGCGAGCCGGTCGCGCAACCCTCCAAGCTGCCGCCGCTCGCCGGCGAGCTCTCGGTCGCGCAGTGGCCGTTGTACATGGATCGCGCCAAGGGCGGGCATCGGCCCACGCTCGAGGCGTTCGAGAAGAAGTACGACGTACAGGTCGACTACAAGGAGATCATCAGCGACAACCAGGAGTTCTTCGCGAAGCTGATCCCGTACTTCAAGCGCAACCAGCCGAGCGGTTGGGATCTCATCGCGCTCTCGGATTGGGTCGTCGGATTGATGGATGAGGCGGGTTGGATCGAGAAGCTCGATTACGGGCACCTGCCGCACGTATCGAGCAACCTCCTACCGGCGTTCTCACACCCCAACTATGACCCGGGTAACGCGCACAGCGTCCCGTGGCAGGGCGGGGTGACGGGGATCGCGTACAACCCGAAGCTCACGGGGTTCCAGATCACGAAGTTCGAGGACCTGTGGGACGATCGCCTGGCCGGTCACGTCGGCATGCTGACCGAGATGGTCGACACGATGTCGCTCACCATGCTCATGCAAGGGGTCGAGCCCGTGGATGCGACGCTCGACGATGCCAAGCGCGCGCAAACCAAGCTGATCGAGCAGCGAGACGCCGGCCTCGTGCGCGGGTACTACGGCCAGGGCTACACGGACTCGATGGTGAGCGGTGACACCTGGGCCACGATGGCGTGGTCCGGAGACGTCTTCTACTACAAGTACCTCGGTGGCGCCCCGGACCTGGAGTTCGTGGTTCCCGACGAGGGGGGCATGCTCTGGGTCACGCCGCTCGAGATCCCGATGCAGGCCGCGCACCCCACCGACGCCCACGCCTTCATCGACTGGTACTACCGTCCGGACATCGCGGTGCAGGTCACGGACTGGGTGCTGTACATGACCCCGGTGGACGGGGTCCAAGATCTGATGGCGCAGAAGGCGGAGCGGTCCTCCGGTGGCACGCAGACGTACTACGAGACGCTGTCACAGAGCCCGCTGCTGTTTCCGCCGGCTGATCCTTCGCAAGCGAATCTCCACGAGTACAAGCGGTTCGACGCCGCAACGTACCAGCAGTACGCGAGCTTGTTCAGCGACGTGATCAACGCCTGAGTCTCCGTCGCGCACGAGTCGGTCCCGGACCCACGCGACGTGAGCGAAGTGCTCGACCTCGTGCTGCTCAGACCGGTTGGAGTTCGCGACCCTCTTGCTGAGCCATGAACTCGCGCCAGTAACGCTGTCCTTCTTCGGGAAGCGTCGAGATCGGGTCGAAGTACGGGTGCTCCTGCGTAAGGACATCCGGGTCGTCGTGCTCGATGCCCGTGCGGTAGTTCTTGCGCCAGTACGAGATGCCCTTCACCTCGTCGTAGCGGCTGAGCATGTGAGCCCAGCGCTTGCCGACGAACGGCACGTCGCACACGACGCGCGGTGTCGCGAACCCCGGGAGGTATCCCATGATCGCGAACTGCAGCTCTTGCGCGTCGCGCACGGAGATGCGCCAGTGCTCGGCGTTCGGGATCATGTCGCACATGTAGAAGTAGTACGGCATGATCTTCGCGTGATCCAGGAGCATGAAGCACAGCTCGAGGATCTGGTTCGGCGTGGTGTTCACCCCCCGGAGCAGGACACCTTGGTTCCGCACGTCTCGGTAGCCCATGTCGAGGAGCGCGCGCACCGCCTTGCCGACCAGTGGCGTGATCTGCTGTCCCGCGTTCACGTGGGTGTGGATCGCGATCTCGATGCCACGTTCGTGCGCCCGATTCGCGATGTGGTCGTAACCCTCGAGCACCTCGTCCTGCAAGAAGTGCTGCGGGATGCCCATCAAGCCCTTCGTGGCGATGCGGATGTCCCGCACGCTCTCGATGTCCATGAGCTTGAACAGCCACTCCTCGAGACGCTTGATCGGGAGGTTGGCCATGTCGCCTCCGCTCACGACGACGTCTCGCACCGAGGACGTCTTCCGCAGGTAATCGAGCATCGCGTCCCAGCGCTCGTTCTGCTTCGTCTCGAACTTGTACTTGAGGATCTGGAGCGTGTCGTTACCGACGAGATCCATGCGTGTGCAGTGACCGCAGTACTGGGGGCATGTGGGGATCATCTCGGCGAGGACCTTCGTGGGGTATCGATGCGTGAGGCCCTCGACCGCCCACATGTCCGCCTCGTGCAGGCTGTCGCGCGAGGCCATCGGGTGGCTCGGCCACTCGGTGTCGCGATCGCTGAACGCCGGAGCCATGTAGATGCGGACGGGGTCGCGCTGCAGGTCGGTCTCGTCCATCGTGTTGACCATCTGTGGGGGCAGGAGCATCGACATGGTTGCCCGCTCTTGCTGGTCGCGTTCGATGTCGGCGTAGAGCTCGTCGGTCAAGTGCTCACCGAGGGCCTTCTTGAACTCGACGAGGTTCTTCACCGAGTGGGCACGCTGCCACTGCGCCGACTCCCACTGCTCCTTCGTAACGTCGCGGTAGCCGGGGAGGCGGGTCCAGTCGGGTTCGACGTACTGACGCTTCAGCGGGTACTCGAAGGGCTGGCGGGTCGCATGCGCCC
>Ga0307312_10001648_pt1 | contig 11487 bp, 11 predicted proteins | sample ER_DNA_202_FD_194489 | JGI IMG/M metagenome (GOLD analysis project Ga0307312, IMG submission 194489) | Bulk soil microbial communities from the East River watershed near Crested Butte, Colorado, United States - ER_DNA_202 | ecosystem: Environmental > Terrestrial > Soil > Floodplain | place...
CGCCGTGTCGAGATCCGTGCCGGCCGTGCCCGGCTCGGCGCCGGCGACGCGCGCCCGTGTCAGGCGCTCGAGGATGGACTCGACGGCCTGTGCCTCGGCCGACGTCGTCATCGATGCCGCGGTCGAGGTCAGTCGGGTCGCGATCGCAGCTCGGGCCCGGGCGACGATCGCACGCTTGCCGCCGATCGAGATGTCCGACGGGTACAGCCCGATCTCGAGATCCCGTCCGACCAGCTCGACCGGCCGGCCCGGCATCAGCGCCCGGATGGCGGGACCGGCGATCCGCCCGAGCATCCGCCCCGGGATCGCGAGCGGAAGCGGCGCCGGCCGGCGCTCGACCGCGAGGCCCGCGTCCTCGAGCGCCCGCTCGAGGTCCGCGACGACCCGGTCGTAGCCACCGGGGTGGACGACGATCGGGACGTGGGCATCCACCCAGCCGACCGCCCGGTGATGGACGAACCGGACGATCCCGACCACGGCAAGGATCACCAGCGTGACCGCGAGCGCGCCGCACAGCGGGTAGCCCCTGAGCACCTGCCCGACGAGAGCCCGACCGGCTGGTCGGTTTGCCGGATCGAGGACGAACAGCGTGGTTGCGCCAACCACGGCCGGGACGATCAGCGCGCCGATCAACATCGCCAGGCGGATCCAACCGCGATCGATCGCGTCGGGCGCCGGCACGGCCGCGACGAGGAACGCCCCGACGTCCGGCAGGACGATGCCGACGACGAGGGCGGCCCAGATGACCGATCCGAACGTGATCAGCGCCAGGACGACCTGACGGCTCTGCGGGACCCGACCGAACAGCAGGCTGGACGCCCAGCCGAGGGTCGTCGTCAGGACCCGGCCGGCGAACCGTCCGATCATCCCGAAGATGCCGGCGAGGAACGCCATGGCTACGCGCCTCGGGTGGCCCGCCGGCCGTGCCGTGATCGACGGGCGTCTTCGTCGAGGCGCGCCCGGAGGAGGGCGACGACGGCGCGCTCCTCGTGCGGATCGGTCGCGCCGGGCGGATCGTCGGTGTCCTCCGCCGCCGTCACCAGGGCGGTCCGGATCCGGCCGTCGAGATAGGCGTCGACGACGGCCGGATGGACGTACGCCTGCCGCGCGACCGCGGGCGTGTTGCCGAGGTTGTCGGCGGTCTCGCGGATCGCGGCCGCGAGGTTGCGCTGCTTCTCGCGGTCCGTGGATCCCTTGCCGATCGCACGCAGGGCACGATAGGCAAGGACGGTGCCCGCCCACGTCCGGAAGTCCTTGGCGGTGATCCCCGGCGCGATCGCCGCCAGGTAGTCGTTGACGTCGTCGGAGGCGATGTCCTGCGGCACCGCGTCCTCGCCGACGTACTGGAAGAGCTCCTGGCCGGGCAGGTCGCGGCAGCGCCGGACGACGGCGGCCAGGCGGCGGTCGCGGAGCCCGACCTCGTGCTGCCGGCCGGACTTGCCCCGGAACCGGAACGTGATCTCGGTTCCCTCGACGGCGGCATGCCGATTGCGCAGCGTCGTCAGCCCGAACGAGCGGTTCAGCCGCGCGTACTCGTCGTTGCCGACCCGGATCAGGGTCAGCTCGAGCAGCCGGACGACCGCCGCGACCACCTTCTCGCGCGGCAGCCCGGACCGTGCGAGGTCGCGCTCGACCTGGTCGCGGATCGCCGGGAGCGCCCTCGCGAACGCGATCAGGCGCTCGAACTTGGCGCGATCGCGCCGGGACCGATAGCGCGGGTGATAGCGGTACTGCTTGCGACCGCGCGCGTCGCGGCCGGTGGCCTGGATACGGCCGTTCGGATCCGGGCAGATCCAGACCTCGGTCCAGGCGGGAGGGATCGCGATCCTCCGGATCCGCTCGATCGTGTCGCGATCACGGATCCGGCGGCCGTCGGCGTCGCGGTAGCTGAAGCCGCGCCCCGCGCGGCGGCGCGTGAAGCCCGGCAGATCGTCGCCGGCATGGCGAGGCCCGCCGGTCGCCGGTCGCTTGTCGTCACTCATCGGATGGCCGCGTTCATTGAGCGGCAGCGTCGCCGATGGCGCGTCTCGCGGATGCCGGGCCGCCCGCTCCGAGGAGTCGCAGCGGCGTTGCAGCGCCAGGTCGTCACGCGTTCGTATCGCGTCCGCCGGGCAGGCACGCGTCGACGGGATGGCGCGATCGGCAGACTCCGGCTGCCCGGCCGATCGCGGCCACCGACCCCCTGGAGGACGCATGGCATCCGATCCGCGCCCGATCGTCGAGATGCATGGCGTCTCGCATCGTTTCGACGATCGCGAGGTGCTGAGCGGCATCGACCTGACGGTCCCGCGCGGCACGATCCTCGGGATCATCGGGCCGTCCGGGGCCGGCAAGACGACGACGATCCGGCTGCTGACCGGGGCCATCGTCCCGAAGCAGGGCGAGGTCATGGTGATGGGCCGCAGCCCGAAGCGCTTCCGTCGCGCCGATCGCGAGCGGATCGGCTACATGCCGCAATCCTTCGCGCTGTACGAGGACCTGACGGCGGGCGAGAACATCGACTTCGTCGCGAGCCTGTTCGGGATGCTCTGGCGACGGCGACGGCGACGCGTTCGCGAAGTCCTCAAGCTGGTCGGCCTGTGGGACGTCCGCGGGCGTCAGGCCGGCCGGTTGTCGGGCGGGATGCAGCGGCGCCTCGAGCTGGCCTGCGCCCTGGTCCACCAGCCGGAGCTGATCATCCTGGACGAGCCGACGGCGGGCATCGATCCCCTCCTGCGCGGCTCGATCTGGGAGGAGCTCCATCGCCTGCGCGACGCCGGGCGAACGCTCCTGGTGACCACCCAGCACATCGCCGAGGCCGACGAATGCGATGCCGTCGCGATGATCGTCAATGGGCGGATCATCGCGCTGGCACCGCCGGACGAGCTGCGGCGGCTGGCGACGGACGGCGACCTACTCGACATCGAGACCTCGGCCGTCTTCGACGGGGCGGACCTCGCGGGCATGCCGGGGATCCGCACGGTCAGCCAGGACGGGCCGCGCCACCTGCGCGTCGTCGTGGCCAATGCGGGCACCTCGCTCCCGGCGATCGTCGAGAAGATCAGGAGGGCCGGAGTCGAGGTCACGTCCGCTCGGGAGGAACGGCTGTCGTTCGACGACATCTTCGCCATCCTCGTCGCCCGGAACGAGAAGGAGCGAGCGGCTGAGGCGGTCGCCGCCGCCGACGGCTCCGCCGAGGCCGCCGCGTGAGCCCGTTCAAGACCCTGACCCGGATCCTCGCGATCGTCGGCAAGGAGCTCGTCTCGATCCTCCGCCGGCCCGGCGCGCTCATCAGCCTCGTCCTCGGGCCGTTCCTGATCATGGCCATCTTCGGCGTCGGCTACAGCGGCTACCGTCGAGCGCTCGACACGATCGTCGTCCTGCCTCCGGACTCGGGTCTGCCGACCGACGTCCAGACGTATCAGGAGGTCGCCGGGGAGGGTCTACTGGTCGCCGAGGTGACGTCCGACGAGGGCGACGCGATGGACAAGCTTAACCGCCAGGTCGTCGACGTCGTGGTCGTCGCCCCGGCCGACGCGAAGGCGACATTCGAGTCCGGCCATCGGACGCAGATTGACGTCCGCGTCAACCTGACCGACCCGATGGCGGCGAGCTACAACGTGTTCCTCGCCCGGGGTCTCGAGGCCGCGATCAACCGCCAGCTCATCCAGGAGGCCGTTGCCGAGGGTAAGGGCTACGCCATCGACCAGGGCGTCGCCGATGCGGCCGTGATTCCCTCCGATGTGATTGCGGCGCCGACCGAGGTCTCGGTCGACAACGTCGCCCAGTCGCAGCCGACGGTCGTCCAGTACTTCGCCCCAGCGGTGCTGGCCCTGATCCTCCAGCATCTCGCGGTGACGCTGATCGCCCTGTCGGTCGTCCGGGAGCGGAACAGCGGCCTCTTCGAGCTGTTCCGGATCTCACCCATCACGACTGCCGAGCTGGTCACCGGCAAGCTCGTCGCCTACGGGCTGTTCGCCGGCGCCGTCGCGTTCGCCACGATCGGGCTGCTCGTGGCCGGCTTCCACGTCCCGATCCTCGCCCAGCCAGGCTGGATCGCCCTGATCGCCGGCCTGCTGATCGCCTCGTCGCTCGGGCTCGGGCTGTTGATCGCCGCCGTGTCCGATTCGGAACGGCAAACCGTGCAGCTGTCCCTGCTCGTCCTGCTCGCGTCGGTGTTCTTCTCCGGGTTCGTCCTCGCGATCAGCGAGTTCAGCGAGCCGGTTCGCTCACTGATCTACATCCTGCCGGTCGCGAACGGGATCCGGCTCCTTACGGACTTCATGTTCCGCGGCGGGACGGTCGTCCTCTGGCAGCTGTGGCTGCTCGTCGGGCTGTCCGTCGCCTACATCGGCCTCGCCTGGCTCCTGCTGCGACGGGTCGTGTCCCGGGCCTGAGCACGAAGGCCCGGCCGAGCTACAGTCCGGCCGTCGCCGCAGGAACCTGAAGGTCGGCGCGACTTCCTCCGTCGCCATCGGCGGCACCCGCACCCGAACCGCGGCGGTCCGGCCCGGTCGGCCCGTCGTCGAGGCCGAGCATCCGGGCGTAGAGCGCCTCGTAGCCGTCCGCCATCCGGGCGGCCGAGAAGCGATCGATGACGGACGCCCGGATGGCCGCGCGGTCCAACGTGTCGACCCGATCGACGAGGAACGCGAGCTGGGTGACGTCGTCGCCGAAGAACCCGTCGACCCCGTCGCGGATGATCTCGTCCAGCCCGCCGACCCGGCGGGCGAGGACCGGGGCCCCGCAGGCGAGCGCCTCGATCGCGACCAGCCCGAACGGCTCGGGCCACGAGCCGGGCATCAGGACCGCGTGGCTCTCGGCGAACAGAGCGTCGCGCTCGGCACCGGACAGCTCGCCGAGGAACTCGACGCGGCTTCCCGCGGCCTTGAGGGCGGGCTGGAACACCTCGCTGTTGAACTCCTGCTCCTGGGGCGTCGGACCGACCTTGGCGGCGATCCGGAGCGGCCGATCGGCCAGCCGGGCGATCTCGATGGCCTCGACGATCACCTTCTCCGGCGTCACGCGGCCGACGAAGGCCAGCGCGTCCGTGCGACGCGCCTCGAAGGGCGCCGCGTCGAGGGTCAGGCCGTTGTGGACGATCGTCCAGGGCACGTCCGGATGGACCGATGCCTGCGCTTCGCTGATCGCGACCATCCCCTCGGGCCGATCGGCGAGCGCGGCGCGCGACCATGGCAGGTCCAGCCGACCGTGGAAGGTGGCGACGACCGGCCGGCGCGTGGCTCGCCGGAGGGCGAGCGAATACCACTCGAGATGGCTGTGGATCAGGTCGAACTCCCGCGCGCGATCGAGCACCTGGAGCGTCGTCGCCAGCATGTAGCCGCTGATGTCGCCGCCGTGCCCCGCCGGCCGAAGAGCCTCGGGAACGGTCGGGACCAGTCGACCGGGAACGGCGGAATCACCGGATGCGAACGTCGTGACGTCGTGGCCTCGACGGGTCAGCTCGGTGACGAGCTCGAACACGACCCGCTCGGTGCCGCCGTAGCCCTCAGGCGGGACGCGCTCCATCGGCGGCACGGCCTGGGCGATGCGCAGGTGGCGGTTCAACAGCGTCCCTCGGTTCAACGCGTCCCTCGGTTCAACGCGTCCCTCGGTTCAACCTATATCCCTCGGTTCATCGCGTCCCTCTGAGATGCGATGGGCCGCGGCACCGTCGAGGACGACGCCGCGGCCCGATGCGGATGGGCTAGTAGCGGGGCTTGTCGGTCCGATCGCCGTCCGTGGCGTCCTCTTCGACCTTGTCGCCGGCACCGGCGCCACCGGCGGCACCAACCGCGCCACCGACGACGGCGCCCGGAGGACCGGCGATCGCGCCGCCGACTGCCGCGCCGGCGAGACCGCCGGCGAGACCGCCCCCGGCCGCGCCGGCCTCATCGTTGCCTTCGGTGCTCTCGCCGGCGATCGCGCCGCCGACTGCCCCGATCGCGCCGCCGACGACGGCTCCCGGAGGTCCACCGACAGCCATGCCGACGGCTGCCCCACCGAGGGCTCCGGCGCCGGCGCCGACGGCCTCGCGGCCGTGCTCGTCGGTCCCGGCGCCCGGGTCGACGTTCTCGTCGAGCGGGCGGTTCGGATCGTACGGCCGGGTGTCGTTCACATCGTGCGTCATGTCTTCTCCCTGGTGGGCCACTCAGCGACGACCGGCGATGAACCGACGGTCGACGGTGGATGCCCTCGACGGTACGGACCACCGGCGCGCGGCCGCCCATCGCCTGGTCGGGCGGGCATATCAGCGGCGTGACGAGCGCCCGGATGTCGCCTACAGGGCCGCCGGATCCAGCTTCGCCGGGTCGACGTCGAGCGCGGCCATCGCCTTGGCCACCTTGTCGGGTGCCATCGCGCCGCACCGCCCGAGCTCCGCGAGCGCCGCAGCGGCGATGTGCGGCGGGTCGATCTCGAACAGCGTCCGCAGCGCCTCGCGGGTGTCGCTCCGGCCGAAGCCGTCGGTCCCGAGCGAGACGTAGTACGGCGGCAGCCAGCGCGCGACCATGTCGGGCAGCGCCTTCATCCAGTCGGTCGCGGCGACGATCGGTCCTCCGTCGGGGCCGAGCACGGTCGAGACATACGGCACGCGCGCGGTGTCCTTCGGGTGGAGGCGGTTCCAGCGCTCCGCGGCGAGCGCATCGCGGCGGAGGAGCGGAAACGACGGGGCCGAATAGATCTCGGCCGCGATCCCGGCCTGTTCCGCGAGCAGATCGCGGGCGGCGATCACCTGCTGGAGGATCGCCCCCGAACCGACGAGTCGGGCGCGGTGAGCCTTCGGCCCGAGATCGGGCGCCTCGGCGAAGCGGTAGATGCCGCGGATGATCCCCTCGTCGATGCCGTCGGCCTTCTTCGGCTGGGTGTAGTTCTCGTTGTAGATGCTGATGTAGTAGAAGACGTCCTCGCCGTCGTGGTACATCCGCTCGATCCCATCGCGGACGACCGCGGCCAGCTCGTAGGCGAAGGCCGGGTCGTAGGCACGGACGTTCGGGACCGTCTGGGCGAGGATGTGCGAGTGGCCGTCATCGTGCTGGAGGCCTTCGCCGGTGAGCGTCGTCCGGCCGGCAGTCGCGCCCATCATGAAGCCGCGACCGCGGGCATCGGCCAGCGCCCAGATCTGGTCGCCGGTCCGCTGGAACCCGAACATCGAGTAGAAGATGTAGAACGGGATCACCGGGTAGCCGTGGCTGGCGTACGAGGTGGCGGCCGCCTGCAGCGACGCCATCGAGCCGGCCTCGGTGATGCCCTCCTCGAGCACCTGGCCGTCCTTGGCCTCGCGGTACGACAGCACGAGGTCCGAGTCGACCGGCGAGTAGCGCTGGCCCAGCTGGGCGTAGATCCCGACCTCCTTGAAGAGCGGGTCCATGCCGAAGGTCCGCGCCTCGTCCGGGATGATCGGGACGATCCGCGGCCCGAGCTCCTTGTCCCGGATCAGGTTCCGCAGGATCCGGGTGAAGACCATCGTCGTCGAGACCGCGGTGTCGGAGCCGCTCGCGAACTCGGCATCGATCCCCGGGGCCGGCTTCGGCAGCGGCTGCGAACGGACGATCCGTCTTGGCAGCGGGCCCCCGAGGGCCTTCCGCCGCTCGCGGAGGTACTGGACCTCCTCGGAGTCCGGACCCGGGTGGTAGTACGGCGCGTCCTTGAGCTTCGCGTCGGGGATCGGCAGCTCGAGCCGGTCGCGGAAGATCTTGAGCTCGGCCTCCGAGAGCTTCTTGGCCTGGTGGGTGATGTTGCGGGCCTCGACGCCCGGCCCGAGCGTCCAGCCTTTGACGGTGTGGGCGAGGATCACGGTCGGCGCGCCGACGGCCTCGGTCGCGGCCTTGTAGGCGGCGAAGACCTTGCGGTAGTCGTGGCCGCCGCGGCGGAGCTTGGCGAGATCGTCGTCCGAGAGGTGCTCAACGAGCTTGCGCAGGCGCGGATCCGGCCCGAAGAAGTGCTCGCGGATGTACGCGCCGCCCGACACCGAGAACTTCTGGAATTCCCCGTCGAGGGTGTTGTTCATCTTCTCGACCAGGACGCCGTCCACGTCGCGCGCAAGGAGCTCGTCCCATTCGCGGGCCCAGACGACCTTGATCACGTTCCAGCCCGAGCCGCGGAACACGGCCTCGAGCTCCTGGATGATCTTGCCGTTGCCGCGGACAGGCCCGTCTAGCCGCTGCAGGTTGCAGTTGACGACGAAGGTCAGGTTGTCCAGGCCCTCGCGTGCCGCGACGTGGAGCGCCCCGAGCGACTCGGGCTCATCGGTCTCGCCGTCACCGAGGAAGGCCCACACGCGTGACCCGCTCGTGTCGAGCAGGCCGCGGTTCAGGAGGTAGCGGTTGTAGCGGGCCTGATAGATCGCGCTGATCGGGCCGAGACCCATCGAGACCGTCGGGAACTCCCAGAAGTCGGGCATGAGCCGCGGGTGCGGATAGGACGACAGCCCCTGGCCGGGCACCGTCTCGCGCCGGAAGTGGTCGAGCTGGTCCTCGGTCAGCCGTCCCTCGAGGTACGCCCGGGCGTACATGCCGGGTGCCGCATGACCCTGGTAGAAGATCTGGTCGCCCGACGAATCGCCGTCCTTGCCCTTGAAGAAGTGGTTGAAGCCGACCTCGTAGAGGGACGCCGCCGATGCATAGGTCGCGAGATGGCCGCCGATCCCGCTGAAGCGGGTGTTCGCGCGGAGGACCATCGCCACCGCATTCCAGCGGACGATCCGGCGGATCCGGTGCTCGATCTGCTCGTCGCCCGGAAAGAACGGCTCCTGCTCCGGGCTGATCGTGTTGATGTAGCGGGTCTGGGTCAGCGGCGGGAGGCCGACGTGCAGCTGGCGTGCCCGCTTCAGCAGCTTGTAGACGAGGAACCGGGCCCGACTCTCCCCCTCCTGGCCGACGAGCTGGTCGAACGAATCGAGCCACTCCTGGGTCTCGGCCGGATCGATGTCCGGGAGCTGGTGCTTGAATTCGTCGAAGGTCATCGCTGCCTCGCGCGTTTCGGTGACGGTCACTTGCTCAGGTGGGCTCGAGCCGGAGGGTCGTGTCGAGGACCTCGGGGGCGACCATCGCCTTCGTCGCCGGATCCTTCGGGTACTTCGCCCAGAAGCCGGCCGAGACGCGTTCGATCGAGTCGGGGTCCGTGGCCGGGATCGCCGTCGCCGACAGGCGCCGACCGTCGACGTGAACCGCGACGGCCGGGTTGGCGACCGCCTCGCGATACCAGCGCGCGGTCGGGCCGCGGTAGGAACGGATGAAGGTCTCGTCCCCGTCGACGACGACCCAGATCGTCGTTCGGTGGGCCGGCCCGCCCGGGGCCTGGGTCTCGATCTCGACCTCCTCCTCGGCGGCCAGCCGCTGAAGGTCGTCCGTGGCAAAGCTCATCCTCGCCAGCGTAGCCCAAGCCCGGCGCGCTGTCCGTTGCGGAACGGTTGCGGGGCCGGCAGGCGGAGCGGGCGTCCCGGAGCTCCGACGGTTTCATCGGACCTAGGCGCGGACTGATATGCGCACGTAACGCTTCTGCAATGTCCGAGGCGAACGGGCGGAACAGACGGGCTGACATCCTCGGGGCCCAGGTCGATCGATGCGTCGATCGCCCGTCCGCCCCGCGGGCCATGACCGGCCTCGCATTCGGAGACCCTCGCCATGACCGACGAACACCATCACGACACCGTCGTCGTCGAAGACGGCCGCGGCAGCGGGATGGGCGCCATCCTCGGGATCATCGCGATCATCGTCCTCCTCGTCGCCGTCTGGTGGGTCGCCCTCGGCCCCGGCTCCGGCTCGGGCGGCACGACCAACAACAACACGATCAACAACGGCGGCAACGCCCCGGCCGCGACGCAACAGGCGCCGGCCAGCTCCTGATCTCGCGTCACCCGTGGCAGCGCGCCGCGGACACTGACGGACGGCTCGCGGTCGGCGGGCCGATCCGTCACCATCATTTCATCGCGACCACCATGAGAGGTGTTGTGTGGGAACCCAGCCCCTGGTCCTCGTCGCGGACGACGAGCCCCGGATCACCAAGCTCGTGTCCATCGCCCTGAGCGAGGAGGGCTTCCGGGTCGTCACCGCGAGTGGCGGGGAGGATGCCCTTGCGAAGGCCGAGGAGATCCGTCCCGACATCGTCCTCCTGGACATCGTCATGCCCGACCTCGACGGGATCGAGGTCATGCGCCAGCTCCGCGAGCAGCGGCCGGTGCCGGTCATCCTGCTGACGGCCAAGGGCGCGACTGCCGACAAGGCGAAGGGTCTCGACCTCGGTGCCGACGACTACATCGCCAAGCCGTTCCACCCCGACGAGCTCGCGGCACGGGTCCGAGCCGTCATCCGGCGCTCGACGGGCGTCGAGCCGGGCGCCGGGGTCGTGGCGTTCGATGACGTCGAGATCGACCTCGAGCGGCGGATGGTCCGCCGCGGCGGCGAGCTCGTGCAGCTGTCCCGGACCGAGTGGCTGCTCCTGCAGCACCTCGCCACGCACCCTGGCAAGGTCGTCCTCCACACCGAGCTGCTGACGAAGGTCTGGGGCCCGGAATACCGCGACGACCTCCAGTACCTGCGGGTCTGGATCAGTCGCGTCCGCCGCAAGCTCGGGGCCAAGCCCGGCGAGCCCGGCCGGATCCGGACGTTCCAGGGCATCGGCTACCTGCTCGACGCGGAGGGCACGGCGGGCGGCGGCTCCGACGACGCGGCCGAGGAGGTCGCGGAGATCGGCGCAGACGCGGTCGAGGCCGACGGCAAGACGGCGGCAACGGTCGCCTGAGCTCGATCCTTCTCGAACACGATCACGGCGCTCGTCGCGAGGCGGGCGCCGTTCGCTGTGCGCGCCGCCGTCGCGAGGATGCGCCGCACAATCGTTACGGCGCTGCAATGCGGTTCCCTCGGCCAGCGGTCGAAGCGCAAAGCCTCCAGGGCCACGCTCTTCTCCCGCCGCTTCGGCGGCTACGGATGGGAGGCACTTGCCATGACCTACGAAGAACGCGTCGTTCGTGACGAGGACCCGGCTCCGGTCTACGACCGTGGGTCGAGCGTCGTCGAGCGCCGGGTGACCCGGACGCCGAGCGGCGGCGAGCTAGCTGGACGCGTGGTGATCCTGCTGTTCGGGATCGTCCAGGTGTTCATCATCCTCCGGATCATCCTGTTGCTCCTGAACGCCCGCGAAGGCAACGACCTGGTCTCGTTCATCCTGAACACGAGCCAGATCTTCGTGGCCCCGTTCAACGGGATGCTCAATGTCGACAACCTCAAGGCCGGCGGCTCGGTCTTCGATATCGCCGCCGTGCTCGCGCTCGTCGGCTGGACCGTGCTCGAGGCCCTGATCCTCGCCGCGGTCGGCATCTTCCGCCGCGAGCCGGCCGTCTGACCGACCAATCCCGACCGTCGGCGCCGCCGACGGACCTTTACCCTTCGCCCGACGACGGCGCCCACGTGGCGCCGTCGTCGACGTTTGCTAGCGTAGGCGGATGCAGCGCTACGACCAGCGAACGGCCCTCGTCGTCGTCGACCTCCAGAACGATTTCGCCGACCGGCA
>Ga0307312_10001653_pt1 | contig 11479 bp, 11 predicted proteins | sample ER_DNA_202_FD_194489 | JGI IMG/M metagenome (GOLD analysis project Ga0307312, IMG submission 194489) | Bulk soil microbial communities from the East River watershed near Crested Butte, Colorado, United States - ER_DNA_202 | ecosystem: Environmental > Terrestrial > Soil > Floodplain | place...
GAAGTGGGGAAGCGCGTCGTGCGGCCCCGGCGCGGCCTCGGGGTGGTACTGCACGGCGAAGAGGGGAAGCTCACGATGCCGAATCCCCTCGATGGTGCCGTCGTTCAGGTTGAGATGAGTGACCTCCAACGCGGGAGCTCCAGGTACCCCGGACGCGTCTCCAACTACCGCGAAGCCATGGTTTTGGGTCGTGATCAGCACCTGGTCAGTGCGCAGATCGCGCACCGGATGATTCCCCCCGCGGTGGCCATAAGGCATCTTGGCCGTCGAGCCGCCATAGGCAAGCCCCACCAGCTGATGTCCGAGACAGATCCCGAACGTCGGCAGGCCGGCGCCGGAAAGCTCGCGGATTGCTTCCAACGCGTACCCTACGGCGGCCGGGTCTCCAGGTCCGTTGGAAAGAAAGAGGCCATCGGGGTTTAGCTCGCGTACCGCGGCGGCCGGCGTGGTGGAGGGGACCACGGTCACGCGGCACCCTGCCCGCAGCAGCATCCGCACGATGTTGCGCTTCATCCCGAAGTCGTAGGCGACGATGTGCGGGCCGGCGCCCTCGGTATGGCGCGCGCTTACCGTGGCCCTCGAGGCAAGATCGAGCCCTTCCATGGATGGTGAGGCGAGGAGCCGGTTCGTCAGCTCTTTGGTGGGCTTCTGCCCTTCGGCCACGACACCGCGCATCGCACCACGCTCGCGCAGGTGGCGGGTGAGCCGCCGGGTGTCGACCCCCTCGATCAGGGGAACTCCGGCCGATGCGAGCCACTCGTCCAGTGTGTGCGTGGCGCGCCAGCTCGACGCGTGACGCGAAAGCTCCCGCACGACCACCCCACTGACCTGTGGATGAGGAGACTCCATGTCCTCCTCGTTGACGCCGTAGTTCCCGATCATCGGCGCCGTCATGACCACAATCTGGCCCAGGTAGCTGGGGTCGGTGAACGTCTCCTGATAGCCGGTCAGGTTGGTGGTAAACACCACTTCGCCGAACGCCGGCTCGATGGAGCGTGGGCTGCTCCCGGCGAACCAGGCGCCGTCTTCCAGCAATACGAAAGCGGGGCGACCGGTCACCGCGTCACCCCGTCCGTCACCCTGCTGTTCATGTACTGCGTCACTTCTTCGGCTTCTCCGCGTTCGGCGGCGGGGTTGCCTTCGGCGCTTTCGCGGCTGGCTGAGTGGGAGCGCCGAGCGGCAGTGGCGCCGCTGCCTTGGGAGTCTCGGCCGCAGGCTGGGTCGGCGTCCCCAACGGAAGCGGAGCCTGGGAGGGTGCTGCGGGCGTCGCCTGCCGTAGCCGTTCCTGAAGCCCGCTCGAGCCACCGCCACGGGGCACCAACGAGAGCAGCAGCGACAGCACCATAAAGATCCCACCACACCACCAGGTCAACTTGGTGAGTATGGTCACCGCCTGCCGGCCGCCGAGCACGGTGTCGGTGCCGCCGCCGCCGAGCGAGGCGAGTCCCCCGCCCTGGCCGGCCTGAAGCAGGACGACAATGGACAGGACAATGGCGTCGAGAATGAGGAGCGAAACGAGGAAAGCGAACATTATAGTCTCCCGAGTCGGGCGGAAGTTTAGTGGGTAGAGTCGCTAGTCGCTAGTCGCTGGTCGCGAGTCGTTAGTCACTAGTCGCTTGTCGCTGGTCATTAGGCCACCCGGGGGACGTTATGGCCTGACCTCGCAGATTAGGCGAGCCGCGATTTCGATCCTTTCCAACATCGCCGAAGGGTCAGGCCGCCAGTCTGATCGAGAGCAGGTGAGGTTTTTACGAATTGCGCGGGGGTCGACTTGTGAGCTCGAGTGCCAGCCTTCTCCTCTCTCGCGATGTCGGGTATCTCAAGCCGGGCGATTGGCTCATTCTCGACTCTGATTGCCGGGAAGTTGGTCGGATGTTGACCGGACTGATCAAGTCGTTCCAATCTGGTCAATGACTAGCGACTAGCGACTCGCGACTATCTAGTCCACCTCATCAATCGACCTCGGCCAGTCCTTCTTCAGCAACCGCGAGAGGGCGCGGTCCGCCAGCAACCGGCCTCCGGTCTGGCAGCGGGCGCAGTAGTTGGTCTCGTTGTCGGCGTAGCGGATCCGTTGCACCGGAGATCCGCAGTCGGGGCAGGGCTTGCCGAACCGGCCGTGCACGGCCATCCCCTCGCGAAAGGCCGTGACCTTCTCCGGAAACGCCTCACCCGTTTCCCGGCTCAGCCGGTCGATCCAGTCCTGCAAGGTGGTGCGGGTCGCCTGGTAAAGGGTCGCGATCTCGTCCTCGGTCAGTCGGTTAGTGTGGGCCAGCGGGGAGAGCCGGGCGCGATGGAGGATCTCATCCGAGTACGCGTTTCCGATCCCGCTGAAGAGCCGGGGATCGGTGAGCGAACGTTTGAGAGTGTGGTTCTCCGAGGTGAGCCGTTCCCTGAAGCCGGCAAGATCGGCCTCGAGCACCTCGAGCCCGCCACGCTCGAACTGCTGGAGGCCCTCTTTCCCGGCGACGAGATGGATTGAGGCCCGCCTCTTGGTACCCGCCTCGGTCAGAAAGAGCAGGCCATCGGCGAACTCGAACACGGCCAGCACGAGCTTCCCGCCAGCCTTCTTGCCGGGCGGGTACCAGCGAAAGCGTCCGGCGATCATCAAGTGCATAACCACGAAGAGATCGCCTTCGAGCGAAAAGACGATCCGCTTGCCCATCCGTGTCAGGCCGACGACCCGCCTGCCTTCCAGCGCAGACGGTGGCGGATCAACCGAGCGGAGAACGAAGGGACTCCTGACATCGAGTCGGAGTAGCGGCTGATGGAGGATGCGGGGAGTCAGCTGGGCTAGGTACAGCGTGATGTCGGGAAGCTCGGGCACGGCCGCGGCTATTTCCTCTCGGACGTGGCCCGCCAACGGCCGCCGATGTAGGTCCCCGCAATGACCTCATTCCCTGCCCCGAACACCAGCGCTTCCAGCAGGTGTTCCCCCGGTACTTCCGCGAGCGGGCGTGCGCCCAGATCTACCGCCACCAAATCCGCCCAGCTACCTGGGACAATCCGCCCGGCGGGTAAGCCGAGCGCCTGGGCTCCGCCTTTCGTCGCAGCGTCGAGTAGGATCGGCGCGACGTTGCCGGTGGCGTCCGGCAGCGCGCCGCGCAGCTCGTCCCGGAGCCGCTGGCCGTACTCCAGCCAGCGCATCTCCTCGAACATGGCCAGCCGGTTGTTGCTGTCCGTGCCCAGGGCGAGCCGCCCTCCCACCGAGTGGGCGCGGGCGAGCCGGGGTATGCCGTCGCCCAGGTTGCCCTCCGTGAGGGGGCACAGGCAGGCGATCCCACCCGCCGCGAGGAACCGCTCCATATCGGTGTCCCTGGTATGCGTGCAATGCACCGCCGTGAAGGCCCCGCCCTGCACCGCGTCAAGGATCGCCGCCATGGGAGTCCGCCCGTAGGCAGCGATTGACTCATCGATTTCGCGCCGCTGCTCTTCGACGTGCAGGTGCACCGGAAGACCGCGCCGCACCGCTTCGCCATGCAGTAGGGCGATCTGGTCCGGGCTCGCCGCCCGGATACTGTGCGGGGCTATACCCAGAGTCTGCGTGGCCGGATCGAGCAGCGGCGTGAGCCGGTCGACCTGCTGCCAGAAGCCATCGATCGAGGGGGTGGCGAAGCGGCGCTGCGGCCCTAACAGTGGCTGTCCGGGCGCGCCCGTCGCGTAGTAACTGTACAGCAGCACGATCCGAATCCCGACGTCCGCGGCTGCCTGGAGCAGCGGCTCGTCGAGCGCGAAGTCCCCGTCCCGCTCGTGGTGCACGTAGTGGAACTCGCCAACCGTAGTGATGCCGGCGTCGCGCATCTCTCCGAATGCCTTCGCCGATAGCTGGCGAAGGCTCGCACGGTCAAGAGAGTGGACCAGCGCGTACATCGCCTCGCGCCAGGTCCAAAAGCTGCCGGCACCAGCGGGGAATCGTTCCCCCCGGCCCCGGAGGCCGCGCTGGAATGCATGCGAGTGGGTGTCCACGAAGCCGGGAAGAAGCGCGATGCGGTTCAGCCGCTCTGCACCGGCTCGTCCCAGCGGACCCACCGCCTCGATCCGGCCATCGCCACCCATGGCGATCTGCACCCCGGGCTCGAATCGGGTGCCGGTCCAGGTCAGGTCCGCTTCGATGAGCAGGGTCATGCCTCGAAACAGCTCCGGCGAATCAGGCGCTCGAGGATCTCTCCGGCCCGGCGGAACTGGTCGGCCGGCAAGAACTCGTTGGCCCGGTGAGCTACCTCGATGCTGCCTGGGCCGAAGAGGACGCAGTCGAAGCCGGCACTCTGAAGCCAGCCGGCGTCGGTAGCGAACATGACGCTGTGCGCCTCGGGCTCTCCCGTTGCCTCACAGAGGGTCCGAACGATTGGGGCCCCTGCGTCAAGCACCATCGCGGGGCTCTCAGTCAGCACCTCGAGCGTGAAGGGATCGCTGACTGCTTCGCGCACAGTGGCGCGGACGCGCTCGGTCATTGCCTTCGCGGCCATACCGGGCAGCAGACGGATGCCGAGCTGGATCTCGCAGCGGTCGGGAATGACATTGGCCGCGCTTCCGCCCGCGACAGTACCGACATTCAGGGTCGCGAACGGCACGGCGGGAAATGCGTCGGCGTTGGGCGGCCGCTCGGCTTCCATCGTGTGGCCGAGGGCGGTGAGCGCCGTGATGGCCCGGGCAGCGGGCTCGATGGCGCTCTGTCCCAGGTGCGGGTACCCGGAGTGCGCCGCCCGCCCGCTGAACGCGAGCCGGAGACGCAGCATCCCCTTGTGCCCACGCACGACGCGAAGCTCGGTCGGCTCCCCGATGACCACGTTGCGCGGCAACCGCTCCAGTTGGGCGTAGCTCTCCGTGAATCGGCGGGCACCGAGGGTGCCGACCTCTTCGTCGTAGGTAAAGAGCAGCACGAGCGAGTGGCGGAGCGCGGCGGGGTCGATGCCAGCCATACGGTTGGCGGCAAGCGCAAGGAAGCCCTTCATGTCGGCCGTCCCCCGCCCGACGTAGCGGTCGCCCCCGTCGAACAGCGTGAAGGGATCCGAGCGCCAGTCCAACTCCTCGGCGGGCACCACGTCCATGTGACCGGAAAGGACGAGGCCACCGCGATCGGGCGTCCCGGGCCCGGCGATTACGACGAGATTGGTCTTGGTCCCGTCGGCCGAGGGATTCCGCAGAATGCGCACGTCCGGCCGCTCGAGATAGTTGCTCAGAAAATCGACTAGAGGAAGGTTGCTCGTCCGGCTGGTGGTGTCGAAGCCGATGAGGCGCGCGAGCAATCCGCGGTCGTCGAGCGGAGGTTTGGAATCGCTACCCGTCAACTGTGCCGTGCCAGCCGGACGGTCGTATCTTGGCCTGGGAACCCTTTTCCACCAGATCAGCCCATCCCACGGCGTCGAGACTCGCGCCACCGACCAGGACACCATCGAGCTGGGGTCGCGTCAGCAGGGAGGCGACGTTGCCGGCATTCACACTTCCGCCGTAGAGAATGGTCACCCGGCCGCTCACGCTGTTGCGACCCAGCTCCATGCGAATCAACTCGTGGATCTGGGCGGCGTCATCCGGGGTGGCGTTCTTGCCGGTTCCGATGGCCCAGACCGGCTCGTAGGCGAGCACGAGCCTGGCCCAGTCGGCCGGCTCCAGCACGGCGAGCAGGGAGCCGAGCTGTCGCACGATCACATGCTCGGTCCGTCCGCCCTCCCGTTCCGCCAGCGTTTCCCCAACGCAGACCAGGGGCGTGATGCCGGCGGCGAGCGCCGTCCTGGCCTTCTTGGCTACCTGCTCGTCGGTCTCCCCGAAGAGATGACGTCGCTCGGAGTGTCCGGCCAGCACGATGCGGGCACCGGCTTCCATCACCATCGGGACGGAGATTTCGCCGGTGAAGGCCCCCTTCAATTCCCAATGAACATTCTGAGCCCCGACTCTGATGTCGGGCCGACCTTGCATGGCCTGGGAGAGCGTGGCCAGCGACACTGCAGGCGGGTGGAACCAAAGACTGCGGCCCTCGACCGGCGAGGTGAGCGACAGAAATTTCTTGGCAAACTCACGGGCGTCGGCCGGCCCATGGTTCATCTTCCAATTCGCTGCGAAGATGAGCTGACGCGCACTCATATCAGGCCTCGTCCAATGCTGCGACGCCGGGAAGCGCTTTTCCCTCCAGGAACTCGAGGGATGCGCCACCACCCGTCGAGACGTGGGTGATCCGGTCGGCGAGACCTGCCTGAGCCACCGCCGCAGCCGAGTCGCCGCCGCCGATCACCGTGATCGTGCCGTGCTCCGTTGCTCTGGCCATGGCCCGCGCGATCGCCAGGGTGCCGTGATCGAACGGCGGCGTCTCGAAGACCCCCATCGGTCCGTTCCACACCACCGTGCCAGCCTGCTCGATGCTCTCGGCGAAGCTCTTCTCCGTTGCAGGATCGATGTCGTAGACCGCCCAGCCCTCCGGAATCGCGTCCCGCTTCACCGTCCGAGTCTCGGTTCCGGGCGCCAGTTCCCGCCCAATCACCGCTCCCGTCGGCAGGACCAGCTTCTTTCCCGCCTTCTTCATCAGATCGCGAGCGAGGTCAACCCGGTCAGGCTCCACCAGCGACTTCCCCGTCTCCAGGCCCATCGCCTTGAAAAACGTGCACGCCATCGCCCCGCCCAGGAGTATCTCGTCCACCTTGGGGAGGAGTGCCTCGATGAGATCGATCTTCCCGCTGATCTTGGCGCCGCCGAGCACAGCCACGAAAGGGCGCTTGGGCTGGTGTAGGGCCTGACCCAAGTAGCGGAGCTCTCGCTCCATGAGCAAGCCGGACACGGCCGGCTTCAGTAGCCGTGCCACCGCCTCGGTGCTGGCGTGAGCCCGATGGGCGGAGCCGAAGGCATCGTTCACATAGAGATCTCCCAACGCGGCGAACCGTTCGGCGAGTGACCCATCGTTCTTCTCCTCACCCGGGTAGAACCGGGTGTTCTCGGCCACCGCGACGCCGCCTCGAGGAAGCCGCTTCGTAGCGGTCACGGCCTCCGGCGACGTGGGATCCGCCAGAAAGGTGACCGGTGCGCCGAGCAGCTTCTCCAGCGCCCGCACGGCCGGCTGCATGGAATATTTTGGGTCGGGACCGTTCTTGGGCCGGCCGAGGTGGGAGAGCAGTACCAGCCGCGCCCCCCGGTCACGCAGATACTTGATCGTAGGCAGCGCAGCCCGGATCCGGGTGTCGTCGGTGACCGATCCGTCCTTGAGCGGCACGTTGAAATCCACCCGGACGAGGGCCCGCCGCCCTTCGAGCGAGCCCTTGTCCAGCGATTCAAGCGTACGCTTCACCGCCGCGATCCGACATATCGCAGCAAGTCCACGCACCGGGCCGAGTAACCCATCTCGTTGTCGTACCAGGAAGTGACATTGACCAGCGTACCGCCTACGACGGTGGTCGAGAGCGCGTCCACCGTGCTCGACTGGAGTGCGCCGATGTAGTCCACCGAGACCAGCGGTTCGTCGCTCACGGCGAGCAGGCCCTTGAGCGCTCCCGATTTTGCGGCTTCGCGGAATGCGTTGTTCACCTCGTCGGCCGAGGTCGTCTTCTGAACCACGCAGGTCAGCGCCACTACCGACACGTCGGGGGTGGGAACCCGCAGCGAGACGCCGTCGATTTTGCCCTTCAGCTCGGGAAGGACCAACGATGTGGCCTTGGCCGCGCCGGTTGTGGTCGGAATGATCGAAAGGGCCGCCGCCCGGGCCCGACGAAGGTCCTTATGGGGGAAATCCAGGATCACCTGGTCATTGGTGTATGAGTGGACCGTCGTCATGAAGCCGCTCACAAAGCCGAACCGGTCCAGGATCACCTTCACAACGGGCACCAGACAGTTTGTAGTGCAGCTCGCGTTGGAGATCACGTGGTGCTTGCCTGGTTCGTAGGCTTCGTGGTTGACCCCATAGACGATGGTGATGTCTTCCTTCTTGGCCGGGGCCGAAATGATCACCTTCTTGGCTCCGCCCGACAGGTGCAGGGCGGCCTGGTCCCGGTCGGTGAAGCGGCCGGTGGATTCGAGGACCAGCTCGACCCCCAGGTCCTTCCAGGGAAGCTTGGCCGGATCCTTCTCGGACAGCACCTTCATCGAGTCGCCGTCGACGCTAAGCGAATCGGCCCGGGCGCCGACCTCGCCGGGAAACCGCCCGTGCACCGAGTCGTACTTGAGGAGGTGGGCCAGCGTCTTGGTGTCGGTAAGGTCGTTCACCGCCACGAAGTCGAGCTCCACCGCCTTCATCGCCTTGGCGGCCCGCACCACATTGCGGCCGATCCGGCCGAAGCCGTTGATGCCTACTCGGATTGCCATTCGGTCTCCAGGTAATGGTCAGTCGCGAGTCACGAGTCGAGACTTCCTAGCCCCCCATGTCCAGCTCCACCACCGCACGCGCAAACGTAACCGCCTCCACCCGCGCGGCGCCTGCCCCGACCAGCGCGGCGGCCGCGGCGGCGAGGGTGGCGCCAGTGGTGAAGACGTCATCCACCAGCACCAGCTCCAGTCCCCTGACTGGCCCGGCACGAAACGCCCCGGAGACGTTGGCGTGCCGTGCCTCCGGAGTCAGCGCGGTCTGGGTCCGCGTCTCCCGCACGCGCTGGAGCAGGTCACAGCGGACCGACAGCTGCACCCGGGATCCGAGCGCGGCGGCAATGCGCTCGCTCTGATTGTATCCCCGCACCCGCAGCCTGTGCCCGCCGAGCGGAATCGGTATCAAGAATACCTGGCCCGTCAATGGCTCGAGCTGGCGCATGGCCTCGGCCATCGCTTCCGCGGCCCGGCTCCAGCCCTCGTACTTCAGCCGGTGCACCGCTGCGCGAGCGGAGCCGTCGAGCCAGACCGCGCTGCGCGCTCGGGCCAACCCTTCCGGCCACTCGGCACAGAGACGGCACTCCAGCCCCTTCTGCGACGGCTGGCCACACCGCTGACAGACCGGATGGGGCACCGGTCGCCAGCGCATCCGGCACAGATCGCAGATGAGCGCATCGCCCTCACGTTCCGGGACCGGCTCATTGCAGAGCAGGCAGGCCGGCGGGAGCAGCCAGCGCTCGACTCCCGCAAGCACGTCGAAGAGGTAGGGGCGACTAGCGAAGGGCTGCATTCACCGCGGCCCGCATCACTTCCACCGGCGCATGCTTGCTGGGGTACCAGCACTCCAGTGCGGCGGCACCCTGCGCGACCAGCATGGCTCGGCCATCAGCCGCGCGCCGGACCGTCGGCCGCATAGCACGGACCCAGGAGGTCTCGCCCCTGGCATACACCATGTCGAAGGCAATCTCGGCGTGGGGGAACCGGCCCGGCTCGATGGGCAACGGATCGCCGGCCCGGAGGCCGAGTGGGGTGGAGTTGATCAACACGCGGCACTCCGCAGGCGGCGCCAGGGCTACACCCCGAGCGGAGATCCACTGCTCGAATCGCCGCTGCCGGTCGGCGCTGCGCGAGCCGGCCGCAACCGCGACGCCCATCTCCTGCGCCGCGACGACAGCCGCTCGGGCCCCGCCGCCGGTGCCAGCGATGAACCACGGCGCATTCGTCACCTCGAGCTGGTGAAGCGCCTCGATCAAGCCGTGTACGTCGGTGTTGTCGCCTACCAACCGCCCTTCCTCGTCCCAGAACGTGTTGCACGATTCGACCGTCTTCGCGGCGTCCCGGCAGACGTCCACGGCTCCAGCGGCAACTTCTTTGTGGGGCACCGTCACGTTGCCGCCACCCCCGGCGCGCCCCAGAGTGCGCATCAGCGCCGGGAGATCGTCGGCCGAGCACCGCAGTGGGACGTAGGAGGCAGGTAGACCGAGCGCGCGGAAGGCGGCGTTCTGCATGAGCGGCGACAGGGAGTGACTGACAGGATCGCCCAGGATTGCGAAGACGCGGGTAGCCCCGTTGATCACCGCACGGTGCCGGCCACCCGGCTCACCACGCCGCCGATCAGCTCCTGGAGCTCCTCGTAGGTCTGACGGTAGCTCGCGAGGTCGGATCCGAATGGATCGCTCACCTCTGCCCGGCTCTCCTCCCGTCCGGCGTATTCGCCGAGCACGTGCACCTTGTCTTCGCCGCCCAGCTCGGCCACCCGGGCCCGATGGTGGCCCGACATCGTGAGGATGAGATCGGCCGACTTGACCAGCTCGCGGGTGAGCAGCCGTGCGCGGTGCGTGCTCAGGTCGAGGCCATGCTCCAGCCCGACGAGGTACGCGCCTTCGGAGACCGGCGCTCCGTCCCATGCGCCGGTGCCGGCGGACGACACGATCACCTGCTCCACTCCCCGGCTGACGAGTGCCTCCTGCATCATCGCTTCCGCCATGGGGCTACGGCAGGTGTTTCCGGTGCAGACGAAGAGGACGTGCATTGTCAGAAGATAATACGCGGGGAAGCGGGGAAGCGGGGAGGCAGGGAAACCGGAATACACATAGCAGTAGCTCGGCACGAATTGGACTTGCCCCCTTCCCCGCTTCCCCGCTTCCCCGCCTTCACGGCGCCAATCTTCCGGCGGCGCGCCGGAGCTCGGCTCTCGGAATCGCACCCTCACGAACCAGCCGCGGCACGGCCTCGGTGCAGTCCACCAGGGTGGACGGTGGGACGTTGCCGAGGACCCCGCCGTCGAGCACCAGGAGCTCGCCATTTCGTTCTTCCGGGCCGAACAGCTCGACCAGCCGGTCGGCGCCGGGCGCCGGCGGTCCGCCGGGACGGTTGGCCGAGGTCGAGGTCAGCGGCTCGCCGAGCAAGGCGACCAGCCGTGCGATGCCCGCATGCGACGTGTACCGCACCGCGATGCCACCCTCCTTCCCTCGCAGCTCGTCGGGCAGCCGCCCTTCCCCGCCGCGAAGGACGAGCGTCAGGGGCCCGGGCCAGAACGCGTCCGATAGTGCGGTTGCCGACGCGGTAAAGACCAGACCCCACTCTTCGGCCATTCGCCGGCCGGAGATGAGCAGCAGGAATGGCTTTCCGGGGGCCCGTCCCTTGAGCCGGCTGAGGGCTGCGACCGCCGCAGTAGTCGGGGCCGATCCGAGACCGTAGACCGTTTCGGTTGGATAGGCCAGCAGCTTGTCGGCCCGAAGGTGGCGTCCGACCTGGGGAATGGCGGCGGTGACCTCGGCATCGGTCTGGAACGGAAGGATCACCGGGACGCTCCAGCGAGCAGCTCTGCAAGCGCGAGGTCTTCCGGAGTGGTGATCTTGATGTTGCGGCTGGAGTCGGGAACCAATCGCACCGGGACCCCCATGGCCTCGACGAGTGCGGCGTCGTCGGTGGCACGGCGCCCGATCCGCGCGGCGCGGGCATGAGCCTGCTCCAGCACTGCCCGGGGAAAGCCTTGGGGCGTCTGCGCCCGCCACATCTGCGAGCGGGGCCGGGTGCGGACGATACGGGTGGGGTCCCTTCGGTCAACCTCTTTCAGTGTGTCGCTGAGCGGGATGGCCGGCACCGCGCCCTCACCCCTCCGAGCGTAAGCGATCACCGCATCGATCACCGTCGGATCCACGAACGGCCGGGCCCCGTCGTGTATCAGCACCACGGTGCAGTC
>Ga0307312_10001654_pt1 | contig 11471 bp, 15 predicted proteins | sample ER_DNA_202_FD_194489 | JGI IMG/M metagenome (GOLD analysis project Ga0307312, IMG submission 194489) | Bulk soil microbial communities from the East River watershed near Crested Butte, Colorado, United States - ER_DNA_202 | ecosystem: Environmental > Terrestrial > Soil > Floodplain | place...
AGTATGCGCGCCTAAACTTGATGCACTCCGCGGGCCGCTAGCTCAACGGTAGAGCAGGGGACTTTTAATCCCTTGGTTCCGGGTTCGAATCCCGGGCGGCTCACTGACGGAGGCTGGCGATCAGCGTCACGAAGGTCGACATACGTGCGGTGCACTCAGGTTGCGGACCCTACGGCTCGAGCCGCACTCGGAAGAGCTGCGTTTCCTCGCCGTGGGTGACCAGGAATGACCAAACAACGTTCACGGTGACGCTGTACGTGCGGAGGCGACGATCGACCGCGGCTCGAAGGTGCCACTCCGACCCGGCAGTTGGAATTCCTCGATCGGGCGGCCGGAGGGCGTCGGCGCATCATCGTCGTAGATCCAGCCGCGAATCTCGGTTGCGCCCTGGCCCGCCTCGAAGTGGAGCGTCATAGGCGTCGGAGCGCGCACGGTCGTTAGCGGGAGATTCCGTGGAAAGGCGTCCCCGATGTACGTCGAGCATGCTGTCCCCTCGCTGGTACTCCCTAGCACTGTGGGAACGACTTGGCCCGCTATCGAGACGGCCACACCCGGGCGAGCACCACACGAAGCGAGCAGGATCGCGAAGAGGATCACCGAGAACGAGAGACGCGATCGCATCGACTAGTGCAGGACGGCGCGCTCCACTTGGCCGACGAGTTCGTCGACCTCGAACGGCTTACCGCAGACGTACGCCGCGCCGAGCAGGGTCGCGATCTCCCTGCGATCAGGACGTGCGCTGACGATGACGATCGGCACGTCGTTCGCATCTGGCCGGCGCTCGCGCCAGCGCGCAACGAACTGCGTGCCGTCGAAATCCGGTAGACCGAGGTCAAGGACGACGGCGGCAGGTTTCCGCGCGAGCGCGGTTCGGAGCGCCTGACCGCCGTCGATCGCGGCCACGACATCGAGCCCGGCGTTAGTCAGGGACTCGGTGATCAGTCTCCGAATGTCGTTGTCGTCCTCGATCACGAGGACACGTCGGTTGAGCCGCCGCTCCATCCCGTTGCATGGTGTCACTCACGGCGAGAGACCGCCAGCAACAGGCTCAGAAGCGAGCGCTATATCCCGCGCAAGAGGTCGGCCAGGGGAACATCCAAGCGCTTAGCGAAATGCGCGAGAGCCGAGAGAGACGGCGCAACGCGGCCGGTCTCCATCTTCCAGACGTACTGGCGCTGAAAATAAACGACCCCCTTGGGGCTCGCGCCGAGCTCCGCCATCGTCAGTCCCTTCTTTTCCCGGAGCTCGCGGATCCGCTTGCCCACCTTCCGAAGGAGTCGCGGCTCTCCGGGGACGTCCGGGTTCACCCGCGCCGGCATGCAAACTCCACGATCTCACCAAGCGCTTCGTCGCCGTACGCGGCGTTGAACATGGCCCGCGAATGTTCGCGCCCGCCGAAGAGGACGAGCTTCTTCGGCGCGGCCGCGGCGGTGAAGCAGCTCAGCACGTTCGGTGTCGCGCGCAGCGAGTCACGATCGGCGCACACGAACAGCTTGCGGCCGCTGATCTTCTTCGAGAGCTCGTCGGGGACCGCGGCCACGGGAGCGGAGATGGCGACGAGACATTCCACGTCTCCCTCAAAGCTCGATGCGAGCACCGCGCTTCCGCCCATCGAGGATCCGACGAGGGCGATCTCCTTCACACCCCGGCCGCGCAATGCGGCTTTGGCCGCGCGCAGATCGGCCACCGGAGTCCACGGCTTGTCCGGGCGGTAACGGTTCGTCTTTCCGGTGGACCCTGCATAGCCGCGAAGATTTACCGCGAGGGCGGGCACTCCGCGGGCGACGAAGAGCGGCGCGACACCCCGCCACCCTGATGCGTCCCAGTTCTGCCCGTGGACGAGGATCGCGACGCGCACCGCGGGCAGCCTCCCGTAGAGATCGGCCTCGATCGTCTCGCCATCGCTCGAAATGCTCAGGCGCTCCTGCGGCGGGACGCTCGTCGCCGTCGCCATCAAGGAACCGGATCGAGCAGCGGCTTGCCGTCGATGAACGCGCGAATGTTCTCCGCGGCGCGCACCGCCATCCGCGTTCGCGTGCGGACCGACGCCGAGGCGATGTGCGGCAGCAGCACGGCGTTGTCGAGCTCGAGCAACGCAGGTTCGACCGCGGGTTCGCGCTCGTAGACGTCGAGCCCGGCGCCGGCGATGACGCCTTCCTTCAACGCTTGGGCGAGAGCCTTCTCGTCAACGACGGGGCCGCGGGATGTGTTGATCAGGATCGCAGTGCGCTTCATCTTGCGAAGGCGCGCCGCATCCATCAGGTGGCGGGTCTCGGCGAGCAGCGGCACGTGGAGCGAGACGAAGTCGCTACGTGCGAGGAGCTCGTCGAGGTTCTCGACGTAGCTCGCGCCGATCTCCTGCTCCGCGCCGGGGTTGCGGCGCGCGTCGTGATAGAGCACGTGCATCGCGAAGCCGTGGGCGCGCCGCGCCACCGCGAGGCCGATCCGGCCCATGCCGACGATGCCCAGCGTCGCGCCGTGGACGTCCTGGCCGGTGAACATGAACGGCGTCCAGCCGCGGTATTTCCCGGCGCGCAGGAAACGCTCGGCCTCGCCGAGCCGGCGTGCGGTCGCGAGAAGCAGGGCGAACGCGCCGTCGGCGGTCGTCTCGTCGAGGATTCCGGGCGCGAAGGTCACCGGTATCCCGCGCTCCTTGGCGGCGGCGATGTCGATGTTGTCGTAGCCCGTGCCCATGGTGGCGATCATGCGCAGCTTCTTCGCCCCGCGGATCGCGTCTCCGTTGACCGGATTCGCCGGAAGCGTGTAGACGATGTCCGCGTCGGCGATGAGTCGCAGGACCTCGTCGGCCGTCGGTATCGGTGGCTCGCTGGAACCAACGGCGACGTCGCCCTTGGAGCGCAGGATCGAGAGCGCTTCCTCCGCGATCGGCCGCGTCACCACGATCTTCACGAGCGCGAGCGAGTCTATGCCGCCACAATTTCGGCGTGTCCAAGCGGGTCGCGGTCGACGAAATCGGCGCGCACAACGAGCGCATGTGGGAGCGGCTCGCGAAGGCGGGTATTCCCTACACCCGGCCGCAGGGCACTCCGCCGCGGACGCGCGCGGGAAAGCGGCGGTTCCTCGACCGCATCACCAACGGCACGCTCGAACGGATCGATCTGGAGGGCAAGCGCGTCCTCTCGCTGGCCGGCGGCGGTGGCTGGGACGCGATCCTATTCGCGGAGCTCGGTGCGGCGACCACCCTCGTCGACATCTCGAAGCGGCAGCTCGCGACGGTACGGCGCCTCGCGCGGAGCCGCGGTACGGAGCTCGACTACCTGCGGACGGATATGCGCGATCTGAGCGCCCTCGGCAGCGGAGAGTTCGACATCGTCTTTCATCAGCATTCGCTCGTCTTCGTTCCGGATGCCGGGCGAGTTATCGCCGAGGTCGCGCGTGTCCTCGCACCGGGCGGTGTGTACGTGTTCTCGACGATGCACCCCGTGACCTTCCTGTTTTACGAGTCGTGGACCGGAACGGGGTGGCGCCCGAAGAAGACGTACTTCAACGACCGGCCGGTACCCGTGCTCGATCCGACGTGGGACTTCGGTCGGGTGAAGGTCCGCGCGCCGACCTACGAGTACGCGCACCGCACGGCCGATCTTGTGAACGCGTGCGTGCGCGTAGGGCTCATCGTCGATGGGCTCTGGGAATGGTCACCGTACCGAGAAGGCGGGCCTCCGGGATCGGACGACGCGTTGGAGCAAAAGCTCCCCGCGTTCATTCAGGTTCGCGCGAGGAAGACCTCTTCTTCAAGCTCTTCGGGCCGCGGAGGGAACGGCTCGCATCCGCGTACTGGTCCACCAGCGCCGCCACCCTTTGCGCGGCCACCGGGATATTCACGGCCCAGCCAACGCCGAACACGCGCTCGCTGAAGATCTGGTCGGACTCGGGATTCCAGTAGGCCTCGCGAAGCCGCTCGAACGTCGGCAACCGGAAGTCGTACGGCACGACGCCCGCGACTTTTCCATGCCACGTCCGCTCGGCGTCGGGCTTCTTGAGCTCCTGGTAGATGGCGCCGAAGAACGCGAGCCAGACTGCGGTACGCGCGAGGCGATAGAGGTCTTTCATCTCGAGACGACAGCACGAGCAGGAGTGGTGCCGGGATGTGTCGCGGGGACGCCTTTCGCGCAGAGCGGGCAGTCGGCGGAGACATAGGACGGGATCTCGAGGCGCCACAGTGCTTCGATCGGGACGTCGACCAGAGCGGCGCCGCCCGATCGGTCGACAAGCACGGCAGCCCCGGCGACCTCGCCGCCTGCCGACCGCACCGCGTCGAGCGTCTCCTGGACCGAGCCGCCCGTGGTCATGATGTCGTCGACGACGAGGACGCGCTCGCCCGGCCGAAGGGCGAACCCCCGGCGGAACTCGCGGCCTTTGCCGTTCTCGCGGCGCTCCGCATAGATCGCCCGCACGCCAAGCTGCCGTGCGACCTCGTGCGCGAGGATGATCCCGCCGGTCGTCGGGCCTGCCACCGTTTCGATGTCGAGCGATTTCGCCCACGCCGCGATCGCGGCACAGAGTCGCTCGGTCTGGGTTGGATGCTGGAGCACTTGGAACTTCTCCAGGTAGAGAGGTGAGTGCTGTCCGGACGCGAGGATGAAGTGCCCCTCACGGAGCGCGCCGGACTCGCGAAACACTCGCTCGACATCGCTCGAGGTGATCGTCATCACGACTATTCTGCGCGAGTGAAGATCCACGACGTTTCGCTCGTCCTGCGTCCCGACATGGTGACGTGGCCGAGCGAGCCGGCGCCAAGAATCGAGCCGCTTCGCCGCATCGCGAAAGGCGACACCGCGAACGTTTCGGTGGTGACCATCAGCGACCACGCCGGAACGCACGTCGACCCACCACTCCACTTCATTGAGGGTGGCAACACCGCCGACAAGCTCCCGCTCCAAGCACTGGTGGGCCCTTGCGTCGTCGTCGCCTTCGATGGACCGGGCCACGTCTCCGGCGAATGGCTTGATCGCGCGAAGATCCCGGCGGGGATCGAGCGGATCCTCTTCAAGACTCGCAACAGCGAGCGCTGGGGCGATTCGACCGCGGGCTTTACGCGCGACTTCACGACGATCAACGCAAGCGCAGCGCGCTGGTGCGTCGAACACGGGATCAAGCTCGTCGGCATCGATTACCTCTCGATCGAGCCGCAGGGCCCGGAGAAGGAGGGATACCCCGTCCATAAGACCTTGCTCGGGGCGAACGTCGTGATCATCGAAGGTCTCGATCTGCGAACCGTCGGGCCCGGTCAGTACGAGCTCGTCTGCGCTCCGATCAAGCTCCTAAACGGAGACGGGGCTCCAGCGCGCGTTTTTCTGATCGACCGATGAGAGAGCTCACCACATCCGTCAGGTCGTCGACGTCGAACGGCTTCAGGAGGAGGGCGTCCGCGCCGAGCTGATCGGGCTCATCCGTCGCCGCACGATGCGAGGTGAGAAGGATGACCGGCGCGTGCGGCCAGCGTTCGCGCAAGTTGCGGACCGCGGCCCTACCTCTCGTGGCGTCGTAGCGAGCGCCCAGGTCCGTCAGGACGACAGCCGGATCGCTCACGCCGCTCGGGATCACCGTCTCGGCCACCGCCTCGAGGCCGATGTCCTCGAGCAGCTCGGTCAGGAGCTCACGTTCGTCGGCGTCGCGCGCGATGACCACTGCCTTCCCCATACCTGTGCATGAGAACGCAGACTCCCCCCGAAGTGAAGATGTCGAAATCGGAACGTTTCGACCACTCGCTATCGTCGGCCCGTGCTCGCGCCAAGGCTGACCGCGGGCCAGGCTCGCTTGCTTTCTCTCGTTGCGCGGGGCTTGCCGACGAAACAGATCGCCGCAGAGCTCGGCGTTTCCGACCGGGCGATCACGGCGCGTCTCTCGCGGCTGTTCCGCGCTTACCAGACGAGCAACCGCGCTGGTCTCATCGCGGCCGTGCTCTCGCAGGCCGGAGTCGGTTTGGACGCGATCGAGCGAATCGACTGGCGCGGCGGCGGTGCACGGCCCGAGGTCGCTGAGATGGTCGACGCGTACGCGAACGCACCCTTCATGGTGTCGGTCACGAGGGGTCCCGACCACGTGTACACGTTCGTGAACGCGGTCTCCGCTCGGGTCGCGGGTCGTGACGATCTCGTCGGCAAGGCGGTCGTCGATGCGTACCCCGAGCTCGACGCTACCTTCCGCGAGGCGCTCGATCGCGTCTACCGCACGGGCGAGCCCTGGTCGGTGGCGGGAGCGCCGGCGCGCTTCACCCTGCCCGACAGAACTCACCGCGACACGCGCCTGAACCTCATGTTCCAACCCATCCGCGGCCGGGACGGAGCCGTCGAGGGGATCTTGCATATCGGAACGGAGGTTGAGGAGTGATCCAGGCGTGGCTGGTGCCGACGGCCTGACCGAAACCCTCTTTACGCGGTGGCGGACCCCCCGGCCTCCGGCCGGTGCCCCACCGCGCGGGGGCCCTCGGTCAGGCCGTCGGCATCAATTTCAGCCTCGCTTCAGCACGTACCATCCTTCTTGATGGCAATCACTCAGCGGCCGCTGGCTCTGCGCCGCGATCTGATCAAGATCTTTGGCGAGGACAGGCTCGTCGCGGTGATCAGGACAGGGAGTCCGGCGATAGCGCGCCAGGCGGCTCACGCTATGAGCGAGGCGGGAGTGCGCTTGGTGGAGATCACGCTCACCGTGCCGGACGCCTTCGAGATCATCGAGGAGCTCGCGCTCGACGACGCGTTCTCGGCTCGCGGGTCGATCGTCGGCGCGGGGACGGTCCTTTCCGGCGGTCAGGCGGAGCAGGCCCTCTCCGCGGGTGCGCGCTTCCTCGTCAGCGCTGTGCTCGTGCCGGAGATGATCGAGGCGGCGCGAGCGCGCGACGCGATGAGCATGCCGGGCACGATGACGCCGACCGAGATGGTCAAGGCGGCGGAGCTTGGCGCCGACTTCATCAAAGTGTTCCCGGTCTCGGCGATCGGCGGTCCGGATTTCATCGCGAACGTGCGGCGCGCTCTCGTGCACCTCCCGCTCGTCGCGACGGGCAACATCGACCTGGAAGAGATCCCGGACTACCTCCGTGCCGGCGTCGTTGGATTCGGCGTCGGCGGTCCGCTCATTCGCACCGACCTCCTCGAGCGTGGCGACCTTGGCAGCGTGATCGCGAACGCGGAGCGCTACCTCAGCGCGACCAGGCGCCCCGCGACGAACTAAACCGATGCCGCGCGATCTTCCGCTCGGCAACGGCGATTTCCTTGTCACGTTCGATTCGCGCTACCAGCTGCGCGACATCTACTACCCGAATGTCGGCCAGGAGAACCACACGGTCGGCGATCCGTCGCGCTTCGGTCTCTGGGTTGACGGCGTCTTCGCCTGGACAGGCGACGACGGCTGGGACCGTCACATCACATACGAGCACGAGACCCTCGTCGGCGACACGACGCTCGTCCATTCGAAGCTCGCCCTGAGCCTGCGGTTCCGCGACGCAGTCGACTTCGATCGCAACATCTACTTCAAAGAGGTCACCATCGAAGACACGGGCGGGCGCGAGCGGCAGGTCCGGTTCTTCCAGCATTTCGATGCGCACCTCTACGGCAACGACACCGGAGACTCGGCTTACTACGACCCCCGGAGCCAGGCGATCGTCCATTACAAAGGGCGTCGCTACTTCCTCATCTCGGGGTCGAGCGGCGGGAGCGCGTACGGCCTCTCGTCATTCGCGATCGGTCAGAAGGACGCACCGGGTAAGGAGGGCACGTGGCGGGACGCCGAGGACGGCGAGCTCTCGCGGAATCCGGTCGCGCAAGGATCGATCGATAGCGTGGGTATGGTCGCCGTCACGGTACCGGCTAGGGGCACCGCGACCGCCGTGTTCTGGATCGCGGCGGGGCAGGCGTACGAGGACGTTCGCGAGCTCGACAAGCTCGTGCGCGAGCGGACGCCCGCGTCGTTCCTCGCGCGCACGAAGGACTACTGGCGCCTCTGGGCGAACAAGGACGAGAGCATCACCGAGCACCTTCCCGACGACATCAACGGCCTGTACAAACGGTCGACGCTCGTGATCCGGACGCAGGTCGACAACCGCGGCGCGATCATCGCGGCGAACGACTCGGACGTCCTCCGCTTCAACCGTGACACCTACTCATACCTGTGGCCGCGCGACGGCGCACTCGTCGCAGACGCGCTGGACCTTGCCGGATACGGCGAGGTGACGCGCCGCTTCTTCTTCCTCTGCGGCGAGCTCATCACGCGTGAGGGCTACCTCCTTCACAAGTACAACCCCGACGGCTCGCTCGGCTCTTCGTGGCACGCATGGTCCACGCCCGATGGCCGTCTCGAGCTGCCGATACAGGAGGACGAGACCGGCCTGCCGATTTGGGCGCTGTGGCAGCACTACGACCGCGACCGCGACATCGAGTTCATCCGCCCGCTCTACCGCAAGCTCGTGCGGACGGGCGCCGATTTCATGGCGACCTACCGCGAGCCCCGCACCAAGCTGCCCGCTCCGTCGTTCGACCTGTGGGAGGAGCGCCGTGGCATCCATGCGTTTACGACCGCGGCCGTTTGGGCAGGCCTCACCGCGGCACGGAACTTCGCGGTGGCGTTCGGCCAGCACGAGCTGGCGAAGCGCTACGCGGTGGCCGCGCAGGAGATACGCGACGCGGCGCTCGTGCATCTCTGGGATGCGGACCGCGGCCGGTTCGTTCGCACGATCAACGTGCTGCCCGACGGCACGATCGTGAAGGACGCGACGATCGACATCTCGCTCGCGGGCATGTTCCTGTTCGGCCTTCTTCCGGCGACCGACGACCGGATCCGCTCGACGATGCGTGCAATCGAGGATCGTCTTTCGGTCCGCACGCCGGTCGGCGGGATCGCGCGGTATGAGAACGACTACTACTTCCAGATCTCCTCCGACATCGCGAGCGTGCCGGGCAACCCGTGGTTCGTCGCGACGCTCTGGCTGGCGGAACATCTCATCGCGATCGCCGAGAAGCCCGCGGACCTGGACCGGCCGCGCGCGTACCTCGATTGGTGCGCTCGCCGGGCGCTCCCGTCCGGGATCATGTCCGAGCAGGTGCATCCGTACACCGGTGAGCCGCTTTCGGTGTCCCCCCTCACGTGGTCGCACGCCGCGTTCGTCAGCGCGGTGCAGCACTACGCGCGCCGTTCCCGCCTCATCAAGGACCGCCTCCGCGATCAGGTGAAGACCGCGGGCGAGGTGATCGTGTGAGCAGCAGGTTCGGGTATGCGGCGACGATCCTCACCGCGATATTGCTCGTGGCCTGCACGGCGCCACCCGCGCCGCCGCCGGCGAGCCGAGGCGTCGGGCTGCAGGCGTCGTTCGTGCTCGCGAATCCGGCCGGCCTTCTCGCGCTCGACAGCGGCGGCCACGCGCTGGGACGGATCGTCGATCTGCCCGCGCAGAGCGCACCAGCGACGCCCGTGCTCGATCCCTCCGGAAAATCGATCATGTTCGCCCTGACCCAGCAACCCGACAAGAAGACCGGCTTCGGTTCGGACCTCTACACCGTCAACCTGGATGGCACGGGCTACAAGCCCGTCGTGCAGCACGAAAGCGACAACGTCTTTTACGCGTCGCCGCGGTTCGACGCGGCCGGAAATGTCCTGTACTTCCACCGCCGCGCCGCGCTCATCCAGGCGGGCTCGTTCGTCGGGAATGAAGACTCGCTCGAGCGCCTCGATCTGCGGACCGGCGAGCGCAAGCGTCTGATCATGAACGGCGCCGACCCCGCGCTGTCGCCCGACGGGAAGCTGATCGTCTACGTGCACCTCACGCAGGGTCAGCCCGACGGCTTATGGATCGCGAACGTCGATGGCTCGAACGCGCGGCCCTTCTTCAAGACGAAGGACACGTGGTGGTACCTCCAGGCGCCGCGCTTCGCCCCGACCGGCTGCGAGATCGTGTTCTCGGCGGCCGGGCATGCGGTCTCGCGAGTGCCGTCGACACCGATCGCCTCGTCGGGGGCGACGGGCGCAGCACATCTGAATATCCCGTCGGAGTTGAACGTCGCCCCATGCGACGGCACGAGCGTCAAGGTCGTTGGGCAGACAGGGGACGATGTGGTGCCCGCATGGTCGCCGGACGGAACGCAGGTCGCGTACGTCGGGACCGGCGCGTTCCTCGTCCTCACGCTGGCTAATGGAAACATCCGCACACTCGCTCAAGGTCAGGACTTTTTCTTCGGCGACCTCGTGTGGCTCAAATAACGGTTTCTATCGCGCAACAGCGGCCGTGACCGGGCATATCCGCTGCACCGGTGCGTGACGACCGAACTGAAAACCGTCGCGCCAGGAAAGAGGAGAGCTGTCATGTCGCAAGACAAATCCGAAGAGCGCGGCTTTGCGGCAATGGATCCCGAGGAGCGCCGACGCATCGCGGAAAAGGGCGGCGAGGCCGTGAGCAAGGACCGCGAGCACATGAGCGAGATCGGCCGCAAGGGCGGCGAAGCCTCGGGCGAGAAGCGCAAGGAAGACGATCGCTAGGTCTTGTGGCGGGCGTCCCGTTAAGGGGCGCCCGCCGCGTGGTCACTCGTCGGGACGCGCGAACCGGTACCCAACGCCGCGCACCGTCTGGATGAGCGTCGGCTCTTCCGGTGCGGGCTCGACTTTGTCGCGAAGCCGTCCGACGTAGACCTTGAGGTACTGCGTTTCGTAGCGATACTCCGGCCCCCACACCCGTGTGAGCAACGAATCGTGCGTGAGCGCTTCGCCCGGGTGGCTCGCGAGCTCGGCGAGGAGATTGAACTCCGTAGGCGTGAAGTGGATGTCCTTACCGGCGCGGCGGACGCGTCTCGCCGTGAGGTCGATCGCGAGGTCGTGCGTGTCGATCGTCCCGGACCGCGGCGCGCGCGGCGAGGACCTTCGCAGAACGCTCTCGATGCGGGCGACGAGCTCGCGCGGTGAGAACGGCTTCGTCAGGTAATCGTCGGCGCCCAGACGGAGTCCCTTGATCTTGTCGTCCTCCAGACCCCGGGCGGTCAGCACGATGATCGGCAAATCCGTCTTCTCGCGGACCTGTTCGAGGACGGCGAAGCCGTCCCGCTTCGGAAGGGCGAGGTCGAGCACCACGAGGTCCGGCCGCTCCGAGTGGATCATCGCGAGCGCCTCATCGCCGTCCGCGGCCTCGATTGCGGTCAGGTCCTGGCGCGCATAGGACAGGGCGCTCCGCACGAGCGCGCGTACGTCGGGCTCGTCGTCGACGATGAGGACCTTCAAGAGGCGAGCGGCAGGAGCGTGACGAACGCCGAGCCGCCACCGGGGTTCTCCTCGTACTCGAGGGTCCCGCCGTGGAGCGTGACGAGCGATCGAGCGATCGCGAGGCCGAGGCCCGAGCCCGGGGTGCCGTCCGCATTCTGACCGCGGAAGAACTTGTCGAAGATGCGTTGGCGGTCTTCCGTCGCGATCCCCGGACCGTGGTCGCGCACCTCGATGCGGAGCGCGTCTCCACGGCGATGCGCCGCGACGAGGATCGG
>Ga0307312_10001655_pt1 | contig 11466 bp, 9 predicted proteins | sample ER_DNA_202_FD_194489 | JGI IMG/M metagenome (GOLD analysis project Ga0307312, IMG submission 194489) | Bulk soil microbial communities from the East River watershed near Crested Butte, Colorado, United States - ER_DNA_202 | ecosystem: Environmental > Terrestrial > Soil > Floodplain | place: USA...
TTGGCTACTTGACTACCGAACACCTGTTCGTTACGATTCCCCAACGGCCCTACTTCGAGCACTGCTGTTAAGCACACATTGACCTCAGCACCGAGACGTAGAACACTCGCCGCAACGACTTAGGAGGATCGATTGGACAACGACAAAGAAAAGGCAAAGTCACTCGACTCGGCGATCTCTCAGATCGTGAAGAGCTACGGAAAGGGCGCAATCATGAAGTTGGGTGAGCAGGCCGCATTGCACGGGGAGATCATGGTCATCCCGACAGGCGCCCTGCTGCTCGACCTGGCGCTTGGAGTGGGCGGGATCCCGCGCGGCCGAGTGACCGAGCTGTACGGCCCGGAATCGGCAGGCAAGACCACCCTGGCTCTGCACGTCATCGCCGAGGCCCAGAAGCTCGGCGGTGTGGCGGCCTTCGTCGACGCCGAGCACGCGCTCGACCCGCTGTATGCGTCGAGGATCGGGGTCAAGATCGACGACCTGCTGATCAGCCAGCCGGACACCGGCGAGCAAGCTCTCGAGATCGTCGAAGTCCTCGTCAGGTCGGGGGCGATCGATGTGATAGTGATTGACTCCGTCGCGGCGCTGGTGCCCAAGGCGGAGATCGAAGGCGAGATGGGCGACTCCCATATGGGCCTGCAAGCGCGCTTGATGTCGCAGGCCCTGCGCAAGCTGACAGGAGCGATCTCCAAGTCGAACTGCTCGGTCATCTTCCTCAACCAGCTGCGCGAGAAGGTCGGGATCATGTTCGGCAACCCCGAGACGCAGCCCGGCGGCCGCGCATTGAAGTTCTACTCGTCGGTCCGCCTCGACATCCGCAAGGTCGAGGTGATCAAGAACGGGCTGGACTCGGTCGGTGCGCGGGTCAAGGTCAAGGTCGTCAAGAACAAGGTGGCGCCTCCGTTCAGGTCCGCCGAGTTCGACATTCTCTTCAACGAGGGCATCTCGCGCGAAGGCTCGCTGATCGATGCCGCGCTCGAGTACGGCATCCTCGAAAAGAGTGGGACGTGGATGTCCTACGGAGACCAGCGCCTGGGCCAGGGTCGCGAGAACGTGCGCAACTACCTTCGTGAGAACCCAACCCTGTCCGCCGAGATCGAGGCCAAGGTGAGAGCGAAGGCGGCGGGCGGCGTCTCTCCCGTCAAGTCCTTGGGCCCGGTGAGGGCTCCTGCGGGTGCGGCAGAGGAGCTCTAGGCGGCCTGGCGGTTCCACCAGGAGGAATCAACCTCCCTCGGATAATCCTCTCGCCAGGGCTGTGGGCCTGCTGGCGCGGCGCGCCCACTCGAAGTGGGAGCTGCGCCGCAAGCTGCGCCAGAAAGGATTCGAGCCAGAGGCGATCGAGGCTGCGATGGTGCGGCTGGGCGAGCTTGGCTACCTGAACGATTCGGCGTTCGCGAGCGGGCTGGTCAAGCGCCGCGCTGCGCTACGCGGCCCGCTCGCTCTATCGGCGGAGCTCGCCGCCAGGGGCATTGATCGGGCCGAGGCCGACGCGGCCGTCGCCGGGTTCGACACCGAAGCCCAGATCGTCTCTGCGACCCGGCTCGCCGAACGGCTGTACGCGAGGCAGGCAGGCATTGACTACCGGGAGATGCTCGACAGCGTGGGCGCGAAGCTGCTCAGGCGCGGCTTCCCGTCGACAGTTGTCAGGGCCGCCTGCCGGTCGGTGCTGGCGACTGCGGCCCAACAGCCCGAAGACTAGAATCTAGCTTCCGCGGCGCTCTTCAGCGCCCGCAGTCATTGAGCCAACCCGACGCGGGGCTTCACGCCCGGCATTGGATCCGCACTTTGACAATCGAATACATGAGGTGCATGTCACATGCCTGCTATCTACGTCTACGTACCGATCCTGGTGGTGGTGGCACTGGCCGCCGGTTTTGGAGTGGCTTACCTGCTGTTCCGGCGCCGGCAGGGCGACGGGACCAGCGCTCTGGAGCTCAAAGCCCAGCAGGCGCTCTCGGAGGCCGAAACAGAGGCCAAGGAGAAGTTGCTCGAGGCCAAGGAGGAAGCGGTCAAGATCCGGACCGCCGCCGAACAGGACGCCCGGGAGTACCGGGCACAGTCACAGCAAATCGAAAAGCGTCTTCTCCAGAAGGAGGAGAACCTCGACCGCAAGGGAGAGGACCTCGAACGGCGCGAGCGAGAGCTCGGAGGCCGGGAGAAAGCGCTGGACGAGATCAAAGCTCAACTCGAGGAGACCTACCGTCAGCAGGAGAAGGAGCTTCAGCGAGTCGCGAACATGACCCGCCAGGAAGCTCAGGGAGTCTTGATGGCGCAGGTCGAGCAGGAGCTGCGCAATGAGGTGGCCCGCAAGATCCGGGAGGCGGAGCTCAGCGCTCGCGACGAGAGCGAGCGACGCGCCCGGGAGATCGTCACCGAGTCGATACAGCGCATCGCCGCCGACCAGACCGCCGAGGTCTCGGTCTCGGTGCTGCCGCTGCCGACCGACGAGCTCAAGGGCCGCATCATCGGCAAGGAGGGCCGCAACATACGCGCCCTTCAGCAAGCCACGGGGATCGACCTCATAGTCGACGACACCCCGGAGGCCGTCATCATCAGTGGGTTCGACCCCGTCCGCCGCGAGGTGGCGAGGGTCGCTCTCAACAAGCTCATCGTCGATGGCCGGATTCATCCGGCCCGCATCGAAGAGATAGTCGCCAAGTCCCGAGTCGAGGTCCTGCAGAGGGTCAAGGAGGAGGGGGAGGCGGCGGTTCTCGAGGTCGGTCTGCAGGGCTTACACCCTGAGGTCGTCAGGCACCTCGGCATCCTGCGCTTTCGCACGAGCTACGGCCAGCAGGTGCTGAACCATTCGAAAGAGGTCGCCTACCTCGCCGCCATGATGGCGTCCGAGATTGGCGCCGACGTTCGTATCGCCAAGCTGTCAGGGCTGCTGCACGACATCGGCAAGTCCATCGACCACGAGGTCGAGGGTTCGCACGCTGTCATCGGGGCGGACCTGCTCCAGCGACACGGGGTGCCCGCGCCCGTCGTCCACGCGGTTCGGGCTCACCACTACGACGAGGAGCCACATTCGATCGAGGCACTTCTGCTGATCGCTGCAGACGCCATCTCCGCTGCCCGCCCGGGGGCGCGCAGGGAGTCGCTCGAGGCTTACGTCAAGCGGCTGGAGAAGCTCGAGGAGATCGCAAACTCCTTCCAGGGCGTCCAGCAGTCCTACGCCATCCAGGCCGGACGCGAGGTCCGGATCCTTGTCAAGCCGGAGCAGATCGACGACACGGCTGCCCAGCTGATGGCGAGGGACATCGCGAAGAGAATCGAAACAGAGTTGAGCTTTCCGGGCCAGATCAGAGTCACAGTCGTCCGAGAAACAAGAGCAATTGAATACGCTAAGTGAATGAAAGGGGGAGCCCGAGGCTCCCCCTTTTTCTTTGCCCCATTTCAGTGCGTGACCCTAAGGCCCGACCTGCGCGACAGGAAAGGCTGGTCCTCTTTCGTTGGATAGAACGGACCGTCCTTGTGGAAGTACCGCTTGGCTCGGCGCAGCACGTCAGAGACTCGCCAGGCCCGCACCTCGGGGCTCCTGGCCCCTCCGATGAACCTCAGCGCGGTTCGGCGATGCCCAGGCTGAAGGTGCGCCCACCAAATCTGGGCTTCAGGTTCTCCGGCCAAGGCTCGCGCCAGCTCGGGCGGCATCACATGGTCCTCGGCAGGCGCTCGCCGGCGAATGATGAACTCCAGGCGATCACCTTCCGAGATCGCAAGCCGCCGTCGCACCTTCGCATTCACACTTAGGAAGTGAGTGCCATTGGCGGTGGGAAAGGCCAGCCCTTCGAAGAGCTCCCCGTTGATCGTCCCCTCGACGCTGACCTGTGCCGTGGTGCCGAAGAACTCAACGGACCCGGCAGGCATCTCGATCCCAAGGAAGTCCCGAAAGCCGCGGACCAGGAGTCCGCCACCTGCCAAGGAGCGGACAGGTTGGTCGCCTACTTTGGGAACGGCGCCCGGCGGCCGAGAGCGGACTTGTCGGCTCAACTCGTGATCCGTACACGCTAGCCTTTCCCGAGACGTGGCTGACGACTTCCGGATCCTCTTCGTGGCAGACGTGGTCGGCCAGCCCGGCCGCGACGCCGTCAAGGCAATCCTCCCCGAGCTGAAGAAAGAGCTCGACCCGCACGTCACGATCCTCAACGGTGAGAATTCGGCCGGCGGCTTCGGCCTCACCGGCAAGCTCGTCGCCGAGCTGAAGGCAGCGGGCGCTGACGTCATCACAACCGGCAACCACGTCTTTGCGCAAAAGGAGTTCGTGCCTGAGCTGCCGAAGCTGGAGCGGGTCCTCCGCCCGGCCAACTACCCTCCGGCTGCGCCAGGGCAGGGGTGGTGCGTATTAGAGGCGGGCGGTCATGAAGTGCTCGTCATGAACCTGATGGGCCGCATCTTCGTGGAAGCGCTCGACGACCCCTTTAGGGCCGCGGACACCATCCTGGCCGCCCACCCCGAGGTGAAGATCGTGTTCTGCGACATGCACGCGGAAGCCACCTCCGAGAAGACCGCGATGGGCTGGTACCTGGACGGGCGCGTCAGCGCCGTGGTGGGCACGCACACCCACATTCCGACCGCCGATGCCCGGGTCCTCACCAAGGGAACCGCCTACGTGACGGACGTCGGGATGGTCGGTCCCCGGGACAGCTGCATCGGGATGGACAAGGACGTGGTGCTGCAGCGGTTCCTGACAGGGGTGCCGAACCGGTTCGTGGTCGCCTCGGGAACCGTGACATTCAATTCGGTACTGGTTACTATTGATGGTCCCACCGGCCGGGCAACATCCATCCAGCGCATCGACAGAGAACATTCCTGAAGGGGTTCCAGCAAATGACAGGCGAGCGCGTCCCAGTCGAGGTGCTGAAGGTGTCAGCCACCTCCAAGCCGGTCGCCGTCGCGGGTGCCATCGCCGGCGTGATCAGGAGCAAAGGCCGGGTCGAAGTGCAGGCAATCGGAGCGGGCGCCATCAACCAGGCTGTCAAGGCGATCGCCATATCTCGCGGCTATGTCGCTCCTGGCGGTCTCGACCTGGTCTGCATCCCCGCCTTTATCGACATCTCGATCGATGGCGAAGAGCGCACCGGAATCCGACTCCTGGTGGAGAGCCGCTGACTCCGGAAGCACCCAGTCGAGCCAGGTCGTTTCACATCTGGACGATCGGCTGCCAGATGAACACCGCCGACTCTGAGAGCCTCGCGCGAAGGCTCCTCGCCGCCGGTTACGTGGAGGACTCACTCGAGCGGGCTGACGTCGCAATCCTCAACACGTGCGTCGTGCGCCAGGCCTCGGAGGATCGGGTCTACGCGAAGCTTCACGAGCTGAGGGAATGGAAGACGCCGGAGCGCACTGTCGCCGTCACCGGCTGCATCGTCGCCAAAGAAGGAAATGAGCTCAAGCGCCGCTTTCCGCATGTCGACCCTGTGGTCGTCCCGATCGGCGAGTACGACGACTTCGTCGCCGGCCTCGACGCGCGATACGACTACTCGCAGGGCGAGGCGCTGCCACGGGCGGGGCGCACCGGCGTCAGCCACTACGTGCGGGTGATCCAGGGCTGTGATCACAACTGCACGTTTTGCATCGTGCCGAAGGTGCGAGGGCGAGAAGTCCACATCGCGCTGGCCAGCGTCGTCCAGGAATGCCGCGAGGCAGTCGACGCTGGCGCGAAAGAGGTGGTGCTGCTCGGCCAGAACGTTGACGATTACCGCGACCCAGACGGGCACGGCGGGCTCGCCGCTCTTGTCGCCGCGGTCGAGCGCATTCCCGGACTGAGGCGCTTGCGCTTCATGACCTCTCATCCCCAGGACCTGGAACCAGAACTGCTCGAGGTGATGGCCGCGAGCGATGTGATCTGCCGGGAGCTGCAGCTGCCGGTTCAGTCGGGCGATGACGGCATCCTCAAGCGGATGGCACGCGGCTATCAGACCCGGCACTATCGCGCGATCGTCGAGCACGCCCGAAGCCTGATGCCCGACATCGGCCTGGTGACTGATGTGATCGTCGGCTTTCCTGGCGAGTCGGAAGATGCATTCCTGAACACCCGCCGGCTGCTCGAGGAAATCGAGTTCGACGTCGTGCACCTTGCGATGTACTCGCCGAGGCCGGGCACCTTCGCAGCCGACCGCCTGGATGACGACGTGCCGGCTGCGGAGAAGCTGCGACGGCTGAACGACCTCCTTGCCCTACAGCGAGACATCGCGCGCCGCAAGACAGCTCGTTGGGTCGGCCGCGAGGTCCAGGTCCTGATCGAGGGCAAGGACGAGCTGGGTCGGACCTACGGCCGGATCCGCCAGGGCAAGCGCGCCATAGTGCTGAAAGCCGGCGGAATCGCGCCTGGCCAGCTTGTCGATGTGCGCGTCATGCAAGCCACTGCGGGCCAGCTCACAGGCTTGCCCGCGGCGTGAGTTCTGTGACCGGGGAAACGCGGGGCGCATTCCCGAATGCCCCGACCCCGGTGATGCGTCAGTACAGGGAGGCTAAAGAGCAGTACCCCGACGGAATCCTCCTCTTCCGGATGGGGGACTTCTACGAGATCTTTTTCGAGGATGCCGAGATCGCCGCTCCGGTGATGGGCGTCACCCTCACGTCAAGGCCCCTCGGCAAGTCAGGCCGCGCTCCGATGTGCGGAGTGCCTCACCACGCATGGCAGGTGTACGTGGGCAAGCTGCTGCGCGCCGGTCATAAGGTGGTCATCTGCGACCAGACAGAACCGGCAGGCAAGAAGGGGATCGTCAAACGGGATGTGACGCGCGTGCTCACGCCCGGCACAGTCGTCGAAGATGCTTACCTCGACCCGTCGCGGCCCAACTATCTCGCCGCCGCATGGACGCATGGCGCCGACGCCGGGCTTGCCGCGTGCGATGTGTCGACAGGCGAGCTCTTGCTTTGCCAGCTGCCTCGTGAACGTCTGGCCGCCGAGCTCGAACGACTCGCGCCTGCCGAGCTCCTGACCCCTCCAGACGTTGAGGAATACAAGTTCGACCCGGTCCGCGGCCAGCAGCGGCTCCGCGACACGCTGGGAATTGCGTTTCCTGAATCGGTAGGCGCCGCCGACGCCCCCCTCGCTGTGGGCGCCGCAGGAGTCGTCCTCGACTACCTCAAGCAAAACCAGAACCACGTGGGGCCGGGCTCCCTCACCGTGCGGACCTACTCACCCGACGCGACGATGCCGCTTGACGCGGCCACCGTCCGAAACCTCGAGCTGCCGGCACTGACCAACTTGATCGACCACACGCGCACTCCGATCGGCGCCCGCCGGCTCCGCGCCTGGCTGGGCGCTCCAATGCGCGACGCCGAGTCGATCGAGCTGCGCCTGGGGGCTGTCGACGAGCTCACCACCTCGCCAACGCTTCGCGATCGCCTGGGTGTGGCGCTGAAGGAGGTGGGCGACCTCGAGCGCCTGGTGTCGCGGGCGGGGCAGGGGAGGGCGAGCGCGCGCGAGCTGGTCGCGCTGCGCAGATCGCTCGAGGCAATTCCCACCGTGCAGGACGCGCTCGGGGGGTGCGAGGCCCTTGCGGTTCGAGAGCTGGCCGCAGATATCACCGCGGCGCCGGAGCTGGCCGGCGTGCTGGCGCAGGCGCTGGTCGAGGACCCGCCCCCGCTCGCTCGAGCGGGCGGAGCGATTCGCCGTGGTTACGACAGCCACCTTGACGGCATAGTCGAGGCTTCGAGCAGCGCGCGGGACTGGATCGCTGCCCTCGAAGCGTCAGAGCGTCGCCGAACCGGCATCCGCTCGCTGAAGGTCGGGTTTAACAAGGTGTTCGGCTACTACATCGAGGTCAGCAACGCGAACTCCACGCCATTGCCATCGGATTACATCCGCAAGCAAACACTGACGGGCGCCGAGCGCTACCTGACGCCCGAGCTCAAGGAGAAGGAGGCTGTCGTGCTGACGGCCCAGGAGCGGATGGCCGCGCGCGAGCTCGAGATCCTTCACGACCTCGGCACCAAGGTAGCTACGTTGGCGACGGCTTTACGCGCCACCGCGCAGGCGATCGGCAGCGCCGACGCGATGATGAGCCTCGCTGTCGCCGCGGCGGAGCTGGGCTGGAGGCGACCTGAAGTTAATGCGGGACTTCGGTTGAGTATCAAAGGCGGACGGCATCCTCTGGTCGAGCACAGCCTGCCCGCGGGCGTGTTCGTGGCCAACGACCTGGAGCTCGACCCCGACTCAGAGCAGATCACCATCCTGACCGGCCCCAACATGGCGGGGAAGTCGACGTATCTCAGGCAGGCTGCCGTCATCGTGCTGCTGGCTCAATGTGGGAGCTTCGTCCCCGCAGAGCGCGCGATGGTGGGCCTTGCGGACCGCATCTTCACGCGAGTCGGCGCGCACGACGACATCACAGCGGGTATGTCGACCTTCATGGTCGAGATGACCGAGACCTCGTACATCCTCAACCACGCTACGCGGGCGTCACTCGTGATCCTCGACGAGGTGGGGAGGGGAACCTCGACCTACGACGGGCTCTCTATCGCCCAGTCGGTGGTCGAGCATCTTCACGACTCGCCGCGGCTGGGCTGCCGCACCCTGTTCGCGACGCATTACCACGAGCTGACAGCCCTCGCTGAACGACTGCCTCGCGTGCGCAACCAGCGCGTGGAGGTGCTCGAGGAGGGAGAGGCGGTTCGCTTCCTGCACCGCGTGGTGCCGGGCGGCGCCGACCGCTCCTATGGGATCCATGTCGCCGCCCTGGCGGGCCTGCCGTCAGGCGTGATCGCGCGTGCGCGGCAGGTGCTGGCCGAGCTGGAACGGCAGCGGCCGCTCGAGCCCCCAGAGCAGCAGCTCGGCCTGCCGATGGAGATGACCCCTGATCCTTTGCGCAAGGAGCTCGAGGACATCGAACCAGATTCGCTCAGCCCGCTCGAAGCTTTGCAGAAGCTCTACGAGCTGCGTTCCAGGTTGGGACGGTGACCGAAATCCTCCTCTTGGCGCCAGAGGTTGCTGACGCCATCGCGGCCGGGGAGGTGATCGAGCGGCCGGCATCGGTTGTCAAAGAGCTCGTCGAGAACGCGCTCGATGCCGATGCACGTCGCATCAGCATCGACGTGCGGGGCGCGGGCAAGATTTCGATCCGGGTCAGCGACGACGGTGCCGGAATCTCGGCCGACGACCTGTCGATGGCTTTCGTGCGTCACGCGACAAGCAAAGTGGCGAAGTTGTCCGACCTTGCTGCGATCGCGACCCTCGGCTTCCGCGGTGAAGCGCTTGCGAGCATCGCGTCGGTCTCAGATGTGGAGTGCACGAGCGCCGGGGCGCGCATCCGCGTGCGCGCAGGCCAGGTGATCGAACAGGGATCGGGGCCATTGCTCCCCGGTGTGACGCTTGAGGTCAAAGATCTCTTTGCCAACGTCCCAGCGCGGTTGAAGTTCCTCAAGTCGGACGCCACCGAGATCGCCGCCATCAAGGACGTCGTCAGTGCGTTTGCGCTGCTGCATCCTCACGTCCGTTTCCAACTGACGCTCGATGCGCGAACAGCGGTGAGCAGCACGGGCGATGGGGACCGGCGGCGCGCGATCGCGTCGGTTTACGGCGTGCCTGTCTCAGCCGAGATGCTCGAGATGGTGGGCATGCCGCTGGTCACCGGCATGGTCAGCCAGCCCCGAATGAGCCGCGGCGGCCGCGACGGGATTGTGCTGGCGGTTAACGGCAGGCCGATCAGCTCGCGCCCGCTGATCTATGCGCTGGAGGAGTGCTACCAGGGCATGCTCGAGCGGGGCAGACATCCGGTGGCGGTGATCGACATCGGCATCGATCCGGAGCTGGTCGACGTCAATGTCCATCCCGCGAAACGGGAGGTCCGTTTTCGCGAGGAGGGCGCAGTCTTCTCAGCCCTGCAGCGGGCGGTTCGCGCTGCGCTGGGAGGCAGCCAGCCGTACCAATACCGCTCTACTGAAACCGCGATCGCCAGGCCGGCCGGCGAAGGCGCGCCCCAGCTCACCCTTCATGAGGCCGCCGCATCGGTGGCAACCGCCGACAAGATCACAGAGCGCCTTTCGCAGAGCGTGCTTCGCCCGATCGGCCAGGTGGGACCCGGATACCTGGTCGCGGAAGGGCCGCAGGGCCTGGTGCTGATCGACCAGCACGCGGCGCACGAGCGGATCCTCTACAACCGGCTGCTCGAGCGGCTTCGAACCGGTAGGGGAATGAGCCAGCCGCTGCTGATGCCGCAGGCAGTCGACGTCGAGCCCCGCCTGATGGCGGCGGCGGCGGACCACCGGGCGGATCTTGCCAACCTTGGCCTGGAGTTCGAGGATTTTGGCCCCCGCAGCCTGCGAATCACCTCCGTGCCTGTAGAGATGCCCGCTGGACGCGCCACTGCCGCCATCCAGGAAACCCTTGCCGCGCTGGCGGACAACCGGGGCGACGGGGCGCTGGAGAAAGCGGCCGCGGCTCTGGCATGCCACTCAGCCGTGCGGTTTGGAGACGTGCTCGACCCTGCCGAGCAGAGAAGGCTTCTCGTCGACCTCGAGGATGCCGAAGATTCGGTCACATGCCCTCACGGACGGCCGACTCGGTTGGTAGTCGAGTGGCAGGATCTCACGCGACATTTCCGGCGAAACTACTAGCGCCGAGAATCGAAACCATAGTCTCCGTCCCCGTCATCGTCGGTCCGACAGGCATCGGCAAATCTCAGCTCGCGTTCGAGCTTGCATTGCGGCTCGGCGGTGAGATCGTCGTCGCCGACTCGCGACAGGTGTACGAGATGCTCGACATCGCCACCAACAAGCCTTCACCGGCGCAGCGATCGCAGGTCCGCTACCACATGATCGATTTCGTCGACCCGGCGGCAACTTTCAACGCCGCCCACTACGTCCAGGGTGCGAAAGCTGCAATCACGGACATCGCTGCACGCGGCAAAGTACCGATTGTCGAAGGCGGGACGATGCTGTACGTCGATGCACTTTGCGACGGGTTCAGCCTCACCGGTGTGCCGCCGAATCCAGAGCTGCGCGCGGAGCTGTATCAAATGGATGCCGCGATGCTGAAGGAGCGACTGCTAGCGATTGACCCAGATCCTGGCGTCGATCTGCAAAACCCTGTGCGCGTCGTCCGCGCGATCGAGGTGCTCGAATCGGCGGGACCGCCTTTGCGCAACCTTCGCAAGCGCACCCCGCCGCCATGGAGCGCGCAGCGAATCGGCCTCACCGCCGGCCTTGACGTCATCGACAGCAGGCTTGCGGAGCGCAGCAGGCAGCAGGTGGCGCGCGGTCTCGTCGCAGAGACTGAGGCCGCCCTCAAAGCCGGAGTCCCCGGCACGGCCCCAGTGCTCACCGGGATCGGTTACGCGGAGGCGCTCGCGCACATACGGGGCGAGATAGCCCTTGAGAAGCTGCCCGCGGCGATGGCGCAGTCCAACCGCCAATATGCCCGGCGGCAGCTGCGATGGTGGCGGCGCGATCCGCGCGTGAGATGGTTCGAGATCGAGCCTGATCCTCTCCCAGCTATCCTCAATTACTTGAAGGAAATGA
>Ga0307312_10001657_pt1 | contig 11464 bp, 10 predicted proteins | sample ER_DNA_202_FD_194489 | JGI IMG/M metagenome (GOLD analysis project Ga0307312, IMG submission 194489) | Bulk soil microbial communities from the East River watershed near Crested Butte, Colorado, United States - ER_DNA_202 | ecosystem: Environmental > Terrestrial > Soil > Floodplain | place...
TGGTTTTGTCGTCAATGGTCATGAGCGTGATCTCGCCATTTTGCGCGAAACTTATTGATATTAGGTGGGGGTTGTCACAGATTTTACCATATCGCAGCGCAAACAGAGCATGAACGGGCGGGATTTGGCCGCCGGTTCCCAAAATGCGATCCTCCGCCGTTGACAGCTCCCGCTGGCTTACGCGAAATCGTCAATGATTTGATATAGCTTCGCGAAAATGATCCCGAGAAATTCTCATCACCCCAACCTTTTCTCCGCTCGCATGGCCGCCGGTCTGCTGCCGGCGCTGGCGCTTGCCGTGATGTGCCTGTGCAGCAGTCCGGCGGCGGCCGACTTTCGTCTCTGCAACAACACCTCGAGCCGGGTCGGCATTGCGCTTGGCTACAAGGACGCCGAGGGTTGGACCACCGAAGGCTGGTGGAACGTGTCCTCGCGGAGCTGCGAGACGCTGCTGCGCGGCACGCTGGTTGCACGGTATTATTACATCTATGCGCTGGACTACGACCGCGGCGGCGAGTGGTCAGGACAGGCCTTCATGTGTTCGCGCGACAAGGAATTCACCATCAAGGGCACCGAGAATTGCCTGGCGCGCGGTTTCGATCGCACCGGCTTTTTCGAGGTCGACACCGGCGAGCAGCGCGCCTGGACCGTGCAACTGACCGAAACCAATGAACAGCCCGCGCAGCGTGTGCCGGGAATCCCGGGAACGGTCGGCCCGGGCGGACCCGGAAACCTTCCGGGCATCTCGAGTTCGCCGGGCGGGACGCCTCCGGGCGGGTCTGGTCTGCCGCCAGGCGTCGCGCCCGGAAGCAAGCCATGAGGCGCCTGCGCCGCATCAAGATCCTTGCAACGCTTGGTCCCGCATCCTCCGACAGCGCGATGATCCGGCGCCTGTTCGAGGCCGGCGCCGACGTCTTCCGCATCAACATGAGCCACACCTCGCATGACAAGATGCGCGAACTGGTCAAGACCATTCGCAACGTCGAGTCGAGCTACGGCCGCCCCATCGGCATTCTGGTCGATCTGCAGGGCCCAAAACTTCGCTTGGGCTCGTTCGCCGAGGGCGCGATCCAGCTCCACAACGGCGAAAGTTTTGTCCTCGATTCCGACAAGGCTCCCGGCGACAACACCCGCGTTCAGCTTCCGCACCCGGAAATTCTGGCAGCGCTCAAGCCGGGTCACGCGCTATTGCTCGACGACGGCAAGGTACGCCTGATCGCCGAGGAGACGTCGCCCGAACGCGCCGTCACCCGCGTCGTGATCGGCGGCAAGATGTCGGATCGCAAGGGCGTCAGCCTGCCCGATACCGATCTGCCGATGTCCGCCATGACGCCGAAGGACCGCGCCGACCTTGAAGCCGCGCTGGTGACGGGGATCGACTGGGTCGCGCTCTCGTTCGTGCAGCGCGCCGAGGACGTCGTTGAGGCCAAGAAAATGATCCGCGGCCGCGCCGCGGTCATGTCCAAGATCGAAAAGCCGCAGGCGATCGACCGGCTCCCCGAAATCCTGGAAGCGTCCGACGCCCTGATGGTGGCGCGCGGCGATCTCGGCGTCGAGCTGCCGCTGGAGCGGGTACCGAGCCTGCAAAAGCAGATGACGCGGCTGGCGCGGCGCGCCGGCAAGCCGGTGGTGATCGCCACCCAGATGCTGGAATCGATGATCCAGTCCCCGGTGCCGACGCGCGCCGAGGTCTCGGACGTGGCGACGGCGGTCTACGAAGGCGCCGACGCGATCATGCTGTCGGCCGAATCCGCCGCCGGCAAATTTCCGGTCGAAGCGGTCTCGACCATGAATCGCATCGGCGAGGAAGTGGAGCGCGACCCAACCTATCGCGGCGTGCTCAATGCGGAGCGCGCCGAACCGGAGCCGACCGTCGGCGACGCCATTGCCGATGCCGCGCGGCAGATTGCCGAGACCCTCGACCTGTCCGCGATCATTTGCTGGACCAGTTCAGGATCGACGGCGCTGCGAGTCGCGCGCGAGCGGCCAAAGCCGCCGGTGGTGGCGATCACGCCGAACCTCTCCACCGGGCGCAAGCTGTCCGCGGTCTGGGGCGTGCATTGCGTGGTCGCCGAAGACGCCAAGGATTTGGACGACATGGTCAGCCGCGCCGGCTCGATCGCGTTTCGCGACGGTTTTGCGAGAGCCGGACAACGCGTCATCATCGTCGCCGGCGTGCCGCTCCGCGCTCCTGGCACCACCAACATGCTGCGCATCGCTTCCGTCGGCCCGGACGGCGACGCGGAGATGTGAGGCGCGGCGCTCGCTGCATCGTCATTCCGTGGCGCGTCAAAGACGCGAACCCGGAACCGGACGTTGCGGCGCGAGGTTTCGGGTTCGCGCTGCCGCGCGCCCCGGAATGACCAGGTTGTCGAAGCCGCTCAGCCCGTCAGCGTCGCATCCAGCGTGATCTTGGTATTCAGCAGCTTCGACACCGGGCATCCGGCTTTTGCCTTGGCCGCCAACTCGTCGAACTTCGCCTTGTCCGCGCCCGGGACCTTCGCGTTCAAGGTGAGATGCACGGATGTGATGGCAAAACCGTCGCCCTGCTTCTCGAGCGTGACGTCGGCCCTGGTCTCCATTTGCTCGGCGGTGAGCCTGGCTTCGCCGAGGATCAGCGACAGCGCCATGGTGAAACAAGCAGCATGCGCAGCCCCGATCAACTCTTCCGGGTTGGAGCCCGGCTTGCCCTCGAAGCGGCTCGCGAAGCCGTAAGGGTAATCTTTTAGCGCGCCGCTCTTGGTCGAAATCGCGCCCTTGCCGTCCTTGATGCCGCCCTGCCATTTGGCCGATCCTGATGTCGTCGTCATGGGATGCTCCTTGGGATGGGTTGAACAGACCGGGCTTCTTAAGCGACCAATGCGGCGGAATATGTGAAATTGACGAGGGCGCCCTGGCCGCTATGCCCCAACCAGCGTTTTCGCCGGCAGCACCGCCTGCACCACGAGGCCGCGGGCGCGGGCGTCCATCACGCCGACGGCGCGCAGCGCCAATAGCGTCACGGTTTGAACGGCGTCGCGCATTTTGGCGGGATCGTCCAGATTGTCCGGCGCCAACGGCCCGACCAGCGATTCGTGCAACGCCCCAAGCAGCGCGGTCGCGGCCAGAGAAGTGTCCTGCGCGGGCAGATGCCCGGCGCGCACCGCGGCGTCGATCCGGGCCGCGACCTCGCCTGATATCTCGCGGCGGCTTGCGAGCCGCGAAGCGGTGACGTCAACATCGACCGGTTCGGCCAGGATGCCCCATGCGAGCTTGCGCTGCGACAGCACGTGCACGGCGACCGTGGTGACGGCCGCAGCCAGCGCCGAAGACGGCCCGGGTGCTGCGTCCGCCGCGCGGCGGATCGCCGCCAATTCATCGCGCGAGACGTCGGCGATCAATTCGGAAATCAGGTCCGCCTTGGAGGGGAAATAGCGGTACACGGTGCCGGCGGCGACATTGGCGCGGATCGCGACCGGCGCGATTTGCACCGCGGCCATGCCGCCGTCCGCGGCAGCATCCCGCGCCGCCGCCAGAATAGCGCTGCGCCGCGCCGCGAGGCGCTTCACCACCTGATGGGTCCGCCGGTAAACCATGGCGCGCTTCTCGTCCCCGGGGCGCGCTCCGCCCGAATTGTTTCGGTCGGCAAGCGCGCATCTTCAAATGTTTTGAGCGGTTTGCAGGGCAAACCCCTTTGAAGAACTGAACAACTATTCAGGCTGTCTGACAAGACGCAAATATGACGATTCAGCCGGGCATCAAAACCTAAGCGTGTGCGGCTGATATCAACGATGGCGCCTGCTCACGCCGCCACCAGGGACCGGCGCGGCGCAAGATCAGGCCCGCGACGATCAACGTGGCGCCAAGACCGGCCGGCACCCCGATCAAGATAAAAGTCACGATCAATGCGAGCGCGCATAGCAGCGCCGGAATCTCATATCGGAGAAAGCCGGTCTTGAGCCCGACGCGGACCAGGAAGGCCACCGCTATTGCCAGCACCATCATGTCGTACATGAACAGGTACGGCGTCGTCAGCAAGGTGCCGGCCGCGAGTCCTGCTGCTTTCAACGAATAGCGCACCGGGCTGCGCCACATCAGCGCGAGCCCGACTCCGACTGTGGCGGTCATGATCCACTGGAGTATCCACGCCAGCTGTTCGGTGCCGCCGAAAAACCGGACCAGCGCGAAAAGGCTTTGCAACTTCCACCATGGCGCCTTCCCCTCGGTGAGGAAGGCTTGTGAAAACATCGGCAGCCACTGAAAGAACGCCTGCCAGCTCTCGGTGCCGAAGGCGAGCCAGGACAGCGCCGCCATCGCGACCGCAACGATTGCCGCCGTGACAAACACCGTCCACTGCGAGGCCGCGATCAGCACCAGCGGAAACAGCAGGCCGTATTGCGGCTTGTAGCTGAGGAGCCCCAGACAAATGCCTGACAGCACCGGCCGCATCGGCAGCAAATAAAGCGTGGCGCCGATCAACGACGCGGTGAGGAAGCCATTCTGCCCGACCAGTGTATTGGTGAGCACCACGGGAAACGCCGCCGCCAGCAACCAGCCGAACGGACGGCCGACGATCGCGCGCATCATGGCGAGATACGGCACGAAGCTGATCGCAGCCCAGCCGACGAAAGCCACCGCATAGGGAAAATGCGCGAGCAGGCTTGCGGCGAACAAAAAGGGCGGCGGATAATGCCAGGCGAAGTTGCCCTCATAGCTCTGGCCAAGCACCGCGATCTGAACCTGCTTCTGGATATCCCAGTCGTAAGCCCAGGCAGGATGGTCATCGAGCACCAAGCGGCCGGCGGACCAGACGTTGACGAAATCGGTCGGGATGCCCAGGCCCTTGTCGTCGAATATCCACCAATGGGAGAAGTACGCCGCCGGAAAAAACGACGCGTTGATGACGAACAGCACAAAGCACGCGTTGAACAGCAATGCCGGAATCGCGCTGGGCTCCGGAGCAATCGTCGCGGTGGATACGGACCTGGCCATGCAAAATCTCGCGCGCGTCGTGTCTTGGCGGAACGCGCGCCCCCTCAACCAATAGGGCAAACAGCCTTGAGGAAATCTTAAGTAATGAGGTCGTTAGGGCCCGATTTTCTCGGCAAAATGGTTTCATTCAACGGCAGCCTGGCCGCAAATCTCGGGTAAAGTCGGCTCGCAATGACTGGCAACGGGCTTGTGGGCCGCAGCACAAACAAAAAACGCGGCGTTGCCGCCGCGTTTTTTTTAAAAATGGAGTCGTTCACGCCTGCGGTTGCGGCTCCAGTCCGGCGTCCGGATCGGGACGCGGCCGCGGCTTGCCGGCCGGCGGCACCGCCGAGGTCCGCGGCGTGGTCGGCTCCAGCACCGACTCGCGGTTCGGCTTCTTGCCCTTGAGCAGGTCGATGATCTCATCGCCGGTCAGGGTTTCGTATTCCAACAGGCCCTTTGCCAAGGCTTCAAGATCGGCACGCTTCTCGGTCAGGATTTTGGTTGCCTGGTTGTAGCCTTCTTCCACCAGACGCCTGATCTCGGTGTCGATCTTCTGAACGGTCGCCTCGGAAGCGTTCTGGGTGCGCGATACCGACATGCCCAGAAAAACCTCGTCCTGGTTCTCGCCATAGGACACGGTGCCGAGTTCTTCCGACAGACCCCAGCGCGTCACCATCATCCGCGCCAGCCGGGTCGCCTGCTCGATATCCGACGCGGCACCCGAGGTGACCTTCTCGCGGCCGAACACCAACTCCTCCGCAACACGGCCACCCATCATGATGGCAAGCCGCGAGGTCATCTGCTCGAGCGACATCGACAGCTTATCGCGCTCGGGCAACTGCATCACCATGCCGAGCGCACGGCCGCGCGGAATGATCGTCGCCTTGTGGATCGGATCGGTCGCGATCACGTTGAGGCCGACGATGGCATGGCCGCCTTCGTGATAGGCGGTCAGCATCTTCTCTTCCTCGGTCATCACCAGCGACTTGCGCTCGGCGCCCATCATCACCTTGTCCTTGGCCTCTTCGAACTCGGCCTGCGTCACCATGCGCTTGTTGCGCCGTGCCGCCGTCAGCGCCGCCTCGTTGACGAGGTTCATCAGGTCGGCGCCGGAGAATCCGGGCGTGCCGCGCGCGATGGTCTTCAGGTTGATATCCGGCGCCAGCGGCACCTTGCGGACGTGAACTTTAAGGATCTGCTCGCGGCCGACGACATCCGGGTTCGGCACCACCACCTGGCGGTCGAAGCGGCCCGGGCGCAATAGCGCCGGATCCAGCACGTCCGGCCGGTTGGTCGCCGCGATCAGGATCACGCCTTCATTGGCCTCGAAACCGTCCATCTCGACCAGCAGCTGGTTCAACGTCTGCTCGCGCTCGTCATTGCCGCCGCCGAGGCCGGCGCCGCGATGGCGGCCGACCGCATCGATTTCGTCGATGAAGATGATGCAGGGCGCATTCTTCTTGGCCTGTTCGAACATGTCGCGGACGCGGCTGGCGCCGACGCCGACGAACATCTCGACGAAGTCCGAGCCCGAGATCGTGAAGAACGGCACATTGGCCTCGCCGGCGACCGCGCGCGCGATCAGCGTCTTGCCGGTGCCGGGAGGGCCGACCAGCAGCACGCCGCGCGGAATCCGACCGCCCAGCCGTTGATACTTTCCGGGATCGCGCAGGAATTCGACGATCTCCTGCAGATCCTGCTTGGCCTCGTCAACGCCGGCGACGTCCTCGAAGGTGACGCGGCCATGCGCCTCGGTAAGCATCTTGGCGCGCGACTTGCCAAAGCCCATCGCCTTGCCGGCGCCGCCCTGCATCTGCCGCGACAGGAAGATCCACACCCCGATCAGCGCGATGAACGGCAACCAGGAAACGAGCAGCGACACGAACCACGGCACGTTGTCGCCCGGCGGTTTTGCGGTAATCGAGACTTTGCCGTTATACAGGCGCGAAACCAGCGTCGGATCGTTCGGCGCGTAGGTCTGGAAGCTTGAGCCGTTGGTGAAGGTGCCGTGGATTTCCGGTCCCTGGATGACGACGTCGCGAACGTGGTTCTGGTCGACTTCGGTCAAGAGCTGCGAGAACGAGATGTCCTGCGAGGACGCGCGCTGACCCGGATTCTGGAAAAGCGTGAACAGTGCCAACAGCAGCAAAACTATGATGACCCAGAGGGCGAAATTGCGCAGATTGGCGTTCATCGATCTTCCTTCGTGGTCGCGCGGATCGCGGCCTCATTCCTTGGGCAGTGTCCATTGGGCAGGCGCCGAGAAGACGCTCGGTCGGCTACATCACAATCTAGGTGCCGCCCCGGTCGCTGCCAAGGGAACCACGCGGACTATTTAACGCATGTTAGCGCGATTCCCGCTCAAATAATGGCGGTGAAACCGGCGTTTGCCGGGGGTGGTTAAGACTCCCAAGCGATTTGCGACGGTATTCGAGCCGGCCTCATCCCGAACGGCGGCGCGGCGGCGCCGGCTCGATACGGATCCGACCGTCGATCAGGCTGATCAGCGCACCGGCGAGGGTCTGTTTCAGCCCTGGCCGGCGCCCTGCATTGTTCTCGACGCCGGCTCGGTCCAATGCCGACAGCAAGGCTTCGACCTTGCCAAGTTCTGCCGGCCCCTCATGGCCGACCCGATCGATCGCGCGCAGCAATAGCCGCAGGCGAATTTCCTCGGGCATGACAGCAAAGGTCTTTGCATCGAAGGTCTTTGCATCGAAGGTCCTGGCATCCAATCGCCCGGCGTCAAAGGTTTTGGCGTTGAACCCCGGATGCAAGGCCTGGCGATCACTGAGCGCGAGATAGCGTTCGGCGCCATCGACCAGCACTTCCACCGCAGCGTTTGCGCGGGCAAGCCGCGAGGCGAGCCGCACCAGATTGCGCGTGTCACCGCCCTCGGCGGCGAGAACCGGCATCAACGTGCGCAAACGCGGACGCGTGAAGCTGGTGTCGCGGTTGGTCGGGTCTTCGGCGAAGCCGACCTTGGCTTTCCTGAGTGTCGCGATAAGCCGCGATTTCGAAATATCCAGGAACGGGCGCGCCAGCAGCAAGCCATCGCGCTCGGATTCTCGCGCCATCGCCGCGAGACCGGCGATGCCGCTGCCGCGCAGCATTCGCATCAACAGCGTCTCGGCTTGATCGTCACGGGTATGCGCGGTGAGGATATGCGTCGCGCCGCTGGTTCGCGCGGCTTGCGCCAGCAGGCGATAACGCGCCGCCCGTGCCGCGGCTGGCAATCCGGTTCTCGGTTTGGGACCGGCCCAGCGCAACGTACGATGCGGCAGATCGAGGCCGCGCGCCAGGCGCTTGACCTCACGCGCCTCGGCTGCGGCCTCGGGCCGCAAGCCGTGATCGACGGTAACGGCGATAAGGCGCGGACCGCGCGCCAAAGCGCGGCGCCAGCGCGCCGCAAGCCACATCAGCGCGATTGAATCGGGACCGCCGGAAACGGCGAGAACGATTGCGGGAACGCCCCGCCAATCCGCGAACAGGCGCCTTGCCTCCTGAGCCGAGATCGGGGAATTGTCGTCGTTGGGCATGGCGTTCGGAAACCCGGTTTCCACCTCGGATCAGGTCCGCCAGCACTCTTTAGCACTTAACCCGCTTTTGCTCGCGGTCCACGGCCTGTTTGACGCCGCTCGAGGCACGCGGGTATTTCCGCGTCACCTCGCCGAGCGCCGCGCACGCGGCTTCCTTCTCTTTCAGGGCCGCCAGCGATTGTCCCAGACGCAGCAAGGCGTCGGGGGCTTTCGCCGATTTGTCGAACTTGGTGGTCACGCCGAGGAAGGCCTCCGCGGCGTCGCGGTATTGCTGGCGCTGGAAAAAACTCTCGCCGAGCCAATACTGCGAGTCGGCGACCAAGGGATCGCTCGGGTATTTTTGCACGAAGTTGCGCATGGTCTCTTCGGCCAGCGCATAGTCCTTGCGCTGCATATAGCCGATGCCGAGGTCGAACTCGTCCCGCGGCGTTGCCGACGGCGGCAAGGTGGTCAGCGCGGCGCTCGCGCCCGGGGTTCGCGGCGGCGGTGGCGGCAACGCTCCCGGCGGGTTGCGCGCACCGCCTGTGTTCGCCAGATCAAGCGGGTCACCCGCGCCGCGTCCCCCGGGAGCGCCGACCGGTGAGCCTGCGGGAAGGGGAAGCTGACCGCCGCCGAGGGCCTGCGGTGCCCCCGGGGCATTCGGGTTCTGGCTGGGATCGAAGGCATCGCCACGGCGTCGGCCCGGGGGCGCACCGGGAGGCGCTGCCGACGGCTCCTGGACGATCGGCGCCGGAGCGGCAATCTGCTGGTCATAACCCGGCTGGGGTTGCGGTGGCCGATAGGACGGATTCGGCTGGATCGGGGGAACGGCGGCGATGTTGGGCTGGGCGACGGCGGGCTGGCCGCCGGGCGCGGCCTGCGCGCCGCCCTGAAGCAGCCTCAAGCGCTCTTCGAGCTGCCGGTTGCGGTATTGCAGCTCCTCATTCTGGCCGGTGAGCTGGCGCAGCTGGTTCTCAAGCTGCTGAATCCGCATTTCCGGGTCGGCATCCTCGGATTGCGCGAGCGCCTGCGAACCAAGCGTCAGCATCGCGGCCATGGCCGCGGCACGTGTAATTCCATGAAATCTGGATGACATTCTGGCCTGATCACGAAAACGGCGTGACATCGAGTGCGGCACACATTGAGAGACGGAGTACGCCAAAAATGTGACTAGTGCCCGATCCCCACGTTTCATGCCTAAGCTCTCGTATCCATTCCAAACAAGTCCATTCCAAGCGGACTTGGCTACCTATCGAATCGCGAGTTTACAAGGAGTCAGGCCATGCATGTCAGCGTCAATGGGGTGCGGCTGTTCTTCGACATTGAGGGCGCGAAGCTGGTCCCGGACGGTCCCGTGATGCGCGAAAAGCCGACATTGCTGCTGCTTCATGGCGGGCCCGGCTTCGACCACTCGATCTACAAGCCTGCATACTCCGCCTTGGCTGATATCGCTCAGATCGTCTATTTGGATCATCGAGGAAATGGTCGAAGTGAGGACGGTCCCCGGGAAAGTTGGAATCTGCCGCAGTGGGGCGATGACGTGCGCGCCTTCTGCGATATCCTGGGCATCGCTAGCCCGATAGTCCTGGGCGTCTCGTTTGGCGGCATGGTCGCGCTGGCTTACGCCACTCGCCATCCAGCCCACCCCTGCAGGCTGGTGCTCGTCAGCACCGAGGCTGCCGGAGGTACGCATCGAGACCGTCGGGTGGCGCTGTTTGAGCGCTTTGGCGGCCCGGAAGTCGGCGCCTTGGCGCGCCGCCGGTTCCTGGAGGTTGAGGGTCACCCAGACCAAGCCTCGCTCGACGCCTGGCGACGACTGGCCTTTCCGCTCTATACGCGCATCCCACGCGATCCAGACATGGCATCGCGTGCGGTCAGCCGGTCGGAAGTGCTGCATTGGTTCACAAGACCGGGCGGCGAAAGCCACACGTTCAACATGTTTCCGAATCTTGGCCGCATCCGCTGTCCGACGCTCATCCTCGGCGGCGAAGACGATCCGATCCACCCGATCGAGAGCCAGGCGGATATCGCAGCGGCGCTGCCGCCGCATCTCGTGCAGTTCGAACGATTTGAAAATTGCCGGCACGCCGTCATCCCTGACGCGCCGGAACGCGCGATGGCGGTGATCCGCGAATTCATCGCACGCCGTTAATCCAGCTGCCAAAACAGAACCGGCGCCCGAAGGCGCCGGCGATAAACTTTTCGAAAAAGCCAACGCCTCAGGAGCTGGCGTTCAACACCGTGACGGCGCGGCGGTTCTGCGACCAGCACGAGATGTCATTGCATACCGCGACCGGGCGTTCCTTGCCGTAAGAGATGGTCCGCATCCTCGAGGGATCGATGCCGCGCGATGCCAGGAAGGTCCGGACCGATTGGGCACGCCGCGCGCCAAGCGCAATGTTGTATTCGCGGGTGCCACGCTCGTCCGCATGGCCTTCAATGGTGAAGGCATAGCGGTTGTAGGTCTGCAGCCAGCGCGCCTGCTTCTCCAGGGTGACGATCGCCTGCGGCGTCAAATCGGTCTGGTCGCTCTCGAAGAACACCCGGTCGCCGACATTGACCACGAAATCCTGCTGGCTGCCCGGGGTCGCCGCACTTGCCATCGCGCCGTCGGCGCCGAGGTTCTTGTTGGCGCAGGCGCCCATCGACAGGGCCACCGCAAGCACCGCGGCCAACTTCAATCCCTGGAGGATACGCATCTGATTTTTCATTCCGGAGCCTCCACGCTCACGTTTTTCGACTGTCATCCGGTCTACAGGGCGATGGTTAAGCGAACGTTCCGTCAACCTTGATGGGGTATTGCCAGACCCGATCAAATGCCGACAAACGGCGAAAAGCAACCGCGATAGTTAATGATTTGTAAATGTGGCGCGACGGTGAAGGCAAGCGGGGAGCGCGGCCATGATGACCGTTTTAGGGCCTATCCGACGCTTGTGCGCAACACCGGTCCGCAAAACGGGGATTCTGAGGGGAACCGGACCTGATTCGTCAGGGGA
>Ga0307312_10001658_pt1 | contig 11457 bp, 14 predicted proteins | sample ER_DNA_202_FD_194489 | JGI IMG/M metagenome (GOLD analysis project Ga0307312, IMG submission 194489) | Bulk soil microbial communities from the East River watershed near Crested Butte, Colorado, United States - ER_DNA_202 | ecosystem: Environmental > Terrestrial > Soil > Floodplain | place...
CGACCTGGTTGCATTCGGCGTTGTACGTCGGGCCGATAGCCGGCGCCGCGACCGACGGCGAGCCCCACGTCCTGATCGAAGCCAATATCGACGAAGGTGTGGTGTCGGCGCCGCTGTCGAAATATCTGCACTGTCAAACTCGCATCTGCCGGCCGGTGGGCCTGAGCGAAGCGGACTGCGAAAGGGTCTGCCGCTACGCCCATGAACGCATCGGTCTCTGCTACGATTTCAAGAATGTCATCGACCTGATGCGTTATCTATTCCCATGGCCTGCGGCGCAGCGTCGGCACCGCCGGACGATCGCGCTTGGCTCTGGCGACGCCAGCCGCATCATCTGTTCTTCGCTAGTTGCGCAAGCATTCGACGCCGTTCGTTACCCGATCCTGCCCAAGATCACGCACGTCGAGAGCCAGACGGCGCCGCGCGAAATCGCCGAGATCCGTCACTCGTCGCTTTATTCGCCGCGCGACTTCGATATTTCGCCCTACTTCATGGTGGTGAAGCCCACACTGGCGCGCGGCTTCAATTACAAGGACATGCACTGGGTCGATCTTCCCCAGGTTCACACCGCACAGCTCACGCTCGCTCCAGGGATCGAAGGCGCGATCGCGGAGGTAGCATAGGCGGGTGCCACGTTTCAGTTCACCCTGCCAGTGAACGCAGATACTGCGTCGTGAGATTGCGCCCGTGGCGTGTTGACGATTCTCGATGTGCGTGACCCCGGTGCAGCACCGGCCGGGGACTGATTATCTTATGGCGTGGCGATCAATCCGCCAGCCGTTGCGACGATCCAGCGGCTGCCCCAACGCACGATCGAGTCAATTCGCCCGACCCCCGGCACCGTATCCCCGCGTGTCACCGTCCAAACGCCGTCGGGGCCCTCGAGAATTGCCGTTCCGCCTCGTACCTCACGGACTGTCCAGCCTTCAATCGTCGTCGGCCTGGTCTCGGGCACCGCCACCATCATCTCGCGCGGCGGCGCCGACGAGACGGCTGGACTGGTGCTTGCCTGCACGAGCGAGGCCGTGCGCGAGGATGCGGCGACCACGGGAGTGCCTAGGGAACCCGTCGTTAACGTTGTCTTGCGGCCAAGGCCATCGGTTTTGCCGGCTGACTTTGTTTCGGGGTCGGGAATACGACGCAAATACGTGACCTTCTGCGTCGCCGGGCTGGAGGCCGCATCAATATTCGAAAAACGATACCAGTTTGCGCCGCCAGCCCATCCCATTCCAAACACGGCCGCAAACGCGGCCGCCACAAGCCACACGTTGCGTCCGCGTCTGCCATCCCCGTTGGCCGACATCAAGACATCGTCTCGACTGCGACTGGAAAAATCCAATGGGCAGATGCTTGCAGGCTGCGTTGGATCCTCACCCGCCTGACCGACGGCCGCATCCTCTATCGGCCCAATCTGTCCAGGGGTATTTTGCTGCTGGTCTTGCATGATCGGACCCTCTTGCGATTACCAATGATCATGCCTGGCGCTAAACGGAATCTTAACGCGAGGTCAGGCCAGGCCGAACCGAATCCGGCGGAATCAGGGCGCACGCCGAAGGGAAGGACGCATGCCACGTGTCAGCCGCCCGTCAGCGCCGGCCAACGCCCCGCGCGTTCCAACTGCTCCAACTCACGCTGGCGAGGCTATGAAGGTCCGTTGCGACCGGCCGCCTGGTTTGCCTCTCATGGGCAGCGATGCATCGCTCGGATTCCGCGATCTTCCGCTTCAGGGTGGCTAAGGTCTTTTGTGATTGGCCGGTCGACCCGACCATCTCGCCGATCGTAAATCGAACTGTTTCCAGGGCCTTCACCGCGTCGCGGTTCTTCTTGAGCTGAACCCTGTGCCAAGCGATGTTGCTATTGCTGTCAGCAATCATGTAGCAGCCCCGCGATCTTGAGACTCGGTATTTTCGAATGGTTAAGGATCGGCGGGCTTGGTTAACGATCGGTTAATGGCGCGGCTCGGCCAACCCGGTAGCTGTCCACGAAGCTGACAGGACTTCCACCCTCAAGGAAAGTCGTCGCCCAAGGTGGCGAAACGGCAAGTGCGCGACATTCACGAAATGGCTCTGTTAAGCCTTATTCCCTGCATGTGCCCGCCGGTGTAGTCTGGCGACGCCGAGATCAGGTTATGACAACCGCACGGATGACCCTCTATACCTGGTGGCGCTCGCAAGCGTCATTCCGCGTGCGCATCGCGCTGCACCTGAAGGGGCTCAAGGCCGAGATGGTCTTTATCGACCTCTCAAAAGATGCCCAGTTCGCCGCGGCATACCGGTCCGTTAATCCGGAGATGGTTTTACCCACGTTGATCGACGGCGAAGGTCCGCCACTCGGGCAATCGCTTGCAATCCTCGAATATCTCGAGGAGCAGTACCCCGAGCGACCGCTCTTACCGAAGGATGTACATGCACGCGCGCATGTGCGTGCACTTGCGCAGGTGGTGGCAGTGGATGCGCATCCATTTGTGACGCCGCGCGTGCGCAAGTATCTCGAGCAGAAACTCAGCCTTGACGATGAAATGCGGATGCAGTGGCTACGGCATTGGCTGGACGCAGCGACCCGCACAATCGAAGATATGCTGTCGCGCGACCCGCGCACCGGAAGGTTTTGCTGCGGCGATGTCCCCACCCTTGCCGACATCTGTCTGGTGCCGCATGTTGTGAGCGCGAGGATGCTATACGGCTGCGACCTTGAGCCGTATCCGACGGTGCGAAGAATTTTTGAAGCCTGCATGCAGATCGATGCATTCGCCCTCGCACACCCGCTGCAACAAGCAGACGCACCGAAGCTCGATTGATGTCAGGACGATCAGCGCGCCCAAATAGCGGCGTCGTGGCGGGCCTCGCAGCACTGCGCATTTATTGCCAAACAGGCGACCGCGCGCCTGCAGCGCGCTGTGGCACAATGACAACACTAAAATGAAATCGCATCATTGAGGCCAGAACTGGCCACGGTTCTGCCCTTATTGGGTTTCGCCCTTAGCCTGTCGAATTTCGGTAGGTTGGGGGTACGACATGTCTTCCATCGGCTGTGCCAAAACTTCGTACGTCGACATTGAAGCGAACCGTGTTCATCTTAACGCTCCTTTGGTCTCGGCCGCTGGTGTGCGGAACGCCATTCAGCTGTTTGCCGTTGCTCTGGCAGCAGCTTCGCTTGCGGCCTGCGCTCAATCCTCTGTGGTTAGCAAAATCTCTGAACCACCCGTCGCCAGTCGACAGGCGTCGCTGGACCACAATCGAACGGCCTCATTGGCAACTAGGCGCGTGGCGGTGGCGAAAAAGCATACTCCGTTCGCGTCGGCCAAGAGTGCAGGCGAGACGCAGGTTGCGTCGCATGGAGTCGCCAGCTTCTACACAGAAGGAACGAAGACCGCGAGCGGCGAAAAGTTCGATACGCAGGAATTGACCGCGGCTCATCGCACCTTGCCGTTCGGCACCCGGTTGCGCGTAACAAACGTCACGACCGGACAGTCCGTTACAGTTCGGGTCAATGACCGCGGCCCGTTCGTTCCCGGCCGGGTTGTCGACGTCTCCTATGCTGCGGCCGAAACGCTGGGAATGGTTGGAGGGGGTATTGCCAAGGTCAAACTTGACGTCGTCCAGTAGTTGAAATCCGGGATCGCGCCAAATCCGACAAGGCGCTGGATCATGATCCGATTAAGTTGAATCGGATCATGATCTCATCTCTTTCTCTGAGCATGATCTTTCGGAAATCCGGTTCCCACTTTTCCGGATCATGCTTTGAGCCGAGGCGGCGGGGGTGATTCAATCGGCTTCCTTCATCCAACGCACAATCTTCGGCCAATTTTCTTCGAGCGTCCGCTTTCCCATAAACAGACCGAGATGATTGCACGGCGCGATCTCGTGGCGGACATATTCCGGCTGCGTCCCGACCAGCCGCCCCACTGCAAGCAATTGTTCCGGAGCAACCACTTCGTCGGCGCTGCCGGCAAGAAGATACATTGGAAGCCGCAGGCGCGAGAGATTGATCTTTTGCCCCAGCGCTACCAAACTTCCGGTGGCGAGCTCGTTGCGCCTGTATAGTTTCTCGATAACTTCCAGGTAGTACGTTCCCGGAAGATCGATCGTCCACGAATTCCAGTTCTTGAAGACGGCTACAAGCTGCGTGAATTCTGTCGAGCCGATCGGCTGAAGCGTCTGCAAGGATTCGCCAATGGCGCTTGCTTCAGTATCGTTTCCCCAGAATTTTGCGATATTGCGGCCGATCACGCGACCATCGCCGAGATTAACCAGGCTCTGAAACATGACCAGGGGCGTAGCCTCGGCCATAGCCGACAATCGGGATTGCCGAGCAGCGATATCGATCGGCGCGCCGGCGATGACGACCTTACGAACCTTGGCCGGGAATCGTCCGGCATAGACCAGCGATAGCCAGCCTCCCTGGCAAAGCCCTATCAGATCGACCACGCCACCGACATGGTCGACAAGGATATTGAGATCGGCAAGATATTCATCAATTCCGAGAAATCGCATTTCGGCGCTGGCCGAGCGCCAGTCGGTCATGAACAGCCGTGCAATTCCAGCGTCACGGAGCGCGGCAACGAGACTGTGCCCGGCAGCAAGATCGGCAATGGCGGCCCCATGCAGCGCGAGCGGTGTGCAGAGCAGGGTGGGGACGCCGCTTTCGGTCACCGTAAAGTCGCGCAGCCGGACTGCCTGCAGCTCGAGCGCAATCTTGCTTGGCGTGGCTCCTTCCGGCTCCTGCGGAGTGTGGCCGCCATCCGCATCGCCCGAGAATCCCAGAAAAAGTGCCGCCCAGGACGACGCAATTTCGCCCGCCGACGCAGCGGCGAGCGCTGGCCAGAAGAACGCCGAATACGGGAATTGACCTCCTGGATACCGATCCATTTAAAGGAGTGCCCGGTTCGTCCCTGCTGTCTTGAACTAGCTCAATTTCATCCCGCTTCGCGCCTTTCAGGACCCTATGCGCTCGCAGCGAACAAATCCCATCGGCCGGGGAGGCCCTTAAGTTCATGCGAACCGCGTTCGGTGAACTTCAGCCCGGTGCCTGCCACCAGATCGGTCACAACTCTCGAAACAATGACCTCGCCGGGTTGGGATTGGGCCATGACGCGGGCAGCCGCGTGCACAGCGATGCCGCCGACGTCCTGACCCCTGAGTTCGATTTCGCCGGTATGCAGACCGGCGCGCAACGGCAGACCGATCTGCCCGGCGGCCGTCCCGAATGCCAACGCGCATCGAACCGCACGGCCGGGTCCGTCGAATGTCGCCAAAATGCCGTCACCGGTGGTTTTGACCAAATTGCCGCGGTATTTCTCGAGCATCTGCTTCGCCAGTTGATCGTGATTGTCGAGCGATCGTCGCCAGGCTTGATCCCCCATGGCGGCGGCGCTGCGCGTCGAGTCGACAATATCCGTAAACAGCACGGTGGCCAAAACCCGCTCAAATTCGGTGGACGAAGTGTCGCGGTGTCCGGTGACAAATTCCTCGATATCGCCAATCAGCGCTTCCGTTTCGCCTGACCAGAAGGCGATCTCCATCCGGATATTCGATGAACCTGGCATTCGGGATTTGGGCCGCCAGATGGCGGCCGAGCGCGACCGGAACTTGCACATCTGTCCGGCGATGCAGCACAAGGGTCGGGACCTGCACGTTCGGCAGTATCGGCCTGACGTCGATTTGCGCGTTCAGCAATGCGATCGCTTTTATCGCGCCGGGGGTAGCCGAGAGCCGTTCCAACTTTCCAAACTGACTTACTGCCTCCGGGTTTGTCGCCTGGCTTGCGATCACGCCCCTGATCATCGCGCCCGTTCCCCAAACCTTTATGCTCTGAGCAATTTTTGATTCCAGTTGGTTCGGCACCACCTCGGACGCCAGCGCAAAACCGCCGAACAGCACAAGCTGCGATACCCGTTCGGGGTAGGTGGCGGCGAATAACACGCTCATCGCGGAGCCTTCGGAAAACCCGACGACTATCGCCCGCCTTGATCCGACCGCGTCCATCACCGCGCGAACGTCATCCATGCGCTGCTCCAGCGATGACGCGCCGGTTATTCGGTCGGACAATCCCTGACCCCTTTTGTCAAAAGTCACAACGCGCGCAAACTTCGACAGACGCCGCAAGAATGCGGTGTATCCGATCAATTCGTGCATGAACTCGACGTGCGAGGTGAGCCCCGGCACCATGATGATATCCAAAGGTGCGTCGCCCATCGTTTGATAGGCGATATTGACGTCGCCACTCCTCGCGTAGCGAGTCACGGGCAGTTCCAGATCGTTCATGGGGAATTACACCGTTACAAACGTTCGGCGAACCTTATCCGGAGGCCACTCTGGGTCAATGCCAATAAGCCAGTGCGACCAGGCCGCAAGCTTTAACCAGCTTGGAACGGCACCGCCAAAGCGCGGGTTCCAAGTTGGATCAAACGCAGATGTTCAGGGATGGGCAAGCCTGCTGCGACAACGCGCTTGGGGGCAAAAATCGGCAGCTATCCGCCATAGCTCTGCACCAGGCTTCCCGCCACCAGCGACCAGCCGTCTACCAGCACGAAGAAGATCAGCTTGAACGGCAGCGACACCACGATCGGCGGCAGCATCATCATGCCCATCGACATCAGCACGGAAGCGACCACGAGGTCGATGATCAGAAAGGGCAGGAACAACAGGAAGCCGATCTCGAAGGCGCGTTTCAGCTCAGAAATCATGAACGCCGGCACCAGGATCCGTAGCGACATGCCTTCCGGCGTCGCCGGCGGCGGCTCGCCGGAAAGGTCCATGAATAATTTCAAGTCCTTTTCGCGCACGTTCCTCTGCATGAAGCCGCGCAGCGGCACTGAAGCGCGCTGTAGCGCGTCCTCGACGCCGATCTGGTTAGCGACCAGCGGTTTGATGCCGTCGTCGTAGGATTTCTGCAGCACCGGGCCCATCACGAACGCGGTCAGAAATACGGCCAGTGCGATGATCACGGAATTCGGCGGCGCGGTCGCGGTGCCGAGCGCAGTGCGCAACAGCGACAGCACGACGACAATCCGGGTGAACGACGTCATCATGATCAGGATAGACGGCGCGATCGACAGCACCGTCAAAAGCGCGATCAGCTGGATCGCGCGCTCGGTGACGCCGCCGTTGCCCTGGCCGAAATTGATGCTGATGTCCTGCGCGAACGCCGGATCCGTCAGCGATCCGGCGGCTATCAGGGTGGCAAGATATAAAACTCTACGCGGAAATGCCGCCGGCCTCACGAAGGGGTCTTTGGGCGGCCCAACAATGACGCCATCTCGTCTTCGAGATTTTCAAAACCGCTCTTTTGCGACGGCGCAGTCTCCGGCGGCGCCGTCGACGGCTCGTTGCGGGGTGGTGCGCTGCGGCTCGGCGGCGGCTCCGGCGCCACCGGCGGCGCGCCGACCCGCGGCTCGGCGGCGTCGCCGGCCGGCCGGCGAAGTGCGGCTTCAAGACGTTGCGCCATTTCGGCGAGATTTTGGTCCGCGCTCGACAGCGCCGGGGACGGCGGGGGCGGCGGAGGCGGCGGTGGCGCAGCGGGACGTTCCGCCGCGCGAAGCGGGGGCGCCTTTGGCGTTTCGCTCGGACGCGGCGGACGCGGCATCAGCGGCTCGTTGCGCGATGTGACGCGCGACGGCATCGGTTCGGGACGCAGTTCGGGGCGGGACTCGGGGCGGCCGCCCAAGGGCTCCGGGGTAAAACCTGTCAGCGGATCGCTACGCAAGGGCTCGCTGCGCCGTTCCGACAGCCCCGGCATCGGGCGGCGCACTTCGTCGGCAAAGGAGGGCCGCATCGGGCGCGGCGGCGGCTCCGGCATTTGCGGCTCGACCTGGTCGAACCCGTTGGACCTTGAATCGGGTCTTGCGCCATCGCCCTCGTTCCAGCCGGATTCGGCCAGCGACGGAAGCCGGGGCGCCGGTTCGGCTCCGACACCAGGCCGTTGCGCTATCTGATCCCGTGCGGGCGTCGCGCGCACGATATTGGGTTCCACGACGATATCGGTCGGGCCGCCGATCATCAGCAGATGTTCGACATTGTCGCGCCGTACCAGCACCAGCCGCCGGCGGGTATCGACGGCGGCGGCATCGATCACGGCCAGGCGCGGCATCCGTCCACGATTGGGGTTGGCACCGAGGCGGTTGCCGGCGAATCGGCGTACCAGCCAGGCGGCGACGCCGATCAGCGCCAGAACCGCCACGAATGCGAAGAAAAATGTCAGTGCCTGCATGCTTTGTCCCCGGCAAATAGCGTTTTCTTCACGTCTCCCGTTTGAAGGCAGGTCGGAAACGGCACAACAAACAGCGAGTGAAGCCCGAGATTGGCCCTAATCTCTTAATTGCCCGCGGCAGAAGCTGCCGCCCGTTATCTTAATAACCTATGAATCGGCTGAACCAAAACAACTTCTTGGGGCTTCCAACTTCAACGACTTGGTTGGTTAACGCAGCATTCGTGGCGAAAATGCGCGCAGATCGATGAATCCGGCTCTGGATGCCCTGGCTCGCTGCCAGCGCATCTTAACCCGCTGTTAACCATACACGCGGCAAATTCTGCCTACCTCAGGGCATCGTGCCGGGAGGGGTGAAGGGCGGCAGCGATGTCCATCAACGATCTTCCCATGTTGTCGGTGTTGCGCACCAAGATGCAGTGGCACCAGGAGCGACAGCGCCTGCTCTCCGAGAACGTCTCCAACTCCGACACGCCGAATTTCAAGCCGCGCGATCTGGTCCAGCCGAAATTCGATTCGCCCGGCGCCAGCGCCGGAGCGGTGGGTTCGCTGGCGCTGATGCGCACCGCGACTGGCCATATTGCTCCGTCGGGTGGCGGACAAAGCTTCGCGCTGGATCGCAAGGCAAGCTTCCAGACCAGGCCCGCCGGCAATGCCGTCAATCTCGAGGACGAGATGCTCAAGGTTTCCGCCAACCAGATGGACTACGCGGCGGTGACCTCGCTCTATAGCAAGAGCCTGCATCTTCTGAAGAGCGCGATCGGCAAGGGCTGAGGCCGGATAAAGGCTAGGGGGACGACATCATGGCAAGCGATGGAGGGGATTTCACCCGCTCGATGAGCATCGCGACCTCGGGGCTGCGCGCCCAGGCCGGGCGGATGCGGGTGATCTCGGAAAATATCGCCAACGCGGATTCCACGGCACCGACCGCCGGCGGCGATCCCTATCGCCGCAAGGTCCCGACATTCACCTCCGAACTCGACCGCACGCTGGATGCCAAGGTCGTCGCGCTCGGCAAGGTAAGGCCTGACAGCTCGGCGTTTCGCGTCAAGCACGAGCCCTCCAATCCGGCGGCGGACATCGCCGGCAACGTCAAATATCCCAACGTCAATCCGCTGATCGAAATGACCGACATGCGCGACGCGCAGCGATCCTATGAAGCGAACCTCAACATCATCAGCGCCACGCGGCGGATGATTCAACGCACCCTCGACATCCTCAAGGCCTGAACAGGAAAGCTTTAAGCCATGGCTTCACCCACAGTCGCTGCAAATGCCTACGCCAACCTTGCCCGCATCCTGGACACCGGCGGTGTCGGCAAAGGTTCCGAAGCGGGCGGGCCGTCGTTCGGAGCGGTGCTCAAGGACGCGATCGGAAGCGTGCTGGAGGCAGGGAAAAAATCCGATGCGCAGACGGTCGCGATGGCGTCGGGCAAGGCCAATGTGATGGACGTGGTGACGGCGGTGGCGGAGACCGACGAACTATTGGTTTCTACCGTTCGCACCGGACCGCAGATGATTTGAACTATTAGGTAAATTAAGGGCTTTTTCTCCACTATCGTTCGTCACTGTCTATATCCGTCCGCTCCAAGCCGTGCTATTTTTGGGGACTGAGTTGGGGGCCGGAGGAAACGGACAATGGCCAGCAGACTCACCGCGCGAAAAGTCGAAACCGCCAAACCGGGCAAATACAGCGACGGCGGCAACCTCTACTTGATTGTCTCCGAGACCGGCTCCCGCAAATGGGTGCTGCGGTTCACATGGCGCGGCAGGCCGAAGGAGATGGGGCTTGGTAGCGCCGCCAGCATTCCCCTTGCTGACGCCCGCGAGAAGGCCGCCAGCGCGCGCCGCAAGATTGCGCTAGGCCTGAACCCCATCGACGAGCGAAAACGCACGGGTGGCGTTCCCACATTCGGGGACGTGGCGGATCATGTGAGGGAAGCGCTTTCGGCAGGCTTCCGGAACGAAAAGCACAAGGCTCAATGGAAATCGAGCTTGGAAACCTATGCTGCTCCGTTACGCGGCAAGCCGGTCGATCTTATCGCCACCGATGACGTGCTAACCGTCCTGAAACCGATCTGGACGACCAAGGCCGAGACCGCCTCGCGCGTGCGGGGCCGGATCGAAAGGATTTTGGACGCAGCCAAGGCCAAAGGCTTCCGTGAGGGCGAAAATGTCGCCCGGTGGCGGGGCCATCTGGATCACCTATTACCGCAACCGTCAAAGTTGGCGCGGGGTCACCACGCCGCGATGCCCTATGAGGCTGTAGCGGCCTTCACGGCCAAGCTTAGGAAGCTCGAAGCCAGTTCGGCCCTGGCGCTGGAACTGTGCATTCTCACCGCCGCCCGAACGGGCGAAATCTTGGGAATGCGGTGGCCCGAAATCGACCTCGACAAAAAAATCTGGACGGTGCCCGCCAATCGTATGAAGGCGGGCCGAGAGCATCGCATACCCCTGTCGCCGCGCGCCCTTGCTATCCTTCGCACGCTTGAAAAGATGAAGGCTGGCGAATTCGTGTTTCCGGGGCAGGCGCGCAACAAGCCGCTTTCGCTCAAGGCGATGGAATTGGTCCTACGCCGGATGAAAGTCGAAGACGCCACCGTTCACGGCTTCCGTTCCAGCTTTCGCGATTGGGCGGGCAACGTTTCCAACTTCCCGCGCGAAATCACCGAGACGGCGCTGGCGCATGTCATTGGTGATAAAGCAGAACAAGCTTACCGGCGGAGTGACGCGCTGGAGAAGCGGCGCAAGTTGATGGATGCGTGGGCCACTTACTGCGAGCCCAAGACTTCGGCAAACGTTGTGCAGATGCGCAAGCAGAATAGCTCGCGCGCGTAGCATGAACATCAGCTGACTGTGTTGCATAGGTCACAGCCGAATCAACCCCAGGCGCAGAGTAATGCTGCAAACGCGGCCACATTGCCTTACGTTCGTTAGGGGACGCCATGAATGACTTGGTTGATCGCATTCTAACGGCCTACCAATTGACGCGCGCCCTGGATGGCGAACTGGTTGCAGATTCAAGACGAAAAATTACTGGCTATATCGAAAGCTTGGCCGCCGCTGGGCAGCGCGATGCCAAGCAGCTGACCGTGTACGGCTTGGCTTATTTGAAAGAGCTGCACGAGGGGCGAGACCCGCGGTTTACCGGCTGCTAGATTCTCCCATCCAGGGCTTTCAACCGCCATAATCGCTGTGCTCTCCGCTTTGTAACCCCACATTCGCAGAATCGAGCGAGGACCACCATGCCAGC
>Ga0307312_10001659_pt1 | contig 11453 bp, 14 predicted proteins | sample ER_DNA_202_FD_194489 | JGI IMG/M metagenome (GOLD analysis project Ga0307312, IMG submission 194489) | Bulk soil microbial communities from the East River watershed near Crested Butte, Colorado, United States - ER_DNA_202 | ecosystem: Environmental > Terrestrial > Soil > Floodplain | place...
TTTGGCGACAAAATAGTGCTGCGGACATGGGTCGGCAAAGCTTCGCGGCTTACGTTCGAACGGTTCACAGAAATCCGGCGCAATGGTGACCTTCAGGCCTTGTCAAAGGCTCGGACGCTGTGGTGCCCGATCAATGCCCAAACCGGCCGGCCGATCCGCGTGCCAGCTGAAGTGCGTGCGCAGTTTTCGACCTGAATTTGGATCTCAGGGAGGGCGGTTTTCCAGCCGCCGTGAAACCGTTGGGCGATTCCGAGAGTTGAAGATTCGGTGTTGAGCATTGAGCGTTGCGCGTTGGAACTTCCATCTCACGAGTCACGCCCGATTGTTGCGTGTTATTGCGCCACATTTCTGAAACCAGAGATGTTGCATATCTACCGGCAAATCACTGGGTTGAAACGCTGCACTCCAGTGGTAATTGCTCAGAAACGAGAGCAAACCGAGCGCTTCCCATTTGAAGCGGTCCAACTTGTTCCTAAACCGGCAACACATTTCCTGCGGCGCTTCTGGTTCAGGCAAGTGCGCGACATGCCGTGGCAGATTTCGGACGAAGAGCTGCGCGAGTTGCTGCGCGTGTTAAGTAGAATCGACGCTCGTGTTTTGCATATTTACTTCGGCCAAATCGCCGTCCATCTCGCGCCGCTGATTCGCGCGTGGAAAAATCCGTCGATCGTTTCCTTTCACGGCGCGGATGTCACGGTGGACATGAACAAACCGGCGTATCGCGAGGCCACACGGCAGATGCTCGTGGCAGTGAAGCTGGTTCTTGTTCGCTCGGAATCGCTGCGGAGCGCAATCACAGAGCTTGGTTGCGACGCGAAAAAGATCGAAGTTCAACGCACCGGGATTCCGCTGGAGGAATTTCCTTTTCGCGAACGCAGCTTCCCCATAAACGGTGAATGGCGATTTGTGCAAGCTGGCCGATTGATCGAGAAGAAGGGTCTGCCGGTGACGCTTCGCGCTTTCGCTGCTTTCCTTTCTCAATATCCCAATGCGCAGCTCACGATTGCCGGAGAAGGACCCTTGCTCGGTGAACTTCAGAAGCTGGCGCACGAACTAGGCATTGACGGACGCGTTTCATTCACGGGCTTCATTTCCCAATCGCAACTGCGCGACGTCTATTTTCGGTCGCATATATTCCTTCACCCGAGCCAGACCGGTCACGATGGAAACCAGGAAGGCGTCCCAAATTCGATGCTCGAAGCGATGGCCACCGGCCTGCCGGTATTTGCGACTCAGCACGGCGGCATTCCCGAAGCCATTGAAAACGGTGTGAGCGGCGTGCTCGTGCCGGAGCGTGATCACGAAGCGCTGGCGCGCGCGTTGCTCCATGGAGCCCAAAATCCCGATTGTCTTTCGCGGATCGCCCGCAGCGGCGCTGAGGTCGTTCGAAAAGAGTTCGATCTCAGCTCGCAAGCGCAGCGGCTCGAAAATATTTATCTGCGGCTGATTGGATAGAAACGATTGAGGTCAATCGCCAGCATCTATTTCTTCGTCCATGGCTGCGTCACGTTTTGGATGCGTAGTTTGCACTTGTCGCTAACAAGCGTGAAATGCAGTTGGTCTCCCATCCGGTTGAATTTGTAACTGGCTGGTTGCTTGCATGCTTTCGGTGTCTTCCCGCGCACCTCGCTGATCGTGAGTGTATCGCCCGATACGGTGTAGTGCCCCCACACGTCAGGTTGGCCGTTTTTGTTCAGATCGACTTGAAATGTTCCATCGGGATTGAGCGTCCACACAGTACCGATTGAGTTAGTCCACGTGCCAGCGAGCGCGGCTGGACCGGACTGTGGAGCGGTCGCACACGCTGTCATCAGCACCATTAAGGCGCCTGCAAAGATAATTCGGAGAGAGTGTTGTAGCTTCATGGCGGGCATCCTGCCCCTCGGCACCGCGAGCCGTCAAGCGCACATCGCAGCGAAGAGATTGGTTGCCATCGAGTTCGCCTTCGACGTACAAAGACTCGATGGAGCTGACAGCATGAACGGTTCCTCTTATGCCAAAAGCAAACTGGTGGAACCGCAACTGGAAATGGTTTGTACCCGTTGGCTGCCTTAGCATGACGATGCTGTTCGTCGCTTTTATTTGCCTAGTCGTTTTGATCGTTTTCAGCGCAGTGAAATCGACCGCCGTTTACCAAGATGCCTTGGCCACCGCGAAGGCAAACCCTGCTGTAATCGAGGCTCTCGGTTCGCCCATCACAGACGGATTTCTTGTCTCGGGAAACACAAACGTCAACGGCGCGTCCGGTGAAACGAACCTCTCCATTCCGATCTCCGGTCCGAAAGGAAAAGGTTTATGTAGCGGCAACGAAGTCGCTTGGCCGGTGGAACTATTCGGGGTTCATTATCGAAATCGCAAAAACGCGTCGACACCCGCAAGTCCACCCTGATCATTGCTTTGCAGCCCGCGATAAGAAATCTCTCTGTTACCGCGATTCTTTTGGGAATTGTCGGAGGAATTATCGGCATCGCGGCCGGACTGTTCCTCGGCTTTGCACTTGGATCAGCTCTCGCAGCCGCATTTCATGTTTCTACATTTGAGGGTGAAGCGGGCTATTTTGCCGTCGCGATCGCTCTACTCGTGACGCTAATCGTCGCACCGGTATCCATTCTTCTCGTGCTTTACTGGCGCGGAGTGAGGAGCATCTGGCTGTTCCTCGGGTTAGTCATCGTTTGCATCTCGATCGCAGCAATCGGTGCATCCGGTTTCGGAATTTGGTACGCGGCTCAACCGCATGTTTTGAACATCAATGGGCCGACGCCGCTGCTCGAATTTGAAGTTAAACCGCCGACCGGCCAGTCGCTCGAAAGTCTTACCGATGTTCAGCCCGAGCTGGACACGGACCGCAACGCAATGCCGGGTTACTGGCATACGGATGCACCTGCAAACGCCGGTGTGCGTGCTGGCTACGTCGAACTCTACTTCCGCACGTCGAAGCGCCTGTTCGTTCTGAAATTCCCGGGCGGCACAGACCGAATTTTTCACCTTCGTTTGCCGACCAACCCTATGAAGGCGAAATACCGCGCCTGGTCTGAGTGGCAAAACCCAGATTTCGTTGCGAAAGCCGGCGAGCAGCCAGCTTCCCCCTCTGGCGGAAACGATTATCAGATCCGGTACAAACTCGATTACCAGGACCGATAGACGCGGCATCCGTTTACGTTTGGCGCAGCTCGCGTAAGGTTCACGTATGTCGATCTCAGAGGAACAGGTGAACACCGCGTTGAAATCTGTGAAATATCCCGGCTTCACTCGCGATATCATTTCCTTCGGATTGGTGAAGTCCATTCACATCGACAACGGCGAGGTAAAAGTGCAGCTCGCGCTGGCGACAAACGATCCAAACGTTCCGGCAACGATCAAGAATGATGCGGAACGAGCGCTGCGCACGATCGAAGGAGTTCGTAGCGCCAAAGTCTTGATCGACATCCATGCGGCGCCCGGAGGCGCCGGAGCCGGCATGGCGACAACGCGGATTCCGGGAATCAAACACGTGATCGCTGTGGCGAGCGGCAAGGGTGGCGTCGGAAAATCGACTGTCGCGGCGAATCTGGCGGTGGCGCTGGAGCAAACCGGTGTGCGGGTGGGCCTGTGCGATTGCGACATCTACGGCCCCAGCATTTCGCTGATGTTTGGCACGCGCGAGCGGCCAACGGCCACGGAAGAAAACAAGATCATCCCAATCGAGCAATACGGACTGCGGTTGATGTCCATGGGGTTTCTTCTGGATGATACTTCGCCGGCGATTTTGCGCGGGCCGATGGTCACACGCTATACCCAGCAATTTTTGCGGCAGGTGGAATGGGGCGAGCTGGATTATTTGGTGCTCGATCTTCCTCCCGGCACCGGGGACATCCAGCTTACTATCGTTCAAACGGTCGCTCTTTCGGGAGCAATCATCGTCACTACGCCACAGGAAGTTGCTCTCATCGACGCGCGCAAGGCGGCTACGATGTTCGACAAAGTTAACGTTTCCCTGCTCGGCCTGATTGAAAATATGAGTTACTTCATGTCTCCATCCGACGGCAAACGCTACGATATCTTTGGAAGCGGCGGCGGCGAACGCGAGGCCAAGCGCTTGCGAGTTCCCCTCCTCGGTCAAATTCCCATTGATATCACTACGCGCGAAGCCGGCGATCGCGGGATACCGATCGTGAGCGACGATCGAAAATCGCCAGTGACTGCCGAGTTCGTAAGGATCGCCGAAGCAATTCGTAAGGTTCTGCCTTAGCGACGCGTCCGCAACGCCAGGAGTGGACCGGGGTTAAATAAATCGCGCGGTTGACTCCTCGAACTCCAGCATTCGATGTTGTTGACTAGCTAGCAGTTTTATGAAAGAAGAAGCGGAGATGCCGTCTTCGGAAGACGATCAAGCTCGATTTGTCAAGGATTCGGCGCTTTACAAGGAGTTCCTTGCCGAGCGCACCGAGATTTTGAAGCATAAATGGATTGAAAGCGAAAAAGCCGGCAAAGACATCGGCTTTGAAAGGGCTCTGCTTGATTGGATCGTGAAACATCGCTCCAACTGGCGTGAGCGGCGAAGGAAGGAGGCGCGCACCGAAAAGTCCGCCTCCTAATTTTTGTTCCTTTAACGCGATCCCGTGAGGTCGCCAAGGAAACGCATGAACCAGCCAAAACAGAATCCACCAGCCGCCGTCCCCGTCATGGACGCGGAAGCAATTCGGCGCGGGCTGCGACGAATTGCGCACGAGATCATCGAGCGAAATCCACGGCTTGAGAACGTCATGCTCGCGGGAATTCCTTCGCGCGGCGTGGAGATCGCGCGACGCATCGCCGATTTTATTCGCGAGATCGAGAACGTTGACACTCAGACTGGCGTCATCGATGTGGCGATGCATCGAGATGACGTGGGAACGCGCCCGGAATTACCCGTTGTGCATGCTTCGAAGCTTCCGTTGCCACTGGAAGGCCGCACGGTCATCATTGTCGACGACGTTTTTTACACTGGCCGCACCGTGCGTGCGGCGATGGATGCCATCAACTCATTCGGGCGTCCCGCGCGCATCCAACTCGCGGTACTAATTGATCGCGGCCACCGCGAGCTGCCCATTCGCCCTGATTACGTCGGCAAGAATTTGCCGACTGCCAGCCGCGAACAAATTCAGGTGTGCCTGCAAGAATCCGATAACAAACCGGACGCAGTCTGGTTGGAAAAACGATGAGTACGCGCTGGACACGCAAAGATCTGCTCGGGTTGCGCGAATTGTCGGCTGACGAAATCAATTTCGTTCTCGAAACCGCGGACGCATTCAAGGAGGTCGGGACCCGTGAGATTAAGAAGGTTCCAGCGCTCCGTGGAAAAACACTGGTGAACTTCTTTGTCGAGCCAAGCACGCGAACGCGCACTTCATTTGAGTTGGCGGCATTTCGCCTGAGCGCGGACGTGATCAACATCTCGGCAACGACCTCAAGTCTGACAAAAGGCGAAACGCTCAAGGATACCGCGCGCAATCTGGAGGCGTTACACGCGGATATTCTCGTATTGCGGCACAGCTCTGCTGGCGCGCCGCAGTTTTTGGCAAATCGATTGAAATCGAGCGTGATCAATGCCGGCGACGGAGCGCACGAACATCCGACACAGGCGCTTCTCGATCTTTATACGATCCGCGAGCGGAGAGAAAAAATCGCAGGGCTGAACGTTGCGATCATTGGCGACATTCTTTTCAGTCGGGTCGCGCGTTCCAATATCTTCGGCCTGCGTAAGCTCGGCGCCCACGTGACGCTGGTCGGTCCGAGCACGCTGGTGCCGCGCGAATTTGAAAAACTGGGTGTGAAAGTTTCCTATAAGATCGAGGATGTGCTGCCGAAGGCGGACGTGGTCAACCTTTTGCGGATTCAACATGAACGCCAGCGGAGAGAATATTTCCCCGGTATTGGCGAATACACCCAGCTGTTTGGCCTGACCAAACAACGCGCCAAACTCTTAAAACCGGATTGCCTGATCATGCATCCCGGCCCGATCAATCGCGGCGTCGAGATCGACAGCGACGTTGCCGACGGATTGCAAAGCGTCATTCTCAATCAAGTCACCAACGGCCTCGCCGTTCGCATGGCTGTCCTCTACTTGTGCGGGGGAATTTCCACATGAGAAGTCTGGTCCGCGCGAACCCGGGGAGCGCACGCGTCTCGCGTGCTAGCGCGAGTCCGGCTCGGACTTCTGGCGTCGCGCCGAAGCAGGCTTTGCTAACGTATCGCCACCGCCCAAATTGTGCGCGTAAAACAAAAGTTCGCGATCGCGAGGGCGCGCTCGCCAACACGCAAGACGCGCGTGCTCCCCAGACATGACTGCGACCATCATTCGCAACGGACGTGTGATCGATCCCGCGAACAGGCGGGATGAAGTCGCAGATCTGTACATTGCGGGCAGAAAAATCGTCTCCCAATCCGAAATCCGAAATCCGAAAAATGAAACTCAAGAAATTGACGCCAGCGGACTGCTTGTTGCGCCGGGACTGATCGATATCCACGTCCATCTTCGCGAGCCGGGATTCGCTCACAAGGAAACGATCGAGTCAGGCGCGCGCGCAGCGGCAGCTGGAGGTTTTACGACGATTGTTTGCATGCCAAACACTTCGCCGATTGCGGACAATCCCAGCACTATTGCGTGGATCAAAGACCGTGCGGCGGCCGTCGCTTGCGTGAATGTTTTGCCTACCGCCGCGATTTCAAAAAATCTCGCAGGTGAAGAACTCGCGCCGATCGGCTCACTCGGACAAGCCGGTGTAGTGGCGATCACCGACGACGGTCATTGCATTCAAAATCACGAGGTGATGAGACGCGCGGTCGAGTATGCGCGCATGATTGGCGTGCCTGTGCTCGATCATTGTCAGGATTACAATTTGGTCGGCAACGGCGTCGTGCACGAAGGCTACTGGAGCACGCTCCTCGGATTGCCGGGCTGGCCCGCCGCAGGCGAGGAAGCGATCGTCATGCGCAATATTTTGCTCGCCGAACTCTGCGATCATCACGTTCATTGCCAGCACCTCACTACAGCCGGAAGTGTGCGATTGCTTCGCGAAGCGCGAGCGCGCGGCGTAAAAATTAGCGGCGAGTTGTGTCCGCATCACATCGCGTTAACCGACGAAGCGATCCAAAATTTCGATACGAACTACAAAATGAATCCGCCTTTGCGATCGCAGGCAGACGTCGATGCGCTGCTCGAAGGAGTCGCCGATGGAACACTGTCAATCTTGTGTTCCGATCACGCTCCGCACGCCGATTTCGAAAAAGAAGTGGAATTCGATGCCGCGCCATTTGGCATTGTCGGGCTGGAGACGCAGCTCGGTTTGTTCCTTGACCTGCTCGTCCACAAACACGGCACGATCGATGTAGCTCGCCTGATCGAAATGTACACAGTCGAGCCGGCGCGCTTGTTGAACATTGACGCAGGCACGTTGTCCGTCGGCTCGCGAGCCCATGTGACGCTAATTAATCCGGAGCTGGACTGGACCGTGAAAATTAATCAGTTTCAATCAGCATCGCGCAATTCACCGTTCGACGGCTGGAAACTGAAAGGCCGTGCTGTCCGCACAATTGTAGGCGGGAAAACGGTTTGGAAGCTGTAGAGGCGTTTGTGTCAAACGCCGGGCGCTTGGCACAAGCGCCTCTACAATTACCCCACGTATCCGCCGTGGATGTAGTGTTCCAGATGCGCAATAGCCGCGCTCTGGCATGAAATGACATGCTTAACTAGGTCCCCGATCGAGATCACGCCCACCACTTTATCGTCCTCGACTACTGGCAAATGGCGAATGTGTTTGTCCGTCATTAGTCGGAGACATTTCTCAACCGGCTCACCGGGGTGCGTGACGGTCACATTGCTGGACATGATCTCGGCGACTTTCGTTTCCCACGATCGCTTACCGCGCAACATTACTTTGCGTGTGTAATCGCGTTCGGAAATGATTCCCGCTAGCCGCTCCTGATCCATCACCAGCAGTGCTCCGACATTCTTCGCATCCATCATTTCGACCGCTTGGAGAACCGTTGCATCGGGTGAAATCGAGAAAACCTCATCGCTTTTCTGATTCAGAATCGATCGAATCGTGCCACTGACATCCATACGCAGGAGTTTCACGATAGGCTCACCCCGCCCTGCGATGCAAAACAATTCTAGCGGCGACCGGGTGGCTGTGCACCCCGCACGAACCGACCTGGCCCTTTCGATTCGACATACCTCCTAGGCGGAAGTTTAGGTGGGCGTCTTCCACTAACAATCGCTCCTGCCACCGCGATGTATGCGAGCTCTTGCCGATCCACAGCACACCGCAACAGCAAGCCGCCCCGGCTCATGTCACCGCGACCGATAAAGTCGCACGGGAATCGCAGCCGGTCACGAAAACTCGCCAGCAAAACGTCCACGTACTTGGCCGTGGCAATGCTGCCGAGAAGAATGACCTCGGTGGGCAGCGGCAGCTTCTTTGCCAGGCGCTGCGCGTCGCGCTCAATCGGTAGTCGATAGCGTGGATCGTCCTCGCGAATGTCGACGGCGGCAAATTCGCGCAAGTCTTTCAGGCCGATTCGCGTAGTTGCATCGACCAGACCGCGGGTGGGCGTAATGACGAGTACACCCGGCGTGCCGCGTGGCGGCCGCGCAAATGCCATCGCATACGCAACTTTGCCGCGAAAATAGAGGCCGCTAAGAAAAGTAAATACCTCCGCGATCGGAGCGCCCTTTCTGCCTCGCAATTTTCGGGCGAGTTCGAATTGCGCGCCATCGTTCAGAATCATCCGTGCGCGTTCACCGCCGGCGTAAGCAGGTGAAAGAAGAAAAATCCGATGATGGAGACTGTCGTCCATTCCTTGCAAGCTTCCGATTCATAAAGGGCAGCGCAAGTCACCTGCAGACCAATTGATCAGTTAAGCTCTGCAAAAGTTAGAGACAGGCGAAAACCTTAACCCGCTTCTTGGTCGACACGCGGCATAGCCGGTTCCTGTTCTTGCTTTTTGCGCGCAGGAAAGAAGATAATGAATAGGTGCGTTGGACCTGGTCATCCAAATCTCGCGTAGCTGACGACCACGCTGAGGAAAACTATCCCTCTTCGACGGGGGATGCCCAGCCCGATTTCATTTGTGTCGGTCCCCAAAAAACGGGAACGGGATGGCTGTATCAACAACTCGCTAGCCATCCCGATTTCTGGATGCCTCCTACAAAGGAACTGCATTATTTTGATCAACTCGGCAGGCCTGCGCTCGCAAATCCCGCGCGTCCGAGAGACGAGCGTGATCTTCGCTTTCTCAAGAGGTTAGAAAGCCTGAGCGCCCGACCCCATATCGACCTGAAGAATTATGCTCGTTTGTTCGAGCCTAAGGGGTCGCTCCTCTCCGGTGATATTTCGCCAGGCTACTCAACACTGAGCGGTAAGATCATTCAGCGAGTCGTCGGATATTTCCCAAAATTAAAGGTTATTTTTCTGGCCCGTGATCCAGTCGAGAGGGCCTGGTCGCACATGTCCATGGAGGTGCGTTCTCGCCAGATGCAGCCGTTTGACGTAACTGATATGGACGAAGTAATTCGGAATTTGCGCCGCCGAGGGATGCTGTTGCGCTCGTACCCGAGTGTGATTGCAGCCCGCTGGCAACGCTATGTTCATCCGCACCTCTTTCGGATCTACTTTTTTGATGACCTGCAGAGGGACCCCGCCGGGCTCCGTCGTTCCATCCTCGAGTTCCTACATGCCGACCCGAACAAGCCAAGCGGCCGACTGACGGCGGATTACAATAGCAAGGCCGGAATGGAAAAGCTTCGGTTTACAGACAAAGTGCGTTCGCGACTGGCTCAGTTCTTTGAAGAAGAGCTAAAAGTGTGCGCGGCAAAATTGGGTGGACCAGCGAGAGACTGGCCGGCGCGATATGGTTTCTCGTTTCTTTTTGTTTTTTCTCTGCTGACCTATGATCTTGATCTGCATCTTTGGTTTGACGGGTGCCTCTGATCCAGGTTCCTATTCTTGCCTTTTGAGCGCGGGATAGAAAATAATGCGATATGCGTTGGACCCTGCCATTCAAACCTCGCGTCGGCGGCGACCGCAATGGAGAAAAACATCACTGTTCCAACGGTGAGGCGTGCCCGGATTTCTTGTGTGTCGGAGCTCAGAAAGGCGGGACCTCATGGCTTTATCGGCAACTCGAGCCGCATCCCGATTTCTGGATGCCCCCAGTAAAGGAACTTCATTATTTTGACGAACTGAGCAGGATTGCAGCAATAGCTTCTGCACGCCCACGGAATGACCGCGATCGTAGGTTTCTTGAAGGCATCAGGCACCTAAGCGCGCGATCCTATCTCGACCTGGAGAGTTATGCCGCTCTATTCGCCGCGAAGGACTCGTTACTCTCCGGTGATATCACACCGGCATACTCGATGCTGAATGACGAAGTTGTTGAGCGGGTCGTAAGTCGTTTTTCAAACCTGAAGGTGATTTTTATAGCTCGGGACCCTGTGGAGAGAGCATGGTCACAGCTATCGATGGGTGTGCGCCTTGGGATGATCACTCGCTTTGACGCTACCGATCCCGAGGAAGTGATTCGGAACCTGCTGAATCCGGGAGTGCTGGTCCGCTCGCATCCCAGCAAGATCGTCGCGCGTTGGAAGCGCTACGTTCGTCCGGAACACTTCCGCAGTTATTTCTTCGATGATCTGCAAAACAATCCCACCGAGCTGCGCCGTTCGATTCTGCTTTTCCTGGGCGGCGACCCGGATAAACCAAGTGGCAGATCAAAGCCAGACGACAATAACAATGCTGGCAAGGACAAACTTCGGCTCACCACCAAAGTGCGCGCCCGTATGGCTCAGTTTTTCGAACAGGAACTGAAAGCCTGCGCCTCGCAACTGGGCGGAGCCGCAAAGAATTGGCCGGCACGATATGGCTTTTCAGTAGTCTGTTTCTTCTGGCAGTTAGCGGACTACTTCGATCTCTTCGTGTGGTTTGATCTGGATTGCCTGACACTCTAGTCGGTTGGAGGCAGTGATTGCGGGCGAGGATAACAAACGTCAATCAGCTCGAATGCTTGTCGCGGCTCCTGCCCGCGCGCGATTCGCCTGAAGTTCAGCCAGATGTTTTTCCGACCAGCGACAAAGCGCGTGCAACGGTTCAATCAGGGTCCGACCCAATCTTGTCAGTGAATATTCCACTTTCGGCGGCACGACCGGATGGACATTGCGGCGGACCAAGCCGTCGCGCTCCAGACTGCGCAACGTTTGAGTAAGCATTTTCTGCGAAATTCCGCCGATCGCGCGTTGCAGTTCGGCATAACGCATTGTTCCGCGAGCAAGGATCTGAATCACGAGCGCCGTCCATTTGTCGGCAATACGGTCGAGCACAAGTCGTGACGGACATTGCGGCTCCAAGACCGACGGAGGAGAAGGCGTTTTAGCCACGCCTTCTTGTAATCCAAGCACGATTCGAGAGCAACATTCTAAAAGGCATGTATACCTTAGA
>Ga0307312_10001664_pt1 | contig 11434 bp, 12 predicted proteins | sample ER_DNA_202_FD_194489 | JGI IMG/M metagenome (GOLD analysis project Ga0307312, IMG submission 194489) | Bulk soil microbial communities from the East River watershed near Crested Butte, Colorado, United States - ER_DNA_202 | ecosystem: Environmental > Terrestrial > Soil > Floodplain | place...
CGGTGGTGGTCGTCGTCGTCGTCGGCGAGGGAAGCGAATAGCCGCCCTGCGGAGTCGAGGACTTGTCGGACCCGCCGCAGCCGGCAACCGCCAGCAGGGCCGCGGTGACGACACCGATGGAGAAGAGCCTGCGGATGGGCGCAGCCTACTGAGGCCTTGTTAGGGAAAATGGCGTCAATGCTCGAGATCACACCTGGGTTGCGCCGCTGGACCGCGTTCCATGACCATTGGGAGGAGGACGTCGGCTCGCTCGCCGTGCAGACGAGCGACGGGCTCGTGCTGATCGACCCGATCGATCCGCCGAGCGAGGTTGCGGCAGCCGACCACGTACTCATCACCGTTTACTGGCACGGACGCAGCACGGGTACGCTCGGCGCGAAGCGTGTGTGGGCGTCGGCCCGTTCCGAACGGCCGCTCAAGAGCCGGGGGATCGAAGTGACGGATCCGTTCCGCGCCGGGAACGCGCTTCCCGGCGGCATTCGCGCCTTCCAGACAGCGCGATCGGCGGAGGTCGTGTACTGGCTGCCGGACCAGCGCGCGGTCGTTGTCGGGGACGTCCTCCTGGGCGCCGGCGCGAAGCCGCGTCCAACTTCCGACCCGCTACGCCTGTGCCCGGAACGCTGGCTGGGAAAGGGAACGCACGACGATCTGCGCAGAACACTGCGTCCTCTCCTCGAGCTCCCGGTCGAGCGCGTGCTCGTCTCGCACGGCGAACCGATCCTCAGCGGCGGCAAGCAGGCGCTTGCCGCCGCGCTGGACTGATCAACTACGGAAGCGTGACGAACTGCTCGAGGAATGACCGAGCGGACGGCGTGTCCATCCGGTAGTCGACGTTCGTCGCCCAGCACATGAAGTCACCGGTAATGGTCGTGCCCGCGACGATGTTCGTCTCGCTGTCGCCGACCTCGAGAAAGTTTGGGCCGCCCGAGTCGCCGTAGCAGGTTCCGCCGTCACCGTGGGCCGGGTTCATCGAGATCTTCAACCACGCGTTCGTGACCGTGTACAGGCCGCCGGTAGCGACGTAGCGGATGTCCGCGTAATGGAATGTCGGCCCATGGTCGATCGTCACCGACTGCGCGCCGTAGCCGACCGACGTGAACCTCGTCGCCGGGTCGAGCTTGTCGAGGGAACCAGCAGCCGGCAGACGCGCCGGTGCGATCCCCCTGACGGCCTTGTCGAGCACGACGACTGAAACGTCGTACGGGTCGCTCTGCGCGCCTCTGAACTTCGGGTCGGCGCGCCACGTGCCCCAATACGTCTTGCCGGTCGCCGGGTCTTGTAGGAGGAGTCGAACGTAACCGCGACCCGGCTCACGCCCTGGTCGCAATGAGCAGCTGTCAGGAAGACGGTCGGCGAGATGAGCGTGCCCGAGCAGGCCTCCCACGTCCCGTCCGAATACGCGACCGGCGCGAGCAGCGCGCCGACCTCCGGATGCGCGCCACCGTCCGGCGATCCATACGTGATCGCGCCTGCGGTGGAACCGAAGACCAGCGTGCCGAGCAGCACGGCGACGCAGCCCATAAGGACTCTCCCCACTTCTGGAACTCCCTTCGCTCTGACCTCGGAGACCCGGGAGGCTATCCAGTCCGAGTTGATCTTGGAAGGGCTATCTGACTCGCTGCTTTCTCATCCGACTCTCATGGAGCGCGGGCACACTTGAGCGATGCGCGTCTTGATCGTCGAGGACGAACTGAAGATGGCCAGCCTCCTGCGGAGAGGTTTGGTGGAAGAGGGACACGCGGCGGACGTGGCCATGACGGGCGAGGACGCCCTTTGGATGGCGCAATCCCATCCCTACGAGGCGATCGTCCTCGATGTCATGCTTCCGGGGCTGAGCGGTTTCGAGACGTGCCGGCAGCTCCGGAACGCGGGCGTCTGGGCGCCTGTTCTCATGCTGACTGCGCGCGACGGGGTCGACGACCGTGTCGCCGGCCTCGACGTTGGCGCCGACGACTACCTGACGAAGCCCTTCTCCTTTGCCGAGCTCCTCGCGCGGCTGCGCGCCCTCATCAGGCGGGGCGGCGGCGAGCGGCCGACGGAGCTGGTCGTCGGGACGCTCCGTCTCGATCCCGCTTCGCGAAGAGCGTGGCGCGGTCGAACGGAAATCAGCCTCTCCCCCAAGGAGTTCGCGCTACTGGAGGCGTTCATGCGCCGCCCCGGACAGGTTCTTTCCCGGCTCCAGTTGCTCGAGCACGCCTGGGACTTCGCGTACGAGAACCGCTCGGACGTCATCGACGTCTACGTGCGATACATCCGGGAGAAGGTCGATCGGCCCTTCGGGACCGAGTCAATCGAGACCGTGCGCGGAATCGGCTACCGGCTGCGCGAGAGTGACGAGGAATGAACCGGCTCCCGATCAGGCTCCGGCTGACGCTCGTCTTCGCCCTTGCAATGGCCGTCGTCCTGCTGCTTGCGGGCTGGCTCGTCTATGCGCGCGTGTCGAACGACCTCGCCAACGCTCTTGACGAACAGCTGCGCTCGCGCGCACAGGACGTAGCAGCGCTCGTGCGCCGTGAAGGCTCGCTCAAGTCCACGCACGGCTCGCTCGTCGAGCACGGGGAGACCTTCGCAGAGCTGCTGAGCGCGACCGGCTCGGTCGTCGACTCGACGAACCCCGTCGGGCATACGCCGCTTCTCTCGCCTCGCGATCTCTCGCACGCGCTCCGCGGCCCTTTCTTCCTTAACCGGAGCTCTGTTCCTGGACTCGACGAGCCGGCGCGCCTGCTCGCGTTGCCCGTCCCACGCGGGCCGACCCGGCTGGTGCTGATTGTCGGCGCAACACGGGCGAACAGAGCGGAGACGCTTGTCAGTCTGCGCAACGGCTTCCTGATCGGCGGCCCGCTGGCGCTGATCCTCGCCTCACTCGCCGCCTACGGGCTCGCCGGTGCGGCTTTGCGTCCGATCGAAGCGATGCGGCGGCGAGCGGCAGACATTTCGGCCTCGTCGCTCGACGACCGGCTCCCGGTCCCGCCGAGCGGGGACGAAGTCTCGCGACTCGGAGAGACGCTGAACGAGATGCTGGCTCGCATCGGCGACGGGCTCGCACGCGAGCGTCGCTTCGTCGCGGACGCGAGCCACGAGCTGAGGACGCCGCTCGCACTGATCAAGACCGAGCTCGAACTGGCGCTCAGACGGTCGCGTACGACCGAAGAGCTCGAGGCGGCGATCCGCGGCGCGGCCGAGGACACCGAGCGTCTCTCCCGGATCGCGGACGACCTGCTCCTCCTTGCACGCGCGGAGCAGGGGCGCGTGCCGTTGCGGCGCGAGCCGGTCGACGTCGCCGACGTCCTGGAGACGGTCGCGGGACGTTTCAAGTCCCGCTCGAAGTCTGAAGGCCGTGACCTATCTGTGACCTCGGACGACGATCCGCTCGTCGTCTCGGCTGACCGTTCGCTCCTCGAGCAAGCACTCGCGAACATGGTCGACAACGCGTTCACTCACGGCGCTGGCCGTGTGACCCTCAGGGCCGAACAGCGCAACGGCTCTGCAGAGCTGCACGTGGTGGACGAGGGCGAGGGTTTCCCCGCCGATTTCCTCCACCTTGCTTTCGAGCGTTTCAGCCGGGCGCAGAAGACGACCGCAGACGGCAGCGGCCTCGGGCTGGCAATCGTCGAAACGATCGCCGAAGCGCACGATGGAAGAGCAGGCGCTGCGAACGCGCCCGGCGGCGGAACCGACGTCTGGCTGTCTCTGACTGTCGCGCGTTAGCGATCTTCGCCGGCCGCGGCAATTGCCGGGTCGGCCGTTGCCGCTTCGTCAGTCGAGTCGATCGCGTCCAGCGCGGGAGCCTCGACCGGCTCGCCGTCGTACGAGTAGGTGCCGGCGGCCTTGGCCGCGGCTGCCGCTGCCTTCTTCTCTTCCTTCAGCTCACGCTTTTCCTTCACCTTGCGCTCGCGTGTCAGTTTGGCCATCGTCGTCTGTCTCTTGGAGCCCAATGCAGCCCTTCCTCTCTATGGATGCGTGCAGAATAGCTTGAACAAGCCGCCGGACGCTGACCTACGGAGACTTCCGGAAACACCGCCGCTACTACGATGGCTCGGTGATCGGTGACGCCGCGCTGGCCGCAATCGACGATGCGGCTCGGGCCGCGATGGAGCGCGGGCGAATACCGGGATTGACACTCGGAGTGACCGATCGCGACGGCACGATTCTCGTCCGCACTTACGGATTCGCAGAACTCCAATCGCGCCTGCCCGTCACTCCCGACACGCTGTTCGAGATCGGCTCAATCGGCAAGACGTTCACCGCGGTCGCAATCCTCCAATTGGTCGACGAGGGACTGCTCGACCTGCACGCGCCCGTGGACAACTACCTCCCCTGGTTCGCCGTGCCGCAACCGGCGGGCCACGCGCCGATCACGATCGCCCATCTGCTGTCGCACACCAGCGGGATCGTGGCCGGTATCGACGGGACTCCGGAGGCTGCGTTCCAGGTGTGGTCGCTGCGCGACTTGCCGACGTTCTCCGCGCCGGGCGAGCGCTTCCACTACTCCAACGTCGGCTACAAGGCGCTCGGGCTCGTGCTCGAAGCGGTCGAGGGACGGCCGTATCCCGAGATCATCCGCACTCGCGTCCTCGAGCCGCTCGAGATGCTCTCGACCGAGCCCGCCATCACCCACGACATCCGACCGCGACTGGCGGTCGGTTACGAAGACCTTCACGACGATCGGCTCACCCACTCGCACGCGCCGCTCGCGCCGGCGACGTGGCTGGAGACCGGGACCGCGGACGGCTCCATCGCCTCAACTCCTGAGGACATGTCTGCCTTCATCAGACTGCTCATGCGTAGAGGCGAAGGACCGAACGGACGCCTACTCAGTGAAGAGGCATTCGCCCAGATGGGCACGGGGACTCCCTGGGAAGACGGAACGGTCGCGTACGGCTACGGACTCTTGATCCGCGAGTTGGGCGGCCGCCGCTTCATCGGACACGGCGGCGGCATGGTCGGATACCTCGCCGCCATGCAGGCGGATCCGGACGCGAACCTCGGCGTCATCGTCCTGCAGAACGGCATGGGCCTGAACCCGATGGGGCTCGCTCGGAAGGTGATCCGCATCGCAGACGGGGAGCCGGAGCCTGCAGACGCTGCCGTAGTTTCTTATGACGACCTTGCCGGCCGCTACGAGCCAACGTTGGAGATAGTCGCCGCCGAGGAGGGACCGGTTCTTCGCCACGAGGGTCGTGAGATCACGCTGGAGCAAGTGGAGGACTACCTCTTCGTAGCGGCGGACGCAACGTTCGATCGGTTTCCTCTTCGGGTGGATCGTTCAGTGAACGGCGCTCCGCTGTTGTGGCACGGCGGTCAGCGGTATGTCCGTGCAGGAGCACCGGTGCGACCGCTGCCAGAGCCTTCTGCCGAGCAAGAGGCGATCGTCGGTCACTACCGCTCGCACAACCCGTGGACGACGAACTTCAGAGTCGTTCTGCGCGGAAGGCAACCGTGGCTCATCTTTCCGGCAGCACCCGACGGCTTCGACACCGAGCAGCCGCTGATCCCCTCGGATGACGGCACGTTCCGCGTAGGTGAAGACCCCGGCAATCCCGAGACGCTTCGCTTCGACACGGTGATCGAGGGACGCGCGTTGCGCGCGTGGCTGTCGGGGTGGCCGTACTACAGGAATGCAGAAGTTATCCTCGGACGCGCTGACCGTGCTACTGGCGAGAGGACGAACGGATGACCGAACCGTTGGGCTGGGGACTGATCGGAACCGGCGGAATCGCCGAGACGTTTGCTGCTGACCTGATGTTCACCGACTCGGGTCGCGCCGCCGCGGTCGGATCGCGCCACATGGATTCAGCGAACCGGTTCGCCGACGAGTTTGACATTCCCAACCGCCACGCGAGCTACGAGGCGTTGGTGGCCGACCCCGACGTCGATGTCGTGTACGTCGCGACTCCGCACCCGATGCATCACGCCAACGCCCTACTCGCGCTCCGCGCCGGCAAGCCGGTGCTCGTGGAAAAGGCGTTCACGATGAATGCTGCGGAGGCCCAGGAGTTGGTGGCCGTCGCACGTGCCGAGGGACTGTTCCTCATGGAGGCGATGTGGACGCGGTTTCTTCCCCACATCGACGAGATCCGCCGCCTACTCGCTGAGGGAGCTCTGGGCGAGATCGTCACGGTCACCGCCGATCATGGGCAATGGTTTGCCAAGGACCCCGACTTTCGACTTTTCGCCCCCGAGCTCGGAGGCGGCGCGTTGCTGGACCTGGGCGTCTATCCCGTCTCCTTCGCGTCGATGGTGCTGGGTAAGCCGGACCGGATCGTGACCCTCATCGACCCGGCCCTCACCGGTGTCGACGGTCAAACCTCGATGTTGTTCGGTTATGCGAGCGGCGCACAGGCTGTCCTTACGTGCACCTCTTCTGCCAAGAGCCCAACACGCGGAGCAATCGTCGGCACCGATGCCCGCATCGAGATCGACGGCGACTTCTACGCGCCGACGTCGTTCACGCTCATTTCAAGGACCGGGGAGCAGACCTACTTCGACTCGCAACACGAGGGCCGTGGTCTCTGGTACGAGGCCGAGGCCGTTGCCCGCTGCCTACGCGAAGGGCTCCTCGAGAGCCCGTTGATGCCTCTGGACGAGAGCGTGTCGATCATGCAGACGATGGACGCCGTTCTCGCCCAGAGTTCCAGGTAATCGCGGCAGCAGCGTGACCGAGGTCGACAGCATCGACTCCTATCTCGACGGGAAGGACCCCGCCGCGATCAAGCTGTTCCACTGCTTCCAACACCTCGTGGAGCGCTGCGGCGCGTCCGAACCGGCACCGCGGCGGACGATCGTGTACTGGAAACGCAAACGCATCTTCGCCGGTGCGTACATCGAAAGAGGCCGTCTGGAGCTGAATATCGACCTGCTGCGGGAAGCCGAACACCCGTGCGTCCTGGCGGCGTTCCCGACGACGAAACGGGTGATCACACACCGACTTCGGATCACGGACTCGAGCCAGCTTGACGAATCGGTCGGTGCGCTCGTCGCCGAGGCTTACAGGGACGTCGGACCCGGCACCCGGTAACGACCGGCGAAGCACCTTGTCCCGACCGGGGAGAAGGGGTTCAATCCTCTGGTGGTTCGGCCACACCAGGTGGTCTCGGCCCTCGCCGCCGCGGTTCGAAACGAGAACGTTCGGCGAGTCCAACTCGCCTGGGGTGCTGCGATCGCGACGGAGTGGGCGCACTTCGTAGCGCTCGGAGTCTTCGCCTATCAGCAGGGCGGTACTTCGGCCGTCGGAATCGCCGGACTGGTTCGACTGTTGCCCGGTGCCGTTGTAGCTCCGTTCGCAGCTTCGCTCGGGGACCGTTTTCGCCGTGAGCGTTTCCTCCTGGTGATGATGCTCGTAGGGGCGATCGCCCTTGCTGCGTCGGCGGCAGCCGCGTTTGCGGAAAACAAAACGCTCGTGTTCGTCTTCGCGGGGGTGATGGGCCTGTCCTCCACCCTCATCAGGCCGGCGTTACAGGCGCTGTTGCCGTCTCTCGTGCGCACACCCGACGAGCTGATCGCCTCGAATGGAGCCACGTCGACGGTCGAGAGCATCGGGACTCTCATTGGGCCGTTGCTCGCAGGCGTGCTCGTTTCACTCGCCAACGTTGGGCTCGCCTTCGTCCTCGGTGCAGTACTACTGCTGGCAGGTGCCGCGCTGCTCGCGCGCGTCAAAGTCGAGAGCCGCATCGAACTCGCCAGCGCAGCCGACGACGAGAGCGTAGGACGAGTCGTCACGGCCGGCTTTCGGACCGTCGCTCGTACGCCCGGGGCTCGACTTGTCGTCTTGCTCATGGTCGCGCAGAGCTTCGTGCGGGGTTGCCTGAACGTCCTGATCGTCGTCGCGGCCTTTCGCGTCCTCCACGGCGGGGCGGCCGACGTCGGCTACCTGACTGCCGCGATCGGCGTCGGCGGGCTGATCGGAGCGATCGGAGCGATGACTCTCGGCGGGCGGCGGCTCGCCGTTCCCTTTGGCCTTTCTCTCGTGTTCTGGGGAGTGCCGATCACGCTCATTGCGCCACAGCCGTACTTCGCGGCGACAATGATCTTGCTCGCGATCGTCGGTGCCGCCAACAGCATCGAGGATGTCGCAGGATTCACACTTCTCCAGCGGATCATCCCCAATGAAATGTTGACGCGCGTACTCGGTCTGATCTGGGGGCTGGCGATGGGCGCCGTTGCGATCGGCTCGATCACGGCGCCGGCGGTCGTCACGGCAATCGGACCGCGTTCGGCATTCCTTGTCGTCGGATCGATTCTCCCTCTCCTGATGCTCGTCACTTACCGGCGGCTCGTCGAGCTAGACCGGGCGGTGGCGCCGAGTGCCGAGCGGGAGCTCATCGATCGCGTGCCGATGTTCGCACCGCTTTCGCTCGCAACGAAGGAGCGCGTCGCGTCCAGCCTCGTCCCGATTTCGGTGTCCGCCGGTGACCTCGTCATCCGTGCAGGCGACGCCGGCGATCGTTTCTACATCGTCGACGATGGTGAGCTCGACATCGACGCGGAAGGCCGCCATTCCACCGCGCGCGAAGCCGACTACTTCGGTGAAATCGCTCTGCTGCGCAACGTCCCGCGAACCGCCACGGTGAAGGCAACCGTCGACTCCCACCTATACGCCCTACAACGTGACGACTTCCTGGCCGCTGTCACCGGACACCGAGCCGCGCAGGCCGCCGGAGAGGCAGTCGCAGACGCACGGCTCGCGGGGTCAGAGGTGACGAACGTCTGACTCTGGGGACGCGGTCGACTCGGCGCGTTAGCGCTCAGGGGTCATGTCGCACGCGTACTCGGAGCTAGGCCCAAGGGAGCCGGTCCCAGTACGAGGGCCGCTCCCGCCGTGACGGCTCGAACTGTGCGTACGCCTGCCTCGGGTCGGACGTCGCCTCCTCCGCGCTCGCGCCGTGGCGCGCCGCGAGCTCCGACACCGGGTAGAGCACCTGCCAGTCGCCCGACCGCGCACCGGCCATCAGGATCACGCACGGTCCGTCGCCGGCGCCTACGAAGATGTGCTCGGTCCCGGCGGGGCTGTGGAAGAAGTCCCATGGCCGGAGGAGCCGCTCCTCACCCTCGACGAGCAGCGTGCACTCCCCGGACAGTACGAGGAAGTCCTCCTGCTCCGACTCGGAATGGTAGAGACCGTTCGGCTCCCCCGGCTCCAGGACGTGGAGTCTGATGCCCAGCTGCGAGAACTCGAACTCTTGGCTCTCGAAGGAGCACTCCGAGCCGGACGGCTTCTTATCGCCGTTCTGCGACGTCAACCACTGGGCGTCGCGCACGTTCACGACGAACCAGCCGTCGCCGGCGGGCGCGAGGCCTGAGCCGGAGTCGTCGAGCGGCGCCTCGCGCACGGCGCCAGTATACGGGTGCTTCTCGGGTTGCAACCACGCGCCGGCGACCTTGACACCGGCCGAAATCCTCCGGAGACTCGGCAACGAAGCGACGGAAAGGAGGGCTTCAAAGATCGCCTGGTCCACTCGAGAGTCGCGACAGCATCCACTGCGGAGGGGGAACGAGGGGAGCGTTTGATGCGCAATCTGACGATGTGCACGCTCGGGCTTATGGCCCTGCTCGCTGTGGTCACAGGGACGGCGGGAGCGAGCCCGCCGACGAGAGAATTCGTCCCGGCGTCGGACTTCACGATCAGTGGCAGTTGCCCGTTCGATGTCCGGATCCACGTCGTGGCGAACAACGAGTATGGGATCACTTTCGCGAACGGCGCGACACTCGTGACCGGAGCGTTGAAGGCGACCTTGACGAATCTAAGCAGTCCGAGTGAGTCCATCACGCTCAACATCCCAGGGCCCGGTCTTTTCACTGCGACGACTGACGGTGCGCTCAGGATCGATACTGCGGGTCCCTGGCTGTTCTTCTACCCCGGCGTCTTGTTGTACGCGACGGGGCGCTCGATCTTCACGGTCTCGGCGTCCGGAGTCGTCGCACTCAGCCGGCAGGGCGGTAGCAGCACAGACCTCTGTACCGTGCTCGGCTAGGAATCACTTGAGGGCGGACACACCACGTGTCCGCCCTCATCTCGATATGGAGGCGGCGGGAATCGAACCCGCGAAGATTTCCTAGGTCGGCCTAGAACTACTCCTGTAACAGTGCGCTTCCGTGGGCGAGCGTGCGGGAATGTCCCTTGCGCGGGCTAGGAGGAGGACAACGCGCGCTCGAGGGCGGCCCGGTCGGTCGGCCCGCCGTGCGTCGCTAGCACATGCTCGACCGGCAGTGCGAGTAGCGGGCGCAGCCCCTCGGCGATCTCCTCGCGCGTCACGCCAGGACGGAGCCACCTCTCGTTGATCTCGAGGCCCCGGCCGAAGTCGACGAGCGTGTCGCCGGAGATCACAGCATGCTGGCTCTCGACCCAGAGCACGGTGTCGTTCGCCTTATGGCCAGGGAACACGTCGGCACCGAACGGCAGCCGGTCGCCGGACGAGTACGGGCGTGCCTCGCCTTTCTTCTCGCGGAGCAGCCACACGACGTCGGGACTGCCGTCGCCAGCCTGCTCGGCGGTGAGGCCGTACGTGTCCATGAGGAACTGCGCAGTGTCGGGCAGCGGGGTATACACCGGCACGCCGAGCCGCTCGACCAGGCTCTGCGCGTCGCGCTCATGCCACGGCGCGGTGAGCACGATCGCCGTCTCGCGGCCGGCCGCGAGGTCCACAAGCTCCCTCGGCACGGCCAGCGGATCGAAGAGCAGCAGGCGCTCCCCGTCGTCGATCGCGTAGGACGACACGTTCTCGCTCCACGGCTCGGTCGGCCGCCACTGCGGGTGCGGTGCCTCCCAGTGCCACAGGTTCGGACGCAGCTCGCGCACGGCACGATGCTACTGAAACGCTGCCCGCCGCAACCGCCACAGCGCCAACGAGGTGATGTCGATCCGATGCAGAGCTAGGATCGCGGCTCGTGTTCACCGTTGAGCAACGGGATGCTCTCCGCGAGCACGTGCTGCAGCTCGCGGAGAAGGATGAGCGCGTCATCGCTGGAGCCGCCGTGGGCTCGCTGGCCGTGGACGGCGGTGACCGGTTCTCCGACTTGGACCTCACCTTCGGCATCGCCCACCACGTGCCGGTCGCTGACGTGCTCGACGAGTGGACGCGCAAGCTCATCGACGAGCTCGACGCGGTGCACCTCGCCGACCTCGAGCGCGGTCCGACCACCTACCGTGTGTTCCTCTTACCGGACCTGCTTCAGTTCGACCTCTCGATGACACCGGCGGCTCAGTTTCGTCCCGCCGGGCCACGATTCAGGCTTCTGTTCGGTGAGACAGCGGCGGGCGAGTCCGATGTTTCCAGACCGCCGGTCGGGGGGGAGCTCTTCGGGTGGGGCGTCATCTACGCGCTCCACGCGCGCGCGTGCATCGAGCGTGGGCGTCTCTGGCAGGCGGAGCATTACGTCGGCGCCGTGCGCGACCACGCACTCTCGCTTGCGTGCCTCCGCCAGGGGCTGCCCGCGG
>Ga0307312_10001665_pt1 | contig 11431 bp, 14 predicted proteins | sample ER_DNA_202_FD_194489 | JGI IMG/M metagenome (GOLD analysis project Ga0307312, IMG submission 194489) | Bulk soil microbial communities from the East River watershed near Crested Butte, Colorado, United States - ER_DNA_202 | ecosystem: Environmental > Terrestrial > Soil > Floodplain | place...
GACACGCCAACGACGCCCACCAATCCACTTCGGGCGGTGCGGATCTAAGCTAGCGCGCGCCGAGGCTCGCGTCCGGCTCGGAGGTCACGGGAGCGCCGGCCTCCTCGAGAGGTGCGACGAAGTTGAAGAGCTCGAGGCGCAGATTCCCGCGCGGACGGAGCGCCTCATCGTACTTGTAAAGTGTGACGGAGCAATTGGCAATCTCCTCCCTTTTGTCGATCGCCAGCAGCTCGGTCTCCGTCAGGTGCTCGATGATATAGCGCATGCAGAGAACTACGACGGCGTGACAGATAATCAGCACACGCTCGCCGCAATACTCCCGCGAAATCATCTCGGCGGCGCTGCGCAGGCGGAGAATGACATCGCACCAGCTCTCGCCTCCAGGCGGCCGATGATAGAATTTGCCGAGGATGCGGCGGAACTCGGCCTGATCGGGGAACTGCTGCTTGATCCCTACAGCGGTGAGCCTGTCGAGTATTCCGAACTCCTTCTCGCGAAATCGCTCATCGACGATGAGAGAATACGAATCTTCGCGCATTCCGGCGGTCTTCACGACCAGACCCGCAGTGTGCCGGGCGCGGAGGTAAGGCGAAGTAAGCACGACGTTGGGCCGCGCGTCTCGAGGCAGCGTGCCGAGCCAGCGGCCGAGTGCCATCGCCTGGCGCTCCCCGAGCTCGGAAAGCGGGACATCGACATCGCGGATGTCGATATTGATCTTGTGGTGGCCTGCTTCCACAGCGGCGTCGCGAGCGATGTTGCCCGCGGATTCACCGTGTCGAACGAGGTAGAGCAGATTGGGCCAGATCTGATTTGGCTTCACGCGCGGAAACAGGTCAAGGAGCGTACCAGATCCGAAGTCGCATTTTCAGATGCCAAGCTGTGGTGTGAACCTTGTAAGCGTAGCAGCTATGACAGCTACGCCCGATCAACAAGATCCTGACTGGCCACGATACCCGGAGACAGTTCTCGCCTTTGCGACCACACCGCCGGTGGAGATCGATCTCCGTGAGATCCCGTCGGACGGCGCTATTGCTGCACTCGAGGCAGCTGGATTGGCCGAGCCATTTGCGATCATAACCGCTTTCGATCCGCGCGGCCAAAACCTGTCGAGGGCCGAGAACGAAAAGAGAAAGCGAAACCTGGATCGGCGACTGCGCTCAACCGGGTACAGGTTCGCCCATGTGGACTGCTGCTCACCAGACCGGTCTCATTGTGAGTGCAGCGTCGCCGTCCTGATGCCGCAGGACAAAGCAATCGATCTGGCGCGCGAGATGGAACAGGTGGCGATCTTCTGGTTTGACGGCAGGCGCTTCTGGATTCTTGGAGCGCTCGTCGAGACTGATCCGCTGATGCTGCCGCAGAGTTCTTAAAAAAACCAACTACAACTGAAGACTACCTGCCGGGTGCTATCGGCGGACCGGCTGACGGCTGCGGGCCGGCATGACATCAACGTCTGGCCCGTAGCCCTTAGCCGGCTCGGCTCACAGCACCTGGCAGGTAGTCTTCAGTTGTAGTTAAGCGAACTCAGGTCAGCGGTTTGTAGCGGTATCCGAAGACCCCGCCCGTTGCCGATTTGATCTTGAAAGCTCCGGTGGCTTTGGGAGCAACCGGGCCGACCGACGCTGTCTCGGTGCCGACTACGTTTCCGCTCTTGTCCAGGAATTCGACCGTAAGGGAGTAGGTCTTTGACGTCTTGTCCCGGTTCTCGATCGTGCCCGCGAGCAGTGTCTCATTAGGCCGTCGCGTGAACTCGTTCACTCCGAGCTTGACCGTCGCGTTCTCCGACTTGCTGTTGAAGTAGATGAGCGAATCGGTGTAGATCTTCTGGAGCTTCTTGTCCTTGGTTCCCTTGTACAGCCCCTGGTAGGCGAAAGCGTACAGGAGAGGATTGTCGGGATTGCTTGGATCCAGCGTAACGAGCTTGTTGATAAGCGGGAACGCCTTGGAGTACTCGTTGTTCTGGATGTACGTCGCCGCGAGGTTGTTGATTGCGTCCCGCGAGACCGGGTTCTGTGCGAGCGCAGCATCGAACAGCTTGATGGCATCGGCGTGATGACCGTTGCGCGTAGCGACTACGCCGGCGTGGACCAGCGATAGCTCGCCATACTTCGATGGATTGGCGAGCATGGGCGCATAGACGGCGGCAACCGAGGCGCTATCCCCGGCGTCTCTGTACATGCGCGATACGTTGTCGACCGCATCGGCGAGGAGAAGATCGTTGCTCGCGACCGCGATGTAATCCTGCCACGGCTTGATCGCCTCACGAGCGGCAGCACGCTTTGCGGCACCGGTGGCGGCGTCCGCTCTGTCCGAAGCCGCCGACGCGATCTCGTACATCGTCTTCGTACGAACGTCCGCGTACACCGTGTCAGTTCCCGCTGCGGCGAGTGTCTGCTTCCAGTAGTCGTTCGCGGCAGCCCAGTTCTTTCGATTCTGGGCGACGGAGCCGAGCACTGAGTAGGCGTATGGTGCACGGCGGTCGAGAATCAGGGAGCGCTTGGCAAGCATCTCGGCGGAATCGAGCTGTCCCGCATTGAGAGCATTGATGGCGCTGTTGAGCGCGTTGAGCCAGGGCTTCTGCTGGCGCCACTGATTGATGACCCCTGCGCACTCGGGCGCCGCCTTCTCGACCACGGTGAACGCGGAGTCCGCGGCAGCGTATAAGTCGATCGTGGCGGTTGGGTTGGTTGTGAGGCCCAAGGCGCTTCGTGGAACAACGGCCGCCGCGTTTGGCTGCATCAGGTAGATGATGTAGGCCTCGCCGCGGAGATAATTTCGCGCGGTCGGATTGTCAGTGCCGGCATCGACGATCCTCAGAACCTCCTGAAGATCACGACTCGGGTTTCCCTTCTCGGACGCCGAGATGGCGCGGGTCATCGAGAATTGCGCCTTGGCGATGTCGCCCCTCGTATTGGCGGTCGGATCGCAGGCGGTTGAATTCTGGGCTGCGGCTGGTGCCGCGAGAGCCGCTCCGAGCGCGAGAGCGGTCGCCACTCCATTCGAAAAAACTTTCATCAAGGATCTCCCTGATTCGTTAAAAACGGTGGAAAAGCTCCCGGTAATATACCGTCCAGCATTCTTCGTTCCGGCCACAGTTGCAAGGTGGCGTTATGAGCCTGTCCCGGCTGCATGTCTGACCAGGTCGAGGGCGCCCCGCACGTGGGCCTCGGTCGTGTGGATGTTGCCGATCGCGATGCGAAGGGCATAACTGCCACGGACCCGGGTATGGGAAAGATAGACCTGCCGTGTCCCATTCACCGCCGCGAGGATTCTGGCGTTGTGTTCTTCCAGTTTTTCTTCCCCCAGGCCAGAGGGCCGGTGCCGGAAGACCACCGTTGAAAAATTTACCTCGGCCATTCGCTCGAATTCCTTGTCGGCGTCGATCCATTCCGAAAGCAGCCGGGCAATCCGTATGTGCTCCCTGATCAACGACCTCAGCCCGTCAACGCCGAAGTGCCTGATCACGAACCAGAGCTTGAGCGCCCGAAACCGGCGACCCAGTGCAATGCCGTAATCCATCAGATTCACTGCATCATTTCCATCGCTTACCACCAGAAAATCGGGAATGTACTGGAAAGCCCGCTTCAGCAACTCGGGACGGCGAGTGTACAGGACTGAACAATCCATTGGCGTGAACAGCCACTTGTGGGGGTTCACCACGAGCGAATCGGCTCGGTCGCATCCATCGAGCACGTATCTCATCTCCGGAAGGATCGCCGCGGGTCCCCCATACGACGCGTCGACGTGCAGCCACATCTTTTCTCGCTCGCAAATGCCGGCGATGATGGGTACTGGATCGATGGCGGTGGTTGAAGTCGTTCCCACGGTTGCGACGACGGCGAGCGGTATCGCGCCGTCGCGCCTATCGCGCTCGACCGCCTCGGCCAGCGCATCCGCTCGCATCCGGAGCCCATCGTCTGTCGGGATTCTTTTCAGAGAGCTCAGTCCGAAGCCAAGCGTCATCACGGCCTTGTGGACGCTGGAGTGCGTTTCTTCTGAGCAATAAATGAAAACCGGTGGCACGTCGTCACGAGCAGCCAACCCGCGTTCGCGAATCTGAAGCTCCGGATGCAGCTCTCTCGCAGCGGCGAGGGCGAAAAGAGTGTTCGATGACGCGGTGTCCCCGATCACTCCAAAAAAATCCGCGGGAAGGCCGAGCATCTGGCGAAGCCAATCGAGGGTGAGCAGCTCCAGCTCGGTCGCCGCCGGACTCGTCTTCCACAGCATCGCGTTGACGTTGAGAGCAGCAGTGAGCGTCTCGCCGAGGACGCCCGCACCCGTGGACGAATTCGCGAAATACGCCATGAACGCAGGATGATTCCAGTGCGTTGTCGCGGGAACGATCAATCTCTGGAAATCCTCGAGGATGGCATCCATGCTCTCGCCGCGCGACGGAGGTGAGTGCGGAAGTGCGGCGCGAAGCTCACCTGGACGCACGGCTGGGAGTACGGGCCATTTTTCCGGCTTCTCCAGGTAGTCCGCGATCCAGTCGATGACCGCGTGACCGTGTTTCCGGAAGTCGGCGGGCGACATGTCTGAAGGCGGTGAGTCGGGCTGCTCCATCGCCAACAAATATAGATTCTTCTATCCTTGTACCACGACGCCAATCGAGCCCGGGCTCAATCGCGGGCAATACTTACTGACGGGGAAGAATGAAGTCTGCTGGCTCCAGCGCGATCGGCCGTAAAGCAGTCGCGCATTTGAAGAAAGTCGATCCGGTGATGTCGGAGGTGATCGAGAAGGTCGGGGGTTACAAGGGGTGGCCGGCGTCGGGGGGAACCCACTTCGATGCAGTCGCGCGCTCCATTGTTTTTCAACAGCTGTCCGGAAAAGCCGCCGGGACGATTCATGGCCGGTTCCACGGATTGTATGGCGGAAGACCGCCACTGCCGGCGGAGCTGGCTACAACATCGGACGAGCAGCTCCGCGCCGTCGGATTGTCGCGACAGAAGTCGGCCTACCTGAAGGACCTCGGCGCGAGGGTCGCCTCGGGGGAGATCCCGATCGAGACGCTGCACGAGCTCACCGACGAAGAGATCATATCCGCGCTAACGCAGGTGAAGGGCATCGGGCGCTGGACCGCTCAGATGTTCCTCATGTTTCGCCTCGGGCGACTTGACGTTTTGCCTGATCTCGATTTAGGAATTCAAAAAGGAATCCAGAGAGCGTATCGCTTGCGCAAATTGCCGACACCTGAGCGAGTGAAGAAGATCGGTGCGAAGTGGGCGCCTTATCGTACGGTCGCGTCGTGGTATCTGTGGAGGCTGCTCGATACGGTGACACCCGTACCACGCTCCGGAGACTGAATGTTCGAGGCGATTCGTCCGGTGGCGGACCATCTGGTCGCACGCGGTGTGCACGATATTCTCAGAGACCTTAGCTTCCTGATTATGTCCACGGCACAAGCGGAGCTGCAATCATCCGCGGCTCTGGTAGATGACGACGCGGTGTCCCGATGTCGCGCGGTGTTGGCTGCGCTATTCGGTGAGCCGAGCCAGCGTACGTTCGACGTCAAGTTCTGGGACGGCGCTGTCGATCGCGGCACGCGTGCACCATTCACGCTCGTGCTCAATCGGCCCGCGGCTCTTCGCCGCATGCTTCTTCCGCCGAACGAGATGTCAATCGTCGAGTCATACATCGCCGGCGACGTCGACATCGATGGCAGCATGGAAGCGGGATCCAATCTCGCGGAGGCGATAGGAGGGCGGCTTCGTTCGCCGCTCGCGGTCGCGCGGCTCGTGCAACGCGTTCTAGGTCTTCCCGGTCAGGCGGAAGACGATCTCGCGGACATTCGGTTCCCCGAGCAGGCGCGAAAGCTCGGTCCGCGCCACACACCCGTGCGCGACGCCGCGGCTATTCACTACCACTACGATGTCGGCAACGAGTTCTACAAGCTGTGGCTGGACAAGCGAATGGTCTATTCATGCGCCTACTTCCGCTCCGCCGAGGATTCACTCGACGAAGCGCAGGAGGCCAAGCTCGATCTCATCTGCCGCAAGCTTCGGCTGAAGCCAGGCGAGCGTCTGCTCGACATCGGATGTGGTTGGGGCGGGTTGATCATGTATGCCGCCGAGCACTACGGCGTCGACGCAACCGGGATCACGTTGAGCGAGAACCAGGCAGCGTTTGCCAAGGAGCGGATCGAGCGATCAGGGCTCGGTGATCGGTGCCGGGTCGCAATCCGCGACTATCGCACCCTAAACGCCGGTGATGGATACGATAAGATCTCGAGCATCGGAATGATCGAGCACGTTGGCGCGAGTCATCTGCCGGTTTATTTCGAGTCGGCATTCCGGGCACTCAAGCCGGGCGGACTGTTCATGAATCACGGCATCGTGAGCCTCAGCGAGCCCCGTCCGAGACCGTTGCGCGAGAAGATCTTTCGGAAGTTCTGGAGGGCGGATGCGTTCATCGACACCTACGTGTTCCCGGACGCCAAGCTCACAGCGGCGCACGATGTGATCGCTGCCGCGGAAGGTGCGGGCTTCGAGGTGCGCGATGTCGAAAGCCTGCGCGAGCACTACGCAATGACGCTTCGCCACTGGGTTCGCACCCTGGAGGAGAAGAGCGACGAAGCTACGGTGCTGGTAGGAGTCCATCACTTCAGGGTCTGGCGTCTCTACATGGCCGCCTCGGCGAACGCATTCGCCAAGGCGAACATCAATATCATCCAGACGCTGCTCGCAAAGCCCGATGGGCATGGCAAGTCAGGCATTCCGCTCACCCGGGAAGACATCTACGCCGCCAGCTGAGTCATGAAGCCTCGTCCGGAGTTAGATTGAGGGTGACATTCCGTACCGGAGAGCTGCATGGCGGTCAAAGTTGTAATCAAGCCGGATCGTAGATATCTGCAGGATCGCGATGGGCAATTTCGTCCGATCGAGAACCTGAGCATCACCGCTTCCACTCCCATGTATCCGGCCGTCCTGCACAAGACGCGTCGCACGATGATCCTTGCCGACGACCGGGCGCACGCAGTGGTCGCTCTCGACAAGGACATGCTCGTCACCAGAAACGCCGACCTGTCCGCCGTGTTGATTGCGTATCAGGAGCCGACCGCTGCGACGTGGCAGGCGCTCGTCCAGCACATGGAGACCGAGCGCACGCAGGCCGAAAGCGCGAGGGAAGCGAAGAGCAAGGCGTTGCTCGACCGGAAGAAAAAGGTCGTCGACAACCAGTAAGCAATGCGGGCCAGACATCGTACTCTGGTTGTTCTGGCCGGGTCGGCGCTCCTTTCGTGCGCGTCTCCACCACCACCGCCGCCTCCTCCCAAGCCGGTCGTAGTCCTCCCGCCGACCGATACGGTAAAGATCCCGCTCCTGGATCTCCCCTCGTATTTCAAGATTCGCGGTGGTCTCTATCCCAACGGAGTCAATCAGCCGCCGTTGGATCACGACTCGGCGGCGCGGGCGGCTCGCAACCGGATCAGAGCTCTGGACGTGAATGGCGACGAAAGCCCCTTCGGCAAGTACGTGCTGGTCTCGATTGGGATGTCGAACACCACCCAGGAGTGGTGCTCGCAGACTTCCGGGCCGCCGTGCACGGCGTGGACGTTCATGGGTCGAGCTGCAGCTGATCCCACGGTGAACAAGAATTCGCTGGTGATAGTGAATGGCGCGGCGGAAGGGCAGGATGCGCCAGCCTGGACTTCGCCGGCATCTCCAAACTACGACCGGATAAAAACGGGACGCCTCGCCCCACTGGGCCTCAGCGAGAATCAGGTGGAGATCGCATGGGTCAAGCTTGACGACGCGAAGGCGAGCAGGTCGCTTCCCTCCGACAGCGCTGACGCTTACGTCTACCTCTCGAATCTCGGCCAGGTTCTGCGCACGCTCAGGATCCGGTATCCGAATCTGCTGATCGTCTTTGTGTCGAGCCGAATTTATGGTGGCTACGCTTCTGGGATTGGCGCAACGACTGATCTCACCGCTGAGCCGTACGCATACGAGGAAGGTTTTTCGATCAAGTGGGCCATCGAGTCGCAGATTAACGAAATGCGGGGGTTGCCGGCGGACCCGAGGGCCGGCAGTCTGAACTACGCCAAGAAGGCGGCGCCGATCATAGTCTGGGGCGCTTACCTTTGGTCAGATGCAGCGACGCCGCGTTCCGACGGCTTCCTGTTGAATCGAGCCGATTTCGAGGAAGACGGCATGCACCCTTCGCAGAACGGAGAAAGCAAGGTCGGGCTGGCGCTGCTCGAGTTCTTCAAGACATCGCTCTACGCTAAGTGCTGGTTCATGGCCAACCAGTATTGTCTTTGACTCATGACCACCTGGATTGCAGACTTGTTCGATTTTCTGGTAGGGGTGGGGGAAGCAATCACTCCAGGAACCGGTGAGAAAACCAATAGGACATCAGAAATGCCATTAGTAAGAATCGAAGATCTACCGGACAGCTCGCGCACCTGGGTGTTCGGTGCCGATCACAGTCTCGACGAAGGAGCGACCGATCTCCTTCTGCGCGAGGTCGATCGCTTTCTCGCACAGTGGCACACGCACGGTTCTCCGCTCACTACCGCGCGGGACTGGAAGTACGGTCGCTTTCTCACCGTCGCAGTCGACCAATCGACCGCCGGCGCGTCGGGGTGCTCGATCGATGGACTGTTTCGCTCGCTGAAAGCGTTGGAGCCGAGGCTTGGCGCGAGCCTCGTTCCCAGGGGACTGGTTTTCTACAAGGATGCGAAAGGTGCGATCCAATCGGTGGATCGCGAGCAGTTCACGGCACTGAGTGGTGAAGGAAAGATCAAGGCGACCACTCGGGTATTCGATCCGACCGTGACGACGCTCGGCGAATGGCGCGCCCGGTTCGAGCTCGATGCCGCGAGCTCGTGGCACGCCGGATTGCTCGACGAACAACACGCGTGAAGACTCATACCACCTACCTCACGTTCAACACCGAGAAGCGGCACGAGATCATCGACATCACCGAAGAGGTCGAGAGGTGCCGTGCTGCCGCCGGAATCAACGAAGGGATGGTTCTCGTGTCGGCGATGCACATCTCGGCGTCGGTGTTCGTGAACGACCACGAGCCCGGATTGTGGAAGGACATTCTTGACTGGCTGGAGAACCGGATTGCGCCGTGGTCACCCGAGGACTACCGGCACAACAGCGGCACCGGCGAAGACAACGCCGCGGCGCATCTGCGGTCGCTCACGATCGGGCACGAAGTGATAGTGCCGGTGACGAAAGGGAAGCTGGATTTTGGTCCGTGGCAGCGGGTGTTTTACGGCGAATGGGACGGCCAGCGGCCCAAGCGAGTTCTGCTCAAGGCGATGGGGGACTAGCCTCTGTCTTCTCGACCGCTTGCTGCGCTCCGATGAATCCGATTTTGCTGTGGGTGCCGTCACAGAAGGGTTTGATCACCGAGCCGCCGCAACGGCACAGAGAGATCCACGTCTTACCTTCTGGCGAGACCTTCCTCTTGCCCTCCGGGATGGGAACCGGATTGCCCTCGTGGTCGACGAGGTTCACCTCGCCGTACACTCTGTAGGGGCCGTTATTGCGAATCTCGATCGTTACGTCTGCCATTCTGGGACCTGGAGTCTAGGGGAGCGATCGCACATCACATCTTAACACTACTCAGCAACATGTCGTGACTCCATTGGTCGGAGAAACCCTGTTGCCTGAGCACGGTCGCGATCTGGCCCCAGTGGCGGATGCCGTGCAGGAAGATATTGGAGGCGATCTTGTGCTTGCTGGCGGTGACGATGCCCGCCGTCAACGTCTGAAACGTCAACACCCGATCGAGCTCACCCTCAGGTGCTGAAGTAATGAAATCAACCAGCTGCGCGCGAGCGTTGTCTCCAAGCTCGAAGACATCTTCAATGGAAGTCTGCGGGAAACCTTCCCATGGCGTCACTTCCTGGTCGAGCAACCTTTCCGCGTAGCGCAGCTCGACGGCGAAGATGTGCGCCACCACTCCACCGATTGTTGCCATCCGTCCGGTTGCAAACGGGACGGTCCACGCCGCGGGACGCTCGACGAACCAGTCGTGCCAGCGGTGGTGCTCAGTCGATGTGTGCTCGAGGAGCGTCTGGTATCGCAGTGCGCAGCGGTCGGCGGCGCTCACACGCGCAGATGGTCCGAGCGCCAATTTCGGATCGCGCGCTTGATATCGCCCTGCGACTTCAGCTCGCCGCTCAGCGCGCGCCGCGTCAGCTCCGGAACCTCATCATCGGGTGCAAATCGAATCGCGACCAGCTGACTCGGCGTCAATTCACCAACGCGGCCCCGCAAATCACTCGGCAACACTCGCTCGAGCCTGCTTCGCTCTTCGAGGCGGATGATCCGGTCCTGGGCCCGCAACGGCATCGTTCGCGAAAGGAGAATTCCAACGAGGAGCGCGATCGCGACGATGACGGCCCATCCATTGATAAGCTGTGGATCGCGGGCGAAATGAGTGGCGACGACGATAACATTGGCGACCAGGACCGGAATGGCGAAGAAATGCCACATTGGAATCCAGCGGCGATGAGTAGCAAGTGTCTGTGATTGGTCCGCCATCGTAGCTCCTTGATTGTTTTATCCGTTCTTCAGCACGGAGAACTTATCGATCCTCGACGCTTCGAGCTACGCGGTTTGCGCCACCGCGTCGCGCGCGTAGCGCTTGAGTCGCGTCACCATCGCGTTGAGCCCGGGCTCGCGCGCCCCAAGGCCGATGCTTTCCATCAGTATGCGCACGAAATCCTGGGGAATACCGAGAGTGGTCGATGGTGGCTGCCCATTCACGGCCGCGAAGATGATGGCGAGCACCGCGGCGATCGTTGGAGACTCGCGGATGTTGAGGTCGGCGTAGAAGTGGAGCTTCCCATCCCGCATCTCGGGGATGATGTCGACCCGGGTCATGCACTCGGGGATGGTAAACGCGCCGCGATCGAGATCCTTGAAGCGCTCCGGAAGCGGCTCGAGCTTTTTCGAGTACTGAACGAGCGCCTGCATTTTCTCCTCACGTCCCATCGATCGGAACAGCTTCAGCACGCGGTCAATGGACGGAGGAATGCTCGACGTCTGCGCAGCGTTCTCCATGTGCGGAATCTAATTAATTAGCTTTCGCAGACGATCATCATTCGCACGGGAGAAACGGGATGCCAACGAGAAAAGCGACAGCAACGTGGGAAGGCGGGCTCAAGAGCGGAAAAGGAAGCTTCAAGGGCGAGAGCGGAGCGATCGGGGGCCAGTACAACTTCAGCTCGCGCTTCGAGAGCGGCGCCGGCTCAAACCCCGAAGAGCTGCTCGCCGCGGCCGAGGCCGCGTGCTTCAGCATGGCCTTGAGCGGGGGGCTGGAGAAGAACGGCACTCCCGCCACAAAAATCGAGACTAGCGCCGCGTGCACGATTCAGGCGGTTCCCGGTGGCTTCGGCATCACGACGATGAAGCTCAACGTGCAGGCGACCGTTCCCAACATCGACAAGAAGAAGTTCGATCAAATCGCG
>Ga0307312_10001666_pt1 | contig 11429 bp, 13 predicted proteins | sample ER_DNA_202_FD_194489 | JGI IMG/M metagenome (GOLD analysis project Ga0307312, IMG submission 194489) | Bulk soil microbial communities from the East River watershed near Crested Butte, Colorado, United States - ER_DNA_202 | ecosystem: Environmental > Terrestrial > Soil > Floodplain | place...
GAGAACCAGAGCGCGGCCGCTGCCGCGGCGGCGCTCCAGTAGAACATCCGCACCTCTTTGGGGCGGAGGCTTTCGTACAGCTCCCTCATGGCTAGCTGCCCGGCAGGACGTCGGCGACCGCGGAGATCGTGTCGACCACCTTGCCCGACAGCAGAGAGATCGCAGTGATCACGGCAATCGTGATGATTGTCAGCGCGACGCCGTACTCCGCCATCGTCTGGCCCTCGTCACGCTTGCACGGCTCGACGGCTGCCGCTGTGTACGCATGGGCGAAAGCGAAAAGCTTCAAGAAGGGATCCACCTCCCTTCGCGCTTCTCGGAAGGTGGTGCCCCGTTTCCCTGGTGAGCGTCGTGCAGCGACAGCCTGACTCCTCGGAACATGTGGCGTGGCCGCGCCGCCCTGTTTTTGCGGTACTTGGGCTGATGATCGGCGCGGACGCCGCCGCCGCTATCCCTCGCGGGAGCGATTGATCGAAAAAGGGCCTAGTTGGCTACGATCGCGCAGCCGGAATGAGCAACGTTCTCTTCGTCTGCGTGGCCAATAGCGGCCGGTCCGTGATGGCGGAACGGTTGTTCCGGCAGGCCGCAGGCGGGCGCCACGCGGCGCGCTCCGCCGGCTCGGACCCCGGCCCGGCCGTCCACCCGCAAGTACTCGAAGCGCTGGCAGAGGTCGGGATCGACGCCTCCGACCACAGGCCGCAGCGCCTCGACGAAGACGGGATCGGGTGGGCTGACGTCATCGTCGCGACCTGCGACGACGCCTGTCCCGTGATCCCCGGCAAGCGCTACGTGAGCTGGGAGCTGCCGGACCCGAAACCGCTACCCATCGAGCAGGTGCGGGAGATCCGCGTCAAGATCGAGCAACTGGTCCGGCAACTGGTCGAGGAGCTCGACCGAGAAGCCGCGGCCGCCTGAGCGCTCGTCCGGATCGAGAACACGGACGACGCGCATTGCGCAGAACCTGGCGATCACGCCGGACCAAGACGAGTCATGCGACAGAACCGGAATCACTCGGGGGCTGCGGCCCGAGGGCCGGCGTCGCGAGCAAGCCGAGGCGCTGCGCCGTCGCGATCGCCTCGAGCCGAGTGTGCACGTCCAGCTCCGTGAAGACACTCCGCAGGTGGTTGCGGACCGTCTCGGTGGAGATCGAGAGCTTCTCCGCCATCTCGGACGTCGATAGCCCGGCGGCGATCAGGTTGAGGATCTCGCGCTGGCGCGGCGTCAGTCGCGGCTGAGGGTCGAGGCCGACGGAGGGCGGGCGACGCGCGGCGAACGCGAGAATGAGAACGCCGACGATCGCGTCGCCCGAGCAGAGAGGCAGATGCTGTGCCCGCACACCACGGAGCTGCCCGCTCGCGTCGATGAAGACGGTCTCGAAGTCGGTCGGCTCGCCGCACTCCACCGCGCGGCGGAACTGTTCCGCGACGTTCTCGCGTGCTTCCTCGGGTACGGGCTCGGTGAAATGGCGGCCGAGCAGCTGCGCCCTCGGGAGGCCTATGGCCCGCTCCGCAGCCGCGTTCATGTGCACGAACCTGCCGTCAACGTCGTGCAGGCTCGCGGGCACCACGAGGCTGTCGACCAAGGACAGGTCGACATCCTGCATACCAGGTGGCATCGCGCTCACATGTTGGACCAGTCGTTCGCGATGCGTCAACAACGCGACGCCCATTGCTTGCCGACCAACGAGGATCGGCGGCCACGCCCAGCCATTCGCAATTAGCGGGGTTTCTGGGTTGCACCGAGGTTTTTCGGGTTTCAAACGGGGCAGGCGAAATTGACGTTCTCGACCTGAAAGGAGTCTTCGTATGACCGGACAGCGGACAGTCAACGACAACGACAGATACGTCCAGCCGAACAAGCAGCGGGGCGGATGGGACGTTGTCAAAGAAGGCCACGAGCGCGTGAGCGTTCACACAGACACGAAGGCTGAGGCGATCGACCGCGCGCGCCAGATGATCAAGAACGAGGGTGGTGGCGAACTGCGGATCAAGAACGAGCAGGGCCGACTGATCAACAGCGACACAGTCGCGCCGGGGCGGGAATCGCCAACCCCGCGCCGGAGGTAGACGAAGCTTCGCTAAGGGCCCAGGGCGACCCCGTGCGATGCGCAACCCAATATGGCCAACTACCTGCAAAGAGCCTTGAAGGGGCGGCGAGGTCCGACTCGACGTCGGGGGCGGCCGCCCTCTCCAGGGCGCGGCACGAACGACAACTACCTTCGAAGAGCTCTGAGACGGATGGCTCGGCGGCGGCGCCCGCGTTAATAGCGCCGCCGCCGCACAGCCTGGTACCCGAGGACCCCGCGCAAGGCGAAATCCTCAGCTCGGTTCCACGGCCTGCGCCGAACGAATGAGCTAAACAAAAAACCCCGCCTAGCGGGGCTTTCGTTAGAGCGGATGATGGGATTCGAACCCACGACCTTCTGCATGGCAAGCAGACGCTCTAGCCAACTGAGCTACATCCGCGCGGAGCCAAGTATAGCCCCCTACGCGGCGTCTAAGGCATCGTTGACGAGCTTGTCCGCAAGCTCGTTGTGCTCTCGGCGGACTGCCTTGTAGCGCACGCGGCCGAGCTTTCGCTCCAGGAAGTTCGCCTCGTCGTTGAGCTCGCGTAGCGCCTCGTTCTTGACTCGATACTCGCCCTGCATCTGCTTGACGAGGAGCTCCGAGTCGGAGACGACCTCGAGCTCGTCGATGCCAAGCTCGACCGCTTTTTCGAGGCCGGCGATCAGGGCTCGGTACTCGGCGACGTTGTTCGTGGCGACGCCAATCGTCTCGCCGCGGGCGTCGAGGACGGTGCCGTCCTCGGTTTCCAGCACGTAGCCGTACGCCGCCGGGCCGGGGTTCCCGCGGGCGCCGCCGTCGGTGGAGAGCTTGGCCTTCACGCAAGCGCATAGAGGTCGTAGGCGACCTCTTCGTAGGGATGCGCCGCGAGCAGCGCGGCCACGACCGCGTCAGTTCTTTCCGCCGGGACGACGGTCTCGACGCGCAGCTCCGGCGTTCTCTCCTCCTGGCCCGCGGTGCCGATGGTCGGCTCGGTCCCTTCGCCGCCGAGGAACGTGCCGGTTCCAGCCGTGTACCAGGAGCAGCGCTCGTAGTCGCCGATCCGGCCCGCGCCGGCGGCGAAGACGGCGTCGCGCGTCGCGTCCAGCGCCTCCTCCGGCACGAACCAGACGAGCTTGTGCCGCTGTTCGGTCACGTTTGCGCGGCGTAGGCCTATTCGGCCGTGTCGATCTGGGCCCGTTGCAGCTTGCCGGAGTAGTCGACGTAGATCGACTTCCACTCCGTGAAGACGTCGAGCGCAGCCTGGCCCGCCTCGCGGTGGCCGTTGCCGGTGTGCTTCGTGCCGCCGAACGGGAGGTGAACCTCGGCGCCGATCGTGCCGGCGTTGATGTAGGTGATACCGGTGTTCAGGTCGCGCATCGCGCGGAAGGCGTTGTTGACGTCGCTGGAGAAGATCGAGGACGAGAGGCCGTACTCGACGCCGTTCGAGACCGCGATCGCCTCGTCGAGCGAGCGCACACGGATCAGCGCCGTGGTCGGGCCGAAGATCTCCTCCTGCGCGATCCGCATCGCGGGCCGAACATCGCCGAAGACCGTCGGGCGGTAGTAGAAGCCTTTGTCGAGACCGTTCCCGCCGGCGACCTCGCCACCGGTCAGGAGCTTCGCGCCCTCGTCCTGTCCAATCTCCGTGTAGGAGTGGATCTTCTCGAGCGCCGCCTTGTTGATCACGGGCCCGACGTCGGTGTCGTCCTCCCAGCCGGGGCCGAGCCGCATCTGCTCGACGCGCGCGACGAGGCGCGAGGCGAGCTGGTCGTAGACGGCCTCGTGGACGATCACGCGGCTGGCGGCCGTGCAGCGCTGGCCCGAGGTACCGAAAGCCGACCAGACGATGCCGTCGACGGCCAGCTCGAGATCGGCGTCGTCCATGACGATGATCGCGTTCTTGCCGCCGAGCTCCAGATGGACGTGCTTGAGGTTCTCCGCGGCCGCCTTCGTGACCGCGACACCGGTCTCTCGCGAGCCCGTGAACGTGATGATCGGGACGTCCGGGTGCTCGACGAGCCGTTGGCCGACGTCGCCGCCGCCACCATGGACGATGTTCAGCACGCCCTTCGGCAGTCCGGCCTCAGCGAAGAGCTCCACGTAGCGCTCGCCCAGCGCGGGCGTGTCGGTCGCAGGCTTGAAGACGACCGTGTTGCCGCAGACGATCGCCGGCAAAGTCTTCCAAGACGGGATCGCGATCGGGAAGTTCCAGGGCGTGATCGCGCCGACGACGCCAACCGGCATCCGCACCGACATCTGGAACTTGTCGCGCAGCTCCGAAGGCGTCGTCTGGCCGAAGAGGCGCCGGCCCTCTCCGCCCATGTAGAAGGCCATGTCGATTGCTTCCTGGACGTCGCCAGCCGCTTCGGCCCTGACCTTCCCCATCTCGTGGGTCATGAGCTCGGTGACGTCGTCCTTGTGCTCGGCGAGCAGCTGAGCGAAGCGGAAGAGCACTTCGCCGCGCTTCGGCGCCGGGACGAGCCGCCACTCCTCGTAGGCGGCCTTGGCTGCGGCGACGGCGTGGTCGACGTCCTCCAGCCCGGACTTCGGGAAGACGCCGATCGTCTCGCCGTTTGCCGGGCTCGTCGACTCGAAGGTCGCGCCGGAGGCGGCGTCGACCCACTCGCCGTTGATGTAGTTCTGGAATTTCTTCGCGCCGAGGATCGCCATCAGCAGCGATTCTAATGACGCGGTGTGGCCTGTCCGGTGACGTTGCCCGCTTCCTGGGTCGCGAGCACCAAGCCAGAGGCCGCGATCGTCCGCAGGCAAGGCTGGCAGCCTTGACAAGGGCGAGCGTGGCCTCTGGCGCAGCGTGATCGCGGGCCAGGGAGCATGGCCACGTTGCCGGTCAGGCCACTAGCCGGCTTCGGGCGGCGGATCTGTATCCGGGAAGGTGCCAGGCCTGCGCCTGCGACGGTCGCGAATCAGCCGCTTCTCCTGGAACTCGTCGGCAGGCTTGCCAGCCCGCCGGTCGGGGCCCTCCCGACGGTCGACGATCACCTCGACGTTCGGGTTGTCCTTGTAGTACTCGACCATCTTGTCGTAGAGCTCGTCGGCGAGCTCCCGCGGGATCACGCAATAGATCATTTGCGTCGGATTGTAGGGAGGGCCCGTGTCGGCGCTAGATGCGGGCAATGTTCGGAACGACGCGGCCGTGCTCGTCGAGGTGCGCGTTCCAGTCCTTGTAGAGGGGGTCGAGCTCCGCGAGCTCGTGGCCGCGGTCCTCGAGCCGGACCGGCTGGGCCAGCTCCGGTGTGACGCGGTACTGGTACCAGGAGATGTCCCAAGCGATCGTGATCACGACCTCGCCGCTGACGCCGGAGAGCGAGCGGATGCTCGCCCGAGGCTAGCCGAGGCTCTTCGCAATCCCGGCAACCGTGCGCCGGAAATCGGTCTGATTGAAGAGATCGGCCGCCTCGACGACCTCCCGCTCGGGCTCTGACAGCCGCCGTAGGAACGGCTCGTCGGCGACAGGCGCCTCGGCGACGGCGGCCTTGCGTGCCTCGAAGAGACTCGAGAGGCTGAGGCGCCGGCGCTGCCGCTCGGTCGAGACCGTCGGCGTCGTCGGGCTGCCCTCCTTCAGCCACCCGTATTCGAGCGCGATGTCCTGGCAGAGCGGGCAGACGTCGACGAAGTTCTCGCCGTCGGTGGAGAAGCGGGTCGTCCGCTCCCCCATCAGCAAAGTGCGCTCGCAGACCGCACAACTGTGAGCCACGGATTGCCTCGCGATCCGCATCCGCGCGACTATAGCGATGCCGTCGTCCTTGGCTTTGTTTTCGCCACGACGCCTGGTGCCGGCACTGCCGGGCCGGGATTAGACGGACGCCCCGGCAAAGCTGGGACGTCCTTTGGGTCGGCGTCGCAAGCGACCGCCTTAGTTGACCTAGACCGCGGCCTCCTCCTTGTCCTGCTTGGCCTCGGCGATGATCTTTTGCGCGATGTGCGTCGGAACCTCCTCGTAGCGGGCGAAAGACATGTGATAGTCGCCACGACCGCCCGTCAGCGAGGTCAGGGACTGGGAGTAGGTGAGGATCTCGGACATCGGCACCTCGGCCTTGATCGTCGTCATCCCGCCTTTCGGCTCCATTCCCTGCAACCGGCCGCGCCGTGAGTTGAGGTCGCCGTTGACGGCGCCTACCGACTCGTCCGGAACGGTTACCTCGACGTCCATGATCGGCTCCAGCAGCACCGGATCTGCCTGCTCGTAGGCCTGCTTGAACGCCAGCGAGCCGGCGATCTTGAACGCCATCTCGGACGAGTCGACCGAGTGGTAGGAGCCGTCGATCAGGCGGACGCGCAGGCCCTGGACGGGCGCGCCGGCGAGCTCGCCGTGCTGCATGGCCTCCTGGATGCCCTTGTCGACGGCCGGGCGGAAGCCCTGCGGGATCACGCCGCCGACGATCTCGTCCGAGAACTCGTAGCCCTGGTGGCCTTCGAGCGGCTCGAGCACGATCACGGCATCCCCGAACTGACCGCGGCCGCCCGTCTGCTTCTTGTAGCGGCCCTGGGCGCGTGACTCCTTGCGAATCGTCTCGAGGTACGGCACGCGCGGCTGGTGGAGCTCGACCTCGGCGCCGAAGCGGCTCTTGACGCGATCGACCGCGACCTCGACGTGGATCTGGCTCAGGCCCGAGAGCAGCTGCTCGCCGGTCTGCGGGTCGCGGCGAATCACCAGCGTCGGGTCCTCCTCGGAAAGACGCCGGAGCGCGGTGCCGACCTTCTCCTCGTCGCCCTTCGCCTTCGGCGTCACCGCGAAGCTCATCACCGGCTCCGGGAAGCCGAGCTCAGGCGTCTCGACCTCTCGCTCGGCGTCGAGCAGCAGGTCGCCCGTCGTCGTGTCCTTCAGCTTCGCGACGGCGCCGATGTCACCGGCGCCGAAGGATTCTTCCTGCGTGTGCTCCTTGCCCTGCAGCGCGAGGAGCTGGCCGACGCGCTCCTTCGAATGCGAGCGGTGGTTCGCGAGTGTCGAGTCCGACTTCACCTCACCCGAGATGACGCGGAGCACGTTGATCCGGCCGGCGAAAGGATCGGCGATCGTCTTGAACACGAACGCCGCCGTCCCGTCGCCTTCGACACCGAGGTCAATGTGCTTCTTCGCCGGCGAGGGAACGCCCTCGACGAGCAGGTCGAGCAGCGCGGTCGTGCCGAGGTTCTTCGTCGCGACCGCGCACGCGACCGGGAAGATCTCACCGCGCGTGACCGCATCCTTGAGCGCGTGGGCGACCTCCTCGTCGGAGAGCTCCTGGCCGTCGAGATAGCGCTCCATCAGCGCTTCGTCCGTCTCCACGACGGAGTCGAGCAGCTTCTCGCGGTACTCGGCGACCTGGCTTTCCATCTCCGCTGGGATCTCGCTCGGCGCGGACTCGCGCTCGGCTTCAGGGCTCGTATAGGCCTTCATGTGCAGGAGGTCGACGACGCCGGTCAGCTCGTGCTCGGCGCCGATCGGCAGATGAACGGCGACGCAGCGCGAGGAGAGCTGGTCGCGGAGCGCCTCGAGCGTCCGGAAGAAGTCGGCGCGCTCGCGGTCGAGCATGTTCACGACCACGACACGCGAGAGGTCGTAATCCTCGGCGCGCTGCCAGGCACGGGAGGTCTGCACCTCGACGCCCATGACGGCGCTGACGACGACGAGGGCTCCCTCGACGACCCTGAGCGCGGCGATCATGTCGCCCTGGAAGCCGGGGTCGCCGGGGGTGTCGATCAGGTTGATCTTGCGGCCCTGCCACTCGACGTGGCAGAGGGACGCGGCGAGCGACATCTGGCGGTTGTGCTCGTCATCGTCCCAGTCGCCGGTCGTGCTGCCGGCCTCGATCGTCCCGAGCCGGTTGATCGCGCCGGCCTGGAAGAGCATCGCCTCGACCAGCGACGTCTTGCCCGTGGAGCGGTGACCGACGACGGCAACGTTGCGGATCTTTCCGGGCTCGACAGGCATCTGGCGGGACTCCTCCTCGGTTTCGTTGGCGCGGTCGATCTTATCGCTGCGTCTTGTCCCGGGACCTGGTCCAGAGACATGGCCCGGGACGCGCTCGCGGGTCGTATCCTCTGCGGCCGTGGCTTGGTGGGAGCAGGCGGTCGTCTACCAGATCTACCCGCGGTCGTTTCAGGACTCCGACGGTGACGGCGTCGGCGACCTCCGCGGGATCACTCAGCGGCTCGACCATCTGGTCTGGCTCGGCGTCGACGCGTTCTGGCTCTCCCCGATCTACCCCTCGCCGCTGGCCGACTTCGGCTACGACGTCTCGGATTACACCACGGTCGATCCAAAGCTCGGTTCGCTCGAGGACTTCGACGAGCTCGTCGCAGCGGCGCACGAGCGCGGGCTTCGCGTGCTGCTCGACCTGATCCCCTGCCACACCTCGATCGAGCACCCGTGGTTCCGCGAGCACCCGGACTGGTACATCTGGTCACCGGTCGACGGGCCGCCCAACAACTGGGTCTCCGCTTTCGGAGGGCCTGCGTGGAGCCGCGACGAGCAGTCGGGCCGCTGGTACTTGCACTCGTTCTACCCCGAGCAGCCGGATCTCGACTGGCGCAACGCGGAGGTCGTCGAGGCGTTCCAGGGCGTCGTCCGCTTCTGGCTCGACCGAGGCGTCGACGGCTTCCGGCTCGACGCGATCGACAAGCTGATCAAGGACGACCAGCTACGCGACGACCCGCCCGCCGCCGAGACGTTTCCGTTACCGCTACGAGAGGACGCCGCCAAACTCGAGCGCACCTACTCCGGCAACCGGCCCGAGGCAATCGAGGCCCTCGGCACAATCCGCGCGGCCGCGGGGGACGCGTTGCTCGTCGGTGAGGTCTTCCAGCCGACGACCGCGTACGCGCGCTACCTGGAGGTGCTCGACCTCGTCTTCGCCTTCGAGTTGTTGTTCTCGCCCTGGAAGTCGAAGCGGCTTCGAGCCGCGATCGGGCCGGCAGCGGAGCTGCACCGCGTCGCCTGGGTGCTGTCGAACCACGACTTCGACCGGCTTGCCACCCGGGTCGGGCCCGAGAACCTGCGCGCCGCCGCGATGCTGCTATTCACCCTCCCGGGCGCAGCCTTCATCTACCAGGGCGACGAGATCGGCCTCGCGAACGGCCCCGGAGCACAGCCGTCGTACGACCGTGCCGGGCGTGACCCGATGCGCCACCCGATGCAGTGGGACGCAAGCCCGACCGGCGACTTCACGTCCGGCGACCCCTGGCTTCCGACGGTCGATCCCGCCGGGCGCAACGTCGAGGCACAGCGTGACGATCCTGGCTCCTTGTTGCAGCTCTACCGCCTGCTGATCGAGGCCCGCCGGCTTCTGGGAGACGGGTTCGAGCTGCTGGAGGGCTTCGAAGGCATCGTCGCTTTCGAAAGGCCCGAGCACGTCGTCGCGATCAATGTCACCGCAGGCCCCCAGCCAGCGCCCGTGACGAGTCAGCCCGAGCTGACGACGCACCCCGATCCGCTCGCCGACGGATGGCTCGCGCCGCATGCGGGCGTCATTGCTCGAAAATCGGGTTAAGCTCGCACCGACAGAGGAGGATCGTGGCCGAAATCGAGTTCGACTCCGTTTCCAAGATCTACGACGACGGCACCCAGGCTGTCCATGACCTCGATCTCGACATCGGCGACGGCGAGCTGATGGTGCTCGTCGGCCCGTCCGGGTGCGGCAAGACCACGGCGCTGCGAATGCTCGCTGGCCTAGAGGAGATCACCGGCGGCGAGATCCGAATCGGAGAGCGGGTCGTCAACGACCTGACGCCGAAGGACCGCGACATCGCGATGGTCTTCCAGAGCTACGCGCTCTACCCGCACATGACGGTCGAACAGAACCTCGCCTTCGGCCTCAAGCTGCGGAAGCTCCCGAAACAGGAGATCAAGGAACGGGTGAACCGGGTGGCGAGGATCTTGAAGATCGAGGAGTTCCTCAAGCGCAAGCCGCGCGCGCTCTCCGGTGGCCAGCGCCAGCGTGTCGCCATGGGACGCGCGATCGTGCGCGAGCCACAGGCCTTCCTGATGGACGAGCCGCTCTCGAACCTCGACGCGAAGCTGCGAGTGACGCTGCGCGCCGAGATCCACCAGCTCCAGCGCAGCCTCGGCGTCACAACCATCTACGTCACCCACGACCAAGTCGAGGCAATGACGATGGGCGACCGGGTCGCGGTCATGCAGACCGGCCATCTGCAGCAGGTGGACACACCGCAGGTGCTCTACGACAAGCCAGTGAACGAGTTCGTCGCCGGGTTCATCGGCTCGCCGTCGATCAACCTCGTCCATGCCCAGCTCGACCGGAGCAACGGCGGCCTCACGGTTGCCTTTGGCGACTACAAGCTGGCCGTCGACGACCAGCTTGCGCGGAACCGGTCGGGCCTCGCCGACTACGTCGGCCGGACGGTCATGCTCGGCATCCGCCCCGAGGACTTCGAGGACGCGAGCCTCGAGTCGGATGGGCGTCCCGACCGGCGAATCCAGGCGGTCGCCGATCTGACCGAGCCGCTCGGTTCCGAAGTGCTCGTCTACTTCTCGGTCGAGGCCACCCGCATCATCTCCAGCGCCGTCACCGCGGATGCTGCCGAGGGTGACGCCGACGTCTACTTCGGTGGAGACGACGACGAGGGCGCCCCCGAAGGCATGACCCGGCTCGTGGCCCGGGTCAGCCCGCGGACTCGGATCGCCGTCGGCAGCAAGATCGAGCTTGCGGTCGACACAAGCCGCTTCTACTTCTTCGATCCGGAAACCCGCGACGCAATCTAGCCCTTGACGGCGCCTGCGCGAGGCGGCGCTTAAAAAGGCCGCGTCGACCTGTGCGGCGCGGCCGCTAAATCCGGTCGAGGGAAGCATTCCCGGCCTAAGCCTTGACGGCGCCTGCCCGAGGCGGCGCTTGCGACGCCGCTTAAAAGGCCACGCCGACCTGTGCGGCGCGGCCGCTAAATCCGGTCGAGGGAAGCGATCCCGGCCTAACCCTTGACCGCGCCTGCCGTCAGGCCGGCGAGGATCCTCCGCTGCAGCACGAGCGTCGCGACGATCAGCGGCAGGGTCACGATAACGGTCGCCGCCATGATCTCGCCCCAAGGCTGCTGGAAGCCCGACTTGCCTTGGAAGGTAGTGATCGCCAACGTGACGGTGTACTTCTGCGGCGTTTGGATGAACGAGAGGGCGTACAGGTACTCGTTCCAGGCCGCGATGAAGGCGAGCAGCCCCGTCGTCACGAGCCCAGGCGCGATCAGCGGCAGGAGAACCTTGTAGAAGACCTGTAACGGCGTCGCACCGTCGACATACGCCGCTTCCTCGAGATCGCCGGGCAGACCGCGCATGAAGCTGGTCAGCACCCAGACGGTGAACGGCAGCGTGAAGATCATGTAGCTCAAGATCAGCGCTCCGAGGCTGTCGTAGAGGTGGAAGCGCGTGATCATCGT
>Ga0307312_10001667_pt1 | contig 11429 bp, 8 predicted proteins | sample ER_DNA_202_FD_194489 | JGI IMG/M metagenome (GOLD analysis project Ga0307312, IMG submission 194489) | Bulk soil microbial communities from the East River watershed near Crested Butte, Colorado, United States - ER_DNA_202 | ecosystem: Environmental > Terrestrial > Soil > Floodplain | place: USA...
CTTTTCCACCCGCGGTGAGTTTCCCTTCAATGGTCGCGCGGTCGTCAGTCAGATCGACAACCTTAGCGGAAAGAAATACCGAAGCATTCGTCGGCGTGGGTCGGAGCAATTTGATTGCATACTCCGCTGTGACAGTGAACGGCGGGAGATCTTCTTTCGCATGCTTCATCAGAAGATAGGCAGCCGTCCAATTGCAATGGCAATCGAGTAATGTCCCGATGACGCCGCCATTTAGTACTCCCTCAAAAGCTTCATATTTTTTCTCTGGCTTCCACTCTGCGACGACTTCGCCGTTTTTTGCGAAACTGCGAATATGTAGTCCTTCTGGGTTGGCTGGGCCACAGCCCCAGCAGGCGTTGTTCGGTGCGTACTTTTCCTGGAGCGATTGCGATTCTTTCATTGTAGCGGCGCTCTATGAGCGCCGAAAATCATGCAAGCTCGGCGGTCACAGACCGCCGCTACAGTTTATCCGCCGCGCGCAGTTGAGCCCGGATAGGGGCGCAATTCATGCCCAACGTAAAGTGAGCGCGGGCGAATGAGCCGATTATTATCGTGTTGCTCGGTCACGTGTGCGCACCAGCCGGCCACACGCGACGCAGCGAAAAGCGGTGTGTTCAACTCGGGTGGAAACCCAAGCATCCAAAACACGGGCGCCGCATAAAGATCCACATTCGCGCAAAGATGTTTTTCGCGGTCCATCACTTCCTCGAGCTTCTCACAAATGGGAATCCAGTTTTCCTTGCCCGTGCGCTTGCCCAGCTCGCGCCCGATCTCGCGCATCACCGGCACGCGTGAATCGCCTTTTTTGTAAACGCGATGACCGAAACCCATGACTTTTTCCTTGGTCTCCAATTTTTTCATCAACCAGGCTTCCGCCTGATCCGGCGTCCCGATTTCCTCGAGCATCTTCATCGATTCCTCATTGGCGCCGCCGTGCAACGGTCCTTTGAGCGTCGCGACCGCTGAGGTCACCGCAGCGTAGATGCCTGCAAGCGTCGAGGCGGTGACGCGCGCAGCGAACGTGGAGGCGTTAAATTCGTGATCGGCGTAAAGATTGAAAATCGTATCCAGCATTCGGATTTGCCAATCCTGCGGAACTCTCCCCTCCAACTTATAAAAGAAATTGCCGGCTTGAGTGAGATCAGGCTTCTCCGGCAGCGGCTCTTCTCCATGGGAGATGCGCCAGCCGTCGGTAATTAAGGTGGAAACGCGCGCGATCAGGCGGATCGACTTGCGGATGTTAGCGTCGTGTGAGTTGTCGCTCAGGTCCTTATCAAAGGCGCTCAGCATCGAGACGCCGGTGCGCAACATATCCATCGGATGGGTCTTGCTCGGCAGCAGCCGCAGCATTTCGGTCACGGGACCCGGCAGCGCGCGTTCCGCGGCAATTTGTTGTCTAAACTCTACCAATTGTTTCCCATTGGGCAGCTCGCCATTGAGCAACAGGTAAGCGACTTCCTCAAAACTCGCCTTCTGCGCCATGTCATGAATGTCGTAGCCGCGGTACATCAACCCGGCATTCGGATCTACCCAGCAAATCGCCGTTTCACCCGCGATCACGCCCGCTAATCCCGGGCTGTATTCTGGTTTCTTTTCAGTAGGCATTGGTCTCTCTTTACTTGCGAATCGCAATCGTTCAACTCATCGGCCTTAACCAGTTCAGATTCAACATCCGACCTTCCAACTTTCCGCTGCCGGATCGTAATCCAGCAACTCGTAAAGCTGCTCCCGCGTTTGCATTTTCCCGATCCAACCCGATTGCGTCCCGTGCCTTTTCAGATCGCGCAGAAATTCCTCGCTCGCTTTCATTGACACGCGAAACGCGCTCTGTGGGAAAATCACCATTTTATATCCAAAATCTGCAAGCTCGTCGAAAGTGAGCAGCGGACTTTTCCCGAACTCCGTCATGTTTGCCAGAAGCGGTGCTTTTACTTCGCGGGCGAACGCCTTGAATTCATCCGCGCTTTGCAACGCTTCAGGGAAAATCGCATCCGCCCCTGCCTTGAGATAATGACGGGAGCGTTCCACGGCACGATCGAAATCTTCAACCGCACGCGCATCTGTTCGGGCGATGATCATGAAGTCTTCATCGCGGCGCGCACTGACCGCCGCTTTGATTCTTCCAGTCATCTCATCAACGTCGACTACTGATTTCCCTGCGAGATGTCCACAGCGCTTGGGAAATTCCTGATCTTCGATGTGACAGCCGGCTAGGCCTGCCTTTTCCAGTTCACAAACGGTTCGTGCGATATTCTCCGCACCACCAAAACCGGTGTCGGCATCGACAATTGCCGGAATTGCCACCGCATTCGCAACGTACCCGGCAAGCCTCGCGACTTCCGTCATCGACAGCAACCCGATGTCCGGCACGCCAGCGGTTGCGTTCGCCATTCCCGCGCCGCTGATGTACACGGCGTCGAAGCCTGCGCGTTCCACCAAGCGCGCTATCGCGGCGTTGGGCACACCGGGCAGCATCACGCAACCTTGCCCGATTAATTCGCGTAATCGTGCAGCCTTGCCTTTCCTTGTCATGTCGAGCGAAGTCGAGACATCTCTTAATTACTTCTCCGACATCACCAGCGCCTTCATCAACTCGTCAACATTTGCCGCTTCGTCCAGCTTCCACGCAAGATCGATAATCTTCTTCGCGCGCTTTTCACCAATCGCCGGTTCAACCAGGGCAAAGAATTTGTCCTCCACCTCCGAATCCTTGAGGCGGTTTTTCGCGTGCCCTAGTGGATAATCGACTCGCTTGGTCAATCGCCGGCCATCCGCAAGATCTACATGTACGATGTTCGCGACCGCGCCTGGATACATCGAGCTCAACTCCGAATTGCGTTCCACCTTCACGTTCTCCAAAAATTTCCACACGTTTGGATGGCTAAAGCGCTCGCGGTCGAATTGTTTGTCGGTTACTTCGCCGTCGATCAGCGCAATCGCCGTAATGTAAGGCAAGCTGTGGTCTGCCGTTTCGCGTGTTGCCGGTTTCCATTTCTCCGGCTCGCTGCCGATGATGTCCACCGAAGCGTCGTGGCTCTCGATCGTCATTGATTTTACCTTTGCGGGATCGCCAATTTCCTCGCGCAATGAGAGCGCTGCTTCGATCGCGCTTTGGCTGTGATATTCCGCCGGCCAAAACTTGATGCTGGTATTCAAAATCATTTCCGGCGCGCCGCGGAATTTTTCTCCGACGTTCCCCAGCGAAACACCGAGTTGTTTCTCGAAAGCCATTTGCCCTTCGAAAATTGGGGCCGGCCCGGTCATTCCTGCGCGGGCAAGCAACGCCGAATAAACGCCGCGCCGTGCTGCGTCAGCGAATGCAACGCCTTTCCAATGCGACAGTTCGCCTGCACGGGACTGGCGCATCGCCGCGCACGCGACGCCGGCAATATTCACCGCGTGTCGCGTTTTTTCGGGATCAAGTTTCATCAAGCGCGCGCACGCAAGCGCCGTGGAGAACGCGCCGTACGTCACATGGTCCCACCCGCGCGCGCGAATACTCGCGGCATCGCAAAGTCTGCATTGCACTTCATAAGCAAGCGCGATCGCAGCAATCAATTCGCGGCCACTCGCGCCCATGCTTTCCGCCGCAGCCAGCGCCGCGGAAATATTATCGCTCGGATGCGCGGGCTCTTTCGACAAATACGTATCGTTGTAATCGAAATAGCGAATGCAACAGCCGTTCGCGAAGGCGGTCCAGTCCGGCGGCGCCTTGTGACTCGTGCCGATGATTGTCGATCCGTGTTTCGCCGAGAAATCGGAAGCGACGTTTCGCGCAATGACGCACGGCTCTTCGTTCCACGCGCCCAGTGCGCAACCCAGCGAGTCAACGACGCGCCGTTTTACTTCGTGTACGACTTCTTTGGAAAGGTCCTCAAAGCGGAACGAGGAGGCATAATTGGCGAGTTGATGAGCAAGCGTTGTCTTCATGGAAATCTGCAATTTCAATCTGCCGACGAATTACAGCTCAGCAAGCTGTTGTAGGGCAGGCGCTCCGCCTGCCGTTTTGTTTCGGCAACCGATGCGGTTGCCCTACAATTCAGAATCGCGCACAGTCTCTGCGTGAGCGAATTTCAGTTTGGCGGAGAATTTGTCTGGCATCCAACGCCCGAGCTCGTCGCAAAATCGAATCTGCAGCGCTTTATCAAGAGACACGGGCTCGGTTCGTACGATGAGCTGATGCGACGATCGACAACCGACATTGCGTGGTTCTGGGACGCGGTGCTGCGCGACCTCGATATCCAGTTTTCTCGGCCTTACTCACGTGTCGTGGATCTGACCGAGGGAAAACCCTGGGCGCGCTGGTGCGTCGGAGGCGAAATGAACATCGTCCATAACATGCTCGATAAATATGCGGGCACCGAGATCGACAATCGCCCTGCCATCAAGTCCGAGACCGAAGACGGCACTACACGCACGCTCACCTACAAAGAGTTGCGCGAGGAAACCGACAAGACGGTCGCCGCGTTGCGCAGCCTCGGGCTTGGTAACGGCGACGCCATCGGCGTGTTCATGCCAATGGTTCCCGAGATCGTGGTTGCAATGCTCGCGATCATTAAGATCGGCGGAATTTTTCTCCCACTTTTTTCCGGCTTTGGCGCAGGTGCGATTATTTCGCGGCTCAATGACGCCGAGGCAAAAGCACTGTTCACGGCCGATGGAACTTATCGGCGCGGAAAATTTTGCGCGATGAAGCCGATCGCAGATGAAGCAGCGTCGCAGATTCCAACGCTACGGCACTTGATCGTCCTTGAGCAATCAGACGAATGGATGCACGAGGCTGTAGGGTCCGCTGTCCTCAGCGGACGTACGTTGGATTCGCTGAGGACAGCGAACACTACAGCAAACGCGGAGCAAACTGCCCGCACTTCCGCGGAAGACCCGATGATGATCATTTACACTTCGGGTACCACTGGCCGCCCGAAGGGCGCAGTGCACACGCATTGCGGGTTCCCGATCAAATCCGCACAGGACATGTGCCATGGCCTTGATCTGCACTCGGACGAAACCCTTTTCTGGATGACCGATATGGGCTGGATGATGGGACCATGGGAAGTTTTCGGCACCTTACTGCTCGGCGCAACGATGATGCTTTACGATGGCGCACCCGATTTTCCGGAACCCGATCGCGTCTGGTCGTTGGTGGATCGGCATCAAGTGACTGCCCTGGGCGTTTCGCCGACGCTGATTCGCGCGTTGCGACGTCACGGCGACGAAATCGTGCATCGGCACAATCTCTCGGCGCTGCGCAAATTCGCTTCGACCGGCGAACCGTGGAATCCCGATCCGTGGCTGTGGCTGTTCCAAAATGTGGGGCGCGGAAAGCTTCCGATAATTAACTACTCCGGTGGCACTGAAATTTCCGGTGGAATCGTGATGGGCAATGTGCTCACACCGATGAAACCGTGCGCGTTTTCCGGGCCGCTCCCGGGAATGGCCGCCGACGTCGTCGATGAAAATGGAAAGTCCGTGCGAGGACAAGTTGGCGAATTGGTGATCCGCGAGCCCTGGATCGGAATGACGCGCGGTTTTTGGAAAGACCACGAGCGCTACATCGAGACCTACTGGTCGCGTTTCCCAGATGTTTGGGTACACGGCGATTGGGCGGCAATTGATAACGATGGGCTCTGGTACATTCTAGGGCGTTCCGATGACACAATTAAGATTGGCGGCAAACGCGTCGGCCCAGCTGAAGTGGAGTCAATCCTTGTTGCGCACCCGCAAGTGAGTGAGGCCGCCGCGATCGGCGTCCCTGATTCCATCAAGGGCGAAGCGCTGGTTTGCTTTTGCGTCTTGAAGAAGGGCGCCGATGGCGATGTCACCCTTGCAGCCGAATTAAAAAAGGACGTCGGACGCGACATGGGCAAAGCACTCGCGCCGCGTGAGGTCGTCTTTGTAGCCGACATTCCAAAAACACGGAACGCAAAAGTGATGCGGCGGGTTGTACGCGCCGCGTACCTGGGCGAAAAACTCGGCGACACAACCGCTTTGGAAAACCCGGCGTCGCTGGATGAAATTAGGCGAGCCGCGCAACGAACCTAAGCAATTCGCCTGCGCTGCAAACAAGGCGAAACCTCGTACGTCAGCGTGGGAAGTTCTGAAAAGACATTAATGTTCTTCAGTGAAACTCACATTCCTGGGCACGCGCGGCGAGATCGAGAAGCGGACACGACGGCATTACATGCACACTTCGCTGATGGTCTCACATCGCGGCGCCGATGTGATGATTGATTGCGGCCTTGATTGGCTGGGAAAATTTGAACGGCTCCGTCCGAGGGCGATCGTGCTCACGCACGCGCATCCCGATCACGCGTGGGGCTTGCGAGACGGCGCTCCCTGTCCGGTGCATGCACCGCAAAAAACCTGGGAAACTCTAGCGAGGTGTCGCGTCGAAAATCGGCAGCTGATCAAGGAGCGTACACCCACGAAAATTTGTGGCATCACGTTCGAAGCGTTTGCAGTTGAACACTCCATTCTTGCCCCGGCTGTCGGATATCGTGTGAGCGCTGGTCGTGCGTGTATTTTTTACGTTCCTGATCTCGTGTTTATCCATGACCGCGCTGCGGCCTTGAAAAATGTGCAAATTTACATTGGCGATGGCGCCACGGTAACGCGCTCGTTCATCCGGAGACGCAGTAAAACGCTCATTGGACATGCGCAGGTTCGCACGCAGCTGACGTGGTGCGAAAAAGAAGGCGTTCCCCAGGCCATCATCACGCATTGCGGCTCGGAGATTGTCACTGGCGACGAACGCAGGCTATTTGCAAAGCTCGGCGCCGATCGAGGTGTCGAGGTGTGCATCGCCTACGATGGAATGAAGCTGAAGCTGTGATGCCAAGCACGGCGATATAGGTTTGAAGAATGTCGTTGCGCCTCTTTCTTTGTGGCGACGTGATGACTGGACGCGGCATTGATCAGGCGCTGCCGCATCCGGTCAATCCGACCTTATACGAACCACATGTGCGAGATGCGCGCGAGTATGTCGCCCTTGCCGAGAAGGCCAACGGACCGATACCGCGCCCACTGAGCGTCGATTACATCTGGGGCGATGCGCTGCGCGAACTGGAACGCGCCGAGGTTGATTTGCGAATCGCAAATCTGGAAACCGCCATTACCTCGGCTCAAACGCCATGGCCTGAAAAAGGAATTCATTATCGTATGCACCCGCAGAACGTTGGCTGCCTCACGTCTGCAAAAATCAGCGCATGCGCTTTGGCGAACAATCATGTGTTGGACTGGGGATACGACGGGTTATCGGAAACGCTGAAAACTTTGGACGCGGCAGGCATCGCTCACGCGGGCGCAGGCAACGATGCCGAAGAAGCGATGCAGCCCGCGGTCTTGGACATGGCCGGCAATGGCCGCCTGCTGTTATTCTCGTTTGGATCAATAACCAGCGGGATTCCGGAAGATTGGAAGGCCACCAGCATTTCCCCGGGAGTAAATCTGCTCGAGGACTTTTCAAAGGCGACCGCAGCGCGAGTGGCCGATCAAATGCGCGCATATCAGCAACCGGGCGATTTGATTATCGCTTCCATTCACTGGGGCAGCAATTGGGGTTACGAAATTCCGCGTGACCAAATCATGTTTGCTCATCGCTTGATTGAAGAAGGCATTGCAATCGTGCACGGACACTCCTCGCATCACTTGAAAGCAATTGAGGTTTTCAAAGGCCGGCTCATTCTCTACGGCTGCGGAGATTTCCTGACGGACTACGAAGGAATCAGCGGTTACGAAATGTTCCGCGGCGATTTGGCGCTGATGTATTTGATCGAAATTGATTCGCACAATGGCGAATTGATCACGGCGCGTTTGGTCCCAATGCGAATGCGGCGCTTCAGACTGGAACATGCATCGGCCAGCGACGCCGAATGGCTTTGCAAGCTCCTGAACGAACTCGGCGCGCAATTCAGCACGGGCGCAAGATTGGAGAAAGCCAGAAGCCTTACGCTCGAATGGCCGTCACGTTAGTGTCGCAACAACTCCCGCAGGAAGCGCTCCACTTCAGCCGGGTCCTTGAGGGAATAGCTCGCTGCAGTGGGTCGCGGTTGCTCACTCACGAGAATGCCGACGCCGCGCCGCCCAAGCGCGCGGAAGGCATCTTCGTCAGTGCGATCATCGCCGATGTAAATCGGGCGCACCTTCGCGCGTTCCAAGCCTAGGTTTTCCAATAACCAGAGCACGGCCTTGCCTTTGTCCCAATCGATATCAGGCAACAGTTCGTAAACTTTTTTGCCGTCCATTTTGCGCAACTCTCGATGTCGCGCGGCCACTTCGCTCACAGCTCGCTCTACTTTGGGAACGTCGCTTTCATTCACGTTTCGGTAATGCGCGGCGATGGAGAAACGTTTCCGTTCCAGGCGCGCGCCGACGATTCCAGCAAGCTGATTGCCAAGCTCCTTTTCTATCATGTCGAGTCTGGGCAGGAACTCCGTGGCCATTTCCTTGTGTAGTCCGCGAGGGCCGGCGATATCAAACCCGTGGCTGCCAGCGTAAACGATCGCGCCGATGCTCACACGCTGACGAACATCATCGAGGTCGCGACCGCTGAGGATGGCGACCGACGCCTGCGGGACCAGCGCTTGCAGCGCCTGGCGCATGGAATCAGAGAGCAACGCTTTTTCGGGACGACTGACAATCGGCGTAAGGGTGCCGTCATAGTCTAGAAAAATGGCGGGACGATCACTGCTCGGAGCAATCTCTTGAATGTGTTTCAGCGCCGAGGGAATCATATTCGATTTAACGATTTAAGAAAAAGAGTTAAAAGAGTTACAACGTTAAAAAGCTAAAACGGAGCCCGTCAGTTCACTACGTTTTAACCTTGTGACTTTTTAACTTTTTTAACTGTTCATCAAAATGAATCGCCTGATCGTCGTTTCCAATCGATTGCCATTCGCGCTGGATTCGACGGGCGAAGACCTTTGGACTGTGACACCGGCTGCCGGAGGACTGGTTTCTGCGGTGGAGCCGGTGCTGCGCGAACGCGGTGGAACCTGGATCGGCTGGCCCGGCACTGCGGGCGAAATTCCAAAGACGCCATTTGCCGAAGCCACGCGCGGCGCAGGTTACAAAGTGGTGCCGGTCGCCCTTAGTGAGACCGAGCGGGACGAATTTTATTACGGCTATTCCAACGAGGTGATCTGGCCACTGTTTCACGATCTGCAAAACTTTTGCAATTTCGAGCCGGGATACTGGCAAACTTACAAGGCAGTCAACGATCGTTTCGCTGATGCTATCGCTCGCTGCGCGCAACCTAACGACTTCATTTGGGTTCATGACTATCACCTGATGGACGTTGCCCAGGCATTGCGCGAGCGCGGTGTATCTCAAAAACTTTCCGGATTGACGTTTTTCCTCCACATCCCGTTCCCGCCGTATGACATCTTTGCAAAGCTTCCGCAACAACAGCGGCTGCTGCGGGCCCTGCTACAATTCGATCTTCTCGGGTTCCAGACGCGGCGCGACGTTCGCAACTTTCTCGGGTGCGTACGGCGCGTGATGTCGGATGCGCGCGTCGTTCCCCGTCGCGAACTGCAATTAGTCCGTTTCGAAAAGCGCCAGATTCGCCTCGGGTATTTCCCCATCGGCATCGACTTCGACTCGTTTGAAAAGGGCGCAATGTCCGACGCGGTCGCGCGCAGATCTCAGGAGTTGCGCGCGAGGTTTCGTGATTGCCAGCTGATCCTGGGCGTGGACCGACTCGATTACAGTAAAGGAATTCCGGAACGGTTGCGCGCGTACCGCGACGCCTTGGAGCGCCACACGGAACTGCGCGGCCGTGTGGTTCTCATTCAGGTTGTCGTGCCGAGCCGGGTGGAGATTCCCAGGTATCACGAGTTCAAGCAACGCATCGATCGCCTGGTCGGCGACATCAACGGCCGCTTCTCGACCAGCAATTGGTTGCCGGTGCAATATCATTTTCGCAGTCTCGATCGGGAAGATCTTCTCGCGCACTACCGCGGGTGCGACATCGCGTTTGTTACGCCGCTTAAGGACGGAATGAATCTGGTGGCCAAGGAATATTGTGCCTGCCGCATCGACGAAGACGGCGCACTTATTCTTAGTCAATTCGCTGGCGCGGCGGAGCAGCTCAAAACCGGCGCACTGCTGGTTAATCCTTACGATGTCGAGGAAGTTGCCGACACAGTTTTGAAAGCATTCCGCATGACCACTGCCGAGCGCACTGCGCGGATGAAGCGTATGAGACGGGTGGTGCGCGAGGAGAACGTTTTTCGGTGGGTCGATTCGTTCCTGAGAGTCGGAGCGAAGCTTACTGCTCGATCGCCGCAAGTTGCCAGCCGCCACGGCGCCTCAACTAAACGCTAACAACCTGTTACCGGTGATCCCGAGCCGCGTAGACGGCGGGGGACCTCATAACGGCGAAGCAGGTCAGGCTTGTTTTATGCGAATCGTCCAGCAAATGCGAGGTCCCTCACTTCGTTCGGGATGCAAAGAAAGCTATCCTGAAAAACGATCTCTTCGTGAGGCGCAGCGCGCATGGCCATCATCGATAAACTGAAAAAAATCTCCGACATCGTCTGGGAATTGCCGGCGACCTACAAGGAAAGTATGCGCGTGCCGGCACGGATCATTGCCACGGAAAAACTAGTTCGCGAAATGGACGAGGCCGTTTACGAGCAGATCAGCAATGTCGCGACGTTGCCCGGGATTACACGTTACGCGCTCTGCATGCCCGATGGCCACAGCGGTTATGGATTTCCCATCGGCGGCGTTGCGGCGATGGATGTGGACGAAGGCGGTGTCATTTCACCGGGCGGTATCGGGTTCGACATCAACTGCGGGATGCGCCTGGTTATCACCAATCTCACGGTCGACGATGTGCAACCTTATCTGCATCGGATTGTTGACCGGCTCTATGAACGCGTTCCCGCAGGAGTCGGAAGTCACGGGTTCTTGAAATTATCGCGTCAGGATTTTCGAAACGTTGTCGAACAAGGGGCGCGCTGGTGCATCGAAAACGATTACGGCTGGGAGGACGACCTTGAAGTTACCGAGGAGAACGGTTGCATCTCCGGCGCTGATGCTTCGAAGATCAGCGAACGCGCAATTGAACGAGGATTCAACCAGGTCGGCACCCTCGGCAGCGGCAATCATTATCTGGAAGTGCAGGTCGCTCGGTCAGAGGACGTGCGTGACAAGAAACTCGCTGAAAAATTCGGCATCACGATTCCGAACCAGGTCGTCGTGATGTTTCACTGCGGCAGTCGCGGTTTCGGGCACCAGGTCGCCACCGATTATCTTCAGACGTTTTTGAAAGTGATGGAGTCGAAATACCAAATCAAAATTCTGGACCGCGAGTTGGCGTGCGCGCCATTCGAGTCACCGGAAGGCCGCGATTATTTCGCCGCGATGAAATGCGGATTGAACATGTCATTTGCGAACCGGCAGGTCATTCTTCATCAAATTCG
>Ga0307312_10001668_pt1 | contig 11428 bp, 8 predicted proteins | sample ER_DNA_202_FD_194489 | JGI IMG/M metagenome (GOLD analysis project Ga0307312, IMG submission 194489) | Bulk soil microbial communities from the East River watershed near Crested Butte, Colorado, United States - ER_DNA_202 | ecosystem: Environmental > Terrestrial > Soil > Floodplain | place: USA...
GCTCGCCACCACCGCCAACCGGGAATTCTCCCGCACCGGCGGACGAGGTGAGGGGGTTGCCAGCGGACCGGTGATGCTCCGTACGCTGGAGTGGATCTATTTCGGCATGGGCTCTGGGGTGGCTCTCGGCCTGATAGCGGCCGCCCCATGGCTCGCGAAGCATTGGCTGCAAGGAGGCAGCACCTCACCGGGAACCGTCAGCACGAGTCTCGCGCTCCTGGGGCTCGCGACCGGACTGCGCTGGCCGGTTGGGCTTTACACCGGTGTGCTCTCGGGCTTGGAACGGCAGGTGCCACTTAATCTGGTAGTCATCGCCCGCGCGACGCTCCGGAACGTTGGGGCGGTGGCGGTTCTACTGCTGGTGAGTGGAACGGTGGTGACCTACTTCGAATGGCTTGCGCTGGTATCCTGCCTCGAAGTACTGGCCATGGGCTGGCTTGCCTGGCGCAACCTGCCGGAGCGAAGGGCACTGGCAGCGGCGCGCTTTGACCCGCTGGTGCTGCGCGCTTTCTGGGGCTTCTCCGGTGAGCTCACGCTGATCTCGATCTTCGCGGCCGTGCTCAAGCAGCTCGATAAGGTGGTGATTGCGCGCTTCGCCCCACTCGCCGCGTTGGGGCATTACACTGTCGCGGCGACGCTCAGCTCGGGGCTGCTCCTCTGTTCCACACCCGTCTTCGCCGCGGTGTTCCCCCGCTTCAGTGCCCTCCTGGCCCGGAATGAGGAGTCCGCGGCGGCGACGCTGTACCACCGGGTATCCCGCCTGGTTGCCATCCTGGTCACGCCCGCAGCGGCCGCGCTCATACTCTTCCCCAGACCGGTGCTGGCAGCCTGGACCCGTTCACCCGGTGTCGCGGCGGAAGCGAGTGGCGCCCTGTCCATCCTGGCTCTGGCCATGTTGCTCAACGCCTGCATGCAGGTGCCCTATGCCCTGCTGTTGGCCGCAGGTCTCACCCGGATCTCGCTCTGGATCAACGGACTGGGCGTTGTCTTTCTGGCCCCGCTGATGGTGATCATGGTCCGGGCGTACGGCATCATCGGCGGCGGCATCGCCTGGGCGGTCTTTAATCTCGCCTATTTCTTAATCGCCCCAGCCATTCTCCATCGGCACGTTCTCAAGGGCCATCTACGCCGTTGGCTGTTGGCCGACACGCTGCCGTTCTTTGCTCTCGCAGGCCTCTGCTACGGAACCGCCGCGTGGCTCGGGCGAGACGCGAGGAGCATCTGGGCACCCTACGTGTTGCTGGTTGCCGCGACGGCGGCATATATAGGGGTAATCGCGGTGACAGCAGGACGTGGCCTGGTTAAGTTGTTCAGCTCTCCGGGACATTTGCCCACGCAGAACGATCGCTTCGTGGAGCAAGCCAGCCCCGGCGCGCCGGCCACCGAGAGCCTCCGGTCCGGTGCCTACGAAGGGAGGGGCGGACCTTGAAGCGGGGACGGTATGCAGATCAGGCGAGCTCTTCGTATCGACGGGACGGAGATTGCTGACTCGAGCGACTGTTACGTCGTCGCGGAGGTGGGCCACAACCATCAGGGAAGTGTAGAGAAGTGCAAAGAGCTGTTCCGGGTGGCCAAGGAATGCGGGGTCGACGCGGTGAAGCTCCAGAAGCGCGACAACCGAGCCCTCTACACCCGGGCGATGTACGACAAGCCGTACGACAATGAGAACAGCTTCGGGGCCACCTACGGTGAGCACCGCGAGGCGCTGGAGTTCGACTGGAGCGAATATGTCGAGCTCAAAAGCTACTGCCGTGAGATCGGCCTGACGTTTTTTGCCACCGCCTTCGACCTGCCCAGTGTAGACTTTCTCGCTCGTCTCGACCTTCCTGCATTCAAGATCGCCTCGGGCGATTTGAAGACGCTACCACTGCTGCGCCACGTCGCGGAGGTGGGAAAGCCGGTGATCCTCAGCACCGGCGGCGCTACGATGGATGACATCGAGCGGGCGTACGATGTGATCATGCCGATCAACCCGCAGCTCTGCTTCCTCCAGTGCACGGCGGCATACCCGGCCGCCCCCGAAGATCTCAACCTGAAGGCGATCAGCACGCTGCGAGGCCGGTTTCCCGAGCTCGTGATCGGTCTCTCGGATCATGAAAACGGTATCGCGATGGCGCTGGCGGCGTACGTGCTGGGCGCGCGGGTCGTGGAGAAGCATTTCACGCTGAACCATACTTGGAAGGGGACAGACCACGCGTTCTCCTTGGAGCCCATCGGCCTGCGGAAACTGGTGCGCGACCTGCGCCGCACGCGGGTGGCTATGGGAACGGGGGTGAAGTGCCCACTCCCTTCCGAACGGGAGCCGCTGGTGAAGATGGGGAAGAAGCTAGTCGCCCGGCGACCGCTCCCGGCGGGTCACGTGCTTACCGAGGATGATATCGCCATGAAGTCGCCCGGCGACGGGCTTCCTCCGCATTACCTGGATCGGGTTCTCGGGCGAACCCTGTCGCAAGCGCTCGATCAGGACGACGACATCGGTTTCGAGGTCTTGTCTCAGAGCGAGGGGGAGTGAGTCTTTCGCTCGAGGGGACAGTTGCCATCGTCACCGGCGCGCTCGGCCGCCTGGGCCCCGTCTGGTGCGAGGCGCTGCTCAATGCGGGGGCCTCGGTCGCGGGGATCGAGCTCGACGCGTCTCCCATGGCTCCGCAGTTTCGCTCCCTGCAGGATCGGAACGCGGCTCGTCTCCGGCTCTACCGGGCCGATGTCCGAAACCGGAAGTCGCTCGAGGCAGCCCGGGCCCAGTGCGAGACGGACCTGGGCGTCCCTACGGTGCTCGTCAACAATGCCGGCATCGATCAGCCGCCGGGCCCTGCCAAGACCTACCGGATCCAGGACATTCCCGACGAGGTCTTCCGCGGGGTGTTGGACGTCAATCTGGTAGGCGCGTTTCACGCCGCGCAGACATTCGGTCCGGCCATGGTGGGGCTTGGCCGGGGCTCGATCATCAATATTGGTTCACTCTATGCCAGCGTCTCTCCGGATGCTCGTGCCTACGATCACCTCCCCTGCGATCCTCCGTTTCTCAAACCGCCCGCCTATGGCGCATCCAAGGCAGCACTAGTCAATCTCACCCGCTATCTCTCCACCCATTGGGGGCCATCGGGAGTCCGAGTGAACGCCCTTTCACCCGGTGGGGTAGAGAGCGGACAGGACGAAGCATTCAAGCGAAAGTTTATTGCCCGCGTTCCGCTGGGCCGCATGGCGGTGGCCCGGGACCTCGGCGGCCCGCTTATCTTCCTTGCATCCGACGCCTCGTCCTATGTCACCGGCGTTGAGCTTCTGGTCGACGGTGGCTACACGGCCTGGTAAGGAGATTCGAAGCGCGCATGGGCAAAATCGATCTCGCCCCTCCCCCACTCATCCTCAACTATGTGGATGGCGCCGAGCGCCCTGCTGCCGGCGGTGAATGCTTTGCCAAGCTGGCGCCGGCAACGGGTCGTGCCCTGTGCTCGGTGGCACGCTCGCGGGCCGCAGACGTGGAGGCCGCTGTCGATGCCGCCCGCAGGGCGTGGCCCGCCTGGGCCGACGCGACGCCAGTCTATCGCGGCGACCTGCTTCGCGAGCTCGCGCTGTCCCTGCGCGAACATCAGGACGAGCTCGCCCGCCTGGTCCATATCGAGACCGGCAAGTCGCTCAAGGACGCCCGCGGCGAGACTGCCGGCGCGGTCGAGATGGGGTTCTTCGTTGCCGGTGAGGGGCGCCGATTCTATGGGCGCACCACCACGAGCGCGGTGCCCAACAAAGTGGCCATGACCGTCCGCCAGCCCCTTGGCGTGGCAGGGTTGATCATCGCGGCGAACACCCCGATCGCGAACGTAGCCTGGAAGGTCTTCCCTGCTCTCCTCTGCGGTAACACGGTGGTCTTGAAGCCATCGGAAGACGCACCCGCTGCCGCCTGGGCCTTCGCCCGGCTTGCCGCCGGGATAGGACTCCCGGCCGGGGTGCTCAATCTGATCCATGGGATGGGCGAAGAGGCGGGCGCGCCGCTGGTCGAGTCCTCCGGCGTGGACGTGGTCAGCTTCACCGGGTCTACCAGCGTGGGCCGCTGGATTCAGCAGACCGCCGGCGCCCGCCTGGCCAAGATCTGCCTCGAGCTGGGCGGCAAGAATCCGCTGATCGTGTGCGACGATGCGGACCTCGAGCTCGCGGCCAACTGGGCGGTGCTGTCGGCCTTCAGCAACGCCGGGCAGCGCTGCGCGTCCGGCAGCCGTATCATCGTGTTCGATAAGGTCTATGAGAAGTTCCGCGATCTCCTGGTCGAGCGGACCAGGCGTCTCCGGGTGGGATGTGGGGACGACGACGACTTCGGGCCGGTCATCAACCAGCAACAGCTCGAGAGCATGCTCCAGGCGGTCGCCACTGCACGCCACAACGGCACCAAGGTGCTGATCGGCGGCCAGCGGCTCACCGGCCCCGGCTACGACGGCGGCTTCTTCATGGCACCTACATTACTCGAGGGAGCACCCACCGACCCCCTCTCGCAAACCGAGCTGTTTGGCCCGATCTCCTCGCTTTACCGGGTGACCGATTTCGAGAGCGCCATCGCCTTGGCAAACGACTCGCCCTATGGGCTCACCGCGGCCATTCACACGGCGGACGTCCATCGGGCCATGGCCTTCACCAGCCGGATCCGTGCCGGGGTGGCCGTGGTGAACGGGGGCACGTTCGGCAGCGAGCCACACATGCCGTTCGGCGGGCTTAGAGCGTCCGGCAACGGCTGGCGCGAGGCTGGGACCGAGGCGCTGGACGTGTACTCGGACTGGAAGACGGTATACATCAACTACACGCCTTGAACCCCACCGTCTCCATCGTCGCCCTGATCCCCGCCCGCGCCGGATCGAAGCGGCTGCACGGAAAGAACGTGCGCCCGCTCGCCGGCCATCCGCTCATTGCGTACACCATTGCGGCCGCGCGTGAAAGCCGCGTGTTCGCCGCCGTGATCGTCTCTACTGATTCCCCAGTCACGGCAGATATCGCTCGACACTACGGGGCCGAGATCCCGTTCCTGCGCCCGGCCGATCTGGCGGCGGATCTGTCGCCGGACATCGATTGGGTGCGGCATGCGTTGGAGCAGCTGCGTCAAGAGGGCCGCGTCTATTCCTGCTTCAGCATTCTCCGCCCAACCAGCCCGTTCCGCAGCGGCGCAACTATCCGCCGGGCCTGGGAAGGCTTCGGTGGCCGGCACGACGTCGACTCGCTGCGAGCGGTGGAGCTGTGCCGCCAGCATCCCGGCAAAATGTGGCGCCTCCATGGCGATCGGATCGTACCGCTGCTCGACGGTGGCCCGGTGAATCCTCCGTGGCACAGCATGGCGTACCAGGCCCTCCCCGAAGTGTTCATTCAGAATGCCAGCCTCGAGATCGCGTGGACCCGGGTGCCAATGGAGGAGGGAACCATCGCCGGTACCCGGATCCTGCCGTTCTTTACTCAGGGCTACGAGGGGCTGGACCTCAACGACACCAGGGACTGGATGTACGCCGAACATCTGGTCTCGAGCGGAGCGGCCGAGCTGCCCGCGCCGGCGGGCCCTCCATACGTTCCGACAGCGGACGCCCTCACGGGCTCGTCCTGAGCGCATGCCAGACCTGCACTACGTTCCCCCGAAGGAGTTCGAGCGCCTGCGGCGGCTGCCCCTGAAGCCGATGGACCGGGCCGCGCTATTCGCGACCTGCTGCCGCATCAACGCGCTCTATATGATCGCCCAGGCAGGATCCGGGCACATCGGAAGCAGCTTCTCCAGTCTGGACATCATCTCCTGGCTGTACCTCAATGAGCTGCAACCGGACGACCTTTACTTTTCCTCCAAGGGACACGATGCCCCCGGCCTGTACGCGGTCCTCGTCGGCCTCGGCCTCATCCCCTTCGAGCAGATCCATCGGCTGAGGCGCCTCCCCGGTTTGCCGGGTCACCCCGACGTAGCCACTCCGGGAATCGTCACCAACACCGGCCCGTTGGGCATGGGGATCTCCAAGGCAAAGGGGATGGCGTTTGCCCATCGAGCGCAGGGCAAGACCAATCGGCTGTTCGTCCTCACGGGAGACGGCGAACTGCAAGAAGGACAGATTTGGGAATCGCTGGCGGGCGCGGTCCGCAGTGGCCTGGGGGAGCTCACGGTGATCGTGGATCACAACAAGATCCAGTCGGATACCTGGGTCCGCGATGTCGCCGATTTGGGGGATCTCGAGGCAAAGTTCCGGGTCTTTGGCTGGAAAGTGGCGCGCTGTGACGGACACGATTTCTCAACCCTTGCCACCACGCTGCGCCGTCTGCGTCGTACGAGCGATCGGCCCAAGGTGCTGATCGCCGACACAGTGAAAGGGAAAGGCGTCTCGTTCATGGAAAGCGCTGCCATGAAACCCGGCGAGCGCTTCTACCGATTTCACAGCGGGGCGCCCGACGACGACAGTTACGCCCGGGCACTTCAGGAGCTCGCGGAGCATGCAGCCGGCCAGCTGGCCGTGCTAGGCGAGCCCCCTTTGCAGCTCGAGATGCGGCCGCGCTTCGATCGCCCCAGCGCACAGGGCGCGCAACGGCTGATACCGGCTTACTCCCGAGCCCTCCTGGCGGAGGCGGAGCGAAACCCCAGGCTGGTGGCCCTCGACGCGGACCTCGAGCTGGACTGCGGGCTCATCGCCTTCCGGGAGCGGTTCCCGGACCGATACGTGGAGTGCGGGATTGCCGAGCAGGACATGGTCTCGCAGGCGGGTGGTATGGCACTCCGGGGCCTGCTTCCGGTGGTCCACTCCTTTGCCTGCTTTCTTTCCACCCGGGCCAACGAGCAGATCTACAACAACGCTACCGAGCGCACCAAGATCATCTATGTCGGCTCCCTGGCCGGGCTGCTGCCCAGCGGCCCCGGCCACTCGCACCAGTCGGTGCGGGACATCTCGGTGCTGGCGAGCATTCCCGGGCTGGTTCTCCTGGAGCCATCGTGCGAGGACGAAGTGGCGGCTGCCGTCGAGTACTGCGTGCGTGGCACAGCGGAGAGCTGCTACCTGCGGCTAGTATCGATTCCCTGTCAGGTTCCCTACCAGCTGCCGGCCGAGTACCGTCTCGCGGAGGGCCGTGGAGTAGCGCTCACCGAGGGCGAGGACGCGATTCTGTTTGCCTACGGCCCCGTGCTGCTGGCACAAGCCTATGAGGCGGCGGTACGGTTGCGGAAGGAGCAGGGGGTTGGGCTGACCGTGATCAATCTTCCTTGGCTGAATCGGGTCGACGACTCCTGGCTGCTCGACACGATAGGCGACTGCCGGCAGGTCTTCACCCTCGATGACCACTATGTCGCGTTCGGTCAGGGACAGATGCTGGCCGCCCGCATTGCGGCCCTCGGCCCCCCGGGGGTGGTGGTACGCCAACTCGGGCTGGACGCGCTGCCGGTGTGCGGTCAGAACTCCGAGGCGCTGGTGGCCCACGAGCTCGATGCGGGCGGCCTGGCGCGGCAGGTGGCGGCCGTGGTGCAGCGCGAGCGGCAGCGGGCATGACCACCGTCCTGTTCTGGGACATCGACGGCACACTGCTCACCACGGCCCGGGCGGGGATTCACGCGTGGGAGGAGGCAGTGGCGGAGCGGCTGGGACGGCCGGTGGATCTCTCCGACTTCCAAACCGCCGGCCTTACCGACGTCGAGATCGCGCGCCGGCTCGCGGAGACTCATGGGCTCGGGCCGGCTAGCGCGGAGAGCCTGCTGCGGAGTTACGAGCGCCGATTGCCGGAGTGTCTGGGGCGGCGAACCGGCGCGGTGCTCCCCAACGTGTTGCCCATCCTGGAACGGCTGCGGGGCAGGCCCGACGTCCACTCGGCGCTGCTTACCGGCAACACCCGGAGTGGAGCCGCGGCCAAGCTTCGGCATTACGGGCTCGCCAGATTCTTCGAGGGTGGGGCGTTCGCCGACGGGGCCGATGACCGCGCCACCATCGCCCGGACCGCACTGGCCCAGGCACGACAGATCGTCGGCACGGTTTCGCCTGAACAGATCTATGTGATCGGGGACACCCCGCACGACGTCGCATGCGGCAAGGCGATCGGCGCGCGGGTCGTGGCTGTCGCCACCGGTGGCTACACCCTCGAGCAGCTCCGAGCGACTGAACCATGGTGGCTCCTGTCCTCCCTTCCGGATCCGGACCAGTTCCTGGCTCGGCTGGGTCTGTCGCGCTCACTGGAGTCGGTGTGACCCGCATCCGGGAGCTGTTTCGGGATCAACTCCGCCGCCTGCCGGCTCTCGAGCGCCACGCGCGCTTGCTGGCTCGCCGCCGCCGCCTGGCGACGGAACAGCCGGATTGGACCGCCATCATAGGCGCGGAGCGCCCCGCATGGGAGCAGGTGGTCGCGGCGGCTCTCGGCGGCCCCAGGGTGCTGATGGCGACCAGCGTGGGGAGCCATCTCGCCGGCACCTCCCTGGAGAGCGCGCTGACCGCGGCGCTCACGTTGCGCGGGGCCGAGGTCGATGTCCTCCTCTGCGACTCGATGCTGCCTGCGTGTCTGGCAGCCGATGTGACGTGGTATCCCAAGCAGAGCCGGTTTGCCCAGCACGGACCGTCCAAGGACCTCTGCCACGGATGCTTCGACTCCGGAGCAGCGGTCTTTCGAGCCCTCGGAGTCCGGGTACATACCTACGGGGAATACCTCACCCACGACGACCGCAAGCTTGCCGCGAGTTTGACGGCCGAGGTTCCGCTGGCTGAGATCCCTGACTACACCTTCGACGACATTGCCATCGGAGAGCACGCGCTGGCCGGCGCGTTACGGTTCTACGCCCGTGCCACGCTGGAAGGCGAGCCTGAGGCCGAGGCGGTGCTGCGCCGCTACTTCGGCGCGGCCCTGTTGACAGCCTTCGCCACCCGCGCCCTCCTGCGGGCGGTGCCTTATGAGGTGGCCGTGTTTCACCACGGGATCTACGTGCCGCAGGGCCTCATCGGCGAGTGCTGCCGTCAGGCGGGGGTGCGGGTGGTGAACTGGAATCCTGCCTACCGAAAGCAGTGTTTCATCTTCAGTCACGGCGACACGTACCATCATACGCTGCTGACCGAGCCGACCGAGAGCTGGGAACACATGCGGTGGTCCAAGTCGCTGGAGTCCGTACTGCTCGCGTACCTGGAGAGCCGCTGGCATGGAACCCAGGACTGGATCTGGTTTCACGACCGGCCAATGGCCGATCCCGACCGGATCGGCCGCGAGGTGGGCACGGATTTCTCCAAGCCCAGCGTCGGTCTGCTCACCAACGTGATGTGGGACGCCCAGCTGCACTATCCGGCCAACGCCTTCCCCAACATGCTGGAATGGGTGGCATCCACCATCGAGTGGTTCGCCCGGCGGCCCGATCTTCAGCTGATCATTCGGGTTCATCCCGCGGAGCTCAGGGGCAGCCTGGTCTCCCGTCAGCCGATTGTGGCGGAGATCCGCAAACGCTTTCCGACGCTCCCCCTGAACGTGTTCGTCATCGGGCCCGAGAGCCAGGTGAGCACGTACGCGGTGATGTCCCGCTGCAACGCGGTGCTGATATATGGCACCAAGACCGGGGTCGAGCTCACCAGCATCGGGATACCCGTCATCGTTGCGGGCGAGGCCTGGATCCGAAACAAGGGTCTGACGATGGACGCGGCCACCGCCGCGGACTACTTCGCGCTGCTGGAGCGCTTGCCGCTATCGGCGGGCATGTCCGAGGAACAGATGGAGCGCGCACGGCGATACGCCTTTCACTTCTTCTTTCGGCGCATGATCCCGCTCGAGTTCATGCAGCCGAGCAAGGGTGACGTGCCCTATCGGGTTGAGCTAGGATCCTTTCGCGAGCTCGGGCCCGGCCGGAGTCGGGGATTGGACGTGATCTGCGACGGAATACTCTTCAACCAGCCTTTCACTTATCCCGCCGAGACCGAGGCCAGCGCCGAAGTCGGAACCGCCAGGATCCTGGCCTCCGCACCGGCCCGATGATCAGAAATGCTGTGGAGGTCGCCTCAGGCCGGCTGAAATCGGCCTGGTACCGGGCTCGTGGCGGCCGTCCCTTCACCCCAGGCTACGGCGCATATAAGGAAGAGCGGGTGCGCGGGGTGCTCGATCGGGGCGAGTTCCGCCTCGACAGCCTGCCGGAGGGCTACGGTCTCGACCTGGACGAGCGCATCGTCGAGTACCCCTGGCTCTTCGCTCAGCTGCCGCCCGGCCCGGGGCTCCTGCTCGACGCCGGTTCGGTCCTGAACTTTCGCTTTCTCTTGAACCGTCCGACCCTCGCCGACAAAACCATCTACATCTGCACTCTGGCACCGGAGCGCCACAGCTTTTGGCGCCAGGGCATCTCCTACACTTTCCAGGATCTCCGTCGCACTTGTTTCCGCGACGCGTTCTTCGACCAAGTGGTCAGCCTGTCTACACTGGAGCACGTGGGGCTGGACAACGCGCGATTCTACACCAATGGGGCGCCGGTTGAACGCGATCCCTCCGGCTACGCGGCCGCCGTACGCGAGATGGCGAGAATCCTTCGGCCAGGCGGGCGACTATACCTCAGCGTGCCCTATGGCCGCCACGCCGACCACACCTGGCTCCAGGTGTTCGACACCGGCATGCTCGATCGGATGATCGAGGTTTTCCAGCCAAGCACTGTGCTGGAGCATGTGTTTCGCTATACCCCGGCAGGCTGGCGGCTCAGCGACCGTCGCGATTCGGCAAGTGCGACCTATGTCGACCTGCACACGTCTAGCGCATGGCAACGGGGGCAGCCCGTGGCCGCCGAGTCGGTGGCCTGCCTCGCGCTCACGAGATGAGGGTTGGACTGGACGGCCGTGCACTGCAGGGTCGTCGCACGGGAGTCGGGCGGTACGTCTTCGAGATCTGTCGGGAGCTCGACACCCTCATCCCCGAAGCGGAGTTCTTCGTGTACACGCCGGAGCCGGTTGAGCTACCCGTCACCTCAGGCCGGTGGCGCTGCCGGGTCGAGCCGCGCCGCTGGGCGCGAGCCCTCAAGCCAATTGCCTGGCTCAAGCTCCGGGCAGGCCGCTTGTGCCGAGAGGATCGGCTCGACGTCTTCTGGGCCTCGGCTACCCTGCTCCCGCCCCTTCCTACCAAAGTACGGCGGCTCACGACCGTGTACGACCTCACCTTCCGAATCGCGCCGGAGACCATGGGGTCGACTCACCTGATGGCGCACCGGATGTTCTTTGGCCCGGACGTCCGCCGCGCCGATCAGCGTCTGGCGATCTCCCACGGCACCGCGGTCCGTCTTCAGGCATGGCTGGGGGGGCCGCTCGCAGCGGTGGCACCGCCCGCTGTGTCATCCGTCTTCCGGCCCTGCGGGCCCGAGGCCGTTAAGGGAACACTCAAGTCGTTCGGCATCTCCCCACCGTACTTCCTTGCGGTTGGCACTTGGGAGCCGCGTAAGAACCTCGAGCTCCTGATTCGGGTGTTTCGAACAATGCAGTCGCAAGGAGAGTTAGGAGGATAT
>Ga0307312_10001669_pt1 | contig 11426 bp, 7 predicted proteins | sample ER_DNA_202_FD_194489 | JGI IMG/M metagenome (GOLD analysis project Ga0307312, IMG submission 194489) | Bulk soil microbial communities from the East River watershed near Crested Butte, Colorado, United States - ER_DNA_202 | ecosystem: Environmental > Terrestrial > Soil > Floodplain | place: USA...
GCAAAACAAAAAGACCTAGCTGTGAGCCAGGTCCCTGCGGATGTCACTGGTTCCGCGACGCTACGCCCACTACAGTCATGCTTTACCGTGGGTCAATGTAGGGGTAAACCCCTACCCTGTCAATCAGAGCGCCGCGATTTAGTGACCACCCGCAAAAACCTTTCGGCCAGCTGCTCCAGCCGCTCGTCGCCGTCCTGACGCGCCTCGGCCAGTATGCGCTCCACCCAGGGGCGCAGCTTCGGCTCTCCCCAGTAGTACCCGGTTGCCGCTTCCGCGCTGGCCGTATCACCGAGGTGAGCGCCCTGGAGCAGGGCTCGGGCCGCCGCTACATCGAACGATGGATCGTCGCGCGATGGTAGCGGGAATCGAGGCAGCGCTTCGCCCGACCCGGCATCCTCGTTTACGAAGGCCCTGGACATGCCCCAGTATAGCAGCACGGACAAAGCCGACCAGGGTACAGCCCAAACGCCCCGGCCAACGAGCTGACCGGAGCGTGAATTACTCTATGGGTTCAGATGCTGCGCCGGAACGGAGAGCCGAGCGTCACCGTCAGGCGTGACCCGGCCGGGACCACCACGTCGCGATCCTGGGTCTGAATGGCACGCTGGGTCCCGACGGCCCCACCAACCGCGCCGCCGATCACTGCCCCCTTCGTGCTCCCGCCGCTAACCGCGGTGCCCAGGAGGGCGCCTGCACCCACGCCCACGCCTACCTTCGCCAGATCGCCCGCATTGGTCTTCCGATCCTTCAGGGTCCGATCGAGCGCCTTGGCCGAGCCGGAGATCGGGTAGCTACGGCCCGCAATCACCAGCTGGGTGGGGGTCAGGACGAGCTTGCCGGTCTTGTCGCCCTTGTTCTCCGACTCGTGAATCGCGGTGATGGTCACCTGCACCTTGGCACCCGCCGGGATCACCATGTGACCACTCTTGTCCTTGACGTCGGCTGCCACCGTGCCGGTGAGCTTCTGCCCCGGCTTGTGGGTCCGTGAGCTGATGCCCGCATCGAACTTGGCCGAGATAGCGGTGCCCGCGACGAGCATGCGGGGCATCGGCTTGGCGGCCTGCTTGGCGACCGGCTTGGCGGCCGTCTTGGAGGGCGAGCTCTTGGCCGCCCGGTCGTTCATTGGGGATCTGGCGTCCACCGCAGGACGTTGCAGATCGCGGGTTGCTGCCGGGGCGCTAGTCCGCTCGCGGCCGCACCCAGCCAGAATGGCTAGCGCGAGTAGTACCAGTCGTTTACCTGCCATGGAACCCTCCAAAACTGTTGGACCTGGATAGTGAATCTGGATGCAGATGTCTTGGGGGAGGGCAATTCCAGGGCCACTTGGGGCCATCCGGAACAGCTGGGCTGAAATGCCGACCGCCCCACTGGCCTCTTGCCGGTGGGGCGGTCTCATTGTCCCGGTGGACCAGCCGAGGGATCTAAGCTCTCCGCCGCGGCTTACTGCACTGCGTTCATCATGTCGAAGATCGGCAGGTACATGGCGACCACCATGCCGCCGACGATCACGCCCAGAACCACGATCATCACCGGCTCCATCAGCGAGAGCAGCGCAGAGACCGCGACGTCGACTTCTTCGTCGTAGAAGTCGGCGATCTTGGTGAGCATTTCATCCATGCCACCGGTCTGCTCGCCGACCGCGATCATCGAGATGACCATCGGCGGGAACACCTTCGACTTCTCCAGCGGGGCCGCAATCGTCTCACCGCCCGCGATGGACTGCCGGGACTCCATCACCGCATTGTGGATCACCTGGTTGCCGGCTGTCTTGGCCGTGATCTCGAGCCCATCAAGGATCGAGACGCCAGAGGAGATCAGGGTGCCGAGCGTACGGGTGAAGCGCGACACGGCAGACTTCCGCAGGATATCGCCGATAACCGGAGCCTTGAGCATCAGGCCGTCGATCTGGAGCCGGCCGGGGGCCGTGGCATAGTACCGCTTGAATCCGAACATCCCGAGCCCGACCCCGCCTAGACCCACCCACCAGTACCCGATCAGCATCTGGGAGAGCCCGATCACGACCCGGGTGGGCAGTGGAAGCTCGAGGTTCACCGACGCGAACATGCTCTGGAACGTCGGGATCACGAAGATGAGCAGCACCGAGATGGCGATGATGGCGACGCTGAAGATCACGGCCGGATAGACCATGGCGCCTTTGACCTTGCGGATCAGGGCGTCGCTCTTTTCGAGGAAGGTGGCCAGTCGGATCAGGATGGTGTCGAGAATACCGCCTGCCTCGCCGGCCGCCACCATGTTGACGAAGAGATCGCTGAATGTCTTCGGATGCTTGGAGAACGCATCGGCCAGGGTGTTGCCCGACTCGACGTCGTGCACCACAGCCTTGGTCACCTCGGCCAGAGTCTTGTTCTCGGTCTGGGCGGCCAGGATGGTGAGCGATTGGACCAGTGGCAGCCCGGCGTTGATCATGGTGGCAAACTGCCGGGTAAAGATCACGATGTCCCGGGTCTTGACCCTTCCCTTGCCCAGCCCGCCAAGACTGATGCTCTTGGGCGCCTCACGCACGCTCACCAGGATCAGCCGGTTCTTGCGCAGGTGGGCGGTCACCTCTTCCTTGCTCTTGACGTCCACCTGACCCTTCTGGATCTGTCCGTTCGCGGCGTTGCGCGCGGTATATTCGAACAGTGGCATCAGTCCTCTCCCGGAGCGAGACTACGAAACCTTAGGGCGATTACCAGCGCGCTGCTGCTGCTGCTGGGCACGGTCGGCACTGCCCATCTCCTGATCTTCCATCGGCGTAATCCCGATCATCCGCAGGAATTCCTTGGGGTCGTGCGACACACGTTCGCACTCCTCCTGGGAGACCTCGCGAGCGGTATAGAGCTGGAACAGGGCGTCGTTCATGGTCTGCATGCCGAACTTCTTGCCCGACTGCATAGCGGAGTAGATCTGGTGGACCTTGTCGTCCCGGATCAGCGCACGGATGGCCGGAGTGGCAACCATGATCTCGGCCGCCATCGAGCGTCCCCGCCCCTTGAGCTTGGGCAACAGCGTCTGGGTAATGACGCCTTCGAGCACGAACGCGAGCTGCGTTCGCACCTGGGACTGCTGATTGGACGGGAAGACGTCGATGACCCGGTTGATCGACTCGGCGGCAGAATTGGTGTGCAACGTGGCCAGGACGAGGTGACCCGTCTCCGCGATGGTGAGCGCAGCGCCCACCGTCTCGAGGTCGCGCATTTCTCCCACCAGAATGACGTCGGGGTCTTCCCGCAAGGCGTATTTGAGGGCCGAGGCGAACGTCTTGGTGTCGGTGCCGATCTCGCGCTGATTGACGATACAGGACTGATGCTTGTGGATGAATTCGATCGGGTCTTCCACCGTGATGATGTGGCCCTTCCGCTCCTTGTTGATCTTATCGATGATCGCTGCCAACGTGGTCGATTTTCCGGAGCCGGTTGGGCCGGTCACCAGGATAAGGCCACGGGGCCGTTCGGCCAGCTTGGCGATCACGGGAGGAAGGCCTAAGTCCTGAAACGTTCGCACATTGAAGGGAATCATGCGGATTACCATGGCCACACATCCGCGCTGCTTGAAGACGTTACCGCGGAAGCGCGCCAGGTTCTGGATGCCAAAGGAGAAGTCGAGCTCGTCATCGGTCTCGAACCGCTTCTTCTGGTTCTCGGTGAGCACCGAATACGCGAGCTGAAGGGTGTCTTTGGGAGTCAGCATTTCAGGCACCGAACCGTCGACCATCTCACCGTCCACCCGCAGCTTGGGCTTCTCGGCTGCGGTGATGTGCAGGTCCGAGGCGCCCTTCTGGATCATTTCCTCTAAGAGGGCCCGCAGGTTGAACGTCATTCAGCCGTCTCCTTGACCACTTCCTCGAGGGTCGTGACACCGCGCTCGATCTTCTTCATCCCATCCATGCGCAACGTCAGCATGCCTTCGACGACCGCCTGGTCCCGGATATCCGCGACCGAGGCCCCCCGAAGGATCATGCGGCGGAGCTCCGGCGAGAGGGCCATGACCTCGTAGAGGCCGGCGCGTCCCTTGTACCCGGTTCCGCTGCATGTATCGCAGCCTGAGCCCTTCATGAATGTCAGCTCCTTGAGCTTTACAAGATCTGTGCCCAAGGCGGCTAATTCTTCGTCCTTGTACTTGTGCTCGCCCTTGCAATCCTTGCAGATGCGGCGCACCAATCGCTGTGCCACGACGAGGTTTACGGCGCTGGCCACGTTGAACGCCTCGATGCCCATGTCGATCATACGGGTGATCGTGCTGGGCGCGTCGTTGGTGTGCAGCGTGGAGAGTACTAGGTGGCCCGTGAGCGCCGCCTTGATGGCGATGCCGCCGGTTTCCAGGTCCCGGATCTCACCGATCATGATGATGTTGGGGTCCTGCCGCAGGAACGCCTTCAACGCGGCCGCAAAGCTGAGGCCGATCTCGGTGCGGACCAGCACCTGATTGATGCCCATCAGATTGTACTCGACCGGATCTTCCGCCGTCATGATGTTGACTTCGGGTGTGTTGATCCGGGAGAGCGCCGAGTAGAGCGTGGTGGTCTTGCCGGAGCCGGTCGGTCCGGTGACGAGCACCATGCCGTACGGATTGAGGATGGCCTTCATCAGATCCTTCTCCGCCTTCACTTCGAACCCGAACTTGGTCAGGTCGAGCGTCAGGTTCCCCTTGTCGAGGATTCGGAGCACGATCTTCTCGCCGAACAGCACGGGGAGCGTCGAGACGCGGAAGTCGATGACCCGGCTTCCCATCTTGAGCTTGAGCCGGCCATCCTGGGGAACCCGCCGTTCCGCGATGTTGAGCTGAGACAGAATCTTGACGCGGGACGTGAGCGCTGCCTTCATCTTGAGTGGCGGCCGCATGATCTCGAGCAGCGAGCCGTCAATCCGGTACCGCACCCGGATCTCGTGCTCAAAGGGCTCGATGTGGATGTCGCTGGCCCCCCGGCGCACGGCGTCGGTGAGCAGACCGTTGATCAGCTTGACGACGGGCGCATCGTCGATCTGCGCCTGAGTGACCGTCTCGTCTTCCTCTGTTTCGACGACCTCGACGTCTTCGCCCGTCTCCTCCATGTCCTTGAGGATGCTCTGCAGCTGCTGGTCGGAGGACTCGTAGTGCTTCTCGATCAGGTTGCGGAGGGTGTACTCCCCTGCGATGACCGGAAACAGGTCGAAGCGGGTGATGAACTTGAGGTCTTCGAGCAGGCCGAGGTCGGTCGGATCGGCCATGGCGACGGTAAGCGTTCGTCCTTCCCGCTTCAGCGGGAGGACCACGCTCTTGGTGGCCATTTCGGCGGGGACCAGCTTGATGATCTTGGGATCGACCTCGAACCGGGTGAGATCGACCGCGGGCATGCGATACTGGCGGGCGAGCACCTTGGTGATCTCGAGCTCCTGAACAAGCCCGAGCTTCACCAGTACGTAGCCGAGCCGGTGCTTGCTGTTCTTCTGCTCCGTCAACGCCTGCGCAAGCTGCTCGCGCGTGACGAGGCCTTCACGGAGGAGGATTTCGCCGAGCCGATCACCACCGGCTGCTGCCGTCGCCATGATCTCTTTGGTTTGGGGACAGGGATAGTCAGGAGGTAATATCGGCCGGTTGCGCCGGGAACCTTAGCCGGACATCAGCGGACAACCACCCTTTCCTTGAGGCGGGCCAGGCCGGCCCGAGTCAGGCCCGGCACACCGGCCAGCCCTTCGATAGTGGCAAAGTCCCCGTGCTCCTCACGATACCGCAGTATGGCGCGGGCCTTGGCCGCACCGATTCCGGGTAGGGCGTCCAACTCCGCGCGGCTGGCGGTGTTGATGTTCGTAGGGGCAACGCGGGCGTCGCCCGATGACTCAGGCGGTGCAGATCCCCGGGCGAGGCACGCCTCACCCCTACATGCCCCGCTAAACACCACGTGCGGGCCGATGGTCTTGAGCAGAGCGGGTCCAATCCCGGCCACCCGGTCCAGGCCATCCAGGCTGCCGAACGGACCGTGCGCCTGCCGGTCGGCAACGATGGTCTTGGCCAGCCGGGGCCCTACTCGGGGTAGCCGGGCCAACTCGCCTGCCGGGGCGAGGTCCACATTGATATGCTCATCCTGTGCCAGCGGGCGGCCCTGCCGCATGGCGCTGTCTCGCTGGGCCAAGGGCGACTCGGCCCCGAGGGTAGCGAGCAGCTGCACCCCGCCGGCTGGCTCACCTGGCTTGGTAACCAGGTAACGGACCCCCTGGCCAGCCACGGCCAGGGCGAGAAGAAGCAACAATGCCCGACGCTCTGGAGGGGGCATGGGAAGACGGTACGGCGGTGCGGCGGTACGGCGGTAGGCGTTTTTATGCGGGGAAGGACGGAAAAGGCCGTCATTCCCGTCTTATCAGCGCCGCGGCCACGTCGCCGACCACCTGGAGACTGGCCGCGCTCACCTTGTCGATCGTGTCGTAAGGCGTGTGCCAGGCAGGGTAGTCGAAGTCCACGACGTCGATCGCGCGAATGCCCGCCTTCTGCAGCTCCAGATGGTCGTCGATGAGAGTGTGTCTGGGCGAGCTGATGAAATAGCCGCCATAGCCCAGATCCTTGGCCGTGTCCCAGACAAGCTCGACCACCTCTGGTGCACCGATCAGGGAGTTGCCCTCCTGGTAGACCTGGAGATCCTTGTCGCCGATGAGGTCGAACAGCACGGCGTACAGCGGCTTTCCCCCTAGCTGATGGGCTCCGTAGTACCGCGATCCGATGAGCACATCGTTCGGTGTCTTGGTGAAGTCGCCATAGTCCTCCCCATCCACGAAGAGAAGATCCACGCCGACGTCAGGAGGAGTTCGCTTGAGCACATCGGCCACGCCGAGCAACAGCGCCACACCCGATCCCCCGTCGTTGGCACCAAGCACCGGCTTGGTGGAGTCCGTCGATTGGGGACTGTCGGCGACCGGTCGGCTATCCCAATGGGCCAGCAGAAGGATCCGCTTCTCCGCGGTGGGCTTGAACCGGGCGATGAAGTTGCTCAGCGGAAGCGTGTCACCCTTGGCTGTCACGTGCTTCCACTCCTGAACCACGACGGTGTCGGCCCGCTGACGCAGCAGGCTGTCGAGCCACCCACCCATGCGCCGATGGGCCTCGGTCCCGGGAATCCTGGGGCCGAAGGCCACCTGGCTCCGAATGTAGCCCAGAGCGGTTTCACCATTGAACTCCCGCGGCGGCCGCGCCTTTTCTCTGCAGGCGGAGAAGAGGAGGACGGCAAGGACGGCAAGGGTAAGGACGGGAAAGACGGGAAGGACGGGAAAGACTCGGCGCATTCTGTAACCTAGTTGGAGATGAGTGCCGCTGTATTCCTTCCCGTCCTTCCCGACCTTCCCGATCTTCCCGATCTTCCCGACCTTACCGATAATCCCCTGCGTACAGCGACAACTGGAACGACAACAGCAGGAAGATCTGTGAGGTCCGGCGGCTGAGATGACGAGCATCGTTGATCGAATAGCCAAACTGAAAGCCACCGGTCACGGTCTTGAGCAAATCGGTGTCGAGGCCGCCGCGAAGCTCCTGCCGTCGCACGTCGGAAACCACGGTACAGTCGCTGGTCGATCCCTGTTCGAGGCAGGTCAGCGTCTTGGATGACACGGCCGTCAGGGTGGAGCGCACCCGCTTGCGCATCCGGCTTAACGCGGCCGGCAGGGCAAACGAATAGCTCACCGTGCCAGTCAGGTCGTTTTGGTCCAGCACACTGGCGTTTCCGTTGTTCTCTGTTCGTTGGGAGCGGGTGGAGTACGCTGTCGTCAGTCCCAGCCCATTCCTGAACGAGATCTGCAGGTCGGGAGTGAAGGTAGAGGATGAGGTTGCGCTTCGAGCCCCTTGGCCTTCCGGGCTGGGCTGGGTCGAGGTGCCTTGACGGCGGCGGAGAGCTGCACTGGTCGCCACCAGCGCGAGGGGACCGCCGGCGAAGGTACGGGTCCACCGCAGAGTCCCCACGGGCCACTCTCGCTGTCGGCTCGTGGTCTCGGTGAAGCCGCTCGCCACCTGCTGGAAGCGATCGGTCCGGGTGAGCGAGTAGGAGACCGTCGCGCTGAACCCCAGCGGCAGCTCTGCCCCGGTCGCGACGGTGGCCGTTCTGGTCTCGGTGGCGCCGCGGGCGCTTTCGCCTTCCTGAGTGAGGAACTGGTCACGTCCACCCAGGCCGAGCATGAAGCCGAGGCCGGGATCGAAAGCGCTCAGGTCGTAGGTGGAGCCCCGAATAAGCCTGCTACTGAAGTCAACCGGCCGTACCCGCGCCACTGCCCGCCCTACCCTGCTGCTATCTCCCCAGAGTTGGCGGAGTGCACGCGATAGATCCACCGACACCCCGATGTCGCGGACCCGGGAGTTATTGAGCGTCTGGGGGAGAATGAACGCGCCGCTGTCGCCATCTGTCTGCACCGGAGAGCGGCTGGTCAGGGTGCGGGAGAGTAGAAAGTTGCTCGAGGTGGTGAATCGGGGGCGGAGCCACGAATTCAGCTTCGGCGTGAGTGCCAGGCTGGTCGTCAGTGTCCGGTCGCGCTCCACGCCGATCGGTACTCCCAGGAGGAAGCGGCGCTCGGCGTACGCCAACCGTCCGAGCGAGGTCGAGTCGGGATAGACCCGGAGGTCGCGGGTAGTGGTCAGGTCGCCATTGAGGGAGAGCATGCCCAGTGGCTGCCACGTCAGGCCACCGGAGTTACGCCACAGATGGGTCAGCGAGAGCGTCGGACGGATGGTGGAATCATCCGCCCGGGCCACCGGCACGGAGAACAACGAGTAGTCCGCCTTGTCCCGCGAAATTCCGCTGCTCCATCGAATGCTTGCCGGTGCCGGGCTGAAGGTCGCGTTGGCGAGCGCCTTCCCACCCTCGCTCTCGCGCAGCCACCTCGGCAGCCGACTGACCAGACCCCCGAACGGCAGCCGCGGTCCGCGCCGGGGAAGCTGCAAGGCGTAGCCGAGCACGACGGAGTAGGCGTCGCTGTTGGCGTCGGTCAGCTCCGTGCGGGAGCGTCCCTGAGTCAGCACCGCAGCCACCGACAGCGGATCTACCAGACCGCGAATCAGCCAGTTGCTGCCCCGCTGGCTTCGGCGGATGGCCAGATTGTAGTTGGCGCTCCAGGCCTGCGGCTTCCGAAGCCCGTCCAGCGCACTGCCTCGGATGTCGGTTCCGGTGATCAGCTGCGGAGTCACGTCACTCCTGTTGTAGGTTACAGTGAGCGGGACCGACAGTCCGAGGGATGGCGGAAGAAACCGGTCGAGCCGCCAGTTAGTGTTCATCTGAAGCGTGCCGGTTGTCCGGTAGGTCGGGTCGCTATTGATCTGGTGAAACTGGCCGTCCTGCCGAACGTAGGCGGCGCTGATGCTGCCGACGTCGGAGGCGACGAGGCGGGTATCCACAGCCATCGCCGTTCCTACCTCCGACACCGGGCTGCCGAGGCGAATGTCGTCTACCCACAGCTCCGCATCGGGGGCCGAAGTTGCCGCGGCCACCCGATAGATCCCGGCGGACACCTCTTGCACCGCCGCCAGGTTGGGCGGGTTGATTCCTGGATCCGCTAAGTGGACAAGGTACGGTCCATCGCAGGCGACAAACGCGTTCGAGTCGAGACTCCCACACTCGGCCGCGCCGGAGGGTGCTGCGCCGCTGAGCCATCGGCTCTCCAGTTCGGCCCGGAGCCGCCGCCAGACCTCGAGATCGATGATGAACTCCGGCTCCCAGGACACGCTGCGGGCTGGCGCACGATAGAGGTAGAAGTTCCGGTCATCGCTCCCCAGCTTGATGAACGCCTGATAGTCGCCGGCCTCCCACTCTGCTCCACGCCCCCGCATCCAGACCCGGAGCGAGCGATACCCGAGAACGTTCTGGGGGCCGGCCGGGAACCGGAGATATGCCTCGGCGCGTTGGCCGGGCTGGAGCCCGCGAGCGATCAGCCGGAGGGATTTCTCGTTGATCTGGGTGCCCAGCGAACTGCGATCGCCACCCACCCGGGACCCCGCCTCGATGACACCGGGCGGCGATTCGTACCCCAGGTCGGTGCGGTTTTCGGTGGAGACGATCGACGCGATCACCTCGCCGCCTGGCTCACCGAGGGAGCCGGAGATTCCCGCGATGGGTGACTCGGCCCGTCGCACCCAGGGAGAGCCCACCAGCCGGAGGCGAGCTAGTGCAAACCGGGCAACGATGTCCGGCTCTCCACGATCGGGCGCTGCCACAGTGACGCGAAGATGCTGAATGAGGCGGAGGTTGGGCGTGCCGATCGTGGCGTCCGGTGTCCGGATGGGAATGCGGTAAAGTTGCCACCCATTTGGGGTCCCGTCCGGCCGCAGCCGCCCGTTTCGGACGAAATACTTGTCCCCCGGTTGGAGGCTGACGATATAGCGGAAGACGTTCTCGTTGGCCCCCGAGGAGTTGAGCACGTTGTCGCCGTTCAGGTCTTCCGTATCCAGGCTGCCATTGCCGTTGGTGCAGCGACCGCTGAGGTCGCCCCAGGGAAACACCGGCACCGTTGTTCCCAGGATGCGTTGACAGAGTGGGAGGTCGGTAACGGGGGCTCCGGTCGTGCCATCGATCAAGGTACTTGGCCGGTCTCCCAGGATGCCGATATCGTCCACCTGGGCGTCGAAGACGTCGATACTGTTGCGCTCGGTATCGAGCCGGCCTTCGCCCACGGACTGCCGGCCGGTGAAGACTGTGTCCGCGCCGGTGACCGTGATGCTGTCAGGCGCCAGGCCTAGCGCATCCTCATTCACGGTACCCAGGTCGAAGACCAGCCGGACCCCCGCCGAATCCGCGGTGCGGTCCCCTGACTGGAAAACCCAGAACTCCAGGTACTCGTCGCGGGTGAGGTCCACACCGGTCGGACTAAGTGAGGTAACCATCGACCGCCACCGGGGACTGCCCGGCCGTTCGGGGAGTGACCAGCGTGACGCATTGTTTCGCTGCACTACCCCGCCTGCGGTATCGGCATGGAGGGTAAGGTATAAAGCGGTCTCGAGCTGTTCCGCCCGTCCCGAGATCCGGATCAGCGTGTCTATGTCCTCGGGCCGGAGCTCCACCGGCTGATTGCTGCCGGCAGCCGGTATGAGGTTCTGCCAGGTCAGTGCGACCGCGTCATCCGGCTGGAAGCCACCGGCAAATCCCAGGTCCTCCACCCCGTCGGCCTGCTGCGGACGGCTACCGAACTGCCATGCCGTCTCCCGGAGCGGCAGCGCAATCCCCGCGTCGGCTTCGAATTCCTCGACATACGCCTGTCCCGAACGGTTGGGGTCCGGCTTGGTGAACGCAAACTCGGCGTTGAAATCGAGGAGGGATGGCGCCACCGCAGGGCGGGTGGTCAGGTGGCTGAGCAGTCGGTTCACACCGGACGGCTTAAAGTGGAGAGCCGTGTTGATGCCGCCGATGAGGTTGGCCGAAGCCTCGAAGCCGAGCGGCGGCCGGTTGAAGGCACTCTGCTCCTGTTGATACATGCCGATGAGGTTGA
>Ga0307312_10001670_pt1 | contig 11424 bp, 10 predicted proteins | sample ER_DNA_202_FD_194489 | JGI IMG/M metagenome (GOLD analysis project Ga0307312, IMG submission 194489) | Bulk soil microbial communities from the East River watershed near Crested Butte, Colorado, United States - ER_DNA_202 | ecosystem: Environmental > Terrestrial > Soil > Floodplain | place...
TTCAGCCCCTGATCGACCACCTCCTGGACCCAGACAGACTCGCCGACGCGACAGGTGCCGACTCCCGGCGGCGTCTGGCGCAGCTTGCGCCCCGAGAAGAGCCCGAGCGGCTCGCCGTCGGCCGCGAGGTAGCTGCCGAAGGTGTAGAGCTCGCCGTCACCGCCCGGGATCAGCTCCTGGACCATCGGGTCGTAGGGCTCGGTATCGGCGTAGGCCCGCTCCACCTCGGCGCCCGTCGCGGCGGCGAAGGCCTGCTTCCCGAAGCGCCGCTTGAAGCCCTCTGTGGACGAAGGCTTCACCAGCACCGGGTAGCCGAGCTCGTTCGCGGCGGCACGCGCCTCCGCCGCCGAGCCCGGGTACGAGGTGCGCGGAACAGGAATCCCCGCCGCCTGGGCCGCCTCGAGCTGACCGCGCTTGGTCTGGATCCGCGACAGCACGTCCCAGGGCGGGAACGGGTAGAGGAAGCGCCCGCCGAGCTGCTCGGCGCCGCGCGCGATCGCGTTCAGCGGCTCGTCGTGGGTGGCGAAGATCGGCGCGGGTGCCTCGAGCTCGAGCCCGGCCAGGAACGAGACGAAGGCCTCCTCGTCCTGCGGGTCGGGCGAGAGCATCGGCCGCGCATAGCGCGAGCGGAAACCGAGCGCGCTCGGGCGGTGGTCGACGGCGAGCACGGGGACCCCAGCGCGGCCGAGCGAGCGAATCGCGGCCAGGCCGTTGACCCAGGCCGCATCGACGACGAGCGCAGGCGCCTTCATCCGCGCGTCTCCAGCAACTGGGACAGCGGCGAGGCTGCGAGCCAGCGCGCGGCCTCCTTGTAGGTGCGGCCGCGGGTGCCGGGGAAGATCACCCCGCGCAGGCGCAACGAGGCGAGCAGCAAGCGCCGCGCCCGTTCTGCGTCTTTGGGCCCGCGGTGCTTGGCGAGAAAGCGCACGTGCCCGCGGATCTGCTCCCGGAACATCGGCCCCCAGTTCTGGCGCGTCGTCGCGCCGCCGACGTGGACGAACTCGGCCCCCGGGGTGAAGAACACCTTCCAGCCCGCCTGCCGGAACCGGTAGAGCCAGTCGGTTTCCTCGCTGAACATGAAGAAGTCCTCGTCGAAGAGTCCCACGGTATCGACGGCCTCACGTCTCACGAGCATGACGGAGCCCATTACGAACTCGGCCTCGCGCACCTCGTCGTGGGCGAAGGCCGCGCCGTAGAACGCGTTCAGCGCCCGCGTGCGCGGAGCGAGCTTGCGCAGAAAGAAGTACTCGGTCGCCAGGCGCCAGAGAGTGGGATCGCCGCGCACCGAGCGCTGCAGCGAGCCGTCTGGATTGATCAGACGCGGGCCGACCACGGCGGCCTCCGGATGCTCGTCGGCGAAGGCCGCGAGCCGCTCGACGCCGTCGTCGAGTGCCCACGCGTCCGAGTTCAAGAGCAGGAAGTAGTCGCCCGAGGCGATGCGCATGCCCGCGTTCGAGCCGCCGCCGAGGCCCTTGTTCCCCTGCTGGATCAGACGCGCTTCGGGGAACCGCTCCCGGACGAGCTCGAGGGTGCCGTCGGTGGAGCCGTGGTCGACGACGATCGTCTCGTGCCCCCGCACGCTCTCGAGTGCCCGCTCGACCCAGGGAAGAGCGTTGTAAGTGACGACGACGACCGAGACGCTAGCCATGGTGCGGGCTCGGCTTGTGGAACCCGCGGAGGCTCTGCCAGCCGAGCAGCAGCGCCCCGGGCAGCGAGAGTGCCAGCGTGACGACGAAGAAGAGGAAGCCGGTCGCGAAGGCCTTGTCCGCGTCCACGCCGAGGTTCCCGAGGAAGCTGACGAAGAACGACTCGCGCACCGCGATCCCATTGACCGAGAAGGGCACGAGCAGGACGAGGAAAAGCAGCGGGCCCATCACGTAGTAGGGCCGTGGCGAGAGCTCGACCCCGACCGCTTTCCCGGCGAACCAGATCGCGAGCACGCGCACGGCCTGGACGGCGAGGGTCAGCATGAAAACACCCGCCAGCAGCCGCGGGTACGCCCGGTAGGCGTGAATGCCCTCGTACACCGCGCGGACAGGCCGCTCGAGGCGGATCGCGCGGAGAAGCGGAACCGTGCGGGCAAGCAGCGGGCGCATCCTGCGTGAGAACAGAGCAACCGCCAGCACCGCTGTCGCGATCACGAAGGCACCCTCGATCCAGAGGTAGGCGCCGACGTCGTAGTGACCGATCGCGAGCGCGAAGCCAACCGCCGCGAGCGCAAGGGTGGCCGTTCCGCCCAGGGCCCGCTCGAGCAGCACAGAGCTCGCGACCGGTGCGCCCTGCCCGGGATGCCTGCGCGCGGTCTCGTAAATGCGGACGGCGTCGCCACCGACGGCGGTCGGCAGGACCTGCCCAGCGGTGTAGGCCACGAAGTAGGCACGAACGAGCCAGGCGAGCCGCTCGTGGATCCCGCGCACACGCAGGAGCTTCTCCCAGCGCCAGGCCATCGGCAAGACCGAGAGCACCATGATTGCCACGGCACCCAGGAAGTAGCCCAGATGCGCATGCGCGAGCAAGTGCAGCGTGCGCGAGAGGTCGATCTTCCAGACGAGGTACGCCGTGCAGAGGCCGGTGACGACCAGCGTCGCGCCGACCCTGAGGAGCCGCTTCTGCGCGCGCGAGAGGCTAGGCGAGGGCTTCGGCATGGACCGTGCGGAAGCGTACGCACTCGGCTGCGCGGGCCGCCCATTCCAGGGCCTGCTCGCGCGTCGGCCCCGTGGCGAGGACTGCGCCCCGCCGGCCGGAGCCGCGGTAGAGCCGAACCCACTCCACTCCAGAGGAACCGGCCGCGCGCTCGACCCCCTCCGGCTCGCCAGGCTCGCCCGCGATGAAGTACACGCAGGCGCCGGCCACGCGCGGGCGAACGGCGAGCCGCTCCGGCTCGATCTCCTCCCCGAGAGCCGCCGACAGGGCGAGGCCGTTCAGGTCGATGCCGAGCGCAGCCTCGCAGAGCTCCGCGTCGTGCCCACCGCCGAGGCGGGCTCCGAGCTCGACAACGCGCGGCCCCTCGGGGCCGACCCGCAGCTGCGTCGAGGAAGGGCCCTCCTCGATCCCGAGCGCTCGGGCCGCGCGCTCGGCCACGGCCGTCGCCCACTCGCCGCGGTGGCTCGGCCAGAGGTGGGCCAGCGGCAGCCGGTCCATCACGGTCAGCGGGCGGAAGACCCCGCGCCTGGAGAATGCGGTAACCGTCACCTCCGGGCCCTGCGCGAGCTCTTCGACGAGGCAGAGACCGCTCCGCGAGGCCCGCAGCGCCTCTCGCACGGCCGCCTCCAGCTCCTCCCGCGAGCGTACGAGCGCGAGGCCGCGCCGGCCCTGGCGGTCCGGCGGCTTGACCACGCACGGGAAGCCGAACTCGTCGTCCGGCTCGGTGACGATCTTCCAGCGCGTCTGAGGCACGCCGGCCTGCGCCAGGCGCTCCCGCTGCCGCAGCTTCGAGCTCGAGAGCACCGCGGTCTCGGGCGAGATCGGGTGCGGCAGGCCAAAGCGCGCCGCGATCCGAGCGGCTGGGCCGACAGCCCAGTCGATCCCGGGCGCGATCACCCCCTGGACGCGCTCTGCCTCGGCCAGCCGCTCGAGCGCCGGCTCGTCGTCAAGCGAGACGATTGCCAGCCGATCGGCGTAGCGAAAGCCTGGCGCTGCGGGGTCGCGATCGACCGCGATCACGAAGAGGCCTCGCGCGCGCGCCGCAGCTAGCAGGCCGAGTTGCCCCGCGCCCGCCCCTAGGACGAGAAGTCGCACCAGGGCCCATTGTCACGACCGCATGCGACGGCGCCGTACAATGCCCCCGTGTCCACGATCCTCGGGGAGCGGATCGAAGAGCTGAGGAGCGACCGTCAGCACGGCGGTAGCTGGATGGCTCGGCGGGCCGTCGAGGCCCTCGCGGAGGTCGCGGAGCAGCCGTCGGACTCCAGCGAGGCGCTGTTGGAGAGCCTCGTCTCGGCAGGCCGAGAGCTGGCGGAGAGTAGACCGGGGGTCGGCGCGGTCGCCGGCGCCGTCGGGCGCTTGCTCGCAGCCGCGGGCGGGAACGTCCAGCTCGAGGTCGACCAGCTGCGACAACTCGTGCGCGAGGAGGCGGAGTCGCTCGTGGACGGCCGCCGCCGCGCCGCCGCGGCGATCGCCATCCAGCTGCGCGAGCGGCTCGAGGACGCCGTCGTCCTGACGCACTCGGCCTCGGCCACGGTGCGCGAAGCCCTGTTGCTGACGCCGCCGGAGCGCGTGATCTGCACGGTTTCCTCGCCCCAGGACGAAGGCCGCCCGTTCTCGGAGGAGCTACGCGAGGCTGGGCTGCAGGTGGAGCTCGTCGAGGACGACCAGGCACCGCAGCAGCTCGAGTGGGCCTCGTTGCTCCTCGTCGGCGCCGACACGGTCTTCCGCTGCGGCACTGTCTCCAACAAGGCCGGCACGCACGCCCTGGCGGAAGCCGCCGCCGATCAGGGGGTCCCCACGGTTATCGCCTGCGAGGTGATCAAGCTCGCCCCGATGGACGCCTCCGAGGCGGACCTCGAGCACGGCCTCTTCGACCTGACGCCTCCGGAGCTCATCGAGCACGTGGTGACCGAGGAGGGCGCGTACCTCGCCGAGGAGATCCGCGCTCTCGTCGACCGAACGCCCTTCTTGCAAGAGGGCTACGCGCTGCTCAGCAAGCCGACCTAGGGTCAGGCTTACGCTCCACGGGCCGAGTGCTCAGTAGCCCATGAGAGCACGAAGTCCGCGACCTCCTCCCAGCCATCCTGTCCGGGAAAGTGGCAGCGGCCCGGGTACTCCTTGTGCTCGGTGGCCGACGGCGCGTGACGCTGCTTCTTGAAGTTGGCCTTGTTCACCGACGGCGGGCAGATGCGGTCTTCGGTACCGGTGGCGAGGAGCAGCGGCGGCCGCGCCGGGTTCGTGTAATCGACCTTCGTGACGGCCTTCGGGTTGAAATTCGCAAAACCGGCCTGGAAGAACGGCCGCGCCGAGCCCGGGATGTAATAGCGCTCGTAGACAGCGTCCGACTCTTCCCGGGTGAGCGCGTTCGTGAAGCACCAGTGGAATTGCTTGGGCGTCAAGGGAGCTTCCTTCTTCAGATTCGTGGGCTTGCCCAAGGCCGGCCAGGCGGCCCGAAGCGTGGACAGCGGTAGCCGCAGGACGCCCTTGGGCGCACCCGTTCCCAATGCGACGCCCGCGGCGCCGAGGCCGCGATCGAGCAGCAGCTGCGTGAACAGGCCGCCGAAGGAATGGCCGATGATGATCGGGGGGCGGTCGAGCCCACCGATGATCTTCTCGTAGTGGGCGATGACGTCCCTGATGTCGAGGTTTCGGAGCGGCGACGGGTCTCGTCGTAGCTGCTCGGGCTCGGCTTCGAGCCCCGGCCAGGCTGGGGCAATCACGTTGTGGCCATGACCGGTGTAGCGGCTGGTCCAGTGCTCCCAACTGAGCGGCGTCATCCACATTCCGTGGATCAGCAGAACCGTCTCGCCCCTGGCCGGATCTGAAGCGGTCGAACTGATGGTGCTTCCCGGTCTCGATTGGTGGCCAGTTATCGCATACGGCCTAAGCCGCCTCCAAACGGGCCTCCACGGGCTCGGTCTCGGTGACCGGCCTGCGGCGCGGGATGAGGAACGAGGCCACCGCGCCGACCGCCACGAGAGCCGCACCGACGTACACGGCGGCATTCATGCCGTTCGAGAAGCTTTCAGGCGTTCTGTAGCCGCCGTAGTGCGCGAAGATCGCGGCCAGGACCGCGACGCCGAAGACGCCGCCGAGCTCGCGGATCGCGTTGAGGGAGCCTGATGCCTGGCCTTCCTCCTGCGGCCGCACGGCACTGAGAACGACGTTGGCGACGGGCGCGAAATAGAGCGCCATGCCGACCCCGGAGAGGATGAAGGGCACGACCAGCTCGCCGTACGGGACCGTCGGCGTCGAGACGGTTGCGATCCACGCGAGGCCCGCGGCTTGAAGGCTCAGGCCGACCGCCATGATCCTCCCGCCGCCGATGCGATCCGAGAGCGCGCCGGCGATCGGGGCGACGATGATCGGCATCGCCGTCCACGGCAGGATGCGTAGCCCTGCCTGGAGCGGCGAGTAGCCCTGGATCACCTGGAAGAACTGCGCGAGCAGGAAGATCGAGCCGAACATCCCGAAGAACATCAGCCAGGAGGCCGCGTTCGCAGCCGCGAAGGTGCGGTTGCGGAAGAAGCGCAGCGGCAGCATCGGCTCCGGCGCGCGGAGCTCCCAGAGGACGAAGAGCGCCAGCACAGCCACGCCGCCGGCAATCGACGCCACGATCTCCGGGCTCGTCCAGCCGACCTGATTGGCACGGACGAGGCCCCAGACGATCCCGAGCAGCCCGGCGCTGGCGAGGCCGAGCCCAGGAAGGTCGAGCTTGTCGTTCGGGCCTCGGCTCTCGCGCAGGCGCAACGCGGCGAGCGGAATCAGCACGAGCCCGATCGGCACGTTGAGCCAGAAGATCCATTGCCACGAGATGCCCTCGACCACGGCGCCGCCGACGAGCGGGCCGATCGCCACCGCGAGGCCGCTGATCCCACCCCAGGCGCCGAGGACGAGCCCGCGGCGCTCGGCCGAAACGGCCGCGCTCAGGATGGTCAGCGTCAGCGGCGTCACGATCGCGCCGCCGAGGCCCTGCAGCGCGCGCGCAGCGATGAGGAATTCGATGTTCGGCGCCAGTGCGGCGGCCGCGGAGGCCAGCGTGAAGATGCCGAGCCCGAGAACAAACATCCGGCGCCGCCCAAAGCGGTCGCCGAGCGCGGCGCCGGGAAGCAGCAGCACGGCAAAGGTCAGCGTGTAGGCGTTCACCGTCCACTCGAGCCCGCTCAGGCTCGCGTTCAGGTCGTTGCGGATCACGGGCAGCGCCGTCGTCACGACCAGGTTGTCCAGCGTGGTCATGAACAGCGCGACCGAGGTGATCGCGAACGTCCAGATCGTGCTCGTGCGGGGGGTCATCGGCTCCCCTCCTCTCCTTGTTGCGGCGGGTCGAGGCAGGCGGCCAGCAGCTTCTTGGCCCACGGCGCCTGCTGGTCGAGCAGGTCCATCGAGGCGAACACGTTCAGCAGCATCCCGAAGGCGAAGAAGTCGCGGATGCGCTCCGGCTCCGCGCCGGAAACGCGCTCGACGAACTCGACGAGCTCGCCGTAGCCGGACCGCACGACCTCCCGAACGTCCTCGTCACCGCAGGCGGCGTAGGCCTGCATCTGCGCCTGCAGGCGGGTACGGTCTCGGAGCAGCACGCCGTACGCGGCGCCAATCGCCTCGAGCGCGTCTTCGCCGCTCTTGCTGGCGGCTGCTTCCTGGAAGACCTAGAGCGTCTGCCGCAGGCAGCGGCGGACCGACTCGAGGTAGAGCTCCTTCTTCGTGCCGAAGAGCCGGAACAGGTAGGGCTGCGAGACCCCGGCCTTCTCGGCGATGGTGTCGGTCGAGGTGCCGTGCACGCCGTGCTCGGCGAATTCCTCCAGCGCGGCGACCAGGATCTCCTCGCGCCGCTGATCGGCCGTTTTCCGTGCTGTGACTGCGTTCACGCGTTGGAAGTTAGCACTCACTCACAACGCTCGTCAAGGGTCTACGAGACGCTGTCCTCGGGTAGCGGAATCAGGCGGGCGCGGTCGCGGACGTCTTGGAGAATCGTGAGCGCGCGGCGCGCCTCGACAACCGACCGGTCCCACTCCTCCCGGTAGCGCTTGCCCGCGGGAGGCGCGGCGAGGGCCCGGCGGCGCGCCTCGAGAGCGGCGACGAGCCGAGCCTTTGCTTTCGCGGTCTCGCCGCTCGCAGGGTCGCGCCGGACTCGCGCCAGCGCAGTCTCGACAGTCCTGGTGAACCTCGTACGCCACGTACGGGGGTCGAGCTCGTAGGCGGCAAGCTGCCGGCTGACGGGTTGGTAGTGCCCCACCAGCCTCTGCTGCTCGGCGTCGAGCGTGAGGAACGACTGGTGTCGCACCGGCGGCGGCTCGGTGCGGCGCTTCGACTCGTCGCAGCCTGCGGCCACCAGTACCGCGGCCAGGAGCGCGCAGGCACGCCAGTAGACTCGACGGCCATGAATGTCCTGGTCACGGGAGCATCCGGCTTCGTCGGCCGCGCTCTGGTCGACGAGCTTCGTCACGGGAATGGAGCCTACGAGGTTCACCCGCTCGAACGGAGCGACGGCGACCTCGCGGAGGACGGCGTAGCCGAGGCGGCCGTCGCCGAAGCGCGACCGGACGTGGTCGTCCACGCGGCGGCGCGGATCGGCGTCGTGCGGTGCGAGGACGAGCCCGAGCTCGCCCTGCGCTCCAACGTTCTCGCGACCGCGCTGGTCGCCCGCGCGGCAGCGGCGCACGGGGCCCGTCTGGCCTACGTCTCGACCTCGGACGTCTACGGAGCGGCCCTCGCCGACGAGGACACGCCCGCGGCCCCGGCGAGCTTCTACGCGCTGACGAAGTGGTGGGGCGAGCAGGTCGCACGGCTCTACGCGCCCGCGGGGCTCGCCGTGCTGCGGCTTGCGAACCCCTACGGCCCGGGCCACGAGCCGGGGCAAGGGAAAGGCGCGCTCCCGACGATGCTCTGGCAGGCCGAGCGCCGGCAGCCGATTCCCGCTTTTCGGGGCGAAGCCCGCTCCTGGTGCTGGATCGGTGACGTCGCGCGTGGGATCCGGCTTGTGCTCGAGCACGGCGGCGAGGGTGTCTTCAACATCGGCTCCGACGCAGAGCCGGTCTCGCTCACCGACGTGGCCCGGATCGCCTGCGAGCTAACGGGCGCGCCGCAGGAGCTCGTCCAGGAAGTCGACCCACCGCCGGGGCGGGTGACGCCGCGCGTCTCGGTCGAGCGGCTGCGCGCCCTCGGCTGGCGGGCGGAGGTCGGGCTCGACGACGGGATGCGGCGGCTCCTGGAATCGCTGCGGACAGCCGCGCCCACGGCGTAGAGATGACCCGCGCGTTCGTGCTCACCGGAGGCTCGCGCTCGCAGCTCGGGCTGCTCGAGAACGCGCGCGCGCTCGGTTACGAGGTCTGCGTCGTCGACGGCTCCGTGTCGGCGCCGCTCCTTGCGGAGGCCGACTACCGGATCGTGCGCAGCTTCACGGAGGTCGATCGCGTGCTCGCCGACCTCGAAGCGCAGGAGATCGAGCCCGTGGCCGTGGCGACGATGGGCTCCGACCAGGCGGTGCTGCCGACCGCGAAGCTCGCCGAGCGGCTCGGCCTCCCGGGCCTGCCGCTGGAAACGGCCAAGACCGTCGCGGACAAGCGGCGCATGCGGAAGGCGTTCGAGAAGGCGAACGTGCGCTGCCCGCGCGGTCGCGAGGCGAACACCTTCGAAGAGGCCGAGCAGGCGTTCCATGAGCTCGGCGGGCCCGTCGTGGTCAAGCCCGTCGACGGCTCGGCACAGCGCGGTGTCACCGAGGTGCGAACCGAGGGCGAGCTGGCTCCTGCATTTGACCGGGCGCTCGCGGCCTCACGCACGGGAGCGGTCGTGCTCGAGCAGTACCTCGAGGGCGAGGAGTACACCGTCAACGGCTTCCTGCTCGACCGTGAGTACTTCCCGATGAGCGTGACACGGCGCCTTCTCCATCCGCCCCCGCCCCTCGGCGTCTGTATCTCGCACCGCTACCCGTCGCTGCTCCCGAACGAGGACGTCCTGTTCGAGCAGGCCCGTGCGGCGAGCCTCGCGGTCGGCCTCGAGACCGGCCCGTCCTACGTGCAGGTGCGCGTCGACGACGGCGTGCCGTGGGCGATTGAGGTCGGCGCTCGGCTCGGGGGCGGCAAGGACGCGGAGCTGGCCAAGCTCGTGACGGGCTTCGACGCAGTGCGCGCGAACGTGCTCTGGGTGCTCGGCGAGCTGACGCGCGACCATCTCCAGCGTGGCGAGCCGGTCGCTCCCTGCGGGCAAGTTCGGTTCATTGTCGCTCCGCCCGGGCGGATCGTCCGGCTCGACGCTACCCCTGCCCTCGCCGTCGAGGGCGTGCACGAGGCAGGCTTCTACTGGCGCGAAGGGATGACGCTGCCACCGCTCACCTCCGGCGCTGAGCGACTCGGCTACCTTCTCGTCAGCGCGCCGGACGACGACGAGCTCGACGCACGCACCGAGCGCGCCCTGCAAGCTCTCGACGTGGAGATCTCCGTCGAGAGCGCCCTCGTGTGAGAGTCCTTCACTCTCCTGTCAACGTCGCCGGGGGGCCCGGCGCAATCTCGGCTGGGTTGCGCGAGCTCGGCGTGGAGAGCACGCTGCTCGTCTTCAACGAGCGGCCCTTCGAGCGCGGGTTCGACGTGAACCTGGAGCTGCGCGACACGAGTCGCCTGAGCTCGGTGCCGTTCAACCTGCCCAAGCAGCTGCGGGCGCTCAGGTGGGCGATGCGGGAGTTCGACGTCTTCCACTTCCACGCGGGACTGACCCTGGCGCCGCGGAGGATCACGTTGCCGCTCCTGCGCCGCGCGCGCAAGGCGATCGTCTTCCAGTCGTGGGGCTCCGACCTGCGCGGGCGCAGTGCCTCGGAGGTGGGCTACCTGCAGGAGGCAGGCGCGGTGATCGTCGGCAGCTACCTGACCCGGCGCCTGGCCCCGCGCGGGCCCTGGCCGGAGTACGACGTCGTGCCGCCCGCGATCGTCCTGAGCGACTGGGAGCCGGCGCCGGCCGAGCCGGGCGTGGTCGTTCGGGTCGCCCACGCGCCGAGCAAGCGAGCCGTGAAAGGCACAGAGGCCGTGATCGCAGCCGTCGATGCGCTGCGTGGGAGCGGCGCGCCGATCGAGCTGGATCTGATCGAGGGCGTCCCGAACCGCGAGGCGCGGCTGCGGTACGCCGCGGCCGACGTGATCGTCGACCAGCTCAAGATCGGCTGGTACGGCATGTTCGCGATCGAGTCGATGGCGCTGTCGAAGCCGGTCGTGGTCCACCTCGACGCGGATGCGGCGGCGGAGACCGAGGAGGCATTCGGCCTCGAGCTGCCCCTCGTGCGCGCGGACGAAGGCAACCTCGAGAACGTGCTCGCCGGACTGCTCGAAGTACGCGAGACCCTGCCGGAGCTCGGTCGCCGCAGCCGCGAGTACGTGGAGCAGGTACACGCGCACACGAGCGTTGCCGCGCGTGTGCTCGAGATCTACGAGCGCGTCATGCCCATAAGCTCGTAGAAGCCGATCGGCGACCAGCGAAAGCCGCCGACACCCGGCTCGAAGAACACGTTGTCGGAGGCCGAGAACAGCGGAACTGCCGGAACCGCTGCCCTGAGCTCTTGCAGGAGAAAACGCTCGATCTTGTAGCGGCGTCCGTCGTCGAGCTCTCTCACCGCCTGGCCCATCCGAAGGTCATAGTTGCGATCGCACCACTGGGCGACGTTGAAGGCGCTTCCGCAGGGGAACAGGTCGAGGATGTTGTACTCGTCGAAGAATTCCGGGCTCCAGCCGAGCAGCACCATGTCGATCCCGGGCTTGGCGGGAGGGCCTGCGAGTGCCGCGAGATCCCTCAACCTCG
>Ga0307312_10001672_pt1 | contig 11424 bp, 11 predicted proteins | sample ER_DNA_202_FD_194489 | JGI IMG/M metagenome (GOLD analysis project Ga0307312, IMG submission 194489) | Bulk soil microbial communities from the East River watershed near Crested Butte, Colorado, United States - ER_DNA_202 | ecosystem: Environmental > Terrestrial > Soil > Floodplain | place...
GAAGCTGCCGCTGACCACCGCGGCGACGGCGAAGCGGTACGCGACGAGGGCGGTGCCGTCGTTGACGAGGCTTTCGCCCTCGATCAGCGCGACCAGGCGGGTCGGCAGGCCGAGCCGCTCCGCAATCGCGCTGGAGGCGGTCGGGTCGGTCGGCGAGACGATCGCCCCGAGCACGAAGGCCTGCGGCCACGCGAGCCCCGGAATCACCTCGTGCGCGACGACCGCGACCGCGAGCATCGTCACGAGCACGAGCCCGACGGCCAGCGTGGCGATTGCCTTCACGTTCACCCGTAGCTCGCGCAGCGAGGTGAAGAACGCGCCGCCGTAGAGCAGCGGCGGCAGCACCGCGACGAGCACGAGGTCGGGGTTCAGGTGCACCTCCGGCGCGCCCGGCAGGAAGCCGAGCAGCGCGCCGCCCAGCACGAGCACGATCGGGTAGGGGATGCGAACGAATTGCGAGACCGCCAGCAGCAGCAGCGCGGTCGCGAGCACGAGCGCCAGGAGGGCACTGTCGCCGGCGCTGAAGGTCTGCAGCGGCACGGGCCGAGCCTAGCGCCCGCGCTAGCGGACGAGAACCGGCCGGCTGGGCGTCGCAGTCTGCAGCGCCAGCACGCGGAAGCGCGTCCCCGGCGGCGCCGAGACGACGCGCGTGTAGGTGCCGTTCGCCGCGGTCAGCGTGCCCGGGAGGCCGATGGACGCCCAGCCGACGGACATGAGGCGCTGCAGCTGGTAGGGCCGACGCCCGGCGCCTGGCCGGACCTGGCCCCAGATCGTCGTGCGCCCACCGGTTCGGGCAACCACCGCGATCGGGAGCATGAACGAGTTGAACGCGGGCTTCGGGAAGCCGGTGCTCGAGATCAACCCGCTCTGCCAGCCGTTCGGCCGCGCTTCGTCCTGGAGCATGAACTGGACGAGCATGTCCACATACGGCGCCGCGGCCGCCCGCTGCGCAGCCTCGGCCAGGTACTGCGACTGGAGCGCCCACGAGACGCCGGTGGGGTCCGGCGGGTTCGTCTCGTAGCCGTACTCGGTCAGCCAGATCCGCTTCGGCCCGAAGTCCCGCTTCACTTCGCGGATCAGCTGGTCGAGGTGGGCCAGGCTGAGGACGCCGGTGCAGTAGCGGCACACGCCGCGCGCGAACTTCGACGGCGTCTCGCCGCGCGTGACCGGATACGGGTGGTGCGAATACGCATCCAGCCGCGCGCGGGCGGCATGCATTCCGCGCATGAACGTGACCGGCGAGAGCCCGCTGCTCGTAGAGCGCGGCGAGGTCGCTCCACCGGCAACGCGGTTTGCGGGGTTGAGCGCGTGCAGCTCGACGTACGTCGGATTGAGCAGCCGCTGCACGTACAGCCGGGGCGAGTTCGGCTTCAGGAACGACTGCAGGTTCGGCTCGTTCCAGATCTCCCACAGCCTCAGCCACGGATAGCGCTTGGCGACGGCGACCGCGAAGGCGGACAGCGAGTACTTGCTCGTCGGCACGGCGTTCTGGCCGAGCCCGCCGTTGGCCCAGGCCGGCGAGCGGACGAGCGTCGCCAGCACGGTGATCCCGTGCGCGTGGAGCGCTCCGAGCGTGGCGTCGACATTCGTCCAGTCGTAGGCCGGGTCGCCGGGGTTGGTCGGGTGGCGCGGCTTGCGCGTCGCGACCTGGCGCCAGTTGACCATGTAGCGGACGAGGCCGACCCCGAGTTGGTCGAGCGTCTGCAGGCCGGGTTCGAGCGACGGGCCGCTCGACAGGTAGGCGTCGTCCTCGAGCCCGAACTTGATGAACGGCGACGCCGACGCGCCGGCCGTGACGGCCAGCGCGACGACGATGGTGGCGAGCGCGATCTTCACGCTCTGATTGTGGCAGCGGTCAATGCACGACGATCGTGCGGCTCACGGTGCCCGTCGACAGCCAGAGGACGCGGAAGCGCGTGCCCTTCGTCGCGCGCACGACACGGGTGTACGAGGCGCGGATGTTCGTCAGCGTGGGGTGCCCGACCGAGACCCAGCGGCCGTTGGCGAGCCGCTGCAGCCGGTAGAGACGCTTGCCGAAGCCCGGTCGCACCTGGCCCCAGATCGTGGTTCGCAGGCCCTTTCGCGCCGCCTGCGCGATCGGGAGCATGAACGAGTTGAGCGCCGGCTTGACGACGCCCGCCGCGGTGAAGAGACCGCTCTGCCAGCCGGACAGCCGCGTCTCGTCGCGAACCATGAAGTGGATCAGCACGTCCACGAAGCGCGCGTTCTTCGCGCGCAGCGCCGCCTCGGCGAGGTACTGCGCCTGAACCGAGCGCGAGACGCCGGAGCGGTCGGGCGGGTTCGTCTGGTAGCCGTACTCGGTCAACCAGATGCGCTTGGCGCCGAAGTCCCGCCGCACCTCCTGCAGCAGCAGGGGAAGGTTCGCGAGCGTGAGCACGCCCTTGCAGTAGCGGCAGGCGTTGCGGAAGAAGCCATCCGGCCGCTCGTGCGGCGTGATCGGGTAGGGATGGTGCGAGTAGGCGTCGAGGCGCGCGTGGGCAGCGCGCATGCCGCGCATGAAGGCGACCGGAGAGAGGCCGGACGGCGTCGGTCGCGGCGAGGTCGCTCCGCCGGCGATCCGGTTCCCGGCGCGTGCGGCGTGCAGGACGGCGACAGTCGGGTTGAGCAGGCGTCCGACATATAGCGCCGGCGAGTTCGGGTTGAGGAAGCTGCGCAGGTTCGGCTCGTTCCAGACCTCCCACATCCGCACCCAGGGGTAGCGCCTGGCCACGGCGAGCGCGAAGGCCGACAGCGGCCACTTGCTGGTCGGCACACCGTTCGGGCCGAGGCCTCCGTTCGCCCAGGCCGGCGTGCCGTAGAGCGTCACGATCACGTCGATCTTGCGCGCGTGCAGTCCCTGCAGCACCGCGTCGGCGTTCGCCCAGTCGTACGCCGGGTCGCTCGGGTTGGTCGCCTTGCGCGGCTTCTTGGTCGCGATCTGCCGCCAGTTAACCGTGTAGCGCACGAGCTTCGCGCCCATCCGGCCGAGCGTCTCGAGCCTGCCCTGCAGCGCCGGGCCGGTGGAGAGGTAGGCGTCGTCCTGCACGCCGAAGCGAACGTACGGCGAGGCGGACGACGTGGCCGGGACGAGCAGCGTGACTGCGGCGGCGGCGAGTGCCGTGAGTAGGGCGAGCTTCATGCGGTGGACCCCCCTGGTTGTTTGCCTGGCTCTTCCAGTACGACGGCATCGCGGGCCACAGGTCGGTAAAGCTCCTGTAAGGATTCCGTGCATTGGGCAGTTGTTGTAACTTGCAGGTATGGCTCCACGCACCCTGAGAGGGCTGGCCGCCGAGCTCTCCACTTGCTGGCGCGAGCTCGGCTCGATTCTTGCCAGCCGGCGGCTGCACGCCTCGCTGCACCCGGAGCTCGGCACGAGCTTGACGCCGAGCAAGCTGCGCGGGCTCGAGCTCCTGGCCCAGCACGACGGGCTGCGGATCGGCGAGCTGGCCGACCGGGTCGGCGTCGACGACACGACCGCGACGCGGCTCGTCGACCGGCTCGAGGAGCTCGGTCTCGCCGAGCGCCACAGCGAGGAGAGTGACCGCCGCGCGATCGTCGTGGGGCTGACCGCCGATGGCCGCGAGCTGGTCGCCGGCGTGGCCGCTCAACGCCAGCAGTTCTTCGCCGACGTGCTGGCGACGCTCGACGCCGACGAGCGCGTCCAGCTCGTGCAGCTGACCGAGAAGGCGGCGCTCGCCCTGCGCACGCGCAGCGAGGAGCTCGCGACGCGGTGACGGCGCTCGCGCGCGTCGAGGAGCTCGAGCAGGTCGTCGAGGTCGACGGCCTCGTGGTCCGCTTCGGCGAGGTCGAGGCGGTCGCCGGCGTTTCGTTCGAGGTCGGCGCCGGCGAGGTCTTCGGCCTGCTCGGCCCGAACGGCGCGGGCAAGACGACCACCATTCGCGTTCTGACGACGCTGCTGCGCCCGAACGAAGGCTCGGCGTCCGTCGCCAGCCACGACGTCGTCCGCGACGGGCTCGCGGTGCGGCAATCGATCGGCTACGTGCCGCAGGCGATCTCGATCGACGGCGCGCTGACGGCCTGGGAGAACCTCGAGTTCTACGGCCGCGCGACCGGCGTGCCCCGCCGCGAGCGGCGCGAGCGGATCGAAGAGGCGGTCGAGGCGATGCAGCTCGCGTCCTTCCTCGACCGGCTCGGCCGGACGCTCTCGGGCGGGATGCTGCGGCGGCTCGAGATCGCGACCGCGCTGCTCAAGCAACCGGTCGTGCTTTTCCTCGACGAGCCGACGGTCGGACTCGACCCGACGGCGCGACGGCTCGTCTGGGAGCGGCTCGAGATCCTGCGCGAGGAGGCCGGCACGACGGTGCTCGTGACGACCCACCAGATGGAGGAGGCCGAGCGCCAGTGCGACCGGATCGCGCTCATGGACCGCGGGCGAATCGCCGCGCTCGGTTCGCCCGGTGAGCTGCGCAGCCGCTTCGGCGTGCCGGCGCTCGAGGACGTCTTCACCGAGGTCACCGGCGGCAGGCTCGAGGAAGGAGGGAGCTTCCGAGATGTCCGCGCAAGCCGCAGACGTTCGCGCCGGCTCGGTTGAGGCCGCGCTCCGCTCGCTGCCCGTGCGGGCGGCGCGCCTGCGCGACGGCACTTCCGCGATGGGCTGGGCCGAGCTGCGCAAGCTCCGGCACGACCACCTCGACATTTTCACGCGGTCGGTGCAGCCGCTCCTCTGGCTGTTCGTCTTCGGCACCGCGCTGCAGCACAACCACGCCCTCTCCGGCGGCTCGGGCGACTACCGCGCCTACATCGCGCCGGGCGTGATGGCCCAGGCGGCGCTCTTCGTGGCGATCTTCTTCGGCCTGGGCGTGATCTGGGAGCGCGACGTCGGCCAGCTGCAGCGCCTGCTGGCGACCCCGCTGCCGCGGCTCGGGATCGTGCTCGGCAAGGCGACCGGCGCCGCCATCCGCGCGCTCGCCCAGGCGGTCGTGCTGCTCGTAGTGATCGCAATCGCGCGGATCTCGATCCACTGGAGCGTGCAGGGTGTCGTAGGAGCGGTCGCGCTGCTCCTGCTCGGGACCGCCGCCTTCGCCTGCCTGTCGATGATCCTCGCCTCGCTCGTGCGCACGCGCGAGCGCTTCATGGGCATCGGCCAGCTCGTGGTGATGCCGCTCTTCTTCGCCTCGAGCGCGCTCTACCCGCTGGCGATCATGCCGGCCTGGCTGCGCGTCGTCGCGCATGCGAACCCGCTCAGCTACGAGGTGCACGGGATGCGTGACCTGCTGCTCGGGATCTCGGCAGGCGGCTGGCTGTGGCTCGACTTCACGGTGATGATCAGCTTCCTCGTCATCACGGCCGTCGTTGCGGCGAAGACGTACCCGCGCGCCATTCTCTAGCCTGGAGGCGTGACCCAGGAGCTCGCCATCCGCCTCCGCGGAGCCGTCAAGCGCTACGGCCAGATCACGGCCGTCGACGGCCTCGACCTCGACGTGCCGGTCGGGACGTGCGTCGGCCTGCTCGGCCCCAATGGCGCAGGCAAGTCGACCACGATGCGCATGCTCACGGCCCAGGCGATCGCCGACGGGGGCGAGCTCGAGGTGCTCGGCTACCGGCTGCCGCAGGACTCGAAGCAGGCCCGCGCGCAGTGCGGCGTCGTGCCGCAGCTCGACAACCTCGACGTCTCGCTGACTGTCGAGCAGAACCTGCTCGTCTTCACACACCTGTACCGGATCGGCCGCCATGACCGGCAGGCCGCGATCGAACGCTCGCTCGAGCTGGCGAATCTCGCCGACCGGCGCGACACGCGCGTCGACAAGCTCTCCGGAGGAATGCGTAGGCGCTTACTGATCGCCCGGGCGCTCGTGCATCAGCCGCGCGTCGTTCTGATGGACGAGCCGACCGTCGGTCTCGACCCGCAGGTGCGCCAGCAGCTGTGGGCGCTCATCGATCGGCTGCGCCACGAGGGGACGACCATCCTCATGTCCACGCACTACATCGAGGAGGCCGAACGCCTCGCCGACACCGTGCTGATCATGTCCCACGGCGAGGGGGTTGCCCGCGGCAAGCCCGCCGACCTCGTTCTCGAGTACGCGGGGCGCGAGGTCCTCGAGGTCTACGGGCCGCCAACACGGCTCGCAGAGGTCGAGTCCGAGGCGACTGCGTCCGGGCTGAAGACACGTCGTACCGGCACGAGCGTCTCGATCTTGGGACTCGACGGACGCAACGGCTTCGGCATCGACGGCGAGCGTCGGCAGGCGACCCTGGAGGACGTGTTCGTGCTCCTCACCGGCGAGGAGATCACCTAATGGCGGCCGCGGCACGCACCGCGAAGATCGGACGTCTTGAGCGGCCGGCGATCACCGGCGTCCTCGTCCGCGAGATCGTCAACTTCTCGTCGTACTGGCGCGCCGCGACGTTCTCCTCGACCGTCGAGCCGACGATCTACCTGCTCGCGTTCGGCTTCGGCTTCGGCTCGCTCGTCAGCACGATCAACGGGTACAGCTACGTCGAGTTCGTCGGCACGGGGACGGTGGCGACGGCCGTCCTCTTCTCGTCGGCCTTCGCGGCGATGTTCGGGACGTTCGTCAAGTACCAGTTCCAGCGCACGTACGACGCGATTCTCGCAGCGCCGGTCGACACGGAGGAGCTCGTCACTGCCGAGTCGATCTGGATTGCCGTGCGCGCCGGCGTCTACGGCTGCGTGCCGATGGTGGTTGCGATCTTCTTCGGGCTCGACCCTAGCTGGGGAATGCTGACCGTCCCGTTCATCAGCTTCCTGACCGGACTCGGGTGGGCGAACTTCGGGATTATGACCGCCGGCTACGCGAAGGCGATCGAGAATTTCAACTACATCGTCAGCGCGGTGCTGACGCCGCTCTTCCTGCTCGCCGGCACGTTCTTTCCGCTCGACGGCCTGCCCAGGTGGCTGCAGGTGCTCGCCGAGGCGAACCCGCTCCACCAGTGTGTCGAGCTCGTGCGCGCAGCGGTGCTTTACGGCTTCGAGTGGAACGATCTCCTGCGTGTGGGGGTGCTCGTCGTGTTCGCGCTCTTCATGTGGCGGATGGCAATCCACGCGATGGAGCGCAAGCTGATCGACTGAACCGCCGCGGCCTCTCGTGCGAATCACAAGCACTTCACGAAAGGAGCCGCAATGCGTTTCATCCCGACCAAGTTCCACGCGCCGCTCGACTACATCGTCGGCGTGGCGCTGATCGCCGCACCCTGGATCTTCCGGTTCTCCGAGGACACTGCGGCGACGGTCGTTCCGATCGTGCTCGGGATCGGCCTGATCGCCTACAGCCTGTTCACGAACTACGAGCTCGGTGTCTGGAAGGTCGTCCCGATGGCGGCGCACAACCTGTTCGACATCGCCGCCGGCGCCTTCCTCGCGCTCTCGCCGTGGATCTTCGGCTTCGCCGACGAAGGCGCGAACGTCTGGGTGCCGCACGTGGTCGTCGGCCTCGCCGCGATCTTCCTCGGCCTGGCCACCAAGCAGTCCGCCGGCTTCAGCTACGGCCGCGCGGAGGCCTCGGCCGCGCGCTAGCGCCGGTCGCTCGAAGCGCGGCGGGCCTTGCGGCGCCCGCCGCGCTTTCGCCTCGCGCGTCGTCCTAAGATCACGCCGTGCCGTACGACGAGACGCTCGCCGCTCGGATCCGGTCGCTCGTCAGCGCCGAGGAAGGCCTGGAGGAGAAGAAGATGTTCGGGGGGCTCGCGTTCCTGATCGGCGGCAAGATGGCCGTCGCCGCGAGCGGCCAGGGCGGGCTGCTGGTTCGCGTCGACCCGGCCGAGTCGGCCCGGCTCGTCGAGACGACGCCCGCCGAGGAGATGGAGATGCGCGGCCGCACGATGGCCGGCTGGCTACGGCTGGAATCAGCGGATGTCGAGGCCGACGGCGAGCTGTCGGCCTGGGTCAGGCGTGGCGTCGAGTTCGCCCGCTCGCTGCCCGCCAAGCGGTAGCGTCCCTGCCGTGGGAGTAGTCGTGGTGCTCGTGGTGGTCATCCTCGTGCTGCTGCTGGCGGGCACGCTGGTCGGCCTCGCGTTCGAGCTGCTCGGGCTGATCCTGACGGGCCTGATCGTCGGCGCGCTCGGCCGCCTCGTTCTTCCCGGCACACAGCGGGTCGGGTTGCTCACGACCGCCTTGATCGGGATCGCAGCGAGCCTCCTCGGAGGCGTGCTCGCGGACGTCTTCAACGCGGGCTGGCTGGTTCGCTTCCTGGTCGCGGTCGCCCTGGCCGCGCTCGGGATCACGCTCGTGCAGTCGCGATCCGGCACAGCGTCACCGCGAACACCTGCCTGACGACGGCGTTCAGTCGGTGTTCCCTCTACCGTCCGCGGCCGTCGCGCCGTGGACCGACGAGGTACCACGCCTCGAGCTCGCCTTTCCCCTTGACCGTGATCGTCCCTCGCGGCTCGCACTCGAACTCGTCGGCCAGGAGCTCGTACGTCGGCCGGGTTATCTGGATGCGCCCCGGCGCGCCGTAGGACTCCATGCGGCTGGCCGTGTTCACGGCGTCGCCCCAGAGGTCGTAGAGAAAGCGCTTCCGGCCGATCACGCCGGCCACTACCGGGCCGGAGTTGATGCCGGCCCGAAGCTCTAGGCCAAGGTGCCCGAGCTCGTCGTTCGAGCGCATCGCCTCGAGCATGTCGAGCGCCATGAGGGCCAGCGCGCGAGCGTGGTCGGCGCGTGGCGTGGGAACGCCCGCGGCGATCATGTAGCAGTCGCCGATGGTCTTGATCTTCTCGAGTCCGTACCGCTCGGCGAGCGCATCGAAGTGACTGAACAGGTGATCGAGGTAGCCAACCACCTCGGAGGCCGGAAGCTGCTCCGACCAGGGCGTGAAGTCGACGACGTCGGCGAACAGGATCGAGGCCGACTCGAACTGGTCCGCGATCGGCCGGGTCTGGGCCTTCAGCCGGTCCGCGATCGAGCGCGGCAGGATGTTGAGCAGGAGGTTCTCGGCCTTCTCCTGCTCCACCCGCAACGCTGCCAGCGCGTCGCGGCGCTGGCCGGCGAACACCGCGAGCAGCGTGAACACGATGGTGCCGCCGACCGCGATGTTCAGGGCCAGCATCGTGCTCGTGAACCAACCGGGCGGCAGCGGCCAGATCGGGCCGATGATCACGCCCGCGATTCCCGATCCGAGAAACACGACGAGCCACGCGACGTACCAGCGCGCCGCCGCCCGGACTTCGCTGAAGACGAGCGCTCCGAGCGGGGCGAGAATCCCCCACAAGCCCACACCGCCCGCGTTGACGAAACCGCCGAGCGGGATCATCGACAGCGTCGGCGCGAGCAAGATGTCGACCTGGGCCACCAGGAGCAGTCGCGGGAAGTCGCGCGTGCGCGAGAACACGACCACCGCACCGAGCAGGACGGCGAAGTACACGAGCGGCACCACACCGACCGGCGATCCGAACGCGAGGTACAGCGCCCCCCACAGCGCGGCGACCGGCAGGATCAACACCGAGATCAGGACGAGCAGGCCCTTTCGCGCGCGCAGATCCTCGTCGTCGTTGGGATCCGCGCCGACGAGCATCACACGCGCAGCCGCGCGATCCACTGCCGCTCGGATCCGAGGCACGAGGTGCATCGCGGGGAGACGTTACTCGTGGAGGCTTTCGACTGGCTTCGGGGCTTGACTCAGTCCGCGTGCCCCGTGAGACTTGCGAGGGGCGGAGTCCCTGGGGACTGCCGGCTCGAGGGCATCGGGCGGAGCAGGAAGGGCGGCTCGGTGGGCACTTCTAAGGCGAGGGGGAGAGAAATGCGACGGTTCAGTCCCAGACTGACGAGGGGAAGAAGCCGGGCAGTCGTGCTGGCGGTCCTGGCCGGTGTCCTAGTTGTCACTGCAGGCTCGGTCGCGCGCGCATCGGGCGCCGGCAGCGTGGCTGTCAGCACGCCGTCTGCCACTGCTGGGTATCCGATGGCCGAGGCCGATCAGCCGTGGGCCTACCAGCGCTTCCTGGTCTCAGGCCAGGCCGACATGAGTCGGCTCAACCAGATGGGCGTCGATCTCGGCGAGGCGCTCGACAAGAACCGGGACGGGACGATGTGGGCCTACGCCGTCGTCACCGCCACGCAGCGCGACTACCTCGCCAAGCTCGGCTTCCGGCCGGGCTCGATCGTGCAGACCTCCGCCGACGCTGAGAAAGCGCGGGCCGAGATGACGCAGACGATGCGCATGGAGCACGCCGCGATGCGAGCCGCGAAAACCGGCAGGGGCGTCGCTACGAAGCGATCGCTCGCGGCAACGGAGACGATCAAGATCACCCGTGCCGACTACTACCAGAGCTTGTCCGGCACGTGGCTGTCGGTCGAGGCCAAGTCGAGCGCGGCCCAGGGGAATGCCGCGGTGCCGCCGGGGACTCCCGGCTGCCCGGCCACCGGTAGCAACCGGTGCGGCGTCTACGGGGGCTCGACGACCGGCGCGTGCTGGGGCAAGCCGGAGGGCGGGGCATCCGCGCTGAGCACGGCCGCCTGCCCGGCGCTCAACGTCGCGTACTCCACCGACGGTGGAACGACCTGGGTCAACGGGTTCCAGACCAACATGCAGCCCGACCTCGACGACGGGGTCTACCTCTACCACTTCCTGCTGGTCAAGCTGGCGCTCAAGGCCGACGACGCGACGGCGCCCCATCTGCCGATCCTGGTTCGCGTCGCATCGAACTACACGCCGGCCGGCAGCGCCCCGACACGGTCGGCCACGAGCTTCATCGACACGCCGCCGCCGCCGTACCCGGGCGGGTTCCAGCACGACTTCTTCTCGCGCTACCAGACGCCCGAGGACGGCACGGCGATGATCATGGCGCTGCACGCGCAGTACCCGGACATCACGCAACTCATCCCGGCGACCTACAAGACCAACGGCTACCGCCGAAACGCGATGGCCTCGATGGGCTGCACGCCTCCGTCGAGCGGCGGCAACACCGGCCTGCCGGGCGCGCCCGGCTCGTCGCCGGCAGGCTTCGCGACACCCGCCACCTGCACGGGCGCCGCGGTGCAGGCCGCCGCGGTCGTCTTGAACACGTGGAAGTTCGGTGAGGACACCAACGACCCGACGCAGAACGGCAACCAGGTGACGATGCAGTTCGTCAACCCGGCTGCTCCGAGCTCACCGCTGTCGGTGAGCACCAGCGGCCTGGCGATCACCGTCAGCCTCGCCACGGATGGCACCGGAGCCCTGACGAGCACGGCTGCGCAGGTCGTGGCGGCGCTGAACGCCGACCCGTCCGCCTCCGCGATCCTGTGGGCCGCCACGTACCGCGGCAACGCGGGCGCCGGAATCGTGCAGCCGAGCGCCGTCGTGCACCTGAGCGACTTCCTGTGGGCACCGAGGCCGGGCGACGCGGGCGTGGATCCGGGCTACCAGGTCCCGCGTGCGCCGTACCAGCAGTACATCCTGCGGATCTGCAAGGTCTGCGACGGCTCGAAGACCGGGTTCTTCGTCTATGCGCAGGAGCACGCCCGTGAGTGGG
>Ga0307312_10001675_pt1 | contig 11421 bp, 10 predicted proteins | sample ER_DNA_202_FD_194489 | JGI IMG/M metagenome (GOLD analysis project Ga0307312, IMG submission 194489) | Bulk soil microbial communities from the East River watershed near Crested Butte, Colorado, United States - ER_DNA_202 | ecosystem: Environmental > Terrestrial > Soil > Floodplain | place...
CGCCGGGGTGATCCGGATTTCGCTTCACTACTTTCTCTACCACCCGGAGCTGCTCCAGGGTGGAGCGGGCCTTGGGTCTCCCGCCGTTGGTCCAGTAGTCCCAAGGCCGGAGATCCATCAACGCTTCGGCATAAAGCGTGGCCGCATCGTCGTCCTTGGGAAAAGCGTAGGACACCAGGCCGATTGCCCTGGACCACGCGGTATCGAGCGCAGGCCGGCTGGCGGATGGGTCGGACGAGTAGCGCTTCGCGAGCGCCTCGATATATGCCCGTTCCAGGGGCGAGACGCTGCCGGTGTATTTCAGCGCGTGCTGCACCGCCTCATACGCCGGACGAACGGCCGACGTGTCCATCGGCACATTGATGTTGGGGCCGAGCCCATAGGCGATCCCCCAGTAGCACATGGCGCAGGTGGAGTCGCGCTGGAGTCCCTGCTTGAAGGACTTGATTGCCTCGTCGTGGTTGAACGCGTAGGTGAGTCGGAGCCCCTGGTCGAAGTACTGCTGGGTCTCCTGCGATCGGGTGGTGATCTCCTTGTGCAGGGTGCCGAGGTTGTCGTAGAGCGGCGTCGTGCCGGTGTCGGCGGCCGGCTGCCCTGGCGGATGCTGCTCCTGGCCGGGCAAGCGGCGTGCTCCGACGGCTGATATGAGCCCGAGGCTGAGGACGGCCCGAAGAATGGTTTGCTGCATACCCTGATCTCCCGAGCGGCGTGGCGTAGGACCGAGTCTACGTGGAGGGGATTCTACGGCTCCGCTTATCTGCCGCAAGTCTCGGTGAATGGCTCAGCTAACGCTGTGTTCTTCGGTTGACCGGCGGGGGGCTGAGCGGTAGTTTTCCCGTCCTTCGTGGGGCTGTAGCTCAGCTGGGAGAGCGCCTCGTTCGCAATGAGGAGGTCAGGGGTTCGATCCCCCTCAGCTCCATACAGAAAAACTGCCCCTTGGTGTAACTGGCAACACGCCTGACTCTGGATCAGGAGAGTCCTGGTTCGAGCCCAGGAGGGGCAACTGGAAGGCCCGGCACTATTTAATTGGTGTTGGGCCTTCCGACTTTTTTACTGCCCGCCGTCGTTTCGCGCAGGTGCTGTCCAGCACCTCAGCCCTTGCACTCGAACCGGTCCACCTCTCGGGTCACCTTGAACTCCCCGCTTGGCGGGGCGACGAAGTGGAACGCGAGGTGGCCGTCGAAGCTCAGGCCGGGAAGGTCGCTGATGGCATGAAACGTTGAGTTGAGCAAGTAGTTGATCGGCGCGTTGAAGCCCTCGTGGTAGACGTCGTGGTACGAGTAGGTGGCGCCGCTCTCCTGACCGATGCCGGTGGCTCGGTTGACCCCAGTAAATTCGAAGTGCACGGGCTGTCCCGCATCGGGCCCCTCCTGGATTCCTACCGATGTGAACTGATAGAACCCGCCCCCCGAGAAGGTGATCAGCTCGCCGTTGCACGGGTTCTCGAGCTCGAAGTTGATTGCCTCCTCGACCTTGAAGTGATCCGCCGTGTTGTGGCCGGCGTCCTCGACGGCCAGGCTGGGGGTAATCGGGCGGTCGTCCCCGTGCAGCCGGTCAGGACGGCTGCCGTCAGCATTGCCGCGCCGGTCAAAGTCAGTGATCGCATGGTTAGAGTCTCCAGGTGAGAGAGGTCGCGTAGCAGGCGTATCAGGTCCAAACACTTGGTGAAGTGGCGCATCGTCGTGCCGGGCTTCGCCTATTCGCGGTCTTCGCCTCCAGAGGCGGCGGCCAGAAGCCCTTGGCGGTCCATTGAATGCGCTACAAGTCGGGTGACACCACCCGACCAGCTCCGGTCACTGGCAGAGGATATGAAAGTCGTCGATGTATGAGGTGACCGTGAGGTCCGGCAGCACCGTGATATGAAACTGGAAGGTCGACTTCTCGTTGGGGATGCTGCCCTGAGCGATGAGTGTGAACATGAACACGATCGTATGTTCTTCCCCGATCCTCGAGTTGAACTCGTCGTTGTAGATCTGGCTGCCCACGTACTGCACGCCGGTCGTCTCACTTGTAGCGGCGAATCGGATGTCCTGGTGGACTTTCTCGTGGACGCCGCCGGCGCCGTCCTCTGTGACGCTAACTACGGTGTGAACGCTCCCAGTCGCGGGGAATACCTCACCCGTGCAGTCATTGGTCACGAAGTCGCTGATGTTGCGTTCGTGCTCGTGGACGATGACCGCGGCGCTCGGCCGGCCGGGCTGGGCGGCGGGCTGGGTCGGGTTGCTGTCGCAGCCGAGGATGAGGGCCGCGGCCGTCAGGAGCAGGTACGCGTGTGGAGTAGTCCGCATTGTTGCCTCCCATAACAGGGGTTGACGAGTCATATGGTCGTCCGGAGGAGACGGATGGCCAGCGATCCCACCCGACTCCTCGCGGGCGGAGCCGCCCCGCAGACGTCAGGACGCCGACTCTGTCGTGCCTGCGTGAGGTGTCGCTGGCGAGCCGGTCAGTACTAACCGCGCGAGATCGGGCGGAAAAGCGACATCCGTCCCCAAAGGTGCGGAGCGAACACGCCGGTGCGCCGTTGCGGCCCGGCTGCCCACCCTGCATGTTTCAATCGGACACTGACTCGCCAGCATTCTCCGCAACTCGTCAGGATCCTTCCATGGATCAGCTCGCGCAGATCGTGGCCGCCGACCCTCGGCAGGTCACCGACCTCCTCATCCAACTGCGCGACGGCAGTCCCGAGGCCATGGAGCGGCTCTTCTCCACGGTCTACAAGGAGCTCCGCCGGATAGCGCACCGCCAGCTCCAGTTGGAGCGAACCGGGCACACGTTGGGCACCACCGGCCTGGTCCACGAGACCTATCTGCGTCTGGTCGACCAGACGCGAGTCGAGTGGCGCGACCGGGCTCAGTTCTTCGGGGCCGCCGCGTGGGCGATGCGGCGCATATTGGTGGACTACGCGCGCCGGAATCGGGCCGCACGTCGCGGTGGCGGGAGCGTACGACTCACATTGAATGACGATGTGCCCGCCGCCGAGCGTAGCGAGATGCTGCTCGCGCTCGACGAGTCGCTCGACCGGCTCACCGCGCTGGATCGGCGGCTCGGCCAGGTGGTGGAGTGCCGGTACTTCGGGGGACTCACCGAGCAGGAGACGGCCGAGGTGCTGGGAGTGACCCGCCGGACGGTCCAGCGCGACTGGGCCAAGGCGCGGGGCTGGCTCTATCTGGAGATGAAGCGGTGAGTGTTGCGACCCAGACCGGCGATCAGCGATGAACGCCGCCATGCTGGCGCGATGGGAAGACGTGATCCGGGTGGTGGATCAGGCGCTCGACCTTGAAGCAGCCGATCGGCCGGAGTTCCTCGAGCGGACATGCTCCGGCGACATCGCATTGCGCGGGGAGGTCGAGCGCCTGCTCGCGGCGACCGAATGCGCCGCAGACTTCCTCGACCAGCCCGTCGCGGCCGACGTTGCGCCGCTGGTCTCGTGGGTCGCACGTCGCGAGTCTCAGGCGTTGGCGACAGGGACACGCTTCGGCGCTTATGAGGTGAAGGGCCTCCTGGGCCGGGGCGGGATGGCCACGGTGTACCTGGCCCAAGACCACAAGCACCACCGAACGGTGGCGGTCAAGGTCTTCGACTCCGGTATTGCGGCAGCGATGGGACGGGAATGGTTCCTCCGCGAGATCGACGTCGCTGCTGGGCTGCACCATCCGCACATTCTTCCGCTGCACGATTCAGGCGACGTTGACGGCCGGCTCTACTACGTGATGCCGCACGTCGAGGGCGAGTCCCTGCGCCAGCGGCTCTCCCGCGAGGGTCCATTGCCGCTCGCAAGCGCGCGGCGCATCGCCCAAGAGGTGGCTGGAGCCCTGGACTACGCCCATCGCCAGGGCGTGGTGCATCGCGACATAAAACCGGAAAACATCCTGCTCCAGGATGGTCAGGCCATCGTCGCCGACTTCGGCATTGCCCGGGCGATCACCGCCGTGGTCGCCGACGCCGGCACGGCCGAGACGATTCCGGCCATCGGCACGCCAGCCTACATGAGCCCCGAACAGGCGACGGGCAGCGGCGGGCTCGACGGCCGCTCTGACGTCTACGCGCTCGGCTGCGTCCTCTACGAGATGGTGATCGGTCGGCCGCCGTTCACCGGGCCCACCGCGCAGGCCATTCTGGATCAACACACGGTGGACCCCGTGCCGTCGCTCCGCACGGTGCGACCCGAGGTTCCGCCTCCGCTGGACCAGGCGATTACGCGTGCCCTCCAGAAGTCGCCTGCCGATCGATTTGCTACGGCGGGCGAATTTGTCGAAGCGATCGACCTTGCGGCCGGTCCGGCCACACCCGCGCGCGCTGGAAATGGCGCGCTCAAGTGGATCGTCACAGCCATCGTGGTCTCAGTGGTGGTGATGGCCGCGGCGATTGCCGGAACGCGTCGGGACGCGAGTCCGCTGCGACTCGATCCGGAGCTCGTCGCGATCCTTCCGTTCCGGCTGGAGGGCTCCAATCCGACGCTCAACTGGCTTCGACAGGGCGCAGCCGACCTCCTGGCGAGCAAGCTGGCGGGCGACGGCGGGCTTCGCGCCGCCAACCCGAGATCAGTACAGAGCGCCTGGCACAGGGTCGCCGGATCAAGTGGACAGGAACTCACTCCTGCAGCGGGGCGCGATGTCGCGCGCCGCGTGGGCGCGGGCCGCCTCATCGAGGGCAGTGTCGTGGGCAGTCCCGAGCACCTCACGCTAACGGCCGCACTGATGACGACGCTGGACGGCCCGGAGCTGGCGCACGCGAGCGTCGAAGGTCCGTCGGATAGCTTGCCAGCGCTGCTCGACCGCCTGGCCGCGCGACTGCTCACCTTTGGAGCAGGACGCGATTCCGTCCGGCTGTCCAGGATAGCTACTGTGTCTTTGCCGGCTCTCCGGGCCTACCTGGCGGGCCGGAACGCGTTCCGGACTGGACGTCTAAACGTCGCCGCCAGCCGGCTTGAGCAGGCGACGGTCCTCGACTCCACGTTCGCACTGGCGGCGCTGGAGCTGGTGCACGTGTCCCTCTGGACGGGCGGCGGTGAGGCCGTCGAACGCGCCAAGCGACTGGCGCTGGCCGGGCGCGAGCGACTCGACCCAGCCGACCGGGCGCTGCTCGACATTTGGACGGGTCCATTCGTGACCGGCCCCGAACGGATCGACCAGCGGCGGGCGGCAGCGGAAGCCTATCCCGACCGGCCCGAGACCTGGTACGAACTCGGCGATGCGTACTATCACCAGGGGCTATCGGTGGGGGTTCCGGATCCCTTCCGGCTGGCAGCGGAGTCGTTCCAGCGGGGTTGGCTCATCGACTCCGCCAGCGCGGCTGCGGTGCCAGCGGAGCGATCCCCCGTGGTCGCCGAGCCGCTGAAGCATATGGTGGAAATTGCGCAGGCGCGCCACGATACCGCCTCGGTCCTCCGGCTGGTGGCGCTGGGCTTGGCCGCCGATTCCACCTCCAAGCAAGGCTGGTATCTGCGCTGGCACCGGGCCGTGGCCCTCGGCGAGTCGGCGCAGCGCTCGTTCTGGGCCGATTCCCAGTCAGTCAACCCCGAGGCGTTCGGCGCGATCTTTGGGTTTATCGAGTTCTCCGGTGTCGCTGCTCAGGACTACGGGCGTGCGGCGAATCTCGACATCCCGCACTGGGAAGCCAGCGGCGGCTGGGCAGGCGGCTCCTTCGAGAGGGGCATGGTGGCGCTGGATGGCGGCCGACCCCGGGAGTCCTCGCGGTTTCTGGCCGAGATCGAGAATGCGGGGATCCCCGGTCCCGGGGAGCGGCCGCAGGGGTGGCGCCTCGGTGAAGGGGGAGGGCCTGGATTCATCCATCTCGCGTTGTACTGGGGAGCTGATACCGTGCGCGCGGCCGAGGCGGCGCGACGACTCGCCCGCCTTGCTCCCGGCGCCTCACTCACGGGAAACGACGCGCGAGATCAACTCGAGGCTCGCTGCGTCGTGGCCACGTGGCGAGCCGCGCGGGGCGACTACGCCTATGCCGACGCGGCGGTCCGGCGTCTCCGTGACGCTCGGGTCCGCGGCCTCCATGGGGTCGATTCCGTCACGGTCGAGGGTTTCAGGAGCCTGTGCGCGGCGTTGCTCGACGCCACCCGCGCGACCGCACTCCGGCTGCCTAACGCGCGGCAGAAGCTCGAGCACGCCGACGCGGCCAGCCGAACCTTTGATCTGTTCTTGCCCGCACTGGGCGCGAATCTCGTCGTAGCGCATCTCGCCGAGCTGCAGGGTGACTTGCCGCTCGCTCTTCGCGCGGTGCGCCGGCGCGCTGGACTCTATGGCTTCTTCCCATCATGGCACCTGTCCACGTTTCTGCGCGAGGAGGGCCGCCTGGCCGCCCTTGCTGGTGACAGAGCCGGGGCGGTTCGAGCGTACCGGCACTATCTCGCGCTTCGGACAAATCCGGAGCCGGAGGTGAAGCCTGAAGTCGAAATGGTGCGCGCGGAGCTCGCGAAGCTCTCGCACGGGTCGAAGCAGTAACAGAGTCGGCCTTGTCGGGCCGATCTTCGGCCGGCACCATCTGGGCGCAGGGAGTCACCACAGCCGTCATCTATGGGACGGTCACCCGCGCCGACTCCCCGGGCGTCGCGCAAGCACCCGTCTCGGTCACCAGTACTTCAACGGCGAGCCGTGACCGACTGTTATGCAGGCCGGCAGGCGCTAAACGCTGAACTACCCAGGCTGCACTGCCGTAGTTTTGCCGTAGTTTCTCCGGGCACGGGCGGGCAAATTACGCCTGGGAAGCGGGCACCGATGCTCGGAAAGTGGCCGAATCCCAACAAGTTGTCCGAAATGTCTGCCTGGGCGAGAGGACTCTGGATCAGGAGAGTCCGGGTTCGAGCCCAGGAGGGGCAATGGCTCCCGCGACAGCGGGAGCCGTTTTGTTATGGTCTCGTTCTTGTTCGACGGTCGACGCTACCCACCAAGAGCCTGGCTCAGATCGGCGATGAGGTCTTCCGGATGTTCGAGGCCAACCGAAAGGCGGAGTAGGCCCTCCGGCGCGCGTGTCCCGCTGCCCTCTACCGAGGCACGATGCTCAACGAGGCTCTCGGGGCCGCCAAGACTGGTGGCGCGGGCGAAGAGACGAAGGCGAGCGGCTATCGCGAAGGCCTGAGGCCGGCCTCCCGGCACAACGAACGAGAGCATGCCACCGGGCGCCGCCATCTGCGACGAGGCAAGCTGATAGCCGGGGTCGCTTCGAAGCCCGGGGTAGTGGACTCGCTCTACCTGAGGATGTTCGGACAGGAAGGTCGCTACGGCCGCGGCGTTGCTGCAGTGCGCGCGCATCCGCCAGGGCAGCGTGCGAATACCCCTCAGTATCAGCCATGAGTCGAACGGAGAGGGCACTGCACCGCCATGGACCTGTGCTGCGCGGAGGCGCTCAACAACAGGGCCTACTTCGCGTGCCACAATAACGCCCCCCATCACGTCGCAATGCCCGGAGAGATACTTCGTGGTAGAGTGCATCACGAGGTCCACACCGAGGGCCAAAGGCCGCTGCAGGAAGGGCGTCGCCCATGTGTTGTCGCAAGCCGTCAGGGCACCTGCCGACTTCGCTATTGCCGAGACGCCCTTCAAGTCCGTAACCGCAATCGTGGGGTTCGAAGGGGTTTCCGTCCAGATGAGTCGAGTGGTGGGCCGAACGGCCGCCTGGACAGTCGATAGGTTCGTCATGTCCACGAACGAGACCCCAAGGCCCCACGAGCTAAAGTGTTCCCGGAGCAGCTTTGAAGTTCCGAAGTAGGCGTCGAGCGGCGCGATGACATGATCACCGGGCGCAAGCGTCTGAAACACGGCCATCGTCGCGGCCATTCCGGAGGCGAAGGCCACCGCCGAAGCGCCATCCTCGAGCTTCGCCATGGCCACTTCCAGCGCTTGCCGATTCGGGTTCCCATCGCGGATGTATTCGTAGCCGGAAGGGAAGGAGCCGTCGGGCGACCGCTGAAACGTCGTTGAGAGCTGGATCGCGGGCATCAGAGCTCCAGTTACTGGATCAGGAGAGGCGCCGGCATGTACAGCTAAGGTTTCAAAGTGCAATTCAGGTCGCTCCTTCCTCTGAGGTCGATGGTCTCCCCCGAAGTGTCCGTCGAACTAGAATTGAACCGTGACCGCCAGAGACTCGCCAGTTGCCCAACTGACATAACGGTTCGCGCGATGCGGGGCCCGGCGCAAGCTCTGGGCCTCGCCGCTGAACGCACGGAACGTGATCGCCCAGTTCAGAGTGACATCAGGATGCCGGGGATCACGGGAGAAGAATTGGCGATAGGGAGGGCCGAGTGGTGGCCCGGCGTGCCCACCCAATAGACTAGCTGCAGGACTGCAGCAAACCCCGGCATTTGAGTGAGTAAAGTACGGCAAAGTACGGCATGAAACCCAGCAAACTCCAGCATCGGGTGACACGAACTCGCGGAAAGGTTAGCAAGTTGCTGGAATTCGGCTAGTTATGGCGACCCCTCTGGATCAGGAGAGTCCTGGTTCGAGCCCAGGAGGGGCAATTGGCCGGTGCGAAAGCACCGGCCAGTTTCTTTTGGGCTCGGCCATCGGCTGCGAGCCAGGCGTCCTTATTCCCCTCTGCCCGTCAACCGGAGCATGGCGGTCTTCGCCTCTTCCACGAGCCGGCGGTGGCCGATCACCGGTCGGTCGTAGCGCCTCAGGAATTCGCGGTAGTAGTTCCGGGCCGAATCGTTGCGTCCTCGCTGCTGCAACCGAGTTGCCCGAGCTGGTGAAGAGCTTCCTCCAGCGACTTCCACGTTCCAAGACGCCGGCATGTCTCCGTCAAGGGGAGGCGGTCACCTGATACGGCAGCCCCATGCGGCCCAGCGCGGCCAGATATCGCGGGTGCTTCCGGAGCGGGTCCAGGGCCGGACTCCAGATGGCCGTGTTGAACCAGGCCGATCCTCGCTGGGGTCCGCGCTCCAGCGCGTTCAGGGCACCCAGGGTGTCGCCGAGGAGGACGAGCCAGTCCATCCGAACGCTGGCATTGAACTCCCACGGAACGGTGTCGGGAATCTGGGCCAATCGGTCCAGGGCCGCCCGCCGCAGGCGGGGGTCTGCCACTGCCCGGATCGCGAAAGTATAGGTCTCGGGATCGAGGCCGGCGGCTTCGGCGCCGCGCCGGCCCATCCGCTCCGCCAGGTCGTAGCGGCCCGCATTGAGCGCGTTCCACATGCTCCACAGCGGACCGATCGGGAGCGAAGGCCCCAGCGCGACGGTTCGGTTGAGCAGCACCGCCGCCGAGTCATACTTTCTGAGGAGGGTGAGCACGTTACCCTCGACTCCCGCGGGTATCGGAGCCAGGGGGTCGAGGCGCCGGGCCCGATCGAGCCATTGCAGGGCGTCCGGGATCTGGCCGACAAAGAGGAGAAACTGGCCAAACTGCTCGATCGCTTCCGGATCGTTAGGCCCGAGATCAAGGGCCCGGCGATAGGCCCGCTCGGCCTGGGGCCACTGGCTCTGGTCCCGGTAGACGTTGGCCAGGGCGACGTAGGCGCGCACGGAGCCGCTGTCGAGCGCGATCGCGCGGTCGGCGGCCCGTTTCGCCGCCTCCATGGACGACCCGAACGGCGCCAGGTAGTAAACCGGCAGGAGTTCGTGGCATACGGCGAGACCGGCCCAGGCCGGAGCGAGGGTCGAATCACGGGCGAGGGCGCTGTCCAAGTACGCCATGGCGGTCGGTAGGGCAGCCCCACGGAGGGGAATGAGGGCCAGCCCGCGGAAATAGAAGTCGAGCGCGACGGGATCGACGGGGCCGCTGGCCCGTCGCAGCACCAGGCCAAGCGACACCTTCAACGTGTCGGCGATGGCTCGGGAGATTTCGTCCTCGACCGCAAAGAGATTGGCCGTAGGGCGATCGAACTTGCCCGACCAGACATGATACCCAGTCCGGGCATCGATCAGCTGGGTGGTGATCCGCACCGTGTCGCCCGACCGTTGAATGCTGCCCTCCAGCACGGTGGCCACATCCAGCTGCCGGCCGACTTCCCGGATGTCCACGCTCTTTCCGCCGAATTGGAAGGACGAGGTGCGCGCTGCGACCCGGAGATCCGGAATCTGGGCCAAGGCATGGAGAATCTCCTCGGCCACGCCCTGGCTGACATACTCGCTGCCGGAATCACCTCGCAGGTTCTCGAAGGGGAGCACCGCAATGGAGCGCGGCGCAGCGGGAGCCGCCGACCCGGTCGCGGGTCCCCGCGCCCTCAACCCCAGCCAGAGGAGCCCGAGTGCCGCCACCAGCGCGATGGCCCAGGGGACCATGCGGCGGCTCGACCGCTCGGCGACTGGGGGACCATAACCGGCATAGGTTGACCGACCAGTTTCCCGATCCCCCAGCGCCGCCGCGAATTGGCCGACCGAATGGAACCGATCCGCCGGGCTCTTGGCGAGCGCCCGCTCAAGGGCCGCGGCGACCATGCCCGGCACAGCCGGCCTGAGCTGGGTGACGGGAGGCGGGGTCGCGGTGAGGTGCTGGCGCACGATGCTTTCCTTGGGACCCGTGAATGGCGGCTGCCCCGCCAGCATCTCGTAGACCACGCAGCCGAGGGCGTAGAGATCGCTCCGCCCGTCGAGGTCCCGTTCTCCGGCTGCCTGCTCCGGGCTCATGTACGCCGGCGTCCCCACCGCGAGTCCCGTCTCGGTGAGTCGGTCGGCCCCGGCGCTGCTTACCGCCCACGCGATGCCGAAGTCCGCCACCAGGGCGTGGCCGCCCTCCAGAAGGATGTTCTCCGGCTTGATGTCGCGGTGGATCACTCCGCGCCCGTGCGCGTAGCTCAGGGCGTCCGCCACCTCGCGCGCGATGCGCAGCACGTCGTCGAGGGGGAGCTGTTTCTCGCGGTTCAGCCGGTCGCGCAGCGATTCCCCTTCGACGAACGGCATGACGTAATAAAGGAAGGCGCCGGATGCCTCCGGCGTCCGGCCCGAGTCGTACAATGGGAGGACATGGGGATGGTGCAGGTTGGCGGTGGTCGTGATCTCGCGCAGGAAGCGCTCGGGTCCGAGGGCGTGGACCAGCTCGGGGCGGAGCACCTTTACGGCTACCTTGCGCTCGTGCTTGAGGTCGTGCGCGAGATAGACGGTGGCCATCCCCCCGCGACCGAGCTCGCGCTCGATCACGTAGCGGTCGCGCAGGGCGTCTGCCAGTTTGGAAGCTGTCCCTTGGATCACGGGTTACTGAACCACCAATAGGTGATTCTTCCTTCCGCTCATCCGGATGCCAGAGGAGGTGAGAGAAACCGGTTTGCCATTCAAATAATACTTGGCACCTGGCACACCTTTCTCCTTTAAGACGACATTCCATCCTTCCTCTTTGACTTGGAAACCATATTCAATGCCCCTGCTGGTTCGCGCGCGTGAAAAAGAAACCATGGTGGTTCCAACCGGGAGGTCTTCGATGCTCATATCCTCCCAACCGGTAGGCACATGAGGATCAAAGACAACGGTCTTCTTCGTT
>Ga0307312_10001677_pt1 | contig 11419 bp, 16 predicted proteins | sample ER_DNA_202_FD_194489 | JGI IMG/M metagenome (GOLD analysis project Ga0307312, IMG submission 194489) | Bulk soil microbial communities from the East River watershed near Crested Butte, Colorado, United States - ER_DNA_202 | ecosystem: Environmental > Terrestrial > Soil > Floodplain | place...
ACGCCGCTGCGAAGCTATCAACGCCGATTTGCATCTGCGGTCTAGCCCAATCCTTTCACTGCTGCACGTCATGCGAAGCCCTGTAGGCAAAACGCACCACGGAAACACGGAAGACACGGAAGCGGCACGGAACTACTCAAGGTTGCCCCACCCCCCAAGAGCATCAGAAAATTACTGCAGAGTCTCGCGTTTTCCGTGCATCTTCCGTGTGTTCCGTGTTTCCGTGGTTAGCAGTTGTTTTAACGTGATGCCCGCGAGCCGGCGGTCGAGCACGGCATGCCCGCGTGAACCCAGGCTTCCAGCGCGTCCACAAACTTCTCGTGCGAGAGCGGTGGAGTCGTGCGGGCGCCGGGGTTCCAGGCCCACAGGATGAGCGGATCCGACTTCATATGCTCGATGACTGCCTCCCCCGTGCTACGGCCCCCGTTCCGGGCCGGGTCCTTCATCTGCTCGCAGATCTGCGCCTTGGTCAGGCCTTCCCACTTCATCGCCAACGGTGCCAGGCGCCACGTCGCGACGCCCGGAACGAACCCGTTGGCCGTGTTGGTCGCCTGATGGCACGTCTGACACGGCTGGGTAGGCGCACCGCGGTCGTCCTTGCCGCGGACGACCAGCGGCTGATGAAGAATGCGGGCATCGGTCTGCCGGGGAGACTCGACTTGATGGCAGTTCATGCATCTCGGATGCATGACGACGCTCGCGATCGGGTCGAACGTGGCAGAATGGGTCGTCTGAGCCGCTGCGCTGCGACTGAAGGCGGCGAGCGAGAGGATGACGACGAACCGCAGAAGGATACGCATGGTTCTCCTCCTCAGGCCGTGCGGAGTTTGTCTGGCTTCAGCGGTAGCTTCCGGATCCGCTTGCCGGTGGCCGCGAAGACCGCGTTGGCCAGCGCCGGTGCCGTGACCGCGGTGCCCGGCTCGCCGATCCCACCGGGCTTCTCGCCATTCCGCACCAGGTGCACTTCGATCTCCGGTGTCTCATTTATCCGGAGGAGTCGGTAATTGTTGAAGTTGGATTGCTCCACCCGGCCATGCTTGAGCGTGATCTCGCCCCACAGCGCGCCGCTGATGCCAAAGACAATGCCGCCCTCGATCTGGGCCTTCACGGTGTCCGGGTTCACCACGGTGCCGCAGTCAACCGCGCAGACGATCCGGTGCACCCGCACCTCTCCCTCCTTCGACACCTCCACCTCGGCGACCTCGGCCAGGTAGCTGTCCCATCCACTGTAGAGCAATGACACCCCGCGACCGTAGCCTGGCGGAAGGGGCTTGCCCCAGTCCCCCGCCTTTGCCGCCAGGTCGAGCACGGCCATGGCCCGCGGAGCCTTGCCCAGGAGAGAGCGGCGGAATGCCACCGGATCCTGCTTCGACGCCGCAGCGAGCTCGTCGATGAAGCTCTCGACGACGAAGATGTTGTGGGTGGGCCCGACTCCGCGCCAGAAACCGGTATTGAGCACCGGCTCCTCATGGCGCACGTACTCGACCCGGATCGAGGGAATGTCGTAGATCAGCGTATTCGCGCCGTCTATCGCGTCGCCGTCCAGCCCGTCATGGAACGCGGGCGGGGCCCACCGGGCCAGGATCGACGGCCCCACCAGTCGGTGATTCCATGCGACCGGTTTTCCGCGAGGGTCGAGCTGGGCGGAGATCCGGTCGTAGTAGTACGGGCGATAGACATCGTGCTGGATGTCCTCCTCCCGGGTCCAGACCACCTTCACCGGCCCTTCGACCTCCTTCGCGATACGAACGGCCTTGGTCTCGAAATCGACCTCGAGCCGACGGCCGAATCCGCCGCCCAGGAAATGGTTGTGGACCACCACCTTCTCCGGCGGGAGGCCGGTGACCTTGGCCGCCGTTGCCTGCACCCGACTCAGGACCTGAGAGCCGGTCCAGACTTCGCAACCGTCTTTCCGGACATGAACCGTGGCGTTGACCGGCTCCATCGTCGCATGGGCCAGGAACGGTGCCGAGTAGATGGCTTCGATCTTTCGAACCCCGCCGGGACCGCCCGAGAACGGGAGATTTTGCTTCCGGGCGACCACACCCGGCTTCCGCGACGCCGTATCCAGCCCCTTGACCACGTCCTCGGTGGAGACCTTCCCATTCGGGCCATCGTCCCAGCGGATGGCGAGCGCCCGCAGTCCCTTCTTCGCCGCCCACATGTGATCGCCCACCACAGCCACCAGGTCACCAAGATTTACAATCTGTCGCACCCCGGGAACCGCCTTCGCTTTGGCTTCATCCAAGCCGGCAACCTTTCCCCCCAACACCGGGCTTTCGGCCAGGGTGGCGATCTTCAAGCCCGGCAGCCGTACGTCGATGCTGTACATCGCGGTGCCGTTGACCTTTTCCGGGCTGTCGAGCCGCTTCGCCGGCGTGCCGATGAGGGTGAAGTTCTTCGGGTCCTTGAGCGTCACCTCCGCCGGCACCGGCAACTTCGCCGCCGCATCGGCCAGCTCGCCGTACGAGAGCTTCTTGCCGGTCGGGGGATGGGTGACTATCCCCTTTGCAGCCTGGCACGACGCCGGATCGACATTCCAGCGCTGCGCCGCAGCGCCGACCAGCATCATGCGAGCGGTAGCCCCGGCCTTTCGAAGCGGCTCGAACAGCATCTTGACCGAGCTGGACGCCCCGGTCATCTGAAAACCGACCAGCGGGTTGGCGTACAGCTTGTCATTGGGTGGAGCGTGCTCGACCCGGACTTGATCGAGCGGAACCTCCAGTTCTTCGGCTATCAGCATCGGCATCGAGGTGTACATGCCCTGCCCCATCTCGACCTGTCCCACGATCATGGTTACCCGGCCGTCCCGGCCGATCCGAACGAAGGCGTTGGGAGCAAAGACGGGAGGTTCCGGGGCGGCCGCCGCAGTGGAGCCCTTGCCCTGAAGCCGATCACCCACTCGGCAACCGAGAAGCAGTCCTCCTCCAGCCGACGCGAGGACCACGACGAAGTCTCGGCGCGATACGCGATCCGGTGACGTTCTAGCCATGGTCAGGCTCCCTTCGCGGCGACCGCAGGTTGCGCCGCCTGCTTGATGGCCGCACGGATGCGGGTATAGGTGCCGCAGCGGCAGATGTTGCCGGACATGCCAGCATCGATGTCCGCGTCAGTGGGACTGGGGGTCTTGGCCAGGAGTGCGGAGGCAGACATGATCTGGCCCGACTGGCAGTAACCGCACTGGACAACCTCGAGATCGAGCCATGCCTGCTGGATCCTCTTCCCCTCCGCGGTGGCGCCGATGCCCTCGATCGTGGTGATGGCACGCCCGACAGCGGCGCTGACTGGCGTCACACACGCTCGAGCGGGGATGCCATCGAGGTGCACGGTGCAGGCGCCGCACATGGCTATGCCGCAGCCGAACTTGGTGCCGGTCAGGCCGATCACGTCGCGCAGCACCCAGAGGAGGGGCATGTCTGCCGGCACGTCCACCTTGCGTCGTTGGCCGTTAATCGTGAGGTCCATGGTTACTCTCGCATAGGGGGGCTTGGTAAGGTGTAACGGTCGCCGGGTCCTGCTCTAGAATCATCGTGCTTCGACCTGACCGGTCAGCGGCGGGTGACCGGTTCTGGAGGCAGTGGTCATAGCGTGGCCGCCGCTTGGTTCTGCTGTGCCGGGAAGTTCACCCGGGCCCACGCCGCAAAGGTGGTGGGCTTTTTGCCTGCCACTTTGTTCGCCAGCGCGATGCGGTCGGCGGAATCCGAGCCGAGGTAGGTATGCGCCTGGAAGTAACCGAACGTCTCCGCGATCTCGTGGGCACCGGGGAAGAGATTGGCGTACACCTCCCGTGGGACCTGGTGGAACGAAAAGTGGTGACCCTGGCTATTGAGCGTCGCGACGATCCATACACGCCGGCGGCGCCGCCCACGTCGACCACCGTTGCGGGCGGCCGCCGGGCATGGCGCTCGAGCAGCTCCCGGGTCCGCAACCCCTCGAGGGCGAACGCGTCCTGCTCGAGGCGGTCTTCCTCGGGCGCTTGACGGTAGAAGCTATAGCTTCACCTCACTCACCTGAATCGTCGGTTGGACGTTGGTGTAGTTAGGGATGTCGCCCATGATCGCGCCGCTAACCTTGATCATTTCTGCTGTCCCTCCCTCCTTGAAGCCGGCATTCTACTCAGACACTGTCCCTCGTTATGGCAGCGCCGGCTGGTGCGTCACCCACCAGTCCCGCGCCCGGTCCTGAGTCCAGGCATTCGCGCCCTCCACCTCGGCCAGCCGAAGCGACAGTTCTCTGGCGGACTGCGGACGCTTCGCGGGGTCTTTCGCGAGACAGGAGAGCACAAGGTCATCGAGCGCCGGGGGAATCGGCAGGTCCGTCCGGGCTGATGGAGGCGCAGGCGGTGCTTGGGCGTGCTGCAGGAGAAGCCCCATGGGGGTCTCGGCGGTGAACACGAATTGCCCGGTCAGCAGCCAGTAGGCCAGACAACCGGTCGCATAGATGTCGGCCCGCCAGTCCAGGTCGCTTCCCAACGCCTGCTCAGGGGCAATGAACGCCGGCGTACCCCGGACCGCGTTCTCCCGGGTATGCACCAGGCTCGAGTCCGCGGCGTCGCGGACTGCCCCCACAATGCCGAAATCCAGCACCTTCACGAAGTCGTACTCCTCGCCGTACCGGCAAAGGAAAATGTTCGCCGGTTTGATGTCGCGATGCACCAGGCCGCATGACTGGGCCTCCGACAGCGAGTGACAGACCTGGCGAAGTAGGTAGATGGCCCGCTCGGGCGGGGTTGGCCCGAAGCGCCGGAGTAGCGAGTCGGCGTCGAGGCCGTCGAGCAGCTCCATGACGTAGTAGAAGGCGCCGTCGGTGGCGATCCCGAAATCGAAGAGCTCCACCGTATGGGGTGAGCGGAGCCGGGCGATCACCTGGGCCTCCCGCTCGAACCGGCGGATTGCTTCTTCCGACACTCCGGCACGGGCATCCCCGGCGTGGGAGGGCCGGATGAGCTTGATGGCGGCAGGCCGGCTCAGCATGCGATGCCGGGCTCGCCAGACCTCCCCCATCCCGCCCTCTCCCAGCTTCTCCTCCAGGCGGTAGCTCCCCAGCTCGCGCGCGCGCTTGACCTCGGTGCCCAGGTGGTAGACCACGCGGGCGCCGACATAGGCCATGCCCACCACGAGGAGGTAGGGGAACACGAGCCCGAAGAAGAATTGTGCCGGGTCGATCCTGAATGAGGTGGTGCCGGACGCGATCATGAGCCCGATGATGACGGGGACCGAGCTGACCGATGCCAGGGCGGCTAGCAGCGCCCGGCGGGGCGCGGTCGGCACGACGACCGTGAACAGGACGACCCATACCGCCACCCACGAGAGCCCCATGAAGCCCTGGTGCATCTCGATTCCCATCGGATCGCCAAATTCGGCCGCGGCGATGGCGTAGCTACTGGCGATCTCAAATGCCAGGCCGATGTTCATCGCCGTGGGAAGCGGAAGGCGCGGGCTCCGGATCACCGCCGCGACGAGCAACGCAACCACGATCCCGATCACGCTGGGACCCCACTGCACGAAGCTCCCGAGGAATCGGGCCCGATCGGCCGGGAACAGCAGCGCCGGAAAGATTCCGGCCATGAAGAAGACGAACGCGTACAGCAGGGCGAGGACGCGGAGGCGTCCGGCAGACTGGCTGAGCAGATCAGCCGGGAATCCCGACGAGATCCCTCGAGCGGCCGAGTCACGCCCGTCGGGGTGCATGAGAGTGACGTGCTCGTTCATGCCGAGACTCCGGACGTTACGCGCCCTTTCAACCCAGATCAGGCCTTGTTTCTCGCCACGAGTGCAAAGATGAAGCCGAACAGAGCAGCCCCACACGCCGCCCCACCGCCGGATAACCCGACAACATCGACCATCCTCACGTTGGGAGACGACTGAAACAGATTATGAGAAAACCGAAACAGAGTAGTGACTCCAATAAAGAAGATCATGGCCATGACGGCGAGATGAGGTCTTGAGCGCTCCATGATTGCTCCCTTTCTATGCAACCGGATGTCGGCGGAGCGGGGCGAGCGCGCGTGGGGCGTAACGCCTAGTTCAGCTGCAAGCACATCTAACAATTGCCCGCGCAGCCCGTCGTCCAGTTAGGGGCTCGGGTCTGGATAAAGTGCTGCAAAGGTTTCTAGACAGAGCCAGCCAAAGTGGAACGCAATGGCCACTCGGACAATTCCGAGCGCGCCCATTGACTTGAATACCGCTAATGAAGATAGAGCCGCGATTAGAGGGGCACAGTGCGCCAGTGCTCCAACCACATTCCATTTCCTCGCATTCGCTTGACCCGAGCCAAGGACCAGTAATACCGCAATGATCGTCATCAACAAATAAGCCTGGATCAGGCCAACCCAGACCATGGGGTTCTGCCGCATGAAACCAAATGGGCCGGCTCCAGTCATCCAGCCGATGGTCGTAGCGAGAGCGCTCCCCAGCGCAACCAGCGCCAAGATCGTCCCATGGAGCCGCAGTAGCCACCGCCGAAATGTCGGAGCGCTCGAAGTAGTTTTGCAGGTCGTCAAAAGCTTGGCGTTCATCGCGGTTTCCCCGCCGCCTAACAGACCGCACATCAGCTGCGGCGACTTTCTCAGCTGGGCACTATCCTACGTTCCTTAGAAAGTGAGGCGCCGGCGGCTGCATGCGCTTGTTAGGCGGCGACAGGACGGCAAGCCCACCAGCCTACGGCACGAAGAACTCGGCCCAGACGTCCCCGTACTCTGGAGGACTCACCCCCACCCGCAGGCGACCGAGCCGGACGAAGTAGCTGTCCCCGGAGACCAACGGCGTAGCTGAGACTAGCTCCCCCACAGTGGGCGGCGTCTCCCCATACGTTATGCCGGAGGCAATCATGGAGTCGCTCCTCAGGTGCCACGCATACTCGCTCGTGCTCCAGTGCACTACCTCGAGCTGGCCCATGCGGCACGGCGGCGTCCAGCTGAAGGTGGGGCTCAGGCCGGCGGTAGTCTGGATGTCCACGTGCTGACAATCGAGGCCGATCCTCGGGTCGCTCGTCGATTCACAGCCAGTTCCAAGCAAGAGGCAGAAGCCAGCACACATGAGGGGGTGAATACGCGCGCAGTGCACGGTGGTCCTCCTTCCTGGGGTCACTCTCGCTCAACGGATCGCTCTTCAGCCGCGGCGACTTGCCGGCTTGCGCACTATCCGACGTTCCTTTGATGTGACGCGCCGCCAGCTGCATCCGCTGGTTAGGCGTTCGTGGCGGCGGAGTCTGAATGGGACAGGAGCGTTACGTCATCGCGTACGGTCCAGCCCGAGCGCTCCCAGAACTCCCGCGCCTCCGCGTGCTCGCGACGAATGAAGAGGTGACACTTGACGATTCCAAGCGTGCTGAGCCCATCCAGCACTCGGTCCGCGAGGCTGCGGCCGAGGCCCTGGCGCCGATGAGTTGGCGCGACTGCCAGGTGCTGGAGATAACCCCGGCGACCGTCGGTACCCCCTAAGACGGCCCCGACAACTCGACCGCCATCTCGTGCGATAAAGCTGAGCCGAGGGTTGTGGGCTAGATACCTGGCAACCGCATCACGCGAATCGGCTTCCCGAAGTGTCAGACCTTCGGTCGCCTGCCAGAGCGCCATCACCTCGTCGTAATCTGACGGACTAAATGGGAAGATCTCGACCATTCGTGGTCCTCGACGATACGCCTAACGAAGTGCTCATCAGCTGCTCACGACTCGGCCCGCACCAGCATCCACGCCCACCCCAGGAGCGTCGCGACGAGGAACGGATAGGCGAAGAACGGAAGCGGCGACGAGACGGGCAGCAGCACCTCGCCCGCGAAGATGCGTGCCGCCGTAACGGTGAACAAACAGGCGGCTGCGCCGCCCAACACCCGTAACCACCCCGGTAGCTGCGGCGGCACACTGATAAGGGCCAGCGCGGCGGCCCAGAGCGCGGTCCCCGCCGCAAAGGCGGGCACACTGGCCGAGGACCCCGCGGCCGTTCCCGACAGCAGCACTCCCTCCCCGATGGCAAAGACCAGAAACCCCGCCGCTACGATGTCGATACCAGCTCGGAAGTATCTCAGAGCCAGCAGACTGGTCGCTACCACTAAGGCCACGCTGTCAATCGCCCATAAGCTCGCCTGGAGGGTCGGTGAGGCGGCCACTGTCCCGGCAAGCCCGAAGACCGCGCCCACGAGAAGCCCACCGGCTGCGATTCGGTCCAGGGTTCTGTTGGGGCTTCGCACAATCTTAGGTCCCTTCAGGGAACTACTGGTCGTGCACGAAGAACGTGATAACCATCGATGCGATCATCGTCGCGGCCAGGAACCCGATGGTGCCGAACACCCCGGTCAGAATGCCACTGAGCCAGCCCCGTCGTCGTCCTCGCAGCATTCCGACAGCCGCTCCACCCAGAATCGCAAACAAGAAGAGAGTCCACGCAATCCAGTGAGGCAGCGCAAGAGGGTAGAAGGTGTATGGAATCGTGAGGTCCATCGATCCTCTGTGTGTCGGCCTAACGGACCGCGCATCAACTGCGGCGACTCAGCCGCCGCGTACTATCGGACGCTCCTTTGATGAAGCGCTCGTCAGCTGCATGCGCTAGTTAGACGGTGCCGGCGATGTTGCTGGTGTGATCTGGACACAGTGCTCGCTCACGAGTTGCCACATCATCCGACCTGTTTGCAGCCAGGTCTGGCTGCAGCGTTGGTCATCCTTGAAGGGCTGGCCCCGATAGGTTCCGCGGCCTACCCAGCGGCTGCTCACGACGGCCACCGGGCTGCTAAGCGTTATCACGATCTCGGACCGCTCTGCATGCTCTAGTCGATAGTCGGGATCGCTTAACATGACCAAGGTCTCGGCCCGAGAGCTCACCCCACCGCGCGAGGTGAAATACTGATACCGCGGCGCAAGGAGGCGGCTGACCGCGCTGGTGTCCCGCTGGTTCCAGGCGCTGTCATACTGGACAACGAAAGTCATGACCTCCTGCCAAGCATACGTAGGCTGAATGCGGGCCGCCTCGGTCACCGAGAGACCGACGCTATCCAGCCAAACGCGCAGTTCCGGATCATTGGCCAGTTCGGCAATGAACGCATTGTTGCGCGTCGAGGCGACGCGGTCGACGAGATCACGCCGCCCCGACCGCTCGATCAGATACGCCATGGCACAGAGGGCGCCGTAGCCATCCCGAAAGAATGGCATCGCGAGCTCCGGGAACCGGTCATTGCGAGGGAACTTTCCTGCGTCCCGATATTCCTGGAGCCAGCCGATGAGTGTGGCCCTGACTCTTCGCTGGCTCGGTGTGAATTGAAGCGTGTTGGCATGGCGCAATTCGGCATCGACCGAGTCGAAATGGGCTCGCAGCCGTGCTACTTCAAGTCCTCGGGCCAGTGGCTCAGGGCCAGTAGGAGGAACGGCCCCAGCGCCACGGGGAAGAGCCAGCGCGCCCGCCAGCATCCCGGCGGCGGTGAGGATCAATAACTGCCAACGCATAAAGGCTCCCTTGGCCGTCTGTGTGCGAGTAGAGACGCCCTACATGCCGCTGCCGATACCGACAGTGGGCGCCAGGTTAACGGACCGCGCATCAGCTGCGGCGACTGCGCCGCTCGCACGCAATCCTACGGGGCGCCACCCAACTGCTGCTGGTGGTGGCGGACATGCAATTCCTGAAACCTCGCAAAGTCTGCCACCGAAACCGCGCCGAAGATGGTGCTCTCCACGTCTTGGCCGCTCGCGGCCCGCGCGCGACACGCTTGATCGAACCGACTCAGCGCCTGACCCAAGCGAACGCGCCCCCCCGCCGGGGTGTCGGGGCCCACCGCGGGCTTGAAGGCCTCGATAGCCTTCATTTGCAGAAAGGCCCCTTTCCTGAGGATCCGCCTGAAGACCAGCAACCGGGCGACCGGGCGAAGAACGATGGGAAGGGTCGGAAACTTGGATGGAGCACCGGAGACGACGTTCGCGGATTCTTCCATTATGCGCGCAACATGTTCCACGACTTGCGACGGCGACCATTTGCCCGGCGCGCGCGGCAACGCCCACGTCGCGCCCGCATTGTCCACGGTAGCGAGGAACGTGGCAACTGCAGCACGGACGTCAGCGAGCGACTGGAGATCGGCCATGTGACCCTGATGGGGTGTCGGTGCGTCGAGATACCGCGCCGTCTAACGCTCTGGCTAGGCTGCGGTTGTTAGCCGCCGCGCTGACCACGAGAACGCTGGACCGCAAGGGCCACTCCGCAAACCAGGAGTAGCGATGATGCAATCAGCAGGAAGCCAAGCGCAATATAGACATTCAACGGAACCGAGCCCTGGTGTCGGCCGAATACGATCGCCTCAGGCAGGGCCAGCATGGCCAGCGCGTATGCCGGGATCTGAAGCGGACCACCCGTGTGCTCAACCCCGTACCAACCGACGCACGCAAGCACAGCGCGCGCGATGCCGACCGATGACCCAATCACGACACTCGAGCGCCATAGAGCCCGTGAGTCGCGCTTCGCTCGGAAATGACGATACAGCACAACCGTCAGCGCCGCGAAAGCAAGAAGGAGAACGAGAATCAGCATTCATGACACCGAGTTGCGGTAATTCCAGTACATGCCTGGCCTCACGACTGGCTAGTGCGCTTCGTCGACCCGCCGCACTTGATGGCACTCTTTGCGAGCAGCGGCCACCTCAGCGGCCGGCGCCGGCACGAATGATGTGCCGACGGGCGATGAGAGAAAGCGCAGGCACTTCTCGAAACCGGGGGTGTTGAACATGAAGACGATCGTGGCCGTGTCGGCCCCCGTTGTGTGAAAGCCAATCCATGTGCCCCGAGGAATGAACACCAGTCCGCCCGCCAAGGCAGGATGGCTCGAGTCGCCGAGAGTCACTTGGACTGCGCCGCGGTAAATAAGGACGATCTCGTCTTCCGTCATGTGCTTATGAACGCCAATGGAGTCGCCTGGGGGAATGTCTTCCATCCCCACGGTGAACGACCGCGACCCCAAGGTCTGCGGATCCACCTTGATCCAGATCGGCTTGCGGCCTTGGAGCATCCGCGCTTCGCCCTCAGTGCGCGCGACGACGGCGGGGCGGCCGAAATCCTCGGTTGCGCCGTCTACACGCCTTTGGGCTGGGGGATGAGGAGCGGTAGGTCTGCAGCTCGGCAACAAAACGAGGAAGAAGAGGATGCCGAGATGCGACCGGCAACGCATAAGGATACCGTGGAAAGGGGGGCGTGCGCCTAACGCGTCGCGCATCAGCTGCGGCGCATCAACGAGGTTGCGGCAGGCGAGCGCAGCGAGCCAGCCGCTCCCAAAGGCCGCGCGCCGCAGCTCGGAATTGCACCTCAGGGTTTACCGTTTCTTCGCCGGCGGGCCATTCTGGGCCACCGCGGCCTTCACCAGCGCCTTGAACGCGCCCGCGTCGACCTTCTCCCCCTCGTGGATGTCGATCGCCCTTCGCGTGTTGCCTTCCAAGCTGGAATTGAAGAGGC
>Ga0307312_10001678_pt1 | contig 11418 bp, 10 predicted proteins | sample ER_DNA_202_FD_194489 | JGI IMG/M metagenome (GOLD analysis project Ga0307312, IMG submission 194489) | Bulk soil microbial communities from the East River watershed near Crested Butte, Colorado, United States - ER_DNA_202 | ecosystem: Environmental > Terrestrial > Soil > Floodplain | place...
CTCTGTACCTCCATCGACGAGGAGATCGTGCACGGCATTCCCTCACCCAGGCGCATGCTGGACGAGGGGAGCATCGTGAGCGTGGACGTCGGTGTGCAGCTCGAGGGTCTCCACGCTGACTCGGCCACGACTATCCCTGTTGGTGAGATCGAGCCCGAGACAGAGCGGCTCCTCCGGGTCACCCAGGAATGCCTCGCCGCAGGGATCGCGGAGGCGAGGTTGGGCAATCATGTGGGAGACATCGGTCACGCGGTGCAGCGGGTGGCGGAGGGTGCAGGCTACGGGGTCGTGCGTGAGCTGGTGGGTCACGGTATCGGGACCCAGTTTCACGAAGAGCCGCAGATTCCGAATTATGGTGCGCCGAAGCGGGGCCCCCGGTTGCTCGAGGGAATGACGCTCGCCATCGAGCCGATGATCACGGTCGGCAGCCCGGTGACCAAGACCCTGCAGGACAAATGGACCGTTGTCACCGCCGACGGCAGCCTCTCGGCGCACTTCGAACACACAGTCGTGGTCACGGCCAACGGTCCGCGGATTCTGACGACAACATAGTCTCCCGCATCTATCCCACGCGTTCGTCGAGCAGCTGCCGCACCCGAATCTCGATCTCCTCCAGCAGTTCCAGTGTTCCCGACGCCGTCTCGATCAGCGGACGATGCTCCCCCGGCTGGCCCAGGTGCCTGAGGTTGCTGCGGACGGACCAGTAGGCGCTTCGGCCTGCCGCCACCGCCAGGAAGGCAGCCGTGGCCGCATCACCGATGGCAGTCGCGACTCCAGAGCCCACCATGGCCTCGCTCAACGCGGCCACCTCGCCGGCCTGATGCAGGAGCTCCAGCTGCACCCGCGCTGCTTCCAGCAATGTGGCCCTCCTGGCCGCCTCGCGGGCTGTCCGCTCGAACTCGGTTCCCTGGGGGAGCCTGAGCGCGTCCAGGTACTCGGCAATCGCCTCGGCATCGTACGTCGCCAGCTCCAGCAGCTCGGCTCGGAGCGACTCGGCTCGCTCGAGCACCTCCTGGGCGTGGCCATGCACTGCCGCGTACTTCTCCCGGCGGGTCGTGAGGCCCGCGACCATGGTCACTAGCGCGGCGGCGAGTGCCGCGGCAAGCGCCGCCACGGCGCCACCGGCCGGAGTCGGGCTGGCGGCGGCGACCGCATCCGACCACTCGCGGACCGAGCTGTCGCTGGTCAGTTGTTCTATTTCATCCATGAGAAGCCAATTCTACCACCGGTCAGGATCTCCATCGCGTAATCATACGAAAAACTGTGCCTCTGTGGTGAATTAGTCCTGCGGTCTAAGGGTCTCCATAAGCCACTCATGGATCGCGGGGTTGCCCGCAACGACTCCGGTGTGCTCGATCCCGATGTCCCGCCCCGAAAAGTCCGTCACAACCCCGCCCGCTTCGCGGATAAGCAGGCTCCCGGCGGCGATGTCCCAGGCCGAGAGCTGCTGCTCCCAGAAGCCATCGAACCGACCGGCGGCGACGTCGGCCAGGTCCAGCGCCGCTGCGCCGGGGCGCCTGATCCCACTCACCGCTGCGGCTACCCGGCCGAACTGACTCTGGTACTCTTCCAGCCTGGACGGGTCCTTGAAGGGAAAGCCCGTGCCGATCAGCGCGAAAGCCGGGTCTTGGATCGCGGATACCTTCAAGCGCCCCTCACCCAGCCAGGCACCGCCGCCGCGACTGGCGCTATAGCCCTCGTTCCGGGTCACATGAAATACCACCCCCACTTCGAGGACGCCATCCACCGCCCCGGCGATGGAAACCGCGTAGCTGGAGAAATCGTGCAGAAAATTGGTCGTCCCATCGAGTGGATCGACTACCCACACGAGTCCGTCGGTCACCACATTTGGGCTCAACTCCTCGCCTACCATCCGCCCGCTCGGCTCGGCGGACAGCAGGATATCGGCGATGATCCGTTCCGAGGTGCGATCCACTTCGGTGACAAAATCCCTGGCGCCCTTGAGAGTCCAGCCCTGGGGGTCGGAAGGGCGCACCACGCTGCGGATATAGGAAGCCGCCCGCGCTGCCGCGGTCTGGGCCAGCTGCAGTAAGTGTAAGGCAGACACCATCTTGTGTGCCCAATTCGAGCGGGGTAACTTGCTCCCTCATGCCACGCATATTCTCTGGGATTCAGCCGTCCGGCGAGCTGCACATCGGCAACTGGCTGGGGGCGGTGCAGAACTGGGTCAACCTCCAGCGCAGCTACGAGTCGCTGATATGCGTGGTCGATCTTCACGCCATCACCGGCAAGTACGACCATGCGTCGCTGGCGCAGCGCACCCGCGACATGGCCATCAGCTTGCTTGCGGCGGGGATCGATCCCGATCGGGCGACGCTGTTCGTGCAGTCGCACGTCCCCGAGCACACCGAGCTCCAGTGGCTGCTCAACACCGTAACCCCGCTCGGCGAGCTCGAGCGGATGACGCAGTTCAAAGATAAGTCGCAGCGATTCGAGAGTGTGCCGGCCGGTCTCTTGAGCTATCCAGTCCTCATGGCTGCGGACATCCTGCTCTATCGGGCCGACCTCGTCCCGGTCGGCGACGATCAGGTCCAACACTTGGAGTTGACCCGCGAGATCGCCCGCAAATGGAACGCCGAGTTCGGCGGGGGAGTCGACTTCTTCCCCGAACCGAAGCCCATCCTGGCCGAGGCCAAGCGGATCACCGGGCTGGACGGTCAGGCCAAGATGTCCAAGAGCCTGGGCAACACCATCGGGCTCCTGGACACACCGGAAGAGATCTGGCAGAAGCTGAGGCCCGCCAAGACCGATCCGGCCAGGGTCACCCGCCATGACCCGGGGAACCCGGACATCTGCAACATTTATCATCTGCACCAGTACTTCTCGCGGCCGGAGACGGTGGCCCTGGTGGCCGAGAGCTGCCGGGGGGCCAAGTGGGGGTGCCTCGACTGTAAGCGGGTGCTGGCCGATAATATGATCGCCACCCTGGCCCCCATCAGGGAGCGGGCGCTCCGGCTCCAGGGAGAGTCCGAGCGGGTGGACGAGATCCTGGCCGATGGCGCCTTGGCAGCCCGGCGCATGGCCTCAGAGACCATGCGGGAGGTTCGGGACCGCATGGGGTTGCTTCCAGCGAGCGGGAAACGGGCGGTCGAGGCGCGGTAACCGGAGAGTGGCAAGATGATGGAAAAGATCATCAAGGCGGCGGTCCAACGGGGCGCCTCGGACCTGCACATCAAGGCCGGCGACGTCTTTCGCGCGCGTATCAACGGCAAGCTGGTCCCCCTCACCAAGCAGCGGCTTACCCCGGATCAGACCAAAGCGATTGCGCTGAAACTGATCAGCAGCGAGGAAGATCGTGCTCGCATCGACCGGATGCGAGACTTCGACTGCTCCTGGGGGATGCCGGGGGTGGGGCGCTTCCGGGTCAATGTCCTGCGGCAGCGCTCGTCGTTCATGATCGTGATGCGGGTGATCCCCTTTACGGTACCTACCATTGAGTCGCTGCAGCTGCCCGAGGTGTTGAAGTCGATTGCCGAATCCGACCGCGGACTCGTGCTGGTGAGCGGTGTTGCCGGGAGCGGGAGAAGCTCTACTGTGGCGGCCATGGTGCACCACATCAACCGGACGCTTCACAAGCATATCGTCACCATCGAGAATCCCATCGAGTTCCTCCACCGCGATCTGAGCTGTTCGATCACGCAGCGTGAGATCGGGGTGGATACCGAGAGCCTGGCAGTGGGTCTCCACGCCGCCCTTCGCCAGGATCCCGATGTGGTCGTGATCGGCGACATAGCCGATGCCCCGACCATAGACACCGCGATCAAGGGGGCCGAGACAGGACATCTGGTGATCGCCACCACGACCACTCCGGACGTAGTGACCACGGTCGAGCGGATCATCGCCACTCTGCCGGCGGAAGAGCGGGATATCGGCCGGGTGCGGTTCGCCGAATCGATCCGGGCCATTGTGTCGCAGCAGCTGCTTCCTCTCAAGGACGACAAGGGCAGAGTTGCCGCGGTCGAAGTCCTCATCGCGACCCCGGCCGTCCGGGAGTTGCTCAAGGATCCGAGTCGGGTAGCTCAGGTCAAAGAGCTGATGGCCGAGAGCCGGAAGGAGCTGGGGACCCAGACCTTCGAGCAGCATCTCGAGGAGCTGCTCGAGGCCGAGCAGATAACGGAGGAGACCAAACGCGCAGCGCTGGCCACGGTGGCCCCGCCTCTCGTGGCCACGAGACGGCGGCCGAGGGCCGCCTCCTGACGCTGGACGAGACCACCCGCAAGATCCTGGCGCTTCCGCGTGAAGCCGGAACCGCTGAAGCCGCCGCCGCTCGAGAGCTCGTCGCCGCCCACCTCAGGGCACTCGGCTATACCGTCGTTCTCCAGAAGTTCACCTTCGGTCCCTCGAGTCTCCGCGCCTTTCCCGTCTTTGGGGACGGTCTCGGTCTCCTCGCCCTGATTCTCTTCCCCCTGCTCGGTACCGGCCACGTTCCCGCCTGGTCGGCTCTTGTCGTGTGGACCGGCGGCCTTGCGGCCACCGCCATTCTTACGGTCGGCGTCGGGCTGGGATGGGTGCCCTTCGGCGAAGCGATCAGGGAAGACGCCAACCTGATCGCCACCCGTGGTGATGCCAGGCCCCGGCGCTGGATCGTGGCCCACCTCGACTCGAAGGCCCAGGCGCATTCCATGGCCGGGCGTCTGGTGGCGGTATGGATCACCGCAGTGGCCATTGCCGCGATCAGCATAATGGCTGCGCTCCGCTTCAACGGACCGATTGCCCCGGTGTGGCTCGGTCTGGGGGGCGGAACGGCGCTCCTGGCGGGCTTCCTGGCGCGGAAAGGCCGGCTGCGCGGCCGCTCGCTGGGTGCTCGGGACAACGGAACCGGGGTCGTCGCGGCGCTCGCTGCTGCCGAGGCAGCTCCGGCGTCCGGACTCGGCATCCTCATCACCGGTGCGGAGGAGTTTGGACTGGTCGGCGCGCGCGTATTCGCTCGGGTTACCCCCGATCTAGAGGACGCGGAGTTCGTGAACGTGGATACGGTCGACCAGGAGGGAACGCTCTACCTGGTGAGCCATGATGCGAGAGGCGAACGCCTGGCGCGCAGCATCGAGCCGGGGCTCGCGTGTCTCGGCCTACCACTCAGGCACCGGCGCCTTCCGCTTGGTATCTTCGTGGACAGCGCCCCACTCTGTCACGCAGGCGCGCCGTCCATCACGATCGGACGTCTGACCTGGAACACCCTCCGCCGGATTCACACCGCCGCCGACACGCCGGATGACTTGTCGCTCGACACCGCCGTGCAGGTTGGCCGAGCGATCGCACAGCTCTAGCGCAACACCGGCGAAGCACCGGCTCGAACTTCAATTGACGTTTCAACAGGGGCGAGATAGGTTTGCCCGAGGATTCAGGAGCCCCGCAAGGGGCTCTTTTGTTGTTTCAGACCGACGGGAGCAGACATGTTCGACGCCAGGACCACCTGCATGGTGGTTGTCGGGGCACAATGGGGTGATGAAGGGAAAGGGAAGCTGGTGGATGTCCTCGCCGAGCGGGCCGATTTCGTCGTCCGGTACCAGGGCGGCGCCAACGCCGGCCACACCGTCGTCATCGGCGACACCCAGTTCGTGCTGCGACAGATTCCCTCGGGCATCCTCCATTCCCGGGTCACCTGTGTCATCGGCAACGGCGTCGTGCTCGAGCCGGAGAATCTCTTCGTCGAGCTGGATCAGCTCCGGGAACGGGGCATCGATACGACCGGTCGGATCTTCATCTCCGAGCGGGCGCATCTGGTGCTGCCGTACCACAAGCTCCTGGACGCTGCGAGCGAGCGAAGCCAGAAGCTCGGCACCACCGGTCGTGGCATCGGGCCGGCCTACGAGGACAAGTACGGGCGGCGTGGCATCCGGGTCACCGATCTCCGGCGCCTCGAGTGCGCCCGTGGTGTGCTGGGCGAGCGGGTCGCGCGGGCCAATCAGCTGCTCCAGTTAATGGGCAGCGCCGAACGCGCCAAGCTCGATGATCATGTCGCGTTGCTCGAGCGTCTGGCCCCGCGACTGCTCCCACTTACTACGGACACCGGCCTTCTGGTGCACCGCGCCATTCGGGAGGGGAAACGGATCTTGCTGGAGGGAGCGCAGGGCGCGCTCCTGGACGTGGATCACGGTACCTACCCTTATGTGACCTCCTCCAACACCACGGCTGGTGGTGCTGCGGTCGGATCTGGAATCGGTCCGACGGCCATCAATGGCGTCCTCGGTGTGGTCAAGGCGTACACCACCCGGGTCGGTAACGGACCCTTACCGACAGAGGCAAAGAGCCCCTACGCTGAACGGCTTCGGGAGCTGGGGGGCGAGTTTGGAGCCGTGACCGGCCGGCCTCGCCGCTGTGGCTGGTTCGACGCGACGGTTGTGCGCTACGCTGCCCGGGTCAACGGACTCACCGGGCTCGCGGTCACCAAGCTCGATGTCCTCGACAGCTTCTCCGAGATCCCGGTCGGCACCATGTACCGGCTCGATGGGGGATCCTGCGAGGAAATGCCGGCCGAGGTCGACGCTCTTGGTCGGGTGGAGCCGGTGTACGAGATGCTTCCAGGCTGGCAGCAGCCGACCGGTTCGGCGCGCCGGCTGGCCGATCTACCCGCGGCGGCCCGGGGTTATCTGGAGAGGTTGGAGGCGCTTTCCGGGGTGCCGGTCCGCTACGTGAGCGTAGGCACCCGGCGCGATCAGATCATTGAGGTGTGAAATGGAAGAGACCGCTCTGTTGGTCGTTGGCGCGGGGCCTTGCGGACTGGCCGTAGGGATCGCGGCCAAGCAAGCGGGCCTCTCCTGCGTGCTCCTCGACCGTCGCACTGTCGTATCCACCATCGAGCGCTATCCATTGGCGATGACGTTCTTCTCCACCCCCGAGCGGATCGAGATCGGCGACGTTCCGTTCATAGCCAGCCACGAGAAGCCTACCCGGCAGGACGGGCTCATTTACTATCGCCGAGTCGCGGAGCATTACAGTCTCGATATCCGTCCCGGGGAGGACGTGGTTGATGTCACCAGGGAGCCGGATGGCTCCTTCCGGGTCCAGGTGGCCCGGCGCCACGACAGCAAGGCCTATGGCGCATCCGCGGTCGTCTTTGCGACCGGCTACTACGACAACCCCAACTATCTCGGGATCCCCGGGGAAGATCTTCCCCACGTGACGCACTACTTCGTCGAAGGCCATCCATATTGGCATCAGCGCGTCATCGTGATCGGAGCGGGAAACAGCAGTGTCGATGCCGCGCTCGAGTGTTGGCGCGCGGGGGCCACCGTGACGCTGGTTCATTTTGGGGAAGGGTTCGACCGCACGGTAAAGGCGTGGGTGCTGCCCGACATCGTCAACCGGGTGAAGGAGGGAAGCATCGCGGTGCGTTGGCGCTCGCGGGTACGCGCGATCATGCCGACGCACGTCGAAGTGATGTCAGACGAAACCGGCGCGGTGGAGATGATCTCTGCCGATGCCATTCTTGCCATGACCGGCTACCACGCCGATACCAGCATGCTGCATCGCCTCGGCGTACCGGTGGATCCCGCCACTGGCGTGCCGGCTCATGATGAGGCATCGATGGCGACGCCGGTGCCTGGATGTTACCTGGCGGGGGTGATTGCCAGCGGCAACGACGCTAACCGGCTCTTCATCGAGAATTCGCGGGGCCATGGCGAGATGATCATGCGGCACCTGCTCCAGTCACGAATCGTCGCTACGACGCCAGCGCAATCTGCGAATCCCACTTTCGCATCATCGCGATGAACGATCGAGCGATACTCGGGTCGAACTCGACCCCGGCCCGGTCGTGGATGTAGGCCATGGCGCGCTCGGACTCCCAGGCGTCCCGGTAGGGTCGAATGGTGCGCAGCGCGTCGTAGACATCGCAGATGTGCACGATCCTGCTGGCATACTGTGCCCCGCGCGCGTCGTGGAGCTTGGGATACCCTCCGCCATCGAGCCGGATGTGGTGCTCGTAAGCGACAACGGCCGCCAATCCCATGGGATCCGCATTCTCCAGCAGCATTCTCGCCCCGACCATGGGATGATCCTGAATCACCAGCCGTTCGGCATCGGTGAGCTTCCCCGGTTTGACCAGGATGTCGTGGGGGACGCAAACCTTCCCCAGGTCGTGCAGCATGCCCGCAACGCCGAGCGCGCGAATCGTCGCCGCTCCAAGCTCCAGAAACTCTCCCATGGCCATCGCGAGCACGGAGACGTTCATCGAGTGGGTTGTGGTGTACTGGTCGAACTCCTTGAGCTGGAGCAACGGTAGGACTATGGCTTGCTCGGCGTGCATCGCGATCGAAAGCGAGCGCACGACCGCCTCGGCCTCGACCATCGGAAGCTTGGACCCCTGACGGATTTCCTCATGCATCCAGTCGATGGTATCCCGCTCCTCGCGTAGGGTATATGTGAGGCTTGCCATCTTGAACGGAGCCGATATCCGCTTCTTGAAACCCTCCGCCAAGGCCACCTGACCGAACTTGATCGCCGACTCACCCATTTGCCACAGATCGTCGCTCGTTGATCCCGAGCGGATGCCGAGGCGGATAGTCAGGTGGGAGAGGAAGCGGGCGAACTGTTCCGGCTCTACTGTATCGGTGAACTCGATCCGCTCGATTCCTGCCTTCACCAGCCGGGCGCTCCACTCCCACCCCTCCAGCTCATGGACCATCTCGGATCCGACCAGGACCTCACCGGTAAGAAAGGTAAAGTGCAGCTTCGGCTTTGCCCCCTGGAGATCGCGGAGCCGCTCCAGGGCGTTGTCGAGAGCGCGGGCCGTTGCGGGGTGGTCGTCCCCGTAGAGACCCATGGTGGACAGGGCCTGGGACATTGCGATGAGAAAGCGGACCGGATCACTCATGACGACACTGCCGCCGCCGCGGCACGAATCTCTGGATCCGCGTGTTGTCGGGCGAGGCTCAGGACTTCGGTGGCAGACGGATCTTCCCCCCAATGGCTGGCCAGGGCGGCGAGTGCCGAAAGCAGCAGAGGTGACTTGGGAGCCAGGCCTCGGGCGAGCCAGAGCCGGCGGGTCATCGCCAGTGCGAGCAGCAGTCGGAGCGCCTCTGGGGCACGGGTTCGAGCCAGGATCCGAAGGGTGATAGCCCGGAGATCCGGTGACCGTTCCGGATCCACCGTGATCCGCTCCAGCAGGGGCAGGGCGGCCGAGGGACACGAATCGAGCGCGGTCGTGGCCGCCATGGTAGCGATGGCATCGTCGGTGTCACGCAGGCCGAGCAGGATGGCGTCGGTGGTGCGTCCGGGGGATTCAAGCAACAGCTTGATGGCTTCGCGACGGATTCGAGCGTCCGGATTCCCTGCATAGCTCATCGGCGTAAACTGGTCAGGCCATTGTCCGAGCCGTCCGATCAGCACCAGGATGTTCCGCTGGACGTACCATGGCGCATCCGCCAGCCGGGCCACCGCCATACTCCCGATGCTGGGGCCAAGGCCCGTGAGCAGCTTCAAAATGGTGGCGCGAGTAGACCGATCCTCGGCGCTGGCCAGGCGGTCGAGCAGCGAATCGGCGGCCCCGGCCCCGATTCGCTTGACCAGAATTGCAACCGCGTCGTGGTTCATCGGGATAGCCTGCAGCTCAGCCTCCAGGCGATCAGGCGTGGCCACGTGGTGCCAGAGTCCCTCACTCGCCGCGGTGTACGGCATCGTCTCGAGCAGCTGGGCGATTCGACCCAACTCCTTGCGGTCGAGGAGCACATCGGCCGCCGTATAGACGGCGGGCCCTACGCAGCCCAGCTCCAGCGCCATTTTCACGACGATCTCGGGGTCACAGCCGCTGTCGCCGGTGACACCGGCGTCGTCCGGACTGCTTCGTACCATCCCCTCCAGCATCGCCGTGTAGCGTGTGGGATTGGGATCTTCCAGCTCCCAGTCACCGATCAGGCGCGCGACATTGTTCCGGAGCGCGTGGTCCGCCTCCACCCGGACCTCGGCGGTGCCATCCTGGGCGTGGTGGGCGAGCTTGTGCAACAGTCGGAGGAGGTTGTGGGAGATGGTCTGGTGGGTGGCCTGGGCAGCCGCCTGGACCACCTCCATGACGGCATCGGCTGCCAGAATCTGGGATGCGTTCAGCGCGAACTTCCGCCTTCCCGCCAGATCCGCTCCCGTCTCGAGCAAGCGGCGAAGGGTATCGGGGTCCATAGCCTCGATCATGCGGGAGAGGCGTTGACCGAGCTGATCCTCGCCGGCGCTCTTCCGTCCCGACATCTCCTCGGCGACCTTCGACAGATACCCGAGCACGACGCGGTCGTACGCCACCTCGCCGGCCTTCTGGCCGATCGCCTGGGCCACAACCAGCGGGTCGGCGTCATCGGGTGCTTCGTCGCCCGGTCCGGTCGAGAGCGCGAGCCGGGCCAGCGCCACCCAGGCATCCCGGTCCGCTGCCGATCCTTCCGTGACCGGCACAGAACCATCGGACTTCTGCAGTGCGAACTTGTCGAATCCCATCCCCCTGAGCCGGATGTGATCCCACGGTCCCACCTTGTCCAGCCGCCGCCCGATCGGACCGTCACCCTTTAGGGGATCCTCACTCAGCGCCGTCAGGACCTCTTCGACTTCCTCTAGCGTGGCGCCGCGCATGAGCTGGACTGAGGCAATCCGGTGACGGTGGAGCCGGTGCGCCAATTCGCGCAGCAGCGCGTTGTTCGGATCGGTGGTCACCGATTCGATTACCAGGCGGTGCCTCGCGACCCCGAGCGTCACGGACTCTCGCCCTTCGAGAAGTGAGCTCATCCGGGTGGCGAAGCGCACGGCGGAATTCTGCAGGTGGGGATGTCCCGGCGGGTACATGGAGCGCTTGTGCAGGACAATGGAGAACTCCACCAGAAAGTCTCCGAGCTCCCGCGAGAGGGCCGCCGCCTTCTGAGCTCGCGACGCGGGTACCGCAGATGCCTGAGCCCCCTCCTTCGCAGGAGTCTCTGGCTGATTCGATGGGCTCGGGTCAGTCATCGGCATCCTCTTGGAGCGCGCATGGGGTCCCAAGCGGGACCGGAGGGGCAAATTCTGAGCCCTTGGAGGGCAGGGACCTAACTCATTGAGGGCTGGATGATTAGGTGCCTTTGACAAAGTGGCTGCTGAGGGGTTTCCCTGCCATGTCGCGGAAGATTGCTACTTCTTGCCACCCGCTTCCTTGCCGTACCTGGCCGCCCTATCTTCCCCCGCTGGTCTCGATCCTCTCACCCTCCTCGGAACTCGATGGCTGACACGACGTTGATGGACAAGCTGGTTTCCCTCTGCAAGCGCCGGGGGTTCGTCTTCCAGTCCTCCGAGATTTACGGCGGGCTCGGCTCCGTGTGGGACTACGGCCCACTCGGGGTCGAGCTGAAGAGGAATGTGAAGGACCGCTGGTGGAGAGCCATGGTCCAGGCTCGGGACGATATCGAAGGCCTCGACGCCGCGATCCTGATGCATCCCAAAGTGTGGGAA
>Ga0307312_10001682_pt1 | contig 11411 bp, 8 predicted proteins | sample ER_DNA_202_FD_194489 | JGI IMG/M metagenome (GOLD analysis project Ga0307312, IMG submission 194489) | Bulk soil microbial communities from the East River watershed near Crested Butte, Colorado, United States - ER_DNA_202 | ecosystem: Environmental > Terrestrial > Soil > Floodplain | place: USA...
GAACCACTTCACCAGCGTAGCTACCGGAACGATGTAACCAAGTCCGAGCCCGATTCCGCCGATGACGCCGTAGCTGAGATACAACCACCACAGTTTATTGGCGGAGAAACTAGCCAGGAAAACACCGAGGCCGTAGAGCGTGGCGCCAGTGAGTGCAACGATCCGCGGTCCTTTTCGATTCATCCATAAACCGCCGAAGAAAGCCGCGAAGCCCAGCACGAAAATACTGATGGTAAAAGTGAATGTGACTTGCGAAATGCTCCACCCAAACTGCTTCGACAATGGAATGCGGAACACGCTCCAGGCATACACGGCGCCGAGCGCGATCTGAAGAAACACTCCTGCGATCGCGATGACCCAACGATTACCAGCTTTCATAAGGTCCTTTGCTGCTTAGAACTACAAAGCAATCGTGCCCTGATGGAGAATCGGTTGGCTCGTCGAGAGTTGGAAACGGGCTTCATTATTCTCCGGACTGATGGCGCGTGGCGCAAGCGAAGCTCAAGCATTCAACTTGAATGCCGCTTCGAATGGGCAAGTTACAATCTTGTGACAATTCCCCGCCGCCGAAGGCGAGCAGATCCCTCCTGTTATCCGCGCGTTCCTCGATAAACTACTTCCGCTGGATCGACATGTTCTTCTGGTGAGGGGCCGCGCTTCCTTCGAAATCGTGCAAAAAGCGCTGGCCGCCGGCATCCCTGCCGTTGCTGCGGTCTCAGCGCCTTCGACGCCCGTGAGAGCAATCAAAATCTTGATCGGCTTTCTTCGGCCGCCAGCGTTCAACGTTTATTCCCACGTCGAGCGCGTAATTCTCGAAGAGCGCGAGTAACAACTTGGTTGGGTCCGCGAAATGCCGTTGATCGCGGGTTACGCGCACTGCTAAGTTGAGTCGAATTCGAACTTCCCGGTGAGTGATTTCCTTTTTGCCCGCTCGCAGATGGGCATGTCCCTGGCGTTCCACATCGTGTTTGCCGCCATCGGAATTAGTTTGCCCGTTTTGATGGTGGTCTCCGAAGCGCTTTATCTTCGTACCGGTCGCCCGGTTTTTTTGGAGCTGGCAAAACGATGGTCGCGCGGTGCAGCCATTCTTTTCGCTGTCGGCGCTGTGTCAGGAACAGTGCTCTCGTTTGAGCTCGGTCTGCTGTGGCCAGGCTTCATGAAAAAAGCGGGCGCGATCATCGGGATGCCGTTTTCGCTCGAGGGTTTCGCGTTTTTCACCGAAGCAATTTTTCTCGGCTTGTATTTGATGGGATGGAAACGTCTGCCGCCCCTGGTGCATTGGTTTTGTGGCGTGCTCGTAATCCTGGGCGGAGTTACGTCCGGCATCTTCGTCGTGACTGCCAACGCGTGGATGAATACGCCGGCCGGTTTCAAGATTGTCGATGGCAAGATCACCGACATCGATCCGATCGCGGCGATCCTCAATCCCGCGGCCGCTCATGAGGTTCTGCACATGACTCTGGCTGCGTTTATCGCAACCGGATTTGCCGTTGCTGCGATTCATGCCTTTTTCCTTTTGCGCGATCGCCGAAATGCTTTTCATCGCAACGCATTGGGCATCGCGCTCGCGCTCGCCTGCATCAGTGCTCCCTTGCAATTGATCAGCGGCGATTTCAGCGCGCGTTCCGTCGCGAGACTTCAACCGGCCAAACTCGCGGCCATGGAAGCCGTTTACCAGACACAAACCGGCGCACCCTGGCAGCTCGGTGGCATTCCGGACGACGAATCACGCACCACGCGTTATGCTTTGACCATTCCGCGCGGCCTCAGCCTTCTGGTAAATCGCGATCCGAACAGCAAGATCATCGGACTGGATCAATTTCCGCCTAACGACTGGCCAAACGTGCGTCTGGTGCATTGGTCGTTCGATCTCATGATCCTCTGCGGACTCGCATTGATCGCTTTGTCGATGACGGTTGGCTGGCTCGCTTGGAAACATCGCGAAGTTCCGGACGGCAAATGGATCCTGCGCACGATCGTCGCGGCCGGGCCGCTCGGGTTCGTTGCAATCGAAGCGGGCTGGGTCGTGACCGAACTTGGGCGTCAGCCCTGGATCATTTACGGCGTGATGCGAACGCAAGAAGCCGTCACTCCGATGCCGAAGATTGCGATTCCTTTCGTGATCTTCACGCTCATCTACATCTTCCTTTCGGTGGCGTTGCTTTTTTTGTTGCGCCGTCAGTTTATGAAAACCGACGAGCCGGCTTCAGAACTGATCACGAAAAATGTTTGAACTCATTGTCGCCGGTTTCATGTTTGTGGCGCTGATTTTTTATGCCATCACCGGAGAGGCCGATTACGGCGGCGGCATGTGGGATTTGCTCGCGACCGGGCCGCGCGCCGGCGCGCAAAGAAACGCCATCGAACGGGCCATCGGACCAATCTGGGAGGCGGACCACGTATGGCTGATACTCATCGTCGTCATTTTGTTTACAGCATTTCCGCCGGCATTCGCCGCCGTGATGACGGCGCTCAATATTCCGTTCACTCTCATGTTAATCGGAATCGTCCTTCGCGGTTCGGCATTTATTTTCCGGAAGTACGACGTCAAATCTCAAGAGGTGAAACAGCGCTGGAGCTTGTTGTTTGGCGCGGCCAGTTTCTTTACGCCTTTCATCCAAGGCCTGGCGCTCGGTGCGCTCAGCACTGGTCAGATCCGCATCACTGATGGTCGTGTTGTGAGCGGTTTCTTTGCCGGGTGGCTTACACCGTTTGCGTTCGCATGTGGTCTGTTCGCGCTCGCGCTCTTTGCTTTTCTCGCAGCGACTTATCTTACTGTCGACCCCAGCACCGAGAGCCATGTGCAAAACGATTTTCGCTTGCGAGCGCTTGGCTCCGGCGCCGCGCTTGCTCCCATCGCATTCGTTGTTTTCATCACTTCGAAACATGGCGCGCCCGCGATGTATCACGGCTTGACACAATGGTGGGCGCCGCTGCTCATTGGGGCGACGCTCGTTTGCGCGATCGCAGCGCTGGCCAGTCTTTGGCTGCGCAGGTTTGTGGTGGCGCGATTCGCCGCGATTGCCGAAGTGACGTTGATCCTCACTGGCTGGAGCTTGGCGCAATATCCAAGGCTGATTACGCCCGACATCACCATTTTTAACGCCGCTGCCCCCGAGATCACGCTCCGGCTGCTGACCTATGCTCTGGTTGCCGGCGCGATAGTATTGTTTCCGTCGCTCTTTTTCCTGTTCCGCGTTTTCAAAGGAAAAGAAAGTTGAAGTTGACCGCGTTTGCGACGGGAAGACAGCTCTAGGGTCGCACGCGCAAACTTTTCCAGCCGAATCGGCTAATCATGAGAGAAATCATGATCAGCAGATCCTGGGAAGTTGCTCGCCCGAAAGTCCAGCAATTATATCGCAAATGAAGAGTCTCGCGCGCGGTGAAAAGAGCTGGGCATGAAAGGGCAGAATTTCTTCTTCGCAAATAAATCGCGTATGCCAGCAGGCTGGGACGCCCGCAATCGATTATCGGGTGCTTCCCAGCGCGGCGCGCGGGTCACCGCCGAATTTGAGGCCCGCCAGTTGTTGCCTATCGCGATCGATATCTTTGGTGAGCGCGAGCGCTTGAAAGGCGCGGCCGAGCATTTCCGGATGGAGTAGTATTTGGAGCGCAGCAGGAGAGCGGGCGTGCAGAAGATCCGGCCAAGTAGAGATGATGCCGGTCAGGAAGTGATGTTGATCGGTGAATCCTGCGACGCGCAATCCATTTGCCTTTGCGCGACGGGCAATGCTCGTCCAATCGACCTGCATCGTGATGTCCGCGTGACCAATTTGCTCAAAGGGCGAGTCGAGGTGTCGATGGCGGGCGCGAACCTGGACATTTTCCCGAAATTCATTGCCCGAATGCCCGTAATCAATGGTGATCACATAACCTCGCTGCAAGTTTGCTGCGACGCTGTCCACCCAATCGAGCGCGGCTTGATTAAACGCCGTGCTTGAGAGTGGACGTTCGATGAACAGGAACTTGTCGCCTTGAAGGTCGACGAGCTTTTCGACGCCGCCACTAATCAGGCGGACTGGCAAGGCGTCGAGCAGTTCGTTCGAAAAATGGACGCCGACAAATGGTTCCAGTGAATTGCGCCATTCGATCTTATCCCGAAATGGTTCCAGTGTGTGCGATTGCCACTCTCGCAAAATCGGAAATGGTTCGATTATTCGGTACCGCGAAGCTTCGAAGAATCCCGGCGTGCGTTCTTGCGAAGATTGGAGAACGTCGCGCGCGAACTGGCCATCATGTGCGCCCTGCTCAACAATGACAAAATCGTTGATTTTGCCGAGTTCCTCCCAGATCTCAGCGAATTGTGCCACCATCAGTTGCCCGAAAAGCGGCCCGACGCTGACGTTAGTGAAATAATCACCTTTCCGCCCAATCGCGCAGCCGCCGGAGGAATAGTATCCGTGCTGGGGATGGTAAAGCGCCTGCCCCATGAACCAGTCGAACTGTTGTGGTCCGCGGTCCCGAATCGCGGTTCGGATAAGCTCAATCAGAGCGGCGTTTCCCGTTTGCGTTCTCAACGCTCAACCCGCCTACGCTGAAAGCTTGGGCGTGGCAAGCGTTCAACGCTCGCCGCCCAACGCCAAGTTGTAAGGAAAACAACTGGAGCGCGCGGCTCACAGTATGTGCCAAGGCGCGCTGCCCGAACTCAGCGTCGGGATTGACGACTGCGCCTTGACGCCTCGCTGCTAACTGCTCTGACGGGTGCCGCATTGCGGCATTTTAAGTTTGGACCAATGTTCGGTGACGTCTTTAGAGAAGGCGTACGTGGGCACCTCCGGTTGTAATCACGCTATGTGCATCGCACGATAAACAGGAGCACAAGAGCGCGATCACTGCCGTAGCAATTCGGGAGGCTCTTTTCATTTCAGGTGAACGACTTCATTTGTCCCAATTAATCGGCCGGAGGCGATCTCGAGACCAGTCAGCGCTTCAGCAAATTGCTCTTGCAATTTCATAATCTGGACGCGCTTCTTCAGGAAGCTGTTTCGCTTCGCGTAATAAAGCGAACCATAGGCACGAGGGCTCGAGCCACTCAACTCTCGCCGCACTCCGATGCCAGGCGCAGATACCCGCGGATACATAGACTAGGTTTCTGCATGGCCGGGGCTTAGGAGACCGGCGGCGGTGCGAAGCTGGGACTCTGTGAGCCAAACCTATGCTGGAAGGTTAGTGGCTTCTCGCGAATTGCGGCTAAGAAATGAAGCAGAAAATATACACCAGCGAGAGAGGTTCGGCCTCTACGTCTCCGATAAGGATCGGGCGCTTTGTGCAGTTGATCTGGGGTTGCGTTTTTTTGACGATATGATTTTAGCAAGTCCCTGCGTTTCGCCATAAAATTCATTTGATCGCGGAAGCCGATTCTGTCGTTGTTGAAGCTTGATCTGTTGGCAGCGCCGGCGAATCGCCCATAACTCGCGCAGTTTACTCCAGAATGTCTCTTTCATAATTCGGTACCGCTTTGCTCGTTTAGTGAACTCGCGAGAGATCTCATAGTTCTCAACCTGCCGCAGGGCGCGGTGAAGAGTCAAAATCTTTAGTGTTACTTTCGTATGACAGCGGTTCTTCGCTGACGGGAGAAGGGGCCACAGCGTTTGCTTCAGTTGTCGCTCGCTCCAGAATTCTAGAGGATTGATCGGTCATAAGTGTTTACGTTTTAGTTTGTTGTTCTGCTTGCGCTATTTGCGCTTCCATAGCTAAATGACCGGTAACCAATCTCGCCGGTTACATTTTTGTTCTGATGCACGGATGGTTGGGAAATGCGCTGGCCAGAAAGACGCCAACGCTACGAGTGTTTCTACGAGAATTGCGGGGCGAAGTTCTCGAAAATGATGAAAGCGATGCCGAGATTGCTCAAGGCACCAAGCCTGCATTCCGTGGCGGCTTGAGAACTTAATGTCTACCATAACAGTAGGAAATCAGCTCAAATCCTACTTGTCAAGTAGGATTTGAGCTACTAAAAGGCGGGATGCACGCGAGGAACGAGCGCTTGGCGTAATTATTTTGGAATGCCTATCCCCGTCGGCAAATCATCACAAATGCGTCCCTTTCCCCAATGCTTTCGACGGCCCTGATGCGCCATATTGTCTTGCGCTAAGCGGTTAGAGCATTTAGCAACTAGAATCCCGCTCGATAGCCGAGGTATGAGTTCCGCTACAAGATTCCGCTTTATACTCGTGGAGGCCTAAATCTGAGTACCTTGCAAACTCGCAACCACCTCGTACTGCCGCACGGCGGCGAACTCGTTGATCTAAGAGTGAGCGAGGAGAGAGCAGCCGAGCTCAAAGCGCAGTCCAGGCACTTTCCTTCCTGGGACCTGACGGCTCGCCAGGTCTGCGATCTGGAACTGCTTTTGGGCGGTGGTTTTTCTCCCCTGCGCGGCTTCATGACCAAGGCGGATTACGAAAGTGTTTGTCATTCTCTGAGGCTAACGACGGGCATTCTTTGGCCGATCCCGATCACGCTCGATATGAGCGAACGTTTTGTGAAGTCCTTGAAGCCGAAGAACAGCAAAATTGCACTGCGCGATCCTGAGGGATTAATGCTCGCTGTCTTGAATGTGGAAGATGTGTGGCAGCCTGACCCTAAAGTTGAAGCCGCGGAGGTTTTTGGTACGACCAGCCCGATCCATCCCGGCGTTGACTATCTACTGAACAAAGTAAACCGCTGGTACCTCGGCGGCACTGTTGAAGGTCTGCGGCTTTCATCCATTTACGATTTTAAGAGCCTGCGCGCAACGCCGGCCGAATTACGGGCCGAATTTACCCGTCTCGGCTGGCGCCGCGTCGTAGCGTTTCAGACTCGGAACCCCATGCACCGCGCGCATGTGGAACTCACTCTTCTGGCGGCCAAACAGGTGGAGGCCAGCCTGCTGATCCATCCCGCTGTCGGAATCACCAGGCCCCGTGATGTAGACTACTTTACGCGGGTCCGCTGCTATCAACTCATAATGGCGAAGTTTCCGCCGGGCACAGCAAAACTTTCGTTGTTGTCGCTTGCGATGCGAATGGCGGGACCACGAGAAGCAATCTGGCACGCTCTGATCCGCAAAAACCACGGCTGCTCGCATCTAATTGTTGGACGCGACCATGCCGGGCCGGGCAAAGACGCGAACGGTAATCCATTCTACAAACCTTACGAGGCTCAAGACTTATTCAGGAAATACGAAGCTGAGATCGGCGTCCGCATGGTTGCATTCAACGCGATGGTTTATGTGGAAGACAAAGATAAATATTTGCAAGAAGACGAAGTTCCTGCGGGCGCCCGGGTGCTGAACATTTCTGGCACGGAATTGCGTCAGCGACTCAATGAAGGCCGCGACCTTCCGGGATGGTTTACCTACTCTGATGTGGCCCAGGAGCTACGGCGCAGTTTTCCACCACGACATAAGCAGGGCGTGACAATATTCTTCAGTGGGCTTTCCGGGGCCGGGAAATCGACCATTGCCAATGTTCTGTTTATCAAATTCCAGGAGGTGGGCGGCCGGCCCGTGACGCTGCTGGACGGTGACTTGGTTCGAAAACACCTCTCCTCAGAACTCGGTTTTTCCAAGCAACACCGGGATATTAATATCCGTCGGATCGGGTACGTTGCCTCCGAGATTACTAAGAATCGCGGGATTGCTATTTGTGCTCCAATTGCGCCGTATGACGTCACGCGGAAAGAGGTACGCGCGTTGATTGAGCCTTTCGGCGGCTTTGTCATGGTGTACCTCTCAACTCCGGTTGAGATATGCGAACGTCGCGACCGGAAGGGTCTTTACGCGAAAGCGCGTGCTGGAATTCTCAAGGATTTCACTGGTGTTTCTGATCCGTATGAGGAACCCAAGGATGCGGAAGTTGTCATCAATACCGCCGAGGTCACGCCTGAAGAAGCGGCGCAGGCAATCATGTTACACATGGAGCGCGAAGGATTTATCGGGGTTAACGATAATTCGTAATTTCGCTGAATACGTTGTGAACCGACATTGCGAAAGACTACAATCCTAACGTCAGACCTATTATACGTCGTGGCGCAGCTGACCGCCGTCACCGCAGCCGACAGTTGCTCACGAGTTAAAAAACATCATAGTTCGGGTGAATGTTGCGAACTTTAAGCTGCCATGCTGAGGCCAGTCAGCGGAATAATTGGCGGGTATTGACAAGCGAATAGACGAACATGACCGAGGCACGCAGGCTGATTGAGAACCTGCGCACGGACTGCGTACATTATCTCGGCGACCGCCCGTGCCGGCCGCACGTGGAAGCCGGGCATCGCTGCACCTGTATCCATTTTCAGCCAACGAAGCGACGCGGGGTTATTATTAAGCTTGGCGCGGCTGGAGATGTTCTGAGGTCAACCCCTCTGTTGCGCGCTCTCGAGCCCCCCAAGACCGGCACGAAGATACTTTGGGTTACCCACTCTCCTGACCTCTTGCCCGGCGACGCCTGTGAGGCGGTCCATCCTACTGCGGCAACGCTGGCGCGAATCGCGCAGGGCACATGGGATTTCTGTTGGAACCTGGACAAGGATCCAGAGGCATGTGCCATCGCCGCATCTACGAAAGCGACGGAACATCGAGGCTACACGCTTCGGGACGGCGTGCCTTATCCGGTGGATAAAGCTGCGTGGCACAAATTTGCGACCGGCATAGATAATCCATATAGCCGCCGCAATCGCCAAAGCTACGTTGAAGAGATTTTCGACATCACTGGGTTCCCTTTCCGGGGCGAAGAATATTGGCTTCGCGGTACGACTGCCACTGCAAGGGAGAAGGCGGCCCAGCTTCTACCGAAAGATTCTGCAATCGGACTGAACATTGGGGCCGGCAGGCGCTGGCCTTCTCGAATTTGGCCGGTGGAGTACTGGATTGAATTGATCAAACTGCTCAAGGCGCGCGGATTGCAACCGGTTCTATTAGGGGGGCCAGAGGAAGTCGAGATGTCAGCCCGGCTGGTTGACGCGACGGGTTGTTTGGTGTCAGGCGTTCAATCCTTGGAAACCTTTTATGCGATCATCGAGCGCTGCCAGTGCATCGTCAGTGCAGTCACCATGGCTATGCATTTAGCGATCGGCGCGCGTACGCCTTTAGTGCTGCTGAACAATATTTTTAATCGCTATGAATTTGAGCTTTACGGCCGCGGAGAGATTATAGAACCCCTTACCCCGTGTGATTGCTACTATAGCGGAGTATGCCGCACGGGCCGCAAATGCATCAACGAGATTTCGCCCGAGGCTGTGTTTGAAGCGGTTCTGCGTTCCCTGAAGGCGGCGGACAGAGCGGAAGATTCCAAGCACCTAGACGCTCGACAAGCGAGTTGAGATTCGCCCAGCCCGGTCATCACCGCAGTTCGCGAGCGAGTTGCTGAAAGTGCCTCGCCTTTTGATCTCCAGTAAGGCAGGGTTAGTCGGTTTGCGAGAGGACTGCCTAATCGGTTGTCGCGAGCGGTGGGATGCCTCTGGCGCGCGAGACTGACTTTGGCTTTCTGCATCGTCATTAAGACCGCATTGCGTTTGTAACTCGAAAAGTCGCACCGCCAGTGCAGAATAAAAGAGGGCTCGGAATGCCTGTTGGTGAAGCTCCTTAAATGCATTCTCCGCGAAATTTTCGGACCGCTGCCCGGTATGCAATCGCTTGATACTGGAACATCATCGGCTTGCAGCCCGTGTCCCAGCGAGCTTTCAGCCAGCTGCTTTTCGCTACCGCCCAGAAACAGCTAAAATGCCTGTTTGCGGCATAGGCAAATGCCTATCTTCCTGAAATCGCCCGCATGGCGGAATTGGCAGACGCGCTGGACTCAAAAGCCAGCGTTTGCCCCTCGTGGCACATTCGTTCCCTCGCACGGTTGCGAACATGAATAACGGTGAAAGAACAAAAACGATCGTGGTACGGTCAATACATTGTCAACGGCCCTCGCGCGCGACCCGTTTCTCCGCTTTTAATTGCCGTACGGGTTCGTCCACGACCGCGGGCCTGTAGGTGGAGGTTGTACGTTGACGTTGATAGTCTGTGGCTGTGGCTGCGGAGAGTACGGATAAATGGTTGGTCGCTCAGGCTGGCTCGCTATGTCCGAGTGCACATAAACGACCTGGGGACTTCGATCCCTAACTTCGCCATGACCAAATTCGACAACCCGGCCGTCCTTTAGAATAACCTTGAAGTCTGAGCGATCCCACGACCAACCAGTGATAAGGCGATGTGTGTATTCGAGCTGCTCGTATGCACCGCTGCTGCGGACCACATCGGGACGGCCAAGAAGTCCAACAACCTGCTGCCGTGTCATGCCAGGTTCGAGCCGCGACATCTTCTCGCCGGTTGTGCAGGCAGAGAAAAGAGAGACAACCGAGAGGGCTAGGAACAGCGTTTTCACAGGCGGTTCGGTCTATCAGAAGCAGTGGTAAGTTGGCAAGGTGATTTTCAGACTGACGCGAGCGGGTCATTGCGAATCGTTTAGTCATTTTGTAGTTGCCGCTTCGAGACTAAAAGCAGCACAATCCGCTTCAACGTACCCGAAAGAAAGCCATGAGAACCCTTCTAATCTTCGCCGCTCTCTTAATCTGTACGGCTCCGCTGCACGCCGCTCCAACCGCCAAGCCTAAGCCAGGGCAAAACGCTGACGCGCAGTTGCCGTTTGGGATCCCTGTCCCCGGAAAACCGAATCTTGTTTATTCGCCATACGCAAAGGGGAAGATCATGGCCGTGGCGGGTACTTGTGGTGAACGGTAAAACGGTAAACATCATTTCGCACCGCTTTCCGCTTTTCGTATCGTTGACGTTCCGATAATATCGGCGCGAAACAAAGATGTGCGACGACAGCGGCAATACCGCGAGGCCCGCCGTGTGAATGTCGGTAGCTTTATTTCGTGTTTGTCACTGCAGCGCATACTCTCCCGACGGTCGACGGTTCACTGTTCTAGCAGACGAAAAATTCAGCGCGTTTTTGGAACTTGAGCGAGTCACAGGTGTCGCGTTAGGCAAGCCGATCAAAAGCTGACTGTTTGTAGAACTCGATCAGCGTTCGGCCTTGCGGCGATTGCGCACCTACGAGTATTTCAGCACAAAAATTCCCTCTTTGTCGCCAGGAGGATGTCTGCATCCAGTTCGGCGATCAAACGCACGTGCGCTTTTCTTGATAATCGCAAGCACCTTGAAGATTCACCAACCCATTGCTCGAGCAATGCCGGAGTCAGCTCCGAGGCATTTGAAAGCGACAAGCGACGCTTCACCATATCGAGGAGGCGCGGCACTCGTGGACCCCATGTCTTCCTGAGAGCATGAAGCGCCTTGGCGGTGACCTGATGCACCCGCGCCCGCGTAAGGCCAAATCGCCGACCAATCTCTGCAAAGGTCAGGCCTCTGATTCTGGCAAGAAGAAACTGATTTTCCCGGCGCGATAGCTTCGCCATTCCCTGCTCGAGTAAAGTCAATAATTCCG
>Ga0307312_10001683_pt1 | contig 11410 bp, 10 predicted proteins | sample ER_DNA_202_FD_194489 | JGI IMG/M metagenome (GOLD analysis project Ga0307312, IMG submission 194489) | Bulk soil microbial communities from the East River watershed near Crested Butte, Colorado, United States - ER_DNA_202 | ecosystem: Environmental > Terrestrial > Soil > Floodplain | place...
CCGACTTCAAAGGGTCCGAAGCGGCCCTCCGGATCGTGATGGACGCACGCCCCGATATCCTCAATCACAACCTCGAGACGGCCGAGCGTCTCTATCGTATGGCTCGCCCTGGCGGGCGATACGACCGGGCACTCCGCCTGCTGGCGAACGCGCGCCGCATGGCTCCTGGTGCCCTCACGAAATCCGGCATCATCCTGGGCATGGGCGAGGAGTGGGACGAGGTGCTGGTCTGCATGCGGGATCTCCGCCGGAGCGACGTCAATATTCTGACCTTGGGACAATATCTGCGTCCGTCCGGCAGCCACATGCCGGTTGCGCGCTACTACACCCCGGCGGAGTTCGCTGAGCTCCGTGAGGTCGGCCTCGCATTCGGCTTCTCGCACGTCCAGGCCAGCCCACTCACCCGGTCTTCCTACCACGCGTGGGAACAGGTGACCGCCGCTAAGAGCAGCGGTCATCCCGAGTCCTTCGCTGCCGCTCAGGACAGGCTCCGCGAGGGATCTCTCGGCGTGATTGTGGGAGACAGCCCCGGGGTGTCCCCCTGAGTACCGCGAGAGGCCAACGCGGAGCCCGCTCCGAGCGTAGCGAGGCAGGCCCTGAGCCTCGCACCCAGGAGCGCGGGATGGCCGAGACCACCGCTACCCGACCCAAGCCAAAGCCAAAAGGACTCGACCCAGCCCGAGCAGAGGAGTACCGCCGCTGGCTCCGGCAGATGCTGCTGATCCGCCGCTTCGAGGAAAAGGCGGGAGAGGCGTACAGCCTGGGGAAGATCGGCGGCTTCTGCCACCTCTACATCGGCCAGGAGGCGGTGGCCGTAGGCAGCCTCGGCGCGCTCGGTCCCAACGACTACATCACCTGCTCCTACCGTGAGCATGGGCACGCGCTCGCCCGCGGGATCTCCGCCCGGGCGGTGATGGCGGAGCTCTTCGGCAAGGCGCCGGGTTGCTCCGGGGGCAAGGGCGGCTCGATGCACTTGTTCGACGCCTCGCTCGGCTTCCTCGGCGGTCACGCGATCGTGGGAGCCCACATTCCGCTGGCCACCGGCATGGCGTTCGCAGCCAAGTACCGAAACACCGACCAGGTATCGGTCTGCTATTTCGGTGAGGCCGCTGTCAACAACGGCGCGTTCCACGAGGCCCTCAACATGGCCGCGCTGTGGAAGCTGCCGGCGGTCTACCTCTGCGAGAACAACCGCTACGGCATGGGGACCGCCCTCGAGCGTGCCAGCGCGCTCTACGACATCTCGGAGCGGGCCTGTTCCTACGACATGGCCAACGAGGTGGTGGACGGCCAGGACGTACTCATCATGTACTCGGCAATGGAACGCGCGGTCCAGCGGGCGAGAAACGAGAAGCTCCCCACCCTGCTCGAGGTCCGTACCTATCGCTTCATGGGCCACTCGATGTCCGATCCGATCCACGGCCACTACCGCACCCGCGAAGAGGTGGAGGATCAGCGAAAGCGGGACCCGATCTCGGTCTGGTCGCAGCGGCTCATCACTGACGGCATGATGGACGAGGCATCCGTGCGGGCGATGGAAAAGAGTGTTGTGGAAGAGGTGGAAGATGCGTACCAGTTCGCCGACCAGGCGCCGGATCCGGAGCCGGGGGAGCTGTACACCAACGTTTATGCTGAGGAGGACGGCGCTTAGGCTATGCCCACATTGACGTACCGCGACGCCCTCAACCAGGCACTCCGTGAGGAGATGCAGCGGGATCCTTCCGTCTTCCTCATGGGTGAGGAAGTCGGAGTCTATCAGGGCGCCTACAAGGTCAGCCGCGGATTGCTCGACGAGTTCGGTCCCATGCGGGTGGTGGACACACCGATCACCGAGCTCGGCTTCGCCGGCGTCGGTGTCGGCGCCGCCATGGTGGGACTCCGGCCGGTCATCGAGTTCATGACCTGGAACTTTGCCCTGCTCGCTGTGGACCAGTTGATTAACTCCGCCGCCAAGATGCGCTACATGTCCAATGGTCAGGTCGGCGTGCCAGCGGTGTTCCGCGGGCCCGGTGGCTCCGCGCTTCAGCTGGCGGCGCAGCACTCCCAGGCCTTCGAGAGCTGGTATGCCCATATCCCGGGGCTCAAGGTCGTGATGCCGGCCACGCCGGCGGATGCCAAGGGGCTGCTCAAGAGCGCGATCCGGGACGACAACCCGGTGATCTTCATTGAAGGCGAGATGCTCTACAACACCAAGGGCGAGGTACCGGAGGGCGAGCACGTCGTCCCCATCGGGCTAGCGGATCTCAAGCGCGAGGGCAACGACGTGACGATCGTCTGCCACTCGAAGACGGTATCGGTCGCCCTCAAGGCAGCCGAGCAGCTCGCCAAGGACGGGGTGAACGCAGAGGTGCTCGATCTCCGCACCATCCGGCCGCTCGACACCGGCGCGGTGCTCAACTCGGTGGCCAAGACGCACCGTTGCGTCGTGGTGGAGGAAGGCTGGCCGTTCGCCGGTGTGGGTGCCCAGGTGGTCGACATGATTCAGCGGGAAGCATTCGACGAGCTCGATGCTCCCATCATACGGGTGACCGGCGCCGACGTCCCGATGCCTTACAACAAGCAATTGGAGAAGGCGGCCAAGGCCGATCCGGGAAAGGTCGTCAGCGCAGTGAATCAGGTGTTGTATCGGGAAGCCGAATGACAACCAAGGTCGTCATGGAGGCCCTCTCCCCCACCATGGAGGAAGGGCGTCTGGTCGAATGGAAGAAGCAGGAGGGCGAGCCCGTCGCCGTCGGTGACGTGCTTGCTGAAATCGAGACCGACAAGGCGGTGATGGAGCTCGTGGCCCGGATCGGGGGCACGATGCTCAAGCACATCGTCGAAGCCGGGGCCACCGTGCCGGTGTCGGAGCCGGTGGCGGTCATCGGCGAGCCGGGAGAGGAGGTAGGCGGGGAAGCGGGGAAGCGCGGAAGCGGGGAAGCCGGTGGGCCGGCAAGTGGAAATGGACAGCGCGATGGTAAGGCAAAGGACCCGGAGGCCCAGGCTCAAGCAACGCCTCCCGCACCACCGGCCCGTGCTGCTGCGCAGCCGGCTTCTGCCGCGATAGCGACGAGCTCGCGCGCGCCCGATGCCGGCGGCCGGGTCAAGGCATCTCCGCTTGCCCGGCGAATCGCCTCGGAGCGTGGCCTGGATCTAGGGGTGGTAGCTGGTACCGGGCCCGAAGGGCGCATCGTCGCCCGCGACCTCGAACAAGCCCGGCAGGCCACCGCGCCCAGTCCGGCTGCTCCAGCGAGAACTCCCCCCCTGCCGCCACCCGCTTCGCGGGTACCCGGCCCAGGGGGCACCCGCCCTGCTTCCGCGCCCTTTACAGATGTCCCTCTCACCCAGATCCGGAAGACCATCGCCAGGCGGCTGGCCCAATCGATTGGTCCCGTGCCCACCTTCTACCTCACCACCGAGGTGGACATGGAGCGGGTCTGGGAGGCCCGAGCGGCGCTTAGCGCGGAGCCCAAGGTCTCGTTCAACGACATCATCATTAAGTCGGTTGCGATGGCGCTGCGGCAGCACCCAGCCTGCAACGCGTGGTGGCAGGATGATCACATTCGCTACTGGAACGAGGTGCATGTCGGGATGGCGGTGGCGGTCGAGGACGGGCTGATCACGCCGGTGATCCGGTACGCCGATGAGAAGACCTTGCGGCAGATCGCAGTCGAGGCGCGTGACCTGGCCGGCCGGGCGCGGGATCGGCGGCTCAGGCCCGAGGAGTACACCGGAGCCACGTTTTCCATCTCCAACCTGGGCATGCTGGATATCGATGAATTCACGGCGGTGATCAACCCGCCCGAGGCCGGCATCCTGGCAGTGGGTCGGATCGCGGAAAAGCCGGTGGCGCACGAAGGGGTCGTGGCGGTACGGCGGCAGATGCGGCTCACCATGTCGTGCGATCACCGGGTCATCGACGGGGCCACGGGCGCCCAGTTCCTGAAGACCTTGAAATCGATGCTGGAGAATCCGCTGGCGCTTGTCTGGTAAAGCGTAAACAGTGAACGGTAAACGGTAAACAGGAACCATCCCTCCTGTCAGCCTGTTTACGGTTCACTGTTCACCGTTCACGCTTTCACAAATTTCGAGGATCTCGTGGCCAATCAGTTCGACGTGATCATCGTGGGCGGCGGGCCTGCCGGTTATGTCTGCGCCATCCGCGCCGCGCAGCTCGGGCTCGCCACCGCGGTGGTCGAGCGAGACAAGCTCGGCGGGGTTTGCGTGAACATCGGGTGCATCCCAACCAAGGCACTGCTGCACAGCGCCTACGTCGCCAATCTCGTGTCCCACGACGCCAAGGAGCTCGGTGTCGATGTCGGCAGCGTCAAGACCGATTACGGTGTCGCCATGCGGCGTTCGCGCAAGGTCTCGGAGCAGAACTCCAAGGGTGTCGAGTTCCTGATGAAGAAGCACAAGATCACGGTCATCAAGGGAACCGGCGTGCTGGCCCGGAATCGGACGGTGCGGGTTGGCAAGGACGAGTACCAGGCGCGGAAGGCGGTCGTGATCGCCAGCGGATCGCGAGTGAAGGGGATTCCGCAGATCGGCCTCGAGATCAACAAGACGACCGTGATCAGCTCTGACGAGGCGCTCTTCCTAGAGCAGATCCCCGCGACGCTCGCCATCGTCGGCGCGGGCGCCGTCGGGTGCGAGTTTGCCGACATCTTCCACGCGTTCGGCAGCAAGGTGACGCTGATCGAGGCCCTGCCCCGGATCTTGCCGCTGGAGGACACGGAGTCATCGGACACGCTGACGAAGAGTTACAAGAAGCGAGGCATCACGATCTACGCCGGCGCCAACGTGAAGAAGGCCACGGTCAAGAAGGACAAGGTCTTACTCGAGGTCGAGTCCGGCGGGAAAAACGAGATGGTGGAGGTCGACAAGGTCCTCATGGCCGCCGGCCGCGCGGTCAATACCGAGGGACTGGGATTGCAGGAAGCCGGCGTGCAGCTCACCGATCGCGGATTCATCAAGGTGAATCCGGCAACGCTGGAGACGACGGCACCGGGGGTCTATTCCATTGGTGACGTGGCCGGGCCGCCGATGCTGGCGCACAAGGGATCCCGGGAGGGAGTGGTCGTCGCGGAGATCGTCGCGGGGCACCATCCCCAGCCGATCAAATACGACAACGTTCCCAGCGTCACCTACTGCCACCCCGAGGTCGCCAGCATCGGCATGACCGAGGACCAAGCCAAGGAGCGGAAGCTGGACTATCAGGTCGGCCGCTTTCCCTTCAGTGCTAACGGGCGGGCACGCACTTCCAACGAGACCGAGGGATTCGTCAAGATCATTCGCGACAAGAAGTACGGCGAGATCCTCGGGGCCCACATCGTGGGCAGTCACGCCTCGGAGATCATCCACGAGCTGACCGTGGCTCGGGAGAACGAGTACACCGTAGAAGAGGTCGATCTCGCCATCCATGCCCATCCCACGCTCTCCGAGGCGATCGCCGAGGCGGCGCTCGACTCGATGGGCCGGGTGGTGCATATCTGAAATGAGCGGCACGTTTGGCTTTGTTGCGGCCGTGGGAGCATCCGCGGTTTCGATCGGACTGGTGGTCATCACGGCGACGGTGCTCGGCGTTGATGCCCTCCGATCCGGCCAGTCCCCCAGCCTGAACCCAGCGTTATATCTCCTGTTCGGCGGCACGCTCGGCGGCATTCTGGCCGCGGCCGGCATGGCCTGGTGGCTGCTGGGGCCAATCGAGTCTACCTATCGCCGTGGTGGGCTGGCGATGGTTTCCGGGTTCGCTACAGTCCTCCTCATGCTGATCTGCATCCCGGTGCATCAATTCCTCGGAAGGAGTGGTCTGTTCGCCCTCATGGCCATATGCGCGGTGGCAGCAGCCCTGCTGGCCAGGCGAGCCCGACGGGTCGGAGCGAGCCCATGACACAGCGGCTACTGGTCCAGGACCTCGGCCGCCGCGCCTATGCTGAGGTTCTCGACCTCCAGCGGACCCTCTGCCGTCAGCGGATTCAAGGTGAGTTGGCCGAGGATCTGCTACTCTTGGTGGAACATGAGCCCGTAGTCACGCTGGGCCGCGGCACTCGCCCCGGGAGCATCCCCTTAGCCCCCCCAGAATTATCGCGCCGCGGTGTCGAGGTCTTCGAGGTCGAGCGGGGGGGAGACGTCACCTTTCACGGACCGGGGCAGCAGGTCGGCTACCCGATCATCGACCTGCGGCAGCACCGGGAAGATCTGCACTGGTATCTCCGCCGGCTCGAGGCGGGTTTGATCGGAGCCCTCGACACGCTGGGCATCGCCGCAGGTCCCAACCCCGGGCTCACCGGTGTGTGGACGGGAGGGCGGAAGCTCGCAAGTATCGGCATCCACGTGAAGCAGTGGGTGACGTTCCATGGCTTTGCCTTGAACGTGATGACCGATCTCGACTACTTCGATCTCATCGTGCCCTGCGGTATCAAGGATGTCATCATGACCAGCGTCGCGCAGGAACTGGGGCGAACCGATGCCGCGCTCTGGGAGGAGACGCGCACCGCGGTGGTCGAGGGAATGGGCCGGGCCCTCAACCTCGAGCCGGTCGAGAACACAGTGGGGCGCGTGAGTTAGCAGCCCCGGTTGCCTTTGGGAGACTAACTGGTTTTTCTCCCTAGTATGGCTGACTCGACTCGACGCCCCTCCCCGGATGCCCAGGCGGATCAGCGCATCACGGAGATTCTCCGCGCAGCCGAGAGTTGGTCCCGGGAGGCTCCCCGAGCCCTGATGCCGGCTATCCGGGCGGTATGCATCAGGCTGGCCGAGATGGTGGCGGACCAGCGGCATTACCTGGCACCACTGCCCGAGCCCCAGGAAACTGAGCGGCGAACGGTACTGTCGATGGTGGCGGACCGGCTCCGGTCGAAGCCGGTGACCGATGGGGTGGAGCTGCACCTGAAGGAGTTGGAGGAGCTGGAGTTGCGCTCCACCGGGTCGTGGGCCATGGTGGCGTCGGCTCAGACCGAATGGATTACGACGGCCATCCGCTATCTGGAGAGCTGCGCGGCCCGCCTGCCGGCCGGGGAGCGCCCGGACCCGTACTGGGCAGACGACGTCGTGGCCGGGGTCATCGCCTCGGTGCGAGCCCTGATCGGCGTGGACGAGCTCCACGCCCGGACCGAGGCCCGCTACTCCGGTCCGGTAAGGCGGATTTCACCGGAAGAAGAGGAGTAGGCCCGCCCCCCGGCTTTTTCCGCAAACAGCTCGAAGAACCGGCCAAAGATCTCGATCCCGCTCCAGAGCTGAGCCAGATCGAGCTTTTCGTTAGGGGAATGCAGTCCGTCGTCGGGGAGACCGATCCCGGTGAGGATTACTGGAGCCCCGGCCAGACCGAGCTCGGGCACGATGGGAATCGACCCTCCCGCCCGCACCCGCACTGCGCTCCGTCCCACCACCTCCTCGAACGCCTCATCCAGCACCGCGAAGGCGGGCGCGTCAACGTCGACCTGAACCGGATCGCCCCCGTGCAAGAGCGTGACCTTCACGTCCGCCCAGTCGGGCGCGACCGCCGCCACGGCACCCTCGAGCGCTCGCCCGACCTCCTCGAAGCCCTGACCCGGCACCAGGCGGAGGCTCACCTTGGCGGTTGCCTGAGCCGGAATGACGGTCTTGGCTCCTTCCCCGGTGAATCCACCCTTGATGCCGTGAATCTCGAAGGTCGGAAGGGCCCACACCCGCTCGAACACGCTGCGATCCTCCAGGCCGGTCAACTTCTTGCCGGTCACCTCACTCCGGAGAAAATCTTCCCGATCGAATGGGAGATTGTTCCAGGTATCGAGCTCGGCTTTGGTGGGCGGCTTGACCGCTTCGTATAGGCCGGGAATCCGGATCTTCCCGTTGCTGGACTTGAGCTCACTGAGAATCCGCACCAGCGTCTCGATCGCATTCGGTGCGACACCGCCGTAGGTGCCCGAGTGGAGATCGCGCTCGAGCGTGCGCACCGAAATCTCAGCATAACAGAGACCCCGAAGTGCGGTGTACACCCCCGGCCAGCCCGGGGCATAGTAGGACATGTCGCACACCAGCGCCGCATCGGCCCGGGTGCGCTCCGGCTCGTTCCGGAGCAGCTCGAAGATGACCTTGCCGCCGGACTCCTCTTCCCCCTCGAAGATGAAGTGAACGTTCAGCGGCGGCTGCCCCTTGGGGTCCAGCACCGCCTCGTAGGCCTTGAGCAGACAGAACACCTGGCCCTTGTCGTCGGAGGACCCGCGGGCGTACAGCTTGGCATCCCGCACGGTCGCCTTGAACGGCTCAGTGGTCCACTCGTCGAGCGGATCGGGGGGCTGCACGTCGTAGTGGCCGTAGATCAGGAGCGTGGGGGCATCCGGCACCCGCGGGCTCTCGGCCCACACCACCGGATGCCCCGGGCCTTCGATGAGGTTGACCACCGGACAGCCGAGCTCTTTCAAGTGCCGCTCGAGCCACTGCGCCGCCCGGCGGCAATCGCCGGCGTGTTCGGGCAAGGCGCTGATGCTGGGGATCGAGAGGAACTCGGTCAGCTCCTGAAGCATGCGGGGCTGTTCGCGTTCTACGAATTTGGGTTTCATGATGATCGCCTCTCCTGCTACTGCTTCGTTTCCACCGCCCGCTCCAGCCGCGCATATGCGCTGTCGCCCTCGGCGCCTTCCATCAAGGCCTTGAGGGCACTCACGCTGCGGCCGACATCGCGGTCGTGCCGCTCGTACCAGCGATCGAACAAGTCGAGCCGCGTCCGGTAGATTCGGGCCCCGATCAGCCGCGCGTTGTTGATCGGCCGCTCCGTCAGCCGGCCGATCCGGTAGGTTCGGAAGCGCTGGGCGATTGGGCCCTCCAGTTGAGAGCGGGCCCACGCCGCGGCCGACCTCCGGCCCTCCTCCAACCTGGCGGAGTCAGGATGCTGGCTGTATAGGGTCTCCAGCCGCTCGACCAGAGCCGCGTAGTAGTCACCCAGAACGATCTCGTCGTGCCACCGGTCGGCCGCCTGCTGTGCCCTGGCGCTGTCCCCCCGTTCCTCGAAGAATGCCTGGGCCGAGCGATATCCGACCAACTGGGCAAAGCTCTCGTTGAACGGCGTCGCGCTCTTCACGTACAGTGTGTTGTGGGCGATCTCGTGAAACACGGTGACCGCCAGCTCCACCGAATCCCGGGTGAGCGCGGTGGACAGGAGCGGATCGTTGAACCAGCCCAGTGTGGAGAACGCGGACGAGGGCCGAAGGTAGGTATCGTATCCCCTCAAGGAAAACTGTGCAGCCTCGCGCCGAGCCGCCACCGGATCGAAGAAACCCTTGTAGGGGATCCGCCCGACGATGGGGTACTTCCAGGTATGGGGGCAGATGCAGTCCTTGGGTGCCGCCTGAAGCACCAGCAGGAGCGTGTCGCGACCAACGTCCGAGTAGGTGGTGTACGTCTCCTTGGCCTCGAGGCCGAGCCGCGCGGCGTAGTCCCGGGTCTCCAGCACCAGGCCGAGCGAGCGGCGGAGCGCGGCATCGATGTCAGGCCGGCGCACCAGGCGATCGATCGGCTGGCGGGACTGGAGAATCCGGGTTTCCTCGAAGCCGGCCCGGGTGAGGTAGCGGACATCATCGCTGGCGAGGTATGCCGTGCCGTATCCCGCAAAGAGCGCGGCCACAACAACGAAGAAGACCATGCGGCTCAACGCACCCGGACCAGAGCGATTCGCGGCTCGAGCGTGCTCGAGAGCGCCGCACCGGTCGGTGTTGTGAGTGTGAGGTCCACGGATGCGGCGCCGGCAGCCTGCACCACGCGAACGTGCCGACCGGACCCTGCCCGCAATACCCCGCTGTGGCTGTAATCGACACCACTGGTGCTGTCCGGCGCTAGCGGATAGGGGATCCCATCCGCAGCGGCCTGCTGGCGGAAGTTCCAGGTCCGGTAGCGGAGCCGTCCCGTCGGCTCGGCAAAGCCGGGCAGGTCATCGAGGTAGTTGGCCAGCTGCCACTCTCCAACCAGCTTCGAGAAGTTCTCCCCCGTCTCGGCCTCGACATTGGAGCCGCCGGTCAGGGCGGTGGCATCCAACCGGCGAGTGAGGTCGGTACCCAGGAGAGTGTCGGCGGCGAAGTGATCGGCCAGCCACCGGACGAACAGCCAGTTGGCGCCGCGCTCCGGCAGGGTACCGGTGGAGTCCCTCGGCTCGATCAGGAAGAAGTCCTCCGGCGAGGTGAGGTACTCGAAGGCATTGGCGAGGTCGCCGCTCGCGATGTACTCGTTGAAGCACGAAATTGAGTTCGGGCACTCGATATCCGGCACCCGCCGTCCACCCAATTCCTCGGCAAAGTGGGAAAGCCCTTCATTCAGCCAGGTATCCTCGGCTGAGCCACGCCGGACCAGGACATGCTGATTGTAGCTGATCATGTGCTGGAACTCGTGGATGAACGTCGCGGGCAGGTGGCTTCGGGCGAACGCCTGACTGATGTCGCACTGGGTGTTGTTTACGTCGGGTACCAGTCCATAGAAGACCTCGGCCTCATTGGACCCCGGATTGCGGGACCCTTGTGGCAGGAGGTCGCCACCGAAGAAGTAGCCGAGGATGACTTGTCCCGTGTTGTTGCAGTCGGGGCTGAGCGCGTTCACGTGCTGAGTCAGCAATACCACGACGATGCCGTTCCCGTCGATATCCGACTCCCGCCCGAAGGCGGTCGTGTCGATCGGATAGAGGAATTGGTCGAAAAGGTCTTTAACGTCGTCGAGCTGTGGAGTCGTATAGCCACCAGCAGGGGCGGCGTCGTCCACGAAGATGGCTATGCGCTGCCCCACCGATAAAGCCGTTGCGGTTGCCGGCACGAATGTAGTGCACGCAGAGGTGGCACAGACCTGAAACGTCCGCTTGTCTCCCAGCGCCGGCGGCACCGCCGCTGCCGTCGAGATTCGACTCTGGTTGAACAGCGCCGCTTCGGGGCTCTGGGACAAGGCGCGCTCGCGGGCGCGCAACATGGCGTGAAACGCCTCCGGAGCGAGCGGCCTCTGAAACGCGGAGAGGCGCGGCGAGGGGAGACTGGTGACGCGCGCGGACGCAACGCCGAGCGATTCGCCAGTCACCAGGTAGGGCCCCGATACTCCATTATCCACCTGGCTGCTCGAGGTGGCGAGAGGAACATACAAATACTCGGCACCCGCGCTGGAAGCCGCGGGAAGGCGTAGGCACGCCCCATCCTGGTTGGGGTCGATAACCTGGTGCTCCCCCACGGCCAGGCTCCGAACGCTCGTCTGGGAACAGGTGAGCCCCGGGCCGGTGCCGGGTCCGGTTCCGTCACTACAACCGGCAATCACCGTCACCACGGACGAGATGGTCAGAGACGAGCGCAACCAACGCACGACGGACACTCCGCGAAGCTGTTAAGAAGGGGGGAAAAGGAACACCGGAAGTACTCACCGCGGACTTAGCAAGATAAAGCGCGGCAAGGGTTTTTGACAATCTCTCCACCTGCCGGTACCTTCT
>Ga0307312_10001685_pt1 | contig 11404 bp, 12 predicted proteins | sample ER_DNA_202_FD_194489 | JGI IMG/M metagenome (GOLD analysis project Ga0307312, IMG submission 194489) | Bulk soil microbial communities from the East River watershed near Crested Butte, Colorado, United States - ER_DNA_202 | ecosystem: Environmental > Terrestrial > Soil > Floodplain | place...
CATTGCCTTAGTCTGCCTATTGACAGTAGCGTCCATACCCTTTGCAGTAGAACCCCGGTAATACTTAGAAATGTCCTTCAGGAATGTAATCTGAGCGCTGTGCAGTTTTGCAACAGTAAGCAAATCGCCATGAATATACTTGAGGTACAACGAAATACCGGCATTAACTTCTGCCGTCGTTCCCTTAGCATATCCCAGCATTCCACCATTAGGCACAACCTGCTCGCCGCCGCTGAATTGAACCATTTCAGGTCCGTGCTCTCCAACAACGGCCCATCCCTTTGCTGCTCCGCTTGTTCCCTTAGCATATCCGTGACCAGAACCAAGGCCACCGCCGCCACTCATAAGGGTAGGGCCATAAACGTGGCGGGCATAATTGATAGCGGCAGCTACATTGGCGAGCGGGTCATAAATGTTACTACTAGTTCCCGCTACATGATAGGCCATAAAAGTGCTACCAATGGTCTGCAATAGGCCACGCGAAGGATCTCCGCGCTGAGCATTAATGTCACTAAGATTTATAGCATTAGGATTTCCACCAGATTCTGTGGCAATCTGCTGCAATACCTGACCTGCCAAAGATGCAGGCAAACCGTTCAATGCGAGCGCCTGCAAAACAACGCCCATCCACTGACCTACGCCACCGCCTCCACCGCCTCCGAAGAGGTTAGCAAAGAAGTGACCGATCTTTCCACCGAGAGAGCCAAGAGCCTTCATAGCCTTAGCTGGCAGATGTGAAAGAGCAACCAAGCCCTTTCCGACAATCGCACCAAGAGCCATCGGCAAACCGCCGAAGATCTTCCCGATAAACTTAGTCGGATTAGCGCTAAGAATTCCTCGAAGAAGACCGCCGATGAGGTGGCCACCAATTCCCGCCATAACTGTTGACGGGGAATTAATTCCGAAGAAACTCTTAACAGCATTAACAATCGGGTCAACCAGGTTAGCCTTAACCCAGCTTCCCACATTCTTCAATGCCTGCAAAATACCGCTGAGCAATCCGCTGATAACATTCTTACCGACGCCGACCAGCAAACCCAGCAAGCTTCCGATAGCACTCAGAATTTTCCCTGGCACGGTACGGAAGAAAGCGATTACGCTACCCCAGACAGTTACAATTGTATTCCACATCCGGGTCATGCTTCCCTGCAAGAAGGAACGCATTGCATTCCAGATCTGGATAAACATATTGCGGATATTCTGCCATGCTGCACCCCAACGTCCGGTCAGGATGTTAAGAGCTGCACTGAATAGTCCGATGATAATATCCCAGCCGATTTTAATAACGGTGCGGATTAGCGCCCATGCCTGCTGTGCGACCAATTTAATGACCGCCCAAGCCGCTTGCCAAACCAATGTTACGACCGATGCCCCAACCTGGAAAACCGTTTTAATGATTAGCCATCCGGCCTGCATAGCACCAATGATAACTGTCCAAGCTGCCCGGAAAATGGCACTTACTAGCGGCCAGATAACACCCCAGACACCGAGAATGATTGTCTTTCCTACCTGGAAAATAATAGCAATAGCGCCGAAGAATCCCTGAGCCGCGAGTACAAGGCCATTCCAGATAGTTGTAGCAATTTCCTTAACCCTTATCCAAATGCCATTCCAAACGGCAATAACTGCTTCGCCGTTAGCAGCCCACCACGTATCGAAATTCGTAGTGATAAAGTTCTTGATGTTATTGAAAATACCAATAACGAAATTGTAGCCCGCTACGAAAGGCCCCGTAATGGTCGCCCAGAAAGAACTAAGAACTCCTGCTCCGGTCGAAGTAGTACTCTTAAGATTAGTCCAAACACCATTCCAGACCGATTCGATATCGTGACCAATGTTAATAAAGAATCCACGAGCCGCATCAAGCCCGATAGACACCGCGTGAGGTAGACCGCCAATAAGCCAGGCGGTAACGCGAGTAAGCGAACCTACCGCGCCCATCACAAAACCAGGAATCTTAAGCAGGAAAGCAAGAACGCTGCCCATGCCCTTAATCATTCCGGGGTGATCCGTAAAGGCCGTGGCCATACCGTTAATCCCATTAGCAATCGCGTTAACAATGCCAGGAATCTGCGGGGCAAAGCCCTTGAGGAATTCACCGAACGATGAAGCAAGGCTCTTAATTGATCCTACCACGGCAGGAGAAGCCAGCGAAGTTGCGAGAATTGTGCCTACCTGCTGGAATGGTCCAGAGATAGTCTTCTCGGCTGCGGCGAATACCGGCGTGAGAGCATCTAGAGTCGTGTTAGCAGCCTTGAAAATAGTAACCATTACCGGAGCAAATGAAGCGCCAATCGTGGTAAGGCTTGCCTTGGCGTTCTGCGCCAGATCCTTAAAGGCATCCTGCGCAGCCTGCTGGGCCTTATTAGCCACTGGTGGCATCTTGTCCAGATTGGTTTGTGCGGTAGCAACAGAGGCTTCGGCGGATGCCAAAGATGCATGTGCTGCTGCTAGCTGTGTAACCGTAGCCTTACTGTTGTGCTGTAGATCGTTGAGCCTACTCTGAGCTGCGATAACTCGAAGCTGTGCAGAGTGCAAAGTATCCTGTGCCTTGGACATTTCGACAGGCGTACTAGTTCCAGCGCCCATAGCGCCAGCAATACCAGCACCCGCGAGAGCTGCACCGCCAGCGCCAAGAGCCGCGCCACCGACACCCGTACCGATGAATGGCAGGGCAAGAGCCGCAGCACCAGCACCGACCGGGCTAGTCAGAGCCTCGATAACGCCAGCACTCGCACCAGAACCTACGCCCGCAATACCTGCGAATGGTCCAGAGAATGCGCCGCCACCGCCGCCACCGAAAGCACGCGAGAGAATGTTCTCACTACCGCCACCGCTAGACTTAACGCGCACATGGGCAGTCTTACCGTCCAGCTTGTCCATAGCGGAACCAATACGGTAAATGCCCAGAAGCGTACCGTCGAGTCCCTGTAGCTCAACGCCTGGACGTGCCAGGTACTTGTTAAGCTTTTCAAGGCGAATGTCGATAGCGAGAAGCTTAGACTTAGCCGCGTTGTCCTTGGCGTCAATGGTAAATTCCGCGCGCCTTTTGTTCAGCTTGTCGGCTTCGGCCTTGACCTTATCCATCGTGATATTGGCAGACTTGGCGTCAGCATCGATAGGGACAGTAACGGGCTTGGAAAGTTCCTTCTTCTTGACAGAGAGCTTGTCCATAATGCCCGAGACAGAGTTATCTCCCTTAGTGAAAAAGCGCAGGACTACGTTTGCTTGTGTGGTCATCCCAGCTTCTCCCTTGCTAGATCCTCAGCCCATTTGGCCATTTGATTTTCCATGTCAAGTCGCGTATCGCGCCAAGCCCACGTCATATAAGGCCGCTTAGGTGTAGGACCCCAGCTCCTATCGTTACCAGCCGTCTGACTAGGATAGTTAAGAGGGTGACGAATGCCACCCTGAAATGCGCGAGACTGCGGCGCAATCGAACTTTCAGTCTGCACGGATACGTTGTTTCCCTGGACTACTACGTGAGTAGCGCGGGGCATCCGGTTCGACCAGACGCCGGAATAGAGGCGAGCGGCCCGTGCGGTAAATTCCGCACCGGCCTTAATGTATTCTGCTAGGGCTCTCATTTGCTTACGCTCATCTCTATGTCGTTTTATTCGCCTCTCGCCGCTGCGCGTCAACCTGATGTGTCATCCCGAAAAAGACACTAGCGGGCAACTCCCAGATATCCAGCATATTGACTCCGAATATAGACCAGATGTCGGCCGCGTAACTCAGAACCTGAGCTTCTAGCCCACCCTTTTTTAGAGGCCATTCACGATCTCTTCTTTTGGGTTGTCGCTATCGTCCATGTCTTCCATGGCTGCCAGTTCCTTAAGCTCCTGCTCGGTCGGCTCCATCTTGAACTTAGTAAAGTCCAGGTCTACGTCTTCAAAGGGGATCACAATCTTGTCCCGCTTGTGCAGTACGTAGATCAGAGCCGCAAGAGCTTCGGGATCGCCTTCATCGCCAGCTTCGGCAAAAGCCTTCTGGCCCATTCCGGTAAGCTTCTTAATCAATCGCAGCTCTTTAAGAGTCATCGACTCAAAGAGCCATTCGTGGTCAATGTCGCAATTCAGGCATTCCCGAATAGTTACTAGAGGCATAACCTCGTAGTCCTTTCTAGTGCTTACAGTACCGTATCGGTGCTGATGATATGAATCTGAATAGGCGGGTTGCTACCGTCGTCAGGGTCGTAAACCATGAATTCTCCCGATACCGATACAAGGCCGGGACCTGAAACAGTAGCCGGTGCCTTAGTAATCTTTACGGTCGGAATATGGATTTCCAGCGTATAAGGAACTGCGGCCTCAATAAAGTTGGGGCTAACAGACTTAATGTGCAATCCGGTAGTAGTACCCGCTCGGAAAGCTGCCTGAAATTCTGATTCGTTATACTCAGCTTCAAATGTTCCGGTGATACCTGTAAAGTCCACCTGGAACTGTTCCTTCTTGATTCCCGCATTTCCCAGTCCGTACCGCTCGGTTGACAGGGTATTCTTACCCGCAAGGGAAAGCTTACTGACTACCGAAGTTACGGGGACACCGCTCGCTACCGTAGTCTTACCGGCAGTAGTAGTATAGGTCCCGCCCAACTCAAACAGAGTTACGTGACCGAAGTTGAACAGCGAGTTGTTCGCGATATATGTAGCCGCACCAAGGGAGGGAGTGGTTGCTTCGTTCCATGCGTCAACCGACATAGACAGCAACGTGTTAGCATTATCCTCAAAGGCAATTTCCCATTCAGTAACCTTGCAGCCATTGTAGTTAAACGGCTGGACAGTACCCGTAATGGGTTCCGGCTTACCAAGCTGTGCCGAGAAAGACTTACCTCGAAGACCGCCAGGAGTGAAATATGCCTCATAGGCAAGAGTGCCAGCGGGCACAACTGCTAGAGCCTGGGTAGAACCCAGAACATGCTGCATCCACCAGGACATACCCTTAAACATGAAAGGCAGTTCAATCTTACCTGACGCGGCCTTTCGGGAAATACCGACCTGGTTAATAGACTTGAAGGTCTTAGTCGCCCGGATTCCGTCACCTTCCAGATAGGTCGGGTCAAAGGCCAGTTCTGCGCTATTGAATGTGTAGAAATGGTCTGGTGCAAGAACTGTACCGACAGTAGTTTCGGTTTTAGTTCCTAGCTGGGCATCAAGCCCTGATCCGGTCGCCATTATTCATCACTCTTTTCGTCATTCTTATTATCAGTGCTGGACTTAGCCTTAGACTTGGAAGCACCAGCGGCCCAGTTTTCTTCGGACCAGGAAAGGGAGTTAGCTAGGTCGTCGGGAACCACGATTGAATCGCCAGTTTCGACGTAACCAAAATCTTCGCCTCCAAGAACAACCGAAACCGGGCTCTGGTGGCCGATGTACTGCTTTAGCATTGTGTAAATCCTTTACGATAGATTGGCGCGAACGGTAATAGCAAATTGCATCTGTACCACTGCCCCGCCAGATACATTCAAAGATCGGGTATCCATCACATCGGACACTAGGGCATTCCAGGTATCGAGTGTGCCGGGATGCAAGGTAAGATTGACAGCAACGTCATTAATAACGCTGGTCGCCAAAGTTCTTGCTGCCGCGATAGTCGTACTCTTTCCGACTGCGACACAATTAATAATCATTTCTTCTTCACGCCGTTTAGCGCCAAGGCCCTTCCAGACCTGCGACATTGTAGCCGCATTAACCGGGGTTGCCTCTTCGCCTGTTTCCAGCGGCGACTCTGCTCCGATTGCTGCGAACCTAGTTTCAGCGTTATCGGGCAGACTCGACGGAGGTCCGTCAAATACAGGATAGGCGAGCGCTGCGTTGAGAGTAGAGACAATCCAGGGAATTACATTGTCAATGGCTGTAGCGGTAGCGGTCATGAGTAAACCCCCGGTTTACGAGTGTATTCGTCAATGCGTAGCGGCTGACTCATTAGCGGAACCCTGGCCTTTCCTCGCCCGACAACATCGCCATCGCATGAGGCGGAATCTTGTATGTGCTAACCAGGTTTTCCCAATTAGCAGTTTCGTTAGGTCCAGGCTCTAGCTGATCCGCGCCATAAGGCCGTTGAGTCGCCCACATATCGTAGCAAATCTCAAGAGCGGCGAGTTGAATCTTATTCGAGATAACCGCGCGGCCACACGTGTATGTTGCTTTCCATGGTCCGTAGTAGAACGGCATGGCATTCTCTAGCTCGACCGTGGCGCTATCAGGATAGACGATAAAATCGCCATTGGCCTGAGTCCACGTCGGCCCGTTCGCCCGAACAGAACTAATGGAAGTAATCGAAGTGTCGCTAAGTAGCGGACCGTGAGGCAGTTTCAGCACCTTAACGGTATAGCCACCAGCAATTCTTTCATTGGTAAAAGTCTTGATAACGCAAATGCCGACCACTTCTTCGATCAGTTCCGTTACTGCCATCATTACCTGACGCAGCAACGACTCTTTCTCGTTGGACGTGCTAGTGCCGTAATTGATAAACGCCTTAACGTCATCAATGCTTACAATAGACCTGAATGTAGCAACGGGAACATAGTCGGTCTTTGAGGTATTCGGTCCAGTAGAAACCCACTGGAATTTATACAAGCCTTCTAGCGTAAAAGTGTAATCGACGTGATAGTGACCTAGACTGTCGTGAGTAACGCTTGGAACAACGGTGGTACCATTGGGCAAGGTAATGGTGAGCACAACCGTAGCATCGATAAAGTTCCCGTTTACGTCCGTTAGGACAAACGTGGAAGTATAGGACTCGCCCGTTTCGATCGCTGCCATTATGTCTCACCTGCTACCTTACTCGCTGTTTTAGTTTTACCGGACACTGCACCCCTCGCCTTGTCTGTATCGGACACGGTACTATGAGATTTAGCGCCATGGGTCGTAGTTGCATTGTGTTCACCGGCACCCGCGACGATTCCATGATAAGGGTGAGTAACCCCTAGTCGGCCCGTCCCGAACGCTAGCGAAAGCGCCAAGATCTGAGGCTTCTTAATCCTCAAACTACCCGAACCCGCGTATTGCTGAGTTCCGGTTCCTAGCAACCTTGCCTTTTTGACAATAGCGCCGCCAGCACCAGACCAGGATTCAGCACCCGTGCCGTGAGGCGCAGGCTTTTTAACACTTACCGAACCAGTTCCGGCCAGCCCGCCAGAGTTGCCAGTTCCGGCCGCAGCAGGCTTCTTCGCGCTAACGGCTCCGGTGCCGGTGTAGACTTCGACGCCAGCGCCAGAAACGTTAATCTTTTTAATAGTAGTTTGGCCGGTACCCGTCACTCCTGCGGCAGTGTTAGTCCCCGTACCGTTTGCAGCAGTTTTCTTTATAGAAATACTACCTGTAGCGGTAAAGGTTTCTGTGCCAGCGCCCGAAGCGGCAGGCTTTTTAACGGCGCTGCTACCCGAACCCCAGAAGTTTGTACCCGTGCCGGATGCCGCAGGCTTCTTGACAGAACTACTTCCCGTTGCCGAGAACTGTTCCGTACCCGTGGCGCTAGCCACCAGCTTCTTAATGCTACTGCTGCCAGTACCCGAGATACCCGGAATTGAACCAGTACCCGAAGCGGCAGGCTTCTTCACATTTGACGAGCCAGTGGCGGTAAAGGTTTCTGTGCCAGTTCCGCTAGCCGCAGCCTTTTTGACTGAGCTACTACCAGAACCCCAGAAGTTTGTACCTACGCCAGAAGCGCTAGGCTTTTTAGCCCTGCTACTACCTGTAGCGGTGAATACTTCGACGCCTGTACCAGAAGCGGCAGGCTTCTTAATACTACTTGAGCCAGAACCCCAGAAGTTAGTTCCGGTGCCCGACGCAGCAGGCTTCTTAGCCCTGCTACTACCAGTAGCCAAGAACTGCTCGACGCCTGTACCATTCGCAGCAGGCTTCTTAACAGAACTGCTACCAGTACCCCAGAAGTTAGTTCCGGTTCCAGATGCGGCAGGCTTTTTGAGAGCACTGCTGCCAGTAGCCAAGAACTGCTCGACGCCGGTACCGCTAGCCGCAGGCTTCTTAATACTACTTGAGCCCGTGCCAGTAATTCCGCCAACAGTTCCGGTTCCATTGGCAGCAGGCTTCTTTGCAGAACTACTACCAGTAGCGGTAAATGCTTCAACGCCGGTTCCTGATGCCGCTGGCTTCTTAGCGTTACTACTTCCAGTAGCTGCAAATTCTTCAATACCCGTGCCGGAAGCAACCGGCTTATTAGTATTGACACTTCCCGTGCCGGTAATATCCAAAGAACCTGTAATGGCCTGCCAAACCCACTGGCGACGGCGCTGGTTATTCCTACGACGTGACTTTCTGTGGCGTTGCTGCGGCATACCAATTGCACTCGTAGGCAATACCTCAACTGCAACAATTCCCCAGTCATCTGTAGCGGAATTGCTGAAACCTACCGTCTGGGCACCACCAACAGAAGCTACGGTGCCTTCAACCCCGTTATCAGCCCCGGAAAGGCCGGAATGGTTGAGTTGCCACCGAATAGCAACGCTGTTCGTGCCCGAGAACGTGCCGGTATTAGAACCGAAACACGCGGCGGTAACAATCATCCCGCCTGAAACTGTGCCGGGCACCGACGCAGTTACCGATGTTGTACCAGCGGCATTATTAGAAACAGGAGTCGCGAAACCGCCCCCACCGGCTAGACTTACCGAACCTGCGTTATGATTGTTAGACTCCGATGTCGAAACAGATACGGTATTAGTTCCGGTTGGTACGGTGGGGCCAGATAGTCCGTAGAAGGATACCCCGCCCGCGCTACCGCCAGCACTAGCCTGAAATTTAAGAAAGGAGAGGGCAACGCCACCGTACGTTACGGCGGTAACTGTGTTCGCTGATCCGGTGAAGATAGTAACAGCAACTACAATCGTGTTGCCGTTGTTAGTATGCGACCACGTTCCAGGGCTGGTAGTAAACGCGATACCCGTAGCGCCCGGTCCTACAGCATCATAGGTAACTGCCACGTTGCTCGCCCTCCCTGCTATTAGCTAAAGACGAGCGAACCCTGAATAGCTACCGCTGTTCCGTCAATGATTGTCTCTGCCCGTGTTAGCCGACCAGTGCCCGGCCAAAAATCAACACCCATACCGCTCATGTTAATCTGTCCATTACGATTAGTGTAGACGCCCCCAGGAAATCCCGCACCTGCGAGAAAAAACCAGGTATCCCCATTGTCATTAGACTGGTAAACGCCAATCTGACAAGTAGTTAGGGCAGTCATAGAATTGAAGCCGCCAACTACCGTCCGGTCAATCGACAGCACCGCATTGATATCAGTGTCCGCTACCGATGCCGGTCCGAATTCGGTCGTACCGATTTGCAGAGTCATGAGAGGAATTGTAATTGTACCTGCCATTTAGTTCTCCCCGTATAGTTTGCCGTACTGAGCTGTTACGGTATTTGCTGCCGTAGCCGCGCTTAGCGTAAGGTAAGGCCACAGCCAGTAGTTAATGTTCTTATCGTAGTTGGTAATAAGCGCGTTACCTGTAGCAACAGGAGACGTTTGCAAGTTAGCCGCAAATGCCCCGCCATCAATAGCCGCGTGGCATACGAGAGTAGAAGTCGTGCCAGGTCCGCCCATAGTACGAAGGCCGATTTCGGCTTCCATCTTCCAAGAGAATGACCCAGCGGTAGGAGTTGTAGCTAGCGTTGGGGTTGCCAGTGGAGTAGAAGCCGAGAATGTGTTAGAGGTGGAGATAGCTAGGCCGAACGACCACGTAGGCAGCGTCGCCGTAGCGGTCATAAACCCACCCATTTTAAACTTAAGGCTACTAGTCCAGTCCCCTAGATTACTCATGTACCCGGCCGGGATGATAATAGCTGGCCACCCTGCCGTAATTGTAACCGCTGCTGCCGTAGGCACGCTGACAGTAGCCGCATTGTAGGTAGCAAACAGAAGTTCGGTGCCAATAGGCTTGTAACCAGACATATATAAATCCTTTCGGGGGATTACTCAGGCATCACAAGCGTGAAGCTGGAAAGCGTAATGTTAGCACCAGAGCTGAATGCAACGGAGTTGAAAATAATGTCAGTGGCAGAAGTACCGACCGAACAGGTAAAGTAACACACAGTCTTACCGGCGTTAGTGATCCACGCTGACGCGGCGGTTCCGGTCTGCAACGCAGTTACCGTAGAAGCCGAGAAGCTAGCAGTGCAAGTCTCAGTCTTAGTCGAGAAAGACCCAGCCGTAGTATCCGCACCGAATGCCGCAGCACTGAATGTAAAGTCCGCTAGAACCGCTGCACCAGACGGAATAGTTGTATCCGGGTCCGCAGGAGCGGCTGTTGTGGTAATGAGAAGGTGGCCGCTGTTAGGTAGTGCCTTGATTGCGTCTAGCGCCGCACGACACGAGTTGCTAGCCCCTGTTCCGAAAAATGCAGTCATTGATTAGTCCTTATCAGTGATGGTAGAAAGGCTTGGAAGCCTAACGCTGCCGTAGCCAACGATATCTGTGACAATACCGGAACCAGAAATATCCTCAACTTCGGGATCTTCCGATTCTGCGCGCTTCACAATTACAGAGCTTTCCGGCAAACCGCGCTTGCGTGCCTTGCGCTGATCTTCGCGCTTCGGCGTTGGGCGGCCCTTAGGAGGTGTAGTGGCTGACATTACTTAACTCCCTTTGGCCTTGCCGGTGCCCTAGGTGCGGGCTTTGCCGCTGGCCTAGCTGGGCGGCGCTTCTCATCGGTGTCCTTAGTCCTAGTGTCATCGGTAGTCTCCCGCTTCGGCGCTGAGCGCCCCTTGGGAGCCGCTGAGACTTCCTCTGCGGCGTCAGGATCGAATCCTAGACCTCGGAGTACCACAGCTAGTTCGGCCGCCTTAGCGGGCTCCTGAGTGGCCGCCATCTTGCGGCGTAGCGGAGCAATACGGGGATCTTCGTTTGTCATAATTCTTATCCTTATCCTAGCCTGAGCAGATCGGCAGTGTTGGTAACGTTCGTGTTCAGAGAGTATGTGACCTTGACGTATCGGTATCGCTGACCGGCCGGAATTACCTTTACCGTAGTAGTAGCAGTAGTGACTACAAACGCGGCGTTAGTAACGGTACCCAGTGAGCCAATATCCGAATAGCTAAGAGGGGAGAAGGACGAGTTGTCAAGTGAACCGTTAATGGTATAGGTACAAGTTGGGGTAGCACCAATGGTTGTTACGACTCGCACAAGGTGAGGCGAAGTCCTTGGACCCTGGTCGCCAGCGTCGTAGGTATTCGTGGTATCGGCGTTAGTTACCTGGCCGGTACCAAGAACAAAGGCAGTGGGGAACCCGGTAAGCGTTGGAGTAATTGCATTCAGGCCAAGATACTGCACAATTTCAGCAAACTTCCCAGGGTTGTTAACCACCGGGTTGCCGTAAAGTGACATCTCTAGCCACTTTTCATAGAGGTTGTCGGTAAAAGCGGTCATTTACTGTCCTTTCGAGACATCATTTT
>Ga0307312_10001686_pt1 | contig 11403 bp, 9 predicted proteins | sample ER_DNA_202_FD_194489 | JGI IMG/M metagenome (GOLD analysis project Ga0307312, IMG submission 194489) | Bulk soil microbial communities from the East River watershed near Crested Butte, Colorado, United States - ER_DNA_202 | ecosystem: Environmental > Terrestrial > Soil > Floodplain | place: USA...
ATCGGGCTTCGCCATCGGCTTGGTCGCAGCCTGAGGCGAGGCGGCGGCCTTCCCCTTGGCCCGCGCCAACGCTTCGGCCGCGTCGCCATTCATGGGGTCGGCGTTCAGAAGCCGAGCCAGCCACTCGACCTCTTCGTCGTACTTCCCGTTCCGCTCAGCCAGCTCGGCGAGCCCACGCAGGGCGATGATGTTTTCGCCGTCGAGGCCGAGGACCTGCTTGAAGACGCCCAGCGCGCCGGCGTCGTCTTTCTTGTCGACGAGGCAGCGGGCGTAGACGATGTAGGCGCTGACGTAATCGGGGTGGAGCTTCAGACCATTCTGACAGAGCTCGACCGCGTTATCTATAAGCCCTGCTTTACGATAGGCGTCCGCCAAGGGGGCGAAATTTCGGCCCTTGGGGTTGTCACGGTAACGCGCTTCGAGTTTGTCGATCTCGCTGGTATAGGCCACGGCCTAAGTCTATGTGGGAATTGGACGAAGATAGTGTTTGGCCGGCGCCGCTGTCAAATGACCCGAGTATGTGTGCGCTTGAGTTTGTGCGTTGTCGTTTTTAGACTTATGCCCCTTCACCCCTCCTTTGTGAACGGAGTTCGAAGTCGCCATGCTGCGCACGATGCGCTCCAACGCCAAATGGATCTTCTACATCCTCGCCATCGCTTTCATCGGCTGGCTCGCCATCGGTCAAGTGATGAGCATCCTCGGTCCCAGCGGCAACGTGGTGCTGCGCGTCAACCGCAAGGAATTCCCCGTCACCGACTATCAGCAGCGCGTGCAGCTCGCCTCCGAGCAGTACCGCCAGCAGTACGGCACGGCTCCGACAACCAAGGAAGAGGACCGGCAGCTCCAGGAGCAGGTCATCAATCAGATGGTCCAGGACGCGCTGCTCGAGCAGGAGTACCGCCGGCTCGGCATCCGGGTCAGCGACGAAGAGATCGTCGCGATGGCGCACAATTCGCCGTTGCCCGAGATCATGCGTGATCCGCAGTTCCAGACCGACGGCCAGTTCGACATCCGCAAGTGGCAGCAATTCCTGTCCACGACGAGCGACCGCAGCCTGCTGCTGCAGCTCGAGGCGATTTACCGCCAGCAGATTCCGCGCATCAAGCTGTTCGAGTATCTCGCCAGCGATGTCTACATTCCCGACGCCAAGCTGTGGCGGCTGTACAAGGATCAGCACGACTCCGTGCGCGTCACCTCGCTCGTGGTGTCGCCGTACACGATGCTCGACACGACGCCGATCCGCGACGCTGAGCTGCAGGCCTATGTCGCGAAGCATCCCGACGACTTCAAGCGGCCGGGCATCGCGTCGGTCCGTTTCCTCGCGGTTCCCCGTCTCCCCAACGCCGCAGACAGCGCCGTCGCGCGGGCGCACGTCGCGCGCGTGCGCAGCGAGCTCGCCCGCGGGGCAAAGTTCGAGGACGTCGCGAAACGCGAGTCCAGCGATTCCGGCAGTGGACAGCGCGGCGGCGATCTCGGCTGGGTCAAGAAAAACGACAGCACGTTCGTCGCACCGTTCATGCAGGCCCTGCGAAATCTGAGACCCGGTCAGTTGTCCGCGCCGGTCCAGTCGTCGTTCGGCTACCACTTGATTCGCATCGACCAGGCGAAGGGCGACTCGGTCAAAGTCCGTCACATCCTGATTCCGCTGACGCTCCAGGGCGCGCACCTCGATCAGGTCGAGGCGCGCGCGGACACGCTCGAACGTCTCGCGGGGGAACGCAGCGATCCCACGACGCTCGACTCAGTGGGCCGTCGCATGGGACTGCAGGTGTCTCCGGAGTACCAGGTGGTGGAAGGTCAGGGGTTCAGACTTGGAGACTACTCCGTCCCCGACGTGAGCGTCTGGGCATTCGAGACGCCGGTTGGTGAGACGAGTCCCGTGTTCGAAGGCGCCGGGGGCTACTATGTTTTCCGGCTCGACTCGGTGACGCAGGCGGGTCCGGCGCCGCTGGCGCAGATTCGCGCGCGCGTGACCAATCTGGTTCGCGTGGAGAAGCTCAAGACACTCGCGCGCCACCGCGCGGACTCACTCGCGGCCCTGTTGAAGGGCGTGCCCGATCTCGCGGCCGCCGCCTCCGCGCACGGCCTCCAGGTGCAGCGCTTCGGATCTTTCACCCGCATGCGGCCGCCGAGCTATCTCAGCGGGGAGCCGTTCGTCGTCGGCGCGGCGTTTGGGCTGCGCGTCGGCGAGCGCAGCGGCGTCGTCGACGGGGAAGCCGCGTATTTCATCCTCGAGTCTCTGGGGCGCAAGTTCGCGGACTCGACGGCCTGGCTCGCGCAAAAAGAGGTCCAGCGGACGCAGCTACGGCAGGCGTTGCAGCAGGCTCGGATCCAGCAGTATCTGGAGGGGGTGCGCGCCAAGGCCAAGATCGTCGACCGGCGCAAGGACCTGTTCAGATCGCAGCCCTCGGCGGACGCGTCGGCGTTACAGCAGTAGCGCTACTCGACTAACCGCTTCGGTTTCGCATCGCGCGGCTCCTCTTGCCGGGCGGACGGCAGCTGCTGGATACTGTTCTCCGCATCGGAGAGGGCGCGCTTGAATTCGCGCAGTCCCTTCCCCACCGCCTTGCCCGCGTCCGGCAGCCGCTTCGCGCCGAAGACGAGCAGGACGATCAACATGAGAATCAGAATCTCGCTGCCGCTCAGATTTCCCAACATGACGCCGCCGCCGCTACTGATTCAGACGCTTCGGACTGCCGCCGCCGGCCGGAGGAAGTGACGAATCCGACGTCGCGGGCGGCTCCTCGGGCGCCTTTTCCGAGAGGCCGCGCTTGAATTCCTTGATGCCCTTGCCGATCGAGGCGCCGATCTCCGGAATGCGCTTCGCGCCGAAGAACAACACCAGGATGAGCAGCAGAATCGCGATTTCCGTAAAGCCGAAATTGCCAAGCATTGATGCGCCTTTCTAGAAGAGCGAGCGGGCCACGAGATACGCGACCACCACGCCGACCACCGCGAGCAGCGACACGTCGAGCCCGATCGGTCCCAGCGTAATCGACATCACGAGTAGATCCATGTGCACGGGCCCGATCGTCGGAGTCACCGACCACGTGAAGACTTCCTTCGCGGGCCCCTGAGGTAAGAAGCGCCGCAGGAACGCTTGCAGCAACCCCCCTACCACAAAGCCTACTGCCAGAACCCCCAAGTAGAATCCGGGGCGACGCGGACCGTGGGGCATGGCTTAGCTCCGCCGTTCCACAGCGTAGGCGATACTGCCCTGCAGCGCGTCCCGCGCGGGGGAGGGCGGCAACACATCGAGCTCGGCCTCCGCCTGCTGCGCGAGGTCCAGCGCGCGCTGGCGCGCGGTCTCGAGCCCGCCCGCAGACTCCACGAGTCGGATCACCTCGGCGACCAAATCGTCACTCGGTTCCGCCGCCGCCATCAGCTCCGCCACCACGCGTCCCTCCCCGTCGGCCGGCATCCGCGCCAGCGCCGCGATCAGCGGCAGCGTCACCTTGTGCTCGCGCAGATCCAAACCGGATGGTTTTCCCGTCACCGCTTCGGGCTCAGTATAGTCGAGCAAGTCGTCCGTGATCTGGAACGCCATGCCGAGCAGCATCCCAAACCGCGCGAGCGCCTGGCGGTAGTTGGCGGGCGCCGTCAGGGCGCCCACTTCGCACGCGCCCGACAAGAGCGACGCCGTCTTCGCCCGAATCAGGGCGTCGTACGCGCCTTCGCCATACGCCAACTTGTCGTGGGCCTCGAGTTGCCGCATCTCTCCCACGGTCATCTCGTTGGTGACGCGCGCCAGCACGCGCAACGCCTCGTGGTCGTCGAGCCGCACGAGCTCGATGATCGCGCGCGAATAGAGATAGTCCCCCATGATCACCGCGACCTGATGAGAGAACAGCGCGTTGATCGTGGGCAACCCGCGCCGCAACACGGAGTGGTCGACGGAGTCGTCGTGCACGAGCGTCGCAAGATGAATGAGCTCCACGACGGCCGCGAGGGTCACCGCGCGCGGATCCTTCGAGCCCGCCGCCTGATGACTGAGCAGGAGCAGCGTGGGCCGGAAGAGCTTCCCCTTCATGTGGAGCAGATGGTCGTTCACTTCGCTCACGATCGGGAAGTCCGCGGCGATGAGGCGCCGCAGCTCGAGCACCACTTCCTCCAGCTCACCGGCCACCGGCCGCTGGACGTCGCTGAGGGTGACGCGGGCAACCTGTTGACTCACGCTATTTCGCCTTGGCGAGCGCTTTGACGCGCTGCTCGGCATCGAGGAAGCGGATGTCTACCGCAAAGACGCGCCCGTACAGATCCCGCGCGTCGGCTTTCTTGCCCTGGTGCTCGAGCGCGCGCGCGAGCCAGTACAGGATGCCGAGACGCTCCTGATCGCCGGAGGCCGGCAGATCGAGGCCGCGTCGCAGGATCGATTCGGCGACGCCGAACGCGCCTTTCTCGAAGAAGCAGATCCCCAGCATCTCGGAGGTCCGCAGCTTCCCTTCGGGAGCGCGCAAGGCTTTCTGCAGTTCTGCGATCGCCTCATCGAGCAAGCCCATCTCCTTGAACGCCACGCCGAGATCATAATGCGACTGAAAGTCGGCCTCGTCGATGTTTTCGTCGATGCCCTGCTTGAACCGCGCCAGCATGTCCTGGAAGTCCTGCTCTTCGTCGCCCGTCGGCTCCTCATCAGCGACGGTCATCCGCGTGTCTTTCGCCGGCACCGCGTCGTCTTCATCGTCGCTCAGCATCGACCCGAGATCGATGAAGTCGCCGTCCACGGCCGCTTCGTCGCGGACTTTCATCTTGGCGTCTTTCGCCTTGACCTTCCCCTCGGGTTTGCCGAGCGCCGCGGCCGGCGTCGCCACCGCGGGAGCGAGCATCGAGAGCGCGGCCTTCGCGCGCTCATTCTTGGCATCGTGCTCGGCGACGCGCGCGTACACCGCGCGCGCCTTCTCCGGCAGATCCGAACGCAGGAGCGCGTCGGCGAGCTCGAGATAGGCGTCGATCAACTTCGCCTTATCGCCCGCCTTGAACGCAAACTCCACCGCTTTTTGCCGGTGACGCACGCTGTTCGGATCGAGTCGCAGCACCTCGTCCACGAGGTTGCGAGCATGCGACAGATTGCCGGCGTTCTCGTAGCCCGCGGTGGCGAGGTCGAGCTCCTCGATGGCGCGCTCGCGCTCGCCCTGCTCGACCAGCGCTTCGCCGAGCGCTTGATGCGCTTCGGGATCGTCAGGGTTGTCGGCGACGCGGCTCTCGAGCTCCTCGATCCCCGGTGCCGCCGGAGTCTCCTCGATGTTGGAGAAGACGAGCGAGCCCGCCTGGTCCGCGCCGCTGCTGATCTCGTCGATGCCGAGATCGATGAAGCCGGAGCGGCGTCCACCGGAGGAGATCGACGTTTCGTCCTCCGTCTGGATGAAGCTCGGATGTCGCGGCGTCTCCTCGATGGCGAGCGGATCATCGTCGACGTCATGACCCCGGTCCGTTGTGGCCGTCTCGAAGTCCGGTTCCAGCTCGAGCGGTGGCACTTCGACGACGGTCTTTCGCTTCCCGGGCTCCGATCCACCCGTCGGCGCCGCCGGACGCTTCGGCACGACGGGCTTCACGCGCGGGGGTTCGGCGGCGGGTTTGCCCGTCGGCGAGCGCCCCAGCGGCTTGAGGGTCGGCGCCGACTTCTTCGCCGCCGGCGGGGGTGCCGGGGGAGGCGTGTCCACGACGTTGCCCTCGAGGACAAGATCAGCCCCTTCCAACTCGATGCCCTCGTCCGGGGCGGGGCGCACATCGGGGATCGTGGGCTCGAGCTCGGCGACCGGTTCGAAATCGAGATCCGCCGGATTCAATTCCTCGCGAATCGACGGCGTCTTGGGACTCTCCTGACGCACCTGCCCGAAGTCCGCCACCGTGGTCTCGAGACCTTCGAGCATCCCACTACCGCTGCCGCCCGGAGCTTCGTCGACCAGACTCGTCGTTTCGATCTGCAGCGACTCGTCGGGCTCGGGCACGACTTCCTCAATGAGGCTCTCTGGCTCCGGAGCGGGCGGCGGTGGTGCCGCCTGAGGCTTCGGAGGCGCTGGTGGCGGCGCTTTCGCGCCCTTGGCCACGGGCGCCTCGTCCAGATCGAGGAATACGAGACTCGATGTCTTTCGGCTCCCAGACTTATGGACGTCCTCCCCGCCTGCCGGGGGCGCCGCTTTCGGCGCAGCGGTGCTGGGACGACCCGCCGAAGACGGTCGCTTTCCGGGATCGGCGCCATACATCTTCAAATGCTCAGAGAGCATGTCCCGTAGCGAAGCGCTCTCGGGCGAGATATCGGTGAATTCCTTCAGCGCCGCGAAGGCGTGCTCGATCTTCCCGACCTTCTGCATCCGCTCGGCATACTCGACGAAGTTCTGTTTCGCCTCCGCGATGAACCCCTTCGCGGCGTACAACTTCGCCAGCTTGAGATAGGTCGTCTGCCGCGCCGGCGCGTTGCGCAGCACCTTGTTGCACATCGCGATGGCGTTGTTGTGAAACCCAAGCTCGGCGTACTTGTCCACCGCCTGGTCGTAGTAATCCGCCGCCAAGCCGGGGTCCTTCAGCTTGATGTAGAGATCGCCGACACGGTTGTATATGGAGAGATCAGGATTCGTCTCGTCCTGATTGTTGAGCGCGTCGAGCCAGATCTCCACGGCCCTCTTCGGATCCTTGGCCTCGAGACCTTTCGCTTTTTCTTTGAGCTGCTCGAGCTTTGACATATGGACCGACTAAGATATCGGAGCCGCCTAGGCGGGACAAGCCGAACCTGCTGTCCAGACGGCGCTTACGACCTCTTTCCCCATCCAGTAAGCGACCTCGCGCCAATCGTCTACCGCCACATGCACAAGGTCCGCGACGTAGCCGGCGGCGATCTGGCCACGGTCGCCGGCGAGTCCGAGTGCCGCGGCAGCGTTGATCGTCACCGCCGTCACCACTTCCGCGTGACGCAGGCCGAGTTGTGAGACGCCCAGCGACATGACGAGCGGGAGGCTGACCGTAGGCGACGTCCCCGGATTGAAGTCGGTGGCCAGGGCGACGGCCGCCCCGGCATCGATCAACCGGCGGGCGGGCGCCTGCGACCGCTTGCCGAGAAAGACCATCGTCGCTGGAAGGAGCACGGCCACCGTCGTGCCGGCGGCCAGCGCGCGGATACCGGCTTCGGAGATCGCGGCCAGATGATCCGCTGAGAGCGCCCCCAGCTCGACCGCCAGCTCGGCACCGCCCGAACCCTCGAGCTCATCGGCGTGCAGCTTCACCGCGAAGCCGTGGCGCCGCGCGGCCGCCAGAATCTGCCGGCTTTCCGCCACTGTGAAGACACCGGGCTCGCAGAAGACGTCGCAACAGCGCGCCAGGCGTTCGCGCGCGACCACGGGGAGCATTTCCTCACAGATGAGCTGCACGTACGCGCCGCGCTTATTGCGATACTCGGGCGGGACCTCGTGCGCGCCGAGGAATGTCGGGATCAGCGTGGCGGGCAGCTGCTCGCTCAGCTGTCGAATCACCCGAAGCTGCTTCAGCTCGGCCTCGAGCTCGAGACCATATCCCGATTTCACCTCGATCGTCGTCGCTCCGTGCGCCGTCAACACCTGGAGCCGCGCGCGCGTGAGCACCACGAGCTCCGCTTCGGACCGGCCGCGCACGTCGCGCACAGATTGTAGAATGCCGCCACCCGCCGCCGCGATTGCCTTGTAGTCGACGCCCAGCGCGCGGCGCTCCTGATCGTCGAGGCGGGGCGCACCGAACACCCCGTGCGTGTGACAATCGACGAAACCCGGGAACAGCACGCCATCGATTTCGACAACTTGTCCGGGCGGTGCTTCCTTGCGCGGTCCCACCCACGCGATCCGCTCACCGTCGATCAGCACCGCCGCGTCGGTGAGCACCTCGACGTCCGCCATCTCCGGCCCCCGGCGCGCGCGCGCAGGGCCGCGACACGTCACCACCTGCCGAGCGCCGACGAGCAACGTCTTCAGTCGAGACCCTCGGTCATCGGCAGCCGGATGTGGTGCCGGCGCGCGGTGGCGATCGCGTCCGGATAGCCGGCGTCGGCGTGACGCGCGACGCCAATTCCGGGATCGTTGGTGAGCACTCGTTCGAGCCGCTTGCCGGCGGCCGGCGTCCCATCGGCGACGATGACCTGACCCGCGTGGAGCGAGTTCCCGATGCCCACGCCGCCGCCATGATGGAACGAGACCCACGACGCGCCGGAGGCGGTGTTGAGCAACGCATTGAGAATCGCCCAGTCGGCGATGGCGTCGGAGCCGTCACGCATCGCCTCCGTCTCCCGAAACGGCGACGCGACCGACCCCGTGTCGAGATGATCGCGACCGATCACGATCGGGGCGGACAGCTCGCCGCGCCGCACGAGATCGTTCAGCGCGGTGCCGAAGCGCGCCCGCTCACCCTGCCCCAGCCAGCAGATGCGCGCCGGCAATCCTTGGAACGTCACGCGTTGCTGCGCCAGCGTGATCCAGCGCTTGAGATGCACATTGTCGGGAAACAGATCCAGCACTAGTTGGTCGGTGCGCTGCAGATCCTTCGGATCCCCGGAGAGCGCTACCCAGCGGAACGGTCCCTTTCCCTCGCAAAACAGTGGCCGGATGTACTCAGGAACGAATCCCGGGATGGCGAACGCGTCGGCGACACCGGCATCCCGCGCTTCGGTGCGGATGTTGTTGCCGTAGTCCAACGCAACCGCGCCCCGCTGCTGCAGTGCCAGCATCGCCCGCACGTGCCTGGCGATGCTGGCGCGCGCGCGCGTGACGTACTCGTCGGGAGATTTGCGCCGCAGGTCCGCGGCCTCCGCGAGCGTGAGACCGCTGGGCACGTAGCCGTTCAATGGATCGTGAGCCGAGGTCTGGTCCGTCACGACGTCGGGAGCAAAGCCGCGGGTAACCAACTCCGGCAGCACATCGGCACAGTTGCCGACCAGGCCCACGGACAAGGCGCTGCCGCGTCGCCGCGCGTCTTCGCACCATCCCAACGCCTCGTCCAGCGATGTCGTCGAGCGGTCGAGATAGCGGGTCTCGAGGCGGCGCTGCACGCGGGTGGGATCGACTTCCACCGCCAGACAGATCCCGTCGTTCATGGTCGCCGCCAGCGGCTGCGCCCCACCCATGCCACCCAGTCCGCCCGTCAGGACGATACGACCCTTGAGCGATCCGCCAAAATGCCGCGCGCCGACAGCGCCGAACGTTTCGTACGTTCCCTGGAGGATGCCTTGCGTCCCGATGTAGATCCACGAGCCCGCGGTCATCTGCCCGTACATGATCAACCCGCGGCGCTCGAGATCGCGAAACACCTCCCACGTGGCGTAGCGAGGGACGAGGTTCGCGTTCGCGATGAGCACGCGCGGCGCATCGGGGTGTGTCGTGAACACGCCCACCGGTTTGCCCGACTGCACGAGCAGCGTCTCGTCGTCCGCGAGCACGCGGAGCGTGCGAACGATCGCGTCGAACGACGCCCAATCGCGCGCGGCTTTGCCGGTGCCGCCGTACACCACCAGATCTTGCGGACGCTCCGCAACCTCGGGATCGAGGTTGTTCATCAGCATGCGGAGCGCGGCTTCCTGCACCCAACCCTTGCAGCTCTTCGTGGCGCCGCGCGGCGCGCGCACCATCCGGGGGGTCGGACCCGTCACGGCGCGAACTTCCCCTCACGAATCGCGCGCGCGACTTTTTCGATGTCTGCCGTCATCGGTCGATCGCCCGTGAGGGCCGCGGAGTACTGGCGCACCGCCGCATATACCCGCGCCACCGCCCTGGCGGGCGTGAGCGGCTTGAGAAATTCGAGTCCCTGCGCGCCGGCGAGCAGCTCGATCGCGACGATGCGCTCGGCATTGGCGAGGATGCGCCCCGCTTTCCAGGCGGCACTCATTCCCATCGGCACGACGTCTTCCTGATTGCCTTCCGTCGGCACCGATTGCACGCTTGCCGGAGTCGCCAGTACGCGGCAGTCCGCGACGAGCGCGGCGGCGGCGATTTGCGCGGTCATGAACCCGGACTCGAGCCCCGGATCGTGAGCGAGAAAGGCCGGAAGTCCCGACGACAGGTCGGGGTTTACCACGCGCTCCAGGCGCCGCTCGGCAAGTCCCGCGAGCGTGGTCAATGCGATGCCGATCACGTCCAGCGCGAGCGCGATGGGCTGCCCGTGGAAGTTGCCGCCCGAAATCACATCGTCACCGAACACAAGCGGATTGTCGGTCGCGGCATTGAGCTCCGTCGTCACGAGCCGTTCGGCGAATGCGAGCCCCTCGCCGACCGCGCCGAGCACTTGCGGCGTGCAGCGCAGCGAATAGGCGTCCTGCACCCGCGGATCGTTTTCGCGATGCGATTCCCGGATCTCGCTGTCGGCAAGGAGGTCGCGGAGCAGCGCGGCGGACCGCTGCTGCTGCGGGTGTGGGCGCACGTCGTGAATCCGGGCGTCGAACGGATCGGGCGATCCACGCACCGCCTCGAGGCTCATCGCGGCGGCCGCGTGCGCGCTGCGCCATAGCGTCCAGGCGTCGGTCACGAGCAACGCGGCGAGCCCCGTCTGCGCCTGCGTGCCGTTGACGAAGGCCAGTCCTTCCTTTGCCTCGAGCGTGATGGCGCTCGGCACCTTCACGTCTCCCTCTCCGATCATCGCCAGCGCCAGATGCGACAGGGGCGCGAGGTCGCCAGAGGCACCTACGCTGCCCTGCGACGGGACGGTCGGATGCAGCTTGCGGTTCAACATGTCGACCAGAAGCTCGGGGAGGACCGGCCGCACGCCACTCGTGCCGCGCACGAGCACGTTCGCGCGCAGCAGCATCATGGCGCGGACGGCCTCGGACGAGAGCGGTTCACCGACGCCGGACGCGTGACTCCGAATGAGGTTCAGCTGCAGCTGGCGCGCCTGCTCCGGCGGGATGCGCACGTGGGCGAGTTTCCCGAAGCCGGTGTTGACGCCGTAGATCGTCTCGCCCCGGGCGACGGCCGCTTCGACCGCCTTGCGCGACTGCTGGACGGCGGCGAGTGCCTTGGCATCGAGCGCCACGGGGGCATCGTGCCGTGCGACGGCGACCACATCAGCGAGGGAGAGCGAATGGCCGTCCAACGTCACAGGTGTTGCCATGGGAACCAAAGCTAAAGCGCCGGAGTGGCTGTTGCGACCACTCCGGCGCCTTGAGTTGACCCGGACTCCCTATTTCGAGCCTGAAACCCCGGTGCCAGTCGCCATGGCGGTCGACTGCCCGGCGCGAATCTGCAGCTCAGGGTTGCCCGGATCAGTTTGGAAGCTCCAGTCAAAGATCAGGTAATCCCGGCCGACGTGCGTCATGCGCAGGGCGCCATAGCGCACGGTCGAGCCTTCGACGATTTCGAAGACATAGGCGTAGCCCGGAACTGCCTGGAACATGCTGCGCGAATACCCGGATGCCGGCGCGAAGTCGATCGACGTCAGATCGGCGACCGGAGTGGTGCTGTA
>Ga0307312_10001687_pt1 | contig 11400 bp, 7 predicted proteins | sample ER_DNA_202_FD_194489 | JGI IMG/M metagenome (GOLD analysis project Ga0307312, IMG submission 194489) | Bulk soil microbial communities from the East River watershed near Crested Butte, Colorado, United States - ER_DNA_202 | ecosystem: Environmental > Terrestrial > Soil > Floodplain | place: USA...
TGCCATCACGTTGCGCGCCTAACGCTGCCGCGTCCACCGCATCCCATCCCGCGTTCGTGACGACGCGCGACCGCCCCTCTTATCGGAACGGGATGGCCGGAGTTAAGCCACTGATTTGGGGTCTCCGTGAAGCGGAAGTTTGCCCGTCGTGCCAATCTGCCGCAATCCGACGGGCAAGCGTTTGCCGCCCCGGTCGGCTCGTATGAGTAAACTTGGCGTGGAAGCCGAACTCTACCCCTGAGCGGGATGTGGGAGAACTCAATCGTCTCCATCCCCACGGTCGACACCGTCTTCTCAACGGCGGCGCTTGACCGGATATCGCAACGCCGCTCCTAACCAGCCTTCAACTACTTTAAAATCTTATCCATGACCCACTCACCGACGTTGCGGCATTGCGCGTCCATCGCGTCGCGAGCACATTGGCGATGACCGAAATCTATGGCGTTCGCACTCGCTTGAACGCGCTTACAGTCCTTGCGGGCATACGACGGCACGCACCTTCAAGCGGCCAGCACTTGCCTCAACGTCATTCTCCAGTGTCCTCGGATTTGCGCACTTCCGTTCGGGATCGTACACAACGCAAATCAACGTGTCGACGGTAGGCATCTGCGCATAGCGCGCGGCGTCGATCACAAGTTCATTGGCAACTTCCTTTTGGCTCAGGTTGTTACGCGTCATTTTTGCTTCAACAATGATCCGCTCGCGCGGCAGATAGAAATCTACGCGCGACGCGTTACCTGCATAGCTCGGAGTAAACTCTTCAGGCCGCACATCATCGAAGTGCAGCGTTAGAACGGCGTGCAGCAGATCCTGAACGTCGTATTCATCCTTGACCGCGAGAGGTGCTCGCCCGCGCTGGCGAACCTGAAGCCGATCGACGAACAAAGGAAACCGCCGGCACAGCGCGACGATGCGATCCTCGGGCGTTGTCTCCGGCGAGCCTAAGACAATTTGGTCTGTTGCTCTGCGTGCCAGGACAGCCAGTGCTGCTGCCTCAGCCGCATCGTTAATCGGGATCGGCTGCGTAAAAGCGCGCGACAGAAGCGCCTGTTCCACGGCCGCGGCGTCGCTGGCTACCGGCGCCATAAATCCAAGGTGGATCGCCGCGGCGAGTGTCAGATCAGCAATTCCTAGCGTGCCAACATCAAGTGACGGAACTTGCTGTTTGCCTGAAGCCGCATCGTCGACGGTAGCCAAGGCCACATGCGCCGCGAGACGCGACAATGGCGTTCTAAACTGGCCTTGCGTCATGCCCCGCAAGATGGTGTTGGCAAGCCATTCTTGATGCTCCCTTGGCACGGATGGCAATGCGATGCCTGCCGCAACTCCAAGAATTTCGACGGGGAAGCGGGACTGATGGCGGTCATCGCGGCCCCGGTCGAGGAAAGCACGGCCATCCTCCACGTCGCGCTCGCCCGAATAGACCTGACCCTTCTCGCCATCCTTGGTCACGCCATCCCGTTCGAGATAGCGCAGGTGCGCGTCCACCGCCTTGGCGCTGACAAACTGCCGTCCGCGGGCGGCTCCGCGCTGCGGGTTGAGCTTCACCACGCGGGCCTTCACCGCCACCCGTCGCGCCCGCGTGCGCGCCCCGCTCCCGTCCCGGCTCCACGCGCTCCGGTCCTTGAGGCTCAGCGCCGTGGCAGCGCCCCTGCCCCGCGCGTTGAAGCAGCCGCCTCCCTTCCCGGTGCCGGGGTCCCGGTTCGGATTGCCGCCAGCGCGCCGGATCGCCCGATGGACCTCACCGACGAAGCTGGTCGGGCGTCCACGCGCCGCGCCGATCCGGCGCCCGGCTTCCTGCCCGCCACCGCGATCGCGGACCTTGCCGGGACGGATACGAAAGTCATCTTCGTTGCGCGCCATGAAACGACGATTGGAAGTCGAAAGGCGGATCGCAAGAGCAGAAATGCAGTCGCGTGATGTAGCGTAGAAGCGCTTGCGCCGGCGAAGCTTTGACAATCTCTCAGTCTCCACACGTCACGGGCGACGGCTCTCGGAACGTTGAAAGAGAATGATAATTGGAAAAAGCGCCGCTCGCTCATCCCAACGGAACGTCGGAGACTGGCCTAAAACAATGTGCAGACAAAAACTTAGGAACGAAGTTCCGGAAGCGGGGAAACCCGCTTTATCTTGCCGTCTTAAACGGGCGGTAACCGTCCGAATCTTGCACGACTTTCTGAGAGTGCACTGTCGTTCCATATCGGGTTCTCTGCTGCATTGGAGAATCTCCGGTGGGTCCGAAACATTTCCAGAACAAAGCCAGACGCGAGTGGTGGTCGATTCACATCGAGGCATGGCAACGCAGCGGCTTGTCGCAACGCCGCTGCTGCCGGGTTCTGCAGGGCCACATCGTTCGGGAGCGTTTGCAGACCCGCAGAGGTCGGATCGAAGCCTGTATTGGCCGCCAAACAGGTAGCCATCGCCTGTACCAATTGCGACTGTCAATCGGCGTTGAACTTTGCACGCCGAAAATACAATTTAGGCCCTATGGAGTTCGAGAACCAGGCTGGATTAGCTTAAGGTGTCAAGCGAACCGGGGACAGGACACGGCGGCGTTGGCCTGCTCTATTCGATCATCGACGGTCAACCGAGCGCAGTGCTCTTACCTGGAGCCGGCGCCTCCTTCTCCGGTATCCCTCTGGCTGGCGGAGTAGAGTAGTCCAGAAGGCTGTGCGATGGGCCTATAGGCGCCAGCACAAACGCTCCGAGGACGACCCCGTCTCACTAGTGTCGGAACGCTTCGGCCGGTTCGAGCGCGGCGGCGCGCGAGGCGGGATAGACTCCCGACAGCAGACCGATCACGCCGCCGACGGCTGGCGCGAGCAAGGGGGCGAGCGGGTCGAGCACTGGAGTCCAGACCTGATACGCCGAGACACCCACCACGATCAGCACGCCGACGCTGGATCCGAGCAGCCCCCCCACGACACCCATGGACGCACTCTCAATGAGGAACTGTGCTGCGATGTGGCGGCGAGTCGCGCCAATGGCACGGCGCAGTCCGATCTCCGCCGTCCGCTCCATCACGCCCACCAGGGTGATATTTGCGATCCCAAGCGCGCCGACCACGAGCGACAGGCCGCCTAGCAGCAGGAACATGACATTGAGGTCGGTTTGCACGTCATCGCGTACGCGCCGCGGCTCCTGCGGCAGTTGCACGCGAAGCGCGCGCGGGTCGTCAGGCCGCAGCGCCGCCCGCGCCTGAAGGGCGATCAGGGAAGCGGCGCCGATCTTCGTCTCCACGATCACGGTGCCAGGGCCGAAGAGACTGAAATGCCGTCGCGCCGTACCCTCGGGAATGATTACCGAACCAAGCAGTTCAGGCTTTCGCACCACATCGCGGAGGATACCGATCACGAGGTAGAGTTGATCGCCGACATAAATCGCAGGCAACCGCTCGACTCCACTGATGCCCAGGCGGCGCGCCGCATCGGGGCCGAGGATCGCGACACGGTCGGCGCGGGTAGAATGCCCGCCGTCGAGAAACCGTCCCGAGCCCAGTTCGGCGCGCACAGCGCGGAACAAATCCGGTGAGGCGGCGCGCACTGCTAGCCTTAATGCTGTCTGGTTGACCGGATCAACTACTGGTGAGGCGCTGACGAGCGTGTCGTGGACATTGACGTCGCTTAGCAAGCCCGCGGCCACCACACCGTTCAGCCGGGCGAGCCGTTCCGGCGCGTCCCATGGAATAGCACGCGGATCAATCGTGCCGGTCGCGATTCCCGGCCGCGCCGAGATAAAAAGTTCCGTGGCTGCGAGTTGATCGAACTGACTGATGATGCGGTTGCCGGCGGTTCGAGTGAGGCCGATGGTGGCTACCAACGCCGACATGCCGATTACGATGCCAAGCACCGTTAGCGCCATGCGGGCCGGCCGCGCGATCACCCCGGCGATTGCCTCGGCGAAAAGGTCGCGCGCTGTGATCCCCGAAGCCGTAATGCCAGCCTTGGATGAAGCTGCCAATGCTGGCTCGCTTCCGCCAAAGAGCGCGCCATCCTTCATGTTGACCCGGCGCGAGCCCCGGCGCGCCACGTTTTCGTCGTGCGTGACGACGACAATCGTCATTCCTTCTTTGTTGAGTTCGGTGAAGAAGTCCAGGATCGACTCAGTATTCTTGGAATCAAGATTGCCGGTCGGTTCGTCGCACAGCAGCAAACTCGGTGAGCCCATCAGGGCCCGGGCGATCGCCACCCGCTGACATTCGCCGCCTGACAATTTGGACGGCGGAAAATCCGCGCGATGCGCGAGGCCGACGCGGCGAATTTCCTCCATCGCCCGTTCGCGCCGCCCGCGTCCGGTGTGCCGGCGGTATACTTCCGCCAGCATGACGTTCTCAAGGACGGTACGATACGGCAGGAGGTGAAATGACTGAAAGATGAATCCGATGCGCCGGCTGCGCAATCCGGCCCGCTCGTTCTCGCTCAGCGTTGTCGTTTCGATACCATCAAAAAGGTACTTTCCGCGGGTTGGCCGGTCAAGGCAACCCAGGATATTCAACAGTGTGGATTTCCCCGAGCCGGACGGGCCGGTTATCGATAGCCATTCGCCGCGCCGTAACACGAGGTCGACATCGATTAATGCGTCGACCGCGGGATCGGTCCCGAATTGCTTGCACACCTTACGCAGGTCAAGCACGTGATCGGGATCGGCGGCAACCGCCTCGATCGGCACCGCCTGCCGTATGTTTTCGGTGTGCTTCATTTCACCGCTGCTGACTCCGCCGCTTTGTAGCCCACCACCACCTGTTGGCCGGGGACGAGTCGCCCATCGGGGGTGTTCACCTCGACGTAGCCCCCCGTGGAAAGCCCCGGTTGTACGGTGACGTATTCCTGCCTGCCGCCGCGATCGACCAACACGCGCGATGTTCCGTCGGCGGCAAGCGACACCGCGCTGGTCGGGACCGCGGTGACCGCGCCCTTCGAAGTTTCGATCGGGATTGTCAGGCGAACGGAAAACCCTGCCAGAAGCATAGGCGTGGTCTCTACCTTGACCCCGAGGTAGAAGTGGTACCCGTCGACGCCGCGCGTGCCGGGTGTGTTCGCCACCGTCTCAACGATACCAGTCGCCTTGACTCCAAGCGCCTGCTCGTCGATCGCGACCTTCATGCCGGGCTTCACTAACGGCGCGGCTTCAATTGCGAGTTGCGAGTCGATACTAAGCTGGTTGTCTGTCACACTCATCACCGGCCCGGACGCGTTGGCGGCGACCGCGGCAGTCACCTCGTGGATGCGGATCGGAAGCGACGGGATGAACACGACCTCGTCCGCGGGCACCTGCACGCCAAGCTTCGCGCGCGCCGCCGCGAGTTCGCGGTCCAGCCGCTCTGCTCGTTCGCTTGCGACCTTGACGTCGAATTCGGCGAGCGCTTGCTGTTCCTGTGCCGCGCGCATGCTGCGCTCGCCTTCGAGACGGGCCGCCTTCACGGCTCCCTCGGCGACCCGGATTCGTTCCTCGGCCAGAGCGGCCTCGCGCGCCGCAGTCTGAAGCGCCAGATCGGCTTCCAGCTTCGCCTTGCGTTGCGCAGCACGCGCTACCTTGAGCTTGGCCTCGGCCACGGCGCGCGTCGTTTCGGTCTGGCGCGGATCGAGAACGATCAAGGCACGATCGGCGATTTGAGTAGCGACATCGGCGTTGGCGGCGGTCGCGGAGTGCGTGGCCCGAGCGCGTTCGGTTTCAAGCGCGAGCGACTTGCCCGCCCGCGCGTCTGCCATCTGGCGGCTGTCACCGACACGCGCCGCGCTGTCGAGAGCGGCCTGGCGCGTGTTCTGCTCCGCGAGGGCCCGCGCGGCGGCGACCGCTCGCACCGCTGTTTCGCGCGTCTCCTCGGCCGCAAGTCGGGCGCGCGCCGCATCCGACCACTCTCGCTCGAGCGCGAGCACGGCGGCGCGTTGTTCGCGCGTCGGTGCGAACGGATCCCACCCGGCCTTTTGATACAAGCGCTCGACCGCAGCGGATGTCTTTTGATCATAGTTGCCATCGACCGTTCCCGGATCGAAGCCAAGACGGGCCAATGCTTCTTCGAGCTGGCGGACGTCGCCGCCGCTCGTTCCGGGCGCCATGTCGCGAAAAGCTGGTGCCGCGCCGCGCAGGACGAAGACCGGACGGCCGGACGCTGACAGAATTACCTCGCCTTCCCCAAATCCCGCATTTGGTCGCGGCAGCGACGAAATCAGCCCGACACCGCCCTTGACCGTTGAGGGCGCGATCGAAATCGGCTGCGGCAGTCCGAAACGGACCGTGCCGCGGGTGACCACATCTGAACTCAATACACGCGACTCCACAGGCACGAGGATCGGGGATGCCTCGGGCGCCGCGGTGCGCGCCGCCATTTCTGCCGGCGACTGGATCCTGGAGCCCATGTACCAGGCGCCAAGCGCCATGCCGCCGACCACTCCCAGAATGGCCCAGAGAATATTTACGCGTTTTGTGACCATGCCGTATTCCTTCCAGCCATTGACAGCGCGCGGGCCATCTTCGCGAGAGCGTTGCGTCGGCCTTCGTCATGCGATGCCCGGCCGCGAAAGGAGGTTACTCATCGCCGCCGATCCGTGGAAGTACGGAAAACTGATGTCATGATCGGACTCATTGCACCTTCCGGGAAAATAATTCCTCCTGAATGCGCTCCTCGACCGGTTTCAACACGTCCTCGGACATTTTGAAGCTCTTGGCCGCCACCAGGCGCTCGAAATCCTGTAGTTTCCGCAACGCCGTCTTCTGGTCCGCCGACATCTTTGAGACCAGCAGCTTGCCGCCCTCGGTCAGCGCGCTGAGTCGGTTCCGCAGGTCAGGTTCGATTTCGTCCGGGTGGCCGTATTCGAAGCCGGCCTTCTTCATCTCGCGCTGCCAAGACTCAAGCGCGGCCTTCATGCGCGGGTCCTTGTTGATCAGCGCGTCTTGGGGATTGTAGTGGCTGGCCTTCAGCTGGTCGGGCTTGAACGTTTCAGTGAGAGACTTGCGCGTGCAGCCACCGGTCCGCGACAAATCCTCCGTCTCCAGGGCGACCGCAAAGGTGCTGCTCAGGTCATCTCCGAGCAACGCGCGATTGTAAGCGACCTGATCTGCGGAGGAAAGTTTACGGAAAATTTGCACATTGCGGTCGCCGAGACCAACACGGGCGGGGTTGTAGCCGGTCGATAGCTGAGGCGGCAAACCCGTATAGAAGGTTGATACGCCAAATCCATAACGACTGACGAACTCCTCCTCGCTGAGGCCCGGGAGCGATTTGTCCGCCGACATGCCCGCCCGCACCGTGTTGTGGTCGGCCGCGATGTATTGGAAGCCCTGATCGGCCATGCAACGCGCGATGAGCTGCTCGGTCTCCTCGATTGCCTGAACAAGCTCGCGCGGCGACATGCCGAACTCCTCGGTGCCAAGGCCTTTCGGCGCCTGTGCCGCGGCCATCACCGGCGCAAACAGGACGGCGAATAAACCCGCGCAGATCGTTTTTCTCATGACGCTATCCTCCCCAATCACGAACCTCGTCAGGATGGCATCCCATCTCACTCGGTGCCGACAACCTTTCCGGACTCCATGTCGACGATGACGTCCTTCTCGCCCTGATCCGGCGACTGGATTTCGACAACGTAGACATTCTTGCCGCGCTTTCGTTCAATCGTTACGTCGGTGACTTTGCCGGGGATCTGTTCAAGCGCAGCCTTCGTGGCCTGCTCTTTCGTGATCTTTGCCCCGGCCGGCGCACGCTCAGCGGGAGGAGCTGGCTGCTGCGTCTGCGCGGCGGCCATCGCCGGCGCAAGGAGAAGGATGGCGAGCAGGCACGCGTGGATCGTTCCCTTCATGGCAATATCCTTTCCTGAAAAGAAACCACATAGAGTTGGCATTCCGCCTTCGCCGCGCGCGTGTCCACGAACACGCGAGCTCCTCCCCGTGATCCCCAGATCGCGCGGCCTCGGCGCGTAACCTCGGAACATCGGCTTGGTCGAGATCGATTCATCGCGCCCTCGCCGTTGTGAAGCTTCCTTCGATGAAGGACCGATTGCCGTCCTTCGCTACGGTCCCGATTGCGAATTTGTAGGCCTTGCCGGCGCGCAAGAACCCCTCCGGTACCGCGAAGGATTTTGCCGAACCTGGCAGCAGTGCCCGGATTTCGTAGGGCGAGCCGGTTTGCTCGATAACGATGGCGCAGGTCTCGATCCCCTCCGGCACAGACCATCGTAGGGTCAGCGCGGCGGCGGGTACGTCTTTCTGATCAGGCCGCGGATATTCGAACGTGGCCGGTTTCGGGAACACATGGCTCAACCGCGCCTCGCCGCGCAGACTTGCCCCCTTGGTTGTCGTTCCCTCAAAGCGATAGGCGCCCGCCGGGAAATCGGCACGCACGATCCCGTCGTCATCGGGCTCGGGCGATTCGAGCGTGAGGCTGCGAACTCCCAACTTCGAGTCCGGCGATCTAAGGTCGATCACCGTGCGCGCGCCGGGCGCCATTACTTTCAGCGCCGCGAGCCCATCCGTGGCACCGGTTACATCGAACCGGATCTCGGCATCGTGGTCTTGCACGTTACGTTCGAGGTAGACGGAGAGCTTTTCGAAGCGGCCATCCTCGGCCGAGGACCCCGTCACCGGATATGCAAAAGCGGACAAGGTCGCAACGGCGGCGACAATCCAGCCGTTGTGGCGACGCACGATTTTCATATCACGCACTCCCACATACCCCTATCGCCTCTGGAACAGTCAGACTCTTCGCCGGCATGCTCCTACGCGGGCGATCCCAAACAGGGATAGACCGCTAGTCGAATACTCACTGGTCGCTTTCATTTGTTGCACTTTTCAGGAGTTCGGCGGGGTGCGTGCGACCATAAAGGTAGGCGCGCTTCTCTATATCCAAGGCCTCCGCGCGGGCCTTCGCCAGCGCATCAGGGGGGAGCTTCACGATCTCGGTCAGCTCCAGGGTCTCGCGCAACTTCTCCCCCTTTCCCCTCCAACCGACTCGGATATAGCCCACACCGGGTGCGTAGTACTTGAGCTGCTGAGCGTCCGGCCCTTCATTCTTGCTGCTCTCTGCGATCAGCAGAACGTCCTTGTAGCAGCCGGCCGGAACACAGACCTTCTGACCTGCTTTTTCTACGGCTGCGCGGTCCGTCCAGTTGAACGGGGGCGGCGCGTAACCCTGAGAGTAGCTGGGTGTCCCCGGCCGCGGGTCTGCCTTCATCATGATTCCTGCACTCGAGCCATCCATGCCGGCGATCCAGGCGCTACCGCCCTTGAACTCTCCCTCGTCGTATATTTCGACCAGCTCACCCTGCAGCCAGACGTTGCCGTCCTTGTCTTGCGCGAAGAAAACGATCTCCGATTCCTTCACCTTGCCGTCCTTGTAGTCCACGTCCCATACAACGACGGTGCGCACGCCGTTGACTACCTTCGTGAGGTCCGTAACGGTCTGCACCACGCGAGCAGGAACGCGCTTCTCGTCCTCCTGAGCGAAGCCCTTGTAGACCAACTGAGTCCCTGGCTGCAGTGGGAACCATTTGTTGTCGACGTTGGCGGAGTTATCGAAATTATTGGGATCGAACGCTTCCAGCGTGCCGCCCTCGGGAGCTTTGCTCTTCTTCGCCAAAGCGCCGCCGCTGGACAGTCCGAAACAAATGAAAATCGTAAGCACGGCCAAGGCCGTTGTTCTCTGACACAATGTGATCGCTGCTTGTGCCATCCTGGACTCCTCCCAACTTACGTTCATTTCAGACACTCCCAGAGACTCGTACCGCTCCTGGAACAGTCAGGCTGTCCGTCAGCGCGCCAGTACCGCGACCGAAACGGAGATAAAATGCAGGCAAGATAAACAGGTTGAGCAGCGTCGATGTCACGAGGCCGCCCAGAATGACGACCGCCATCGGATATTCGATCTCGTGGCCGGGCAGGTCGCCGAATATGATCAGCGGCAGAATCGCGAGCCCGGCGGCGCCGGTCGTCATCAGGATCGGCCGTAACCGCTCGCCCGCGCCGCGAAGCACGAGCCCCATTCCGAACGACAGTCCTTCATAGCGCTCCAGGTGCTGGAAGTGATTGATCATGATGATTCCATTGCGAGCGGCGATGCCGAGCACCGTCAGGAACCCGACCAGCGAGCCAAGGGAAATCACGCCGCCCGCGAGCCACGCCGCCAGCACACCGCCGACCAGCGCCGAAGGCAGGGTCAGGAAGCTGAGCGCTGCCAGACGCCAGCTGTTGAAGGACTGTTGCAGAAGTACGAAGACGCCGGCGAGCGCCAGGAGGGAGTACAGTTCCAGCCGCCTGCGGGCGGCGCTCAGTTCCTGATATTCGCCCTGCAGCACCGCGTAGTAGCCAAGAGGAAACGCCAACTTGTCCAGACGCGCCTGCACATCGCTGGCGACCGCGCCGAGATCACGGCCCTTGACATTCGCCTGCACGTCGATCCGACGGGAGCTCGCCTCACGCTTGACGACATTTGGCGTCGGCCGAATGCTGACATCGGCTACTTCCGCCAGCTTGACGCGCTGCCCGGTCGGCGTGTTGATCAGCATCTCGCGGACCGAGTCCACGCTGTGGCGGGAGTCCGGTGACGTCCACACCTGCACGTCGTAGGTGCGCCCGCCGAGGAAGATGTCGCCGACCTCCTCTCCGGCCATCAAGGTCGCGGAGGCACGCCGGACATCGCCCGGCTTCAGACCGTAGCGTTGTGCTTCCTCCAGCTTCACCGTCACCTGAATGTGCGGTACTTCGACCATCAGCTCCTTGTGCAGGTTGACGAGATTCGGAACGTCCGCGAGTGCCGCGCGGACCTCCTCCGCCTTGTCCCTGAGAACGTCGAGATCCGGGCCGAAGATGCGGACGACGATCGCCTCGCCTGCGCCAGTCAGGACCTCGCGAATGCGCTCCTTCAGATAGGTCTGCACATCACGGTAGAGGCCGGGATAACCCTCCACCATTTCCTCGATCTTGGCATGGGTCTTGTCGTAGTCGGCGTCCCTGCTGATGCTGATCCAGTTTTCCCCGAAATTGACGCCGACGACTTCATCGGCGGCGAAGGCCTGGCCGATATGGGCGCCGAAGTTGCGTACGCCCGGAATAGCGCGCAGCTCCTTGCTTGCGCGCGTCGTGATGCGCAGCATCTCGGGCAGGGAGGCGTCGGGAGTAGTGACCCAGTGCATCAGGAAATCGCGCTCCTTGAACGACGGCAGCAGCGAGTGGCCAAGCAGCGGCCAGACACCGACCCCAGAGAGCGTCACGACTGCGACAGCGATATAGGCCATGCGAGGTGTCCGTGTGACCCGTTCCAGCAAGGGCGCGTAATGGCGCAGCAGCCAGACGATTACCGGTGATTCACGCCCTTCGAGTCGCGCGCCACGCAGCAGGATCAGACAGAGCGCCGGCGTTACCGTCATCGCCGCGGCGAGTGAGGCCGCAATCGCGAGCATATAGGCTGTAATC
>Ga0307312_10001688_pt1 | contig 11398 bp, 12 predicted proteins | sample ER_DNA_202_FD_194489 | JGI IMG/M metagenome (GOLD analysis project Ga0307312, IMG submission 194489) | Bulk soil microbial communities from the East River watershed near Crested Butte, Colorado, United States - ER_DNA_202 | ecosystem: Environmental > Terrestrial > Soil > Floodplain | place...
CGAGAAGGGACACTCTCTCGAAAAGGCCGCGCAGCTCGTGCAGCGCGAGATCGGGACACTCCAGGCGGAGGCCAAGCGGCTCGAAGACATGGCCCCAGACGCCCTTGAAGACGAGCTTCGCGCGCGCCTGGAGCGGCTTGAATCGCGGATCAACGAGATCCGGCGCGCGCTGCCGGCCTCCCTCACGATCGCGCGCCTGCGCAAGGCCGTCGCCGTGCTGGCCCGGCTTGACGCCCAGGGCGCCCTCGAGAACTCCCAGGCCAACGGAGACTCGGCAAAGGCCGTCGCGCTCCGGCTCGGCCGCGCGATCGACGAGCTCGAGCTACTCCTGCGCGAGGTACAGCCCGTCAACGCATAACGCGCCGGTACGCTTCGTTCATGCCTGACGCGCTCGCGCTCATCGCCAACGCCGCCGGCAAGCTCACCCGAGAAGGTCTCCGCGCGACCGGCCGCGGCGCGACGGCGCTCCCCGGACTCGTCGCTCTCACGCTCGACCCTAACTTCATCGGCGCTCTCGCGGCCGAGCTCGAGTTCGGCGTGGCGTGCGTCTCCGGCACGAACGGGAAGACCACGACCGCGCGGATGCTCGCGGACATCTCGCGCACCGCGGGATGGAACCCGATCCACAACCGGTCCGGCTCAAATCTGGATCGCGGCGTGGCCGCCGCGCTTCTGGAGCACACGACGTGGTCTGGGGAGCCGCGCGGGAACTTCGGGCTCTTCGAGATCGATGAGGCTTCGCTTCCGAGCGCGGTCGGGCGGCTGCAGCCGCGTGTGGTAGTCGTCACGAATCTTTTCCGAGACCAGATGGACCGCTACTTCGAGCTCGACACGCTCGCGAAAAAGATCGGCGACGCGCTCGCCGCGCTTCCCGCGACCACCACCCTCGTGCTCAACGCCGACGATCCGCTCGTCGCGAACCTCGCGGTGCGGCGTGACGCGAAGACGATCTTCTTCGGCGTCGACGATCCGGATGTCGGGGGCGTGGTCCCGCAGGCGATCAGCGATGCGACGCGCTGCCCGCGCTGCAAGTCGCCGCTGAAGTACGCGCGCGTGGTCCTCGCGCACGTCGGCGATTGGTCGTGCCCCAACTGCGGTCTCGCGCGGCCGCCGCGCGATGTATCGGCGTCGAAGATCCTGCTCGGCCCGGACGCGAGCGAGATCGCGCTCGCCGGGACTGTGGGAAGCATCTTCGAGTCCGTGCGTGTCCCGATCCCGGGTCTCTACAACGCGTACAACGCGCTCGCCGCCCTCGCGGCCGCACGTGCGCTCGACCTCGGGCTTGCCGAGGCGATCCGCGCCCTCGCGAATTTTCGGCCTGCGTTCGGCCGACTCGAGACGATCCAGTACAAGGGCAGGACGCTCCGGCTCGTGCTCGTGAAGAACCCCGCGGGCTTCAACGCGGCGATCGCGGCGCTTCTCGAGACCGGCCGCACCCCGCGCCTCCTCGCCGCCCTGAGCGATCGGGACGCGGACGGCCGCGACGTGTCGTGGATTTGGGACGCCGACTTCGAGGCCCTCGCGCCGTCGGTCGAGCACGCCGTCATCACGGGGTTGCGCGGGCGCGATCTCGCTCTCCGTTTCAAATATGCCGGTCTCGCGAAGGAGCGCATGGAAGTGGTCGACGAGTGGGCCGCTGCGATCGAGCGCGCGACGACGCTCGCGCCCGAAGGCGGCGAGGTGGTTGTTCTGGCCACCTACACCGCGATGCAGGCTCTGCGAGGCGTGCTCGCGCGGGCCGGAGCCGCCGTGCCGTTCTGGGAGGATTGAGCTGATGGATCTGCACATCGCCCACCTCTATCCCGACCTCATGAACATCTACGGCGACCGCGGCAACGTCATCGCTCTCGGGCAGCGGGCGAAGTGGCGCGGCATCGAGGTCGAGGTGCGGCCGTACTCGGTCGGCGAGTGGGCCGACCCGGAATGGCCGGATGTGTGGTTCTTCGGGGGTGGCCAGGACCAGGGGCAGGACATCGTCGGCGCCGATCTCGCCGGGAAGAACGGTGCGGCCCTGCGGAAGTCGGTCGAAGGCGGCGCCGCGATCTTCTCGGTCTGCGGCGGCTACCAGCTCCTCGGCCACGCGTACGTCCCGGAGACGGGTCCGTCGATCCCGGGGGTCGGCATCCTCGACGTCACCACGCGCGCCGGGAAACGGCGATTCGTGGGCAATCTACTGGTCGACTCACCGGCTGGGCAGCTCGTCGGCTTCGAGAACCACTCCGGTCGAACGTATCTCGGACCCGGCGCGAAGCCGCTCGGAACGGTGATCGCCGGGAACGGCAACAACGGCGAGGACAAGACGGAGGGCGCCGTGCAGGGAAAGGTGATCGGCTGCTACTTGCATGGCTCGGGCCTGCCGAAGAACCCGTGGCTCGCGGACCGGCTCCTCGCGTGGGCTCTCGAGCGGCGACACAAGGACGCCAGGCTCGATCCGCTCGACGATGCCGACGAGGTAGCGGCGCGAGCTCAGGCCAGTGAGGTGGCTCGCACGAGGACCTAAAGCGGTACTCGAGTACCGGCGACTCGTCCTATGCGGCCCGAGCGCGATCGTCTGTTGACTGCCCGGCGTGTTCCGATGTGCGGTTGCTCGCGGATCTCTCATCGCGCTGGCCCTCCTTTCGGCGGGGGGATTCGCAGCGAGTGCGGACGATGGCCGGCCGCCGGCGCCGAGCGGCGCCGGCCATCCTTCGACCTCCACCCCGGTCCCGCTCACCGAGCTACGGCCGAGCGACATACGAACGGCGCCCGTGCCCGCGACGGCGCCGGATCTGGTTCCCCTCGCCGAGCCTCTCCGGGCTCCGGCCCACAAGAAGGAGCTCGTCCTGTTCGTCGGTGGCTACGGCTCCCGCCCGAATGACGGCGCCTTCGACGAACTCGCGGCGCGCTTTCCGGCCGACCGCTACGACGTGCGAAGGCTCGGGGACGATCCGCGGTTCCCGTACGACACGTATGGCAACGTCGATGCGAATGCCCAGATCCTGACGGACGAGATCCGCACCATCGGTGCGGACTACTCAGCGGTGAACATCGTGTCCCATTCGATGGGCGGTGTCGTCACCGATCGCGCGTTCGCCAATGGTCTCTCCGCGGGAGATGGGGTTCGAACCTTCGTCGCCCTCGCGGGACCTCACAGCGGCGCTGATTACGCGCGCGCCCCGGCGTTCCTCCTTCCGATCATCGGGCCTGTCGAGGACATCGTGCGAGCGGCCGGGGTCGCGGCCGCGCGTGACCCGGCGAGCGACGCGATTCGCGATCTCGCGGTGGCGCGGCCCATCCGCGCGCCGGCCGGCGTTGCCCGCGTTGACGCGAGTCTCGCAACAGACGGACTCGTGAACGAGTTCGACGCTCGCGACCCGGGTGTCCCGCAGCGCCTCTACCTTCCCGCCACGCCGCGCGAGCTGATCGACGGACACGGCGGCAGCCTGGTCAATCGTGAGATCGCCGACCTCGTCGTCGAAACCGTTCGCACGCACGAGGTGCCCCCGGACCGCCGCGATCCGATCACGCGGCTCGTCGCGCCGATCCTCTGGGATGAGGAGACGCGGGTCTGGCGGCGCGTCCTGCTGATCGTGAGCCTCGGCGCGGTCTGCTTGTATCTCGCGCGCTTCGTTCCGTTCTGGCGCGGCGCGATCGACGGATTGAACCACTGGTGTGGTCGGTTCGTGCGCTCGCGGGGCCGATGAACGACGAGCGCGGGCAGGCGATCGTTGAGTTCGCTCTGGTCCTCCCGCTCTTGCTCGTACTGATCCTTGGAGTCGTACTCGTCGCCGAGATTGGCGTAGCACGTCTGGCTCTCGAGCATGCCGCGGCGGAAGCGGCACGAACCGGGTCGCTGACCAACGATGACGAGCTCGTGCGCAGCACGGTGGCCGCGGCCGTCGCGCCGCTCGATGCGTCATCGGTGAACGTGATCATCGAACCGACCCAGCACGAGAGCCCGCGGTCGACGATGCCACGCGGATCGCTCTTGCGCGTCCGACTGCGTTACGCGATCCCGGTCCCGCTGGGATTCGTTGGGCTTCCTCGTCTCATCATCGAGGGCGCCGCAGCGCGCAGGGTCGAGTGGGCTCCGTGAATGACGATCGCGGCCAGGCGATCCTGGCCGTCGTCCTTGCGTTAGGGATCGCGGCGACCGCGATCGTCGGTCTTCGTGCCGCCCAGGAGCGAATTGTCCTGGGCGCACACGCGCAGCGCGCGGGCGAGGCTGCCGTCGAAGCAGCCGCGCAGTCGGTGGCCGACGCGTACGCGGCGCGCCCTGCCGCGGCGAGGGAGCTCGTGGTCGACCCGCACGTCCTCGAGACAGCACGAGCGGCGGCCGAAGAGCTCGCACGGGAGAACGGCGATCGCGACATCGAAGGGTTGGAGCTCTCGTGCAACGGCGATCGGATTGAAGCGCGACTCGTGCTGACCGGCTATTCGCACCACGCCGGATTCAGGGCACCGGAATGCTCCCGTCCCTAACCTTCACGCCCAGGCGGTTCGCGATCCCGCGGCGTCGGCTTGTCTTCGCCGCCGGTGGTTCCGCGTTGCTGGTTGCATCGCTCCTCTCGACGTTCGTCGTCTCGCCGCCGCGTTCCGGGGACGAGGGGGCCGCAACCGCGTCGTTGGCGCAGCGCCTTTCGATGTCGACGTGGGCGTTCGCCGTTCCGACGGCGTGGCTCGCGGCGCCGCTGGCTGAGGTTCGGAGCGGCGACAGCGTCGATCTGCTCGCGGTTCGCACGGGCGATCGCCCTCTGGCCGTAGCGATCGCGGCGGACCTCCGCGTGATGAGCGCGGATGAGCGCTCGATCGTCTTCGAGGTCGACGAAGAGAGCGCGACCGCGATTGCCTCCGCGCGCGCGTCGGGGCTGCTGATGGTCCCGCTCCTTCGTTCCACACATTGACGGTCCGCGTCGCGCTGTACGGAGGAGCGGAGCTCGCAACCGCGGCCGGGGTGCTCGGGTTGATCGCGGTCGAACCGGCGCGAGCCGACCTTGCGCTCGTCGACCTTCGCGATACTGAGGCCCTGTCGCAAGCGGCGACGCTAGCGGCGGAGCTTCCGCGTGTCGTCGTCCTTGCCGACGAACAGGTCGCGCTCGCCGGAGCACTCGGTGTCTCGAGCCGCGCGATTTCACGGTCGTGCGAGCCGGCCGTCTTGGGGCCCCTCATTGCCGCAGCTCTCCCTCCGGCCAAGCGGAGCTCGACGCGATCGATCATGGTGTCGTCGGTCCGCGGCGGAGCGGGACGGTCGCTCCTCGTCGCCAATCTTGCGCGCCGCCTCGCGCCGCTCCGCGCGACGCTGTGCCTCGACCTCACCGGGGACGGAACGCTCAGCTGGTGGCTCGGTGCGACGAGTGGAAGCTGGTCCGATCTCGAGGATCTGACCGACGAGCTCACCGCCGAGCACCTCGGTGTCGTCGCCACAGAGGCGGCGCCCGGCCTTCGCCTGGTCGGCGGTCCCCCATTCGCCCCGACCGTGCAACTAGCGCAGTCCGCATTTCGAGCCGCGCTCGAGCTCTCGGAGATCGTCCTCGTCGATGCCCCGACTCTCGCCGACGAGCGGACGCGACGCCTCGCCACTTCCGTCGACCGCGTGATCGTGATGAGCTACGACGACCCGATCTCGCTCGCGGCCCTCGCGTCCGCGGATATTCCCGAGACGGCGTGGCTCATCGCGTCGCAGTCGATCGCAACGTCGCTGGGCGGACGCGACGTGTTTCGCGCGTTACCGCGCGCGGACAGCGCGATCGCCGCCGCCACGTCCCGACCCAACGCGCTCGGCGGTGCGCTCGGCAAGGCGTACGACGGGCTCGCCGAGATCATCGCGATCGACGCGACGTGACGGTCGCGGCGCGCGCCCGGATCGAGCGCGGTGTCGTTGCGCGCCTTCGTGAAGCGCCGGACGGCCGACCTCGTCGCGAGCAGCTTCCGGCCGCGCTGCGCGAGACGCTCGTCGACCAACGCCTGGTCATCCCCGCGGGCGAGCTCCGGCTTCTCGAACGCTGGCTCGAAGACCGACTGTTCGGTCTCGGCGACCTCGCGCCATTGTTGCGCGACGATCGTGTGACCGAGGTCATGGTGAACGGCACACGGGGTGTGTGGGTCGAGCGCGACGGGCGCCTCGAGGAAACCGCGATCCACTTCTCCGACCCTGAGGAAATACTCGTCCTGATCGAGCGCCTCGTCGCGCCGCTCGGCCGGCGGATCGATCTCGCAAGTCCTCTCGTCGACGGTCGGCTGCCCGATGGGTCGCGCGTGCACGCGGTGATCCCACCGATATCCCTCGTCGGCCCTGTCCTTACGATCCGCCGATTCGGACAACGTGCGCTCAGCCCGGAGGACCTGGTCCGGAACGGGACGCTGCCCCCCGATGCGATGGGCTATCTCGTTCGGGCCGTACGCGAGCGGCGAAGCCTGCTCGTTTCGGGAGGCACCTCGAGCGGCAAGACCACGACGCTCAACGCGCTCGCCTTCGCCGTGGGCGATCGCGAGCGCATCGTCACCATCGAAGACGCCGCGGAGCTCCGTCTTCCACAGCCAAACGTCGTCGCGCTCGAAACGCGCGCTCCAAGCGTCGAGGGGACCGGCGCGGTCGACGTGCGGGCGCTTCTCAGAGCGGCGCTTCGCATGCGTCCCGACCGGATCCTCGTCGGCGAGGTGCGCGGCGGCGAGGCCCTCGACATGCTGCAGGCCATGAACACCGGGCACCGCGGGTCGTTGACCACGGCGCACGCGAACGGCGCTCCGCACGCGCTCATGCGGATCGAGACGATGGCCCTCATGGGCGGCATCGACCTGCCGCTCGAGGCCATCCGGGAACAGATCCGTCGCGGGATCGACGTCGTCGTGCATCAGGAACGTGACCCAACGGGAGTGCGAAGGATCGTTGAGATCGCGGAGCTCTCGCCGGAGCGCGGCGATCCGTACACCCTCACTCGGGTCTACCCGTGATCGCGTTGGTTCTCGCGGTCGCGGGCGTCCTCCTCCTCGCGCTCCTTGACGAGCGACGCAGCGCCGCGGTGCTCACGGCCGCGGCGCGGCTGGATCCGCGGGCGCGTTCGGGAATGCGGGAGTGTCGCCTCGCGCTCCCGGGTCTCGTCGATGCTGTGGCCGCGGCACTCTCGAGCGGCCTCTCGGTGCAGCTGGCGCTCAGTGAGGTCGCGCCGACGCTACCGCGGGGGCTCGCGCTACCGACCGAACGCGCGGCGGCGTCGATGGCGCTCGGCGCGTCCGTCGACGAGGCCGTCGGTGCCTACGCCGGCGTCGTGGCCGGCGAGGACCTCGCGCCATTCGCGATCGTCCTCGGTGCGTTCGCGAGAAGCGGCGGCAAGATCGGGAGGAGCCTCGCTCGCGTCGCGACGTTGCTCCGCGGACGGATCGCGCTCGAGGACGAACGCAAGGCGCTCACGGCGCAAGGACGCGTCTCGGCGATCGTGCTCGTCGCGCTGGCTCCGCTCGGCGGCATGTTTTTCGCGGTGATGACGCCCGAATACGTTGCCGTGATGTTCGATCGGGGCCGGTGGCTTCTCGTCGTTGCCATCGCGCTGGAGATCGTCGGTGGACTCTGGCTATGGAGGATCCTCCGCCTTTCGACGCCGGGCGCCGATCTCGCGACGCTCCTCGACGCAGTGATCGTCGGTCTTGAGGCGGGCCTCACTTTCGAGCTCGCTCTCGCAGCGCTCGTCACGCGCGCGCCGATGGTGGCCCGGCTCCCGGAGGCGCGCCGCCTTCTCGCGGATCTCGCTCTTGGGCGCGGGGCCAGCGAGGCGTTCGCCGCGTTCGGTAGCGCGGGACCGACCGAAGCTCGCGTCGCCGCGTTGGTCCGTGCCGCGACGCGGTTCGGTTCGCCTCTCGCCGGTCTTCTCGTGACGCAGGCCGATGCGCTCCGGACGAGCGATCGGCGACGTGCGGAAGCCCAGGCGCGTCGACTCCCAGTACTAATGCTCTTTCCGCTGGCGGTCTGTGTGCTCCCCGCTCTCCTTTGTGTGTTCCTGGGTCCTCCCCTTCTCTCCCTATTGGCCTAGGCCTCTGACCGGTGTCAAAACGGGAGAAACTAACCAATTTGGGTGCGGAAGCTTGTTTCGGAACGCAGAATTGCGCCTAGCCCAAACGGCGGAGTACGACCTTCCTAGTTGTCGGAGGTCCGCCAGACGGGCAGGCTTGCACACAGATCACAGGAAAGGGGGACCGAATAATGCTCGCATTCCTGCGCGACGACGAAGGCCAGGGTCTGGTCGAATACGCACTCATCATCGCCGTCATCGCCATTGCCGTTATCGTCGCGATGATCTTCCTTCGCGGCCAGATTACGAACATCTTCAGCAACATCGGCAACAACCTCACCTAGACGTCGCAAGCTGCTGAATACGACGACCGGGCGGCGCCTCAAAACGCCGCCCGGTCCGTCTTCTAAGGGGAAATCGAGATAGACGCGGTGCGAGCGGTCGAGGACGTCATCCTTGTCGCTTTCGTTGTCGCCGTTGTCTACACGGACTGGCGCTACCGCCGTATCCCCAACGCCTTCACGTATCCCGTCATGGCCGCCGGCCTCGTGCTGGGTGCACTCGAAGGGGTGCCCGGCGAGATCATGGCGAACGGTCTCATCGATCACGTCGCGGGCCTCGTCGTCGGTTTCCTCGTCGCTTATCCGTTCTACGCGATGGGCGGCCTGAAGGCGGGCGACGGCAAGTACCTCATGGCGGTCGGGGCGATGCGCGGGCTCGGGCTCCTTCTCGCCGGCGCGGTGTACGGCGCGCTGCTCGGAGGCGTCATCGCTCTCGGCTTCATCGCGGTCCGTCGACTTCGACCGGCGAACGGAATGAGCGCGCCAACGGTCCCCGTCATGAAGACGTGGATCCCGTACGGCGTAGCGCTCGGGCTCGGCACGGTCGTCGCGCTCGCGCTCGAGCTCTCCGGTCGCTTCCCCGGGACGACGATGTGATCGGCATTACGACACCCGTCTCGTCTGGCGACCGCTTGCCTGTATATTCCCGAACGGGCGGAACGCGCGAACAACGTGACTCCGTGATCGAACGTTAGTCAGGGGAGTTATGGCCGAAGCCGAGAAGATACGCATCCTGATCGTCGACGACATCGCCGACACTCGCGATAACCTCGCGAAGCTGATCGGCTTTGAGCCGGATATGGAAGTTGCCGGTACCGCCGACGGTGGTCAGGCTGCGGTCAATCTCGCCAAGAAAGAGCGGCCTCACGTGATCCTCATGGACATCAACATGCCCGACATGGATGGGATCACCGCCACCGAGATCATCTCGAACACCGTGCCCGAGTCGCCGATCATCATGATGAGCGTCCAGGGCGAGCAGGACTACCTGCGCCGCTCGATGCTCGCCGGCGCGCGCGAGTTCCTCGTGAAGCCGTTCTCCGCGGATGAGCTGATCAACGCCATTCGCCACGTCCACGAGCTCGAGAAGGTCAAGCGCGCCCGCTACGCGGCGGCCGCGCCCGCTGCGGCGGCGCCGGTGAACCCGCTCGCGGCGGCCCCGGGCGCACGCCAGACCGGCCAGATCATCACGTTCTTCTCGCCAAAGGGTGGCGTCGGCCGAACGACCATCGCGACGAACCTGGCGGTCGCGCTGCATCAGCTGTCGCAGAAGCCCGTCGTCCTCGTCGACGGAAGCCTGCCGTTCGGCGACATCGCCGTGATCCTCAACATGAGCCCGAAGGCGAAGACCATCGCCGACTTGATCGGATCGTTCGAGAACACGGACTCCGACGTGCTCGAGTCCGTGCTGGTGTCGCACTCCACTGGCATCAAGGTGCTTCTCGCGCCACCGACGCCGGAGTCGGCCGAGCTCATCACGGGCGCGAACATGAAACACATCCTCGAGCTCCTGCGCGAGCGCTATGCCTACATCGTCGTCGACACCTGGCCCTCGTTCCAGGAGCAAGTGATCACGATGCTCGACGTGGCCGACGTGATCCTCACGCTCATGACGCTCGAGATCACGAGCCTGAAGAACGTGCGTGTGTTCATGGAGATCGCCGAGAAGCTCGGGTACGGCAGCGACAAAGTGCAGCTTGTCGCCAACCGAAATGACAGCTCCGGTGGCATCAAGGCGTCGGATGTCGAGGCGAGCCTCGGCCGCAAGATCCCCCACACGATCGTTTCCGACGGGCGGACCCTGGTACTGGCCGTCAACCGCGGGGTGCCATTTGTTATCAGTCATCGTGAGAGTCAGGTCGCAAAGGACATCTTTACCCTCGCGCAGCGCATCGCGGCCGAGGCGCCCGAGGCCGCAGCGGCCGGCGCGCCGAAAGCGGCGGCCCGCACCGGGGGCATGCGTCTCTTCGCTCGCTAGTCCCTCGCGCTGATCCCCGTCTGAACCCTTTACAAGCGTTTTCCGGCAATACATTTCGCTGTCGAGGGAGCAGGCGCCTGGATAACGGGCGCCGGAAGGCAGGGTTAAACACGCACAGATGTCGCTTCTAAGACGCATCGAAGGCGCCCGCCCCGGTCAGCCGGACCAGCCGCAGCAGCCCGGCGCACCCGCCGGACAGCAGCCCCCGAAGCCGCCCGCCGAGGGGCCGCTCTCGCAGACTGCCTCACCAGCGCGCGACGCACAGCGCGACGTTCGCTCGCGCCTGCAGAGTCGGATCATCAACAACCTCGACCCGCGACTCGACCTCTCCGACGCGAAGGCGGTCAAGTCGTCCATCGAGGAGATGTTCAACAAGTTCATCGATGAGGAAGGGATCGTCGTCACGCGCGTCGAGCGTCAGCGAATGCTCGAGCAGATCATGGACGAGATCCTCGGCTTCGGTCCGATCCAGCCGCTTCTGAATGACGACACCATCACCGAGATCATGGTCAACGGGCCGTTCCGCACGTACGTGGAGCGCAAAGGAAAGCTCCAGCTCTCGGACGTCACCTTTGTCAGCGACGAGCATGTCTCCCGCGTGATCGAGCGGATCATCGCGCCAATCGGCCGGCGCGTCGACGAAGCGAAGCCCTTCGAGGACGCGCGTCTTCCGGATGGCTCGCGCGTGAACATCATCATCCCGCCGCTCGCACTCAACGGGCCGGTCGTCACGATCCGGAAGTTCCCCAAGTACCGCATCACCGTCGAGGACTACATCAAGTTCGGCACCGCGACGGCCGAGATGATGGAGTTCCTCCGCGCGTGCGTCGAAGCGCGGCTGAACATGTACATCTCCGGCGGCACCGGTTCAGGAAAGACGACGCTCCTCAACATCCTCTCGGGCTTCATCCCTGAGGACGAGCGCATCATCACGATCGAGGACGCCGCCGAGCTGAAGCTCGTCCAGGACCACGTCGTCCGTCTCGAGTCGCGCGCGGCCAACATCGAAGGCAAGGGCGCCGTCACGATCATGGACCTCGTCCGCAACGCCCTTCGTATGCGCCCCGAGCGCATCGTCGTCGGTGAGACGCGTGGCG
>Ga0307312_10001693_pt1 | contig 11380 bp, 9 predicted proteins | sample ER_DNA_202_FD_194489 | JGI IMG/M metagenome (GOLD analysis project Ga0307312, IMG submission 194489) | Bulk soil microbial communities from the East River watershed near Crested Butte, Colorado, United States - ER_DNA_202 | ecosystem: Environmental > Terrestrial > Soil > Floodplain | place: USA...
GGCTCCTTTGGTACTCGGTACGCCGACCACTCGCGGGTCGATCTCCACCGCGGCACGGAGGGCGCGGGCGAGCGCCTTGAACTGGCATTCGACGATGTGGTGTGGATCGCGGCCGGAGATCAGCCTCAGATGCAGGCAGATCTGCGCGTGAAAGGCCAGCGTCTCCATGACATGCCGGGTAAGTGAGCCGGCATAGGGAATGCTGGCCGGTGCACCGGAGACTCCCAGCGAGCCACCGATCAGCACATACTCCTGTCCGGCCGGCTCCCCCGTATGCACACAGTAGGGCCGTCCGGACACATCGATCACCGCTTGGGCCAGCGCCTCATCAAGGGGTATTACCGCATCTCCGAATCGTCGGATGCCTTGCTTGTCGCCCAATGCGGTATGGAGTGCCTGACCGAGCACGATCGCGGTGTCCTCGACAGTGTGGTGGGCGTCAATGTGCCAGTCGCCGGAGCTTTCCACGTCGAGGTCTATCAGGGAATGCCGAGCGAAGGCCGTGAGCATGTGATCGAAGAACCCGACCCCGGTCGAGATCTGGGAACGACCTGTCCCATCCAGGTTGAGACTTATCCGGATTTTCGACTCCGAGGTTTGACGTTCGAGGCTGGCGGTGCGCGCCGCGCTCATGGAATCTCCTTGTGTGATTGGGCTCTCAGGGCGGCAGCGAGCGCATCCTTGAAGGCCTGCATCTCCGCCGGCGTGCCGGCTGACACCCGCAACCAGCCGTCAGGTCCGGTCTCTCGAATCAACACTCCGCGATCAAGCAAGGCCCGCCACACCGCCTGCCGGTCGGCGAATCGCCCGAACAGGACGAAATTGGCGTCCGACTCGGCAACCTCGAGCCCCCGAGCGGCGAGCCATTCCGCCAGGTCGTCTCGAGCTTGCCGTAGCTGATCCACCTTGGCCAGCATCTCGGGCGCGTGCGCCAAGGCGACCCGAGCCGCCGCCTGGGTGAGCGCGGAGAGGTGATAGGGCAGTCGAACGATCCGCAGCGCCTCGATGAACGCGGGCGCCGCGGCAAGATAGCCCAGTCGGCCGGCGGCGAAAGCGAAAGCCTTCGACATGGTGCGGCTGACCGCAAGCCGTGGATAGTCGGGCAGCAACACGAGTGCGCTTGGCGTGCCAACCCGGGCGAACTCGTAGTAGGCCTCATCGACAACCACCACTCCGAGCGAGGCATCGCAGATCGCTCTTATGGTCTCCAGATCAACGGCGGTGCCGGTGGGGTTGTTCGGGCTGGCTATCAAGATCACGTCCGGCCGGGTCTGCAGCACAACGGCTGCGGCCTCGTCCGGATCAATGGTGAAGTCATCCCGCCTGGGAGCGGTATGCCAATCGCTGTGGGTGTCTCGGGCGTACTCGGGATACATCGAGTACGTCGGGGCGAAAGAGAGCACCCGACGACCTGGCCCCGCGAACGCCATCAGCACCTGCAACATGACCTCGTTGCTGCCGTTCGCAGCCCAGATCTGCTCGGCCGTCAAACCGTGCCCGAGGTACCGCGCAAGATCAGCGCGCAGGCCGAGTGCATCGCGTTCGGGGTATCGGTTCAAGGAGCGGCCGGCCTCAGCAACCGCTGCGGCGATGTCGCTGATCACCTGCTCGCTTGGTGGATAGGGATTTTCGTTGACGTTGAGACAGACAGGCACATCGAGCTGGGGCGCTCCGTAGGGTTGCTCGCCAATCAGCTCGGGGCGCAGCGGGAGATCCTCGAGCGCCGGACTCGCGGTAGCTCCCCCATCAATCGAGGAAACAGGCATCATTGGTTGCGCGTCGTCGGGAAGAACCTGCGAGCGATGGCGGCGCCGTGCGCCGGCAAATCTTCGGCGTCGGCAAATACCTCCACCTTTCGGGCGACGTCTGCGAACGCGGCCCTGGTATAGCTCACGACCTGCACCATCTTGAGAAAGCTCCGGACGTTCAGCCCTGAGGAGTGGCACGCGCAGCGGCCAGTGGGCAGGATGTGGGTGCTGCCTGCGCAGTAGTCCCCCAGGGAAACCGGCGACCATGGCCCGACGAAGATCGCTCCCGCATTGACGATCTTGGATGCGACCCGCTCTGGGTCTGCAGTCTGCACCTCCAGGTGCTCTGCCGCATAGCCGTTCGCCACGTCGACGCCCTGTTCGAGATCATCCACCATCACGATGGCAGACTGCCGACCCGCCAGGGACTGCACGATTCGCTCGACATGCTTGGTCGACGGCACCTGCGCCGACAGCTCGGCTTGGGTTCCCTCGGCCAGCTCATCAGAATCAGTGATCAACACCGCTGCTGCGAGTGGGTCGTGCTCGGCTTGGGAGATCAGGTCGGCGGCCACATGGACTGGATCCGCGGTTGCGTCTGCGAGCACCGCGATCTCGGTCGGCCCGGCTTCGGAGTCAATGCTGACGCGGCCCTTGAGCAGCCGCTTCGCTGCCACGACGTAGATGTTTCCTGGCCCGGTGATCAAGTCGACCTGACGGCATAGGCCGGGAACCCCGTACCCAAACATTGCGATGGCCTGCGCTCCGCCAACCGCATACACCTCATCGACACCCAGGATGTGGCAGAGGGCGAGGATGTTGGGATGCGGCAGGCCGCCGTACTCGATCTGCGGCGGTGACGCGAGCGCGATGGAACCGACGCCCGCGACCTTTGCCGGCACGACGTTCATGATCACGCTCGAGGCCAGCGGCGCCAACCCGCCCGGGACGTACAGACCGACTCGGCTCACCGGAATCATCCGGCGCCGTATCACCGCACCTGGCGCGACACTGACCTCGCCACCGGTGTCACCGAGCTCGGTCTCGCACACTCTTCTGCGCCGCTCGATCGCGGTGCCGAAGGCCTTTCGAAGATCGGGATGAAGCCGTGCTGCGGCATTCTCCAGAGCCGTCGTCGGCACCCGGAAGTTGGTCGGAAGCACTCGATCAAAACGCAGGGAGTAATCAGCGAGTGCGGCGATACCGCGCCGCGCGACGTCTTCGCAAATTGGCCGAACGCTCTCCGTCGCTGCGGCTACGTCGAATTCGGCTCGGGGCACTATGGCGGCGTAATCTAGCCGCTCGCCGGCCGCCCGCCGGCCGCGAAGGTTGATCACCCGAAGCACGGAGAGATTCTACGGCCCAGGTGTCGTGCACCGATTCCGATAATCACCAGCCAGTCGGCACCGCGTGAGGAGGTTTATGGCAGAGCCGCCCGCCGACCGCGGCGTGATCTTAAGAGCCGCAATTGGCATCGGTCTTTATGCCATGGCTTTCGGTGCCTCCTTCGGTGCCATCTCGATAGGTTCTGGACTGACCGTGGCCCAAACCATGGTGCTGAGCTTGGTGATGTTCACCGGCGCGTCCCAGTTCGCTTTTGTCGGCGTCTTGGCATCGGGTGGTTCACCCTTCGCCGCGGTATCCGCCGGTCTGCTCCTCGGGGTGCGCAACGCATTCTATGGAGTGCCGATTTCGGAGATCTTGCACCCTCGCGGACTTGCCAGAGTGTGGACGGCGCACTTTGTCATCGACGAGTCAACCGCGATGGCCGTCGCTCAAGCGACGCCGCGGGCGCGACGCTATGCATTCTGGGCGACTGGGCTGATCTTGTTCACGCTGTGGCAACTGGGCAGCCTGACCGGGGCGCTGATCGGCCAAGCAATAGACCCATCTGCAGTTGGACTTGATGCTGCTGCGCCCGCCGTTTTCCTGGCTCTGCTGTGGCCGATGCTGCGGCGTCGCGAGGCGCGCTGGGTTGCTTTAGGGGGCGCAGCCGTGGCGTTGGCGCTGGTTCCCTTCACACCGCCGGGCGTCCCCGTCGTTGCAGCGGCAGGGGTGGCGTTGGTCGCTGGCCTGCTTCCCAACCGCGAAGGCAGCCGGGAAGGCACGGAGCTCAGTGAGGACGGGCAGGTCACATGACACCGCTCTGGTGGGCGATCGTCGTTGCAGCTGTCGGCTGCTACCTGTTAAAGCTCGCGGGGGTATCGCTGCCCGAATCGATTCTGAATCACCCCAAGGTGCAACGAGTCGCTCAGTTCCTGCCCATTGCGATGCTGTCTGCCTTGGTGGCGGTTGAGCTCTTCGACCATGGCGGCCGCTATGCGCTCGATTGGCGCACCCTCGCCGGCGTCACAGCCGGGGTCATCGCCTTGCTGTTGCGGCGCGGCTTTCTGGTGGTATTCCTGGTAGCCATCGGCGTGACCGCGCTATTGCGGCTGCTCACCTGACCGTCCCCGCCGCCGAAACAGGGGCCGTGGCTCCTCGTCGTCGCGCCCGAGGGAAGAACCCAGCAGCACGGGAATGATGGCGAAGAACGGCCAGGTCAACAGGGACGCGCGGGCGCGCAGCGTTAGCGGAATGGCGACGAGCTCGCCTGGCTGAGCTGCCGCCAGACGCGCAGAAAAGTCACCAGGACCAAGCCGGTAGCCGACGAACCAACAGGTAAGCGCCGCGGCAGTCGCGCAGACCAGCACCACGAGCACCAATGACCAGCCAAGAGTTCGGAGCCAGCGCCAAGCCGCGACTCCGATCAAGAGCCCTACCACTAGACCGATGGCGCAAAACCATGCGTCGGCGGCGATGAATTCAGACAGACCGCGCTCCGTCGTCGTCGCTCCGCCGGTGCTGTTCAGCTCGTACGCCGGAGGTTTCACCACCAGCCACCAGACCACTCCGGCGGCAGCTCCTAAGCCCAGCGAGGCGGCGGCGAAGCCCCCCAACCGACCGGCCAGCCGCCGGGTACCTCGGGTCGAGGTTGACGCCGACTCGGTCACGACGCCAGACACGATGGCCCTAGGAGCGCTTTGAGGTCGGCCATCAGCGGAGGCGAAGGTGTCACGCGTAGTCGCTCGTCAAGTTTCATCACCGTTGTCTTCTCCGCTGATCGCAGTCGGAGCCGCACCTCCGTAAGACCAGGATGTGAGGCCAGTACGTCACGGAGCTGTTGCACGACTTGCGGGGTGCAACGTGCTGCAGGGAGAGAGATGATGACTGGGCCGCTTGGTGCTTCGCTGATGTCGGGGAGACTGAGCTCGGAGGCGTTCAAGGAGACGACGTCGTCCTCGACCTTCACCTTGCCCTTGATCTTGACCACGGTGTCGGTGGCCAACACGGTCGAGGTCATCTCATAAGCGCGTGGGAAGAGCAGGACCTCGATAGAGGCTTCCAAATCCTCGACCGTGATCACCGCCCAGATATCTCCCCGCCGTGTGGTCTTCCTTGTGATGTTGGTGATCATGCCCGCGATGGTCACCATCGTGTCCCGCGGACCATCATCGGCGAGCAGCTCGCCGATGCCGATGTCACGCTCGGCGGCCAGCACGTGCTCCAGCCCCTGCAGGGGATGATCACTGACATACAGACCCAACATCTCGCGCTCGAAGGCGAGCTTGGTTCTCTTATCCCAGTCAGGAATATCGGGAACATTGCCAGTCAGCACCGGATCGGTCTCGGCCAGCTCACCGAACAGGTCATCCTGGCCATTCGCCTCATTGCGCTTGAGGTCGAGGACCGCGTCCACCGCGGACTCGTACATGCTCATCAGCCCGCGGCGGGAATGCCCCATCGACTCGAATGCGCCTGCCTTGATCAACGACTCAATGACGCGCTTGTTGCACACCACGAGGGGGACCTGATCAAGGAAGCCGTGGAAGTTCACCGCCTTGCCATGAGCCTCGCGAGCGGCGACGATGCCCTCCACCACGTTGTGCCCGACATTGCGGACCGCCGTCAGGCCGAAGCGAATGTCGGCACCGACCGGGGTGAAGTTGGCTGCCGATTCGTTCACGTCTGGCTGCAACACCTGGATCCCCATCCGGCGACACTCGTTGAGATAGATGGCCATCTTGTCCTTGTCGTCGGCCACGGAGGTAAGCAGCGCTGCCATGAATTCGGCCGGGAAGTTGGCCTTCAGGTACGCGGTCCAGTACGAGACCATCCCGTACGCGGCGGTGTGGGCCTTGTTGAACGCATAGTCGGAGAACGGGACCAATGTGTCCCAAAGCGCCTTGGTCGCTGCGGGGGAGTAACCGTTCGCGCGCATGCCGTCGGAGAACGGCACGAACTCCGCGTCGAGGATCTCCTTCTTCTTCTTGCCCATCGCCCGGCGCATGTTGTCCGCCTGGCTCAAGGTGAACCCGGCCACCTTCTGGGCGATCGCCATCACCTGCTCCTGATAGACGATCAGCCCGTGAGTCGTGTCCAAAATCTCCGCAAGCGGCTCGGCCAGCTCGGGGTGGATCGGCGTGATCTCCTGACGGCCGTTCTTGCGCAACGCGTAGTTCGTGTGACTGTCCGCGCCCATCGGGCCCGGCCGATACAACGCCAAGACCGCTGAGATGTCCTCGAAGTTGTCGGGGCGCATCAGTCGTAGCAGGGCACGCATCGGCCCGCCATCGAGCTGAAAGACGCCTAGCGTGTCACCTCGGCCGAGCAATGCGTAGCTCGGCGCGTCGTCCAGCGGCAGGTCTTCCAGCACCAGCTGGAATCCGCGGTTCAGCGAGATGTTGGCCAGTGCATCGTCCAGCACGGTGAGGTTGCGCAGGCCGAGAAAGTCCATCTTGATCAGGCCGAGCGCTTCACAGCTCGGGTAGTCGAACTGGGTGATGATCGCGCCGTCTTGTTCCCGGCGCATGATCGGAATGATGTCGATCAAGGGGTCGCTCGACATGATCACTCCGGCGGCATGCACACCCCACTGTCGCTTCAGGCCTTCCAGATCCTTCGCCGTGTCAACGACGGTCTTGACGTCCGGATCTATGTCGTAAAGGGCCCGAAACTCGCCACCCTCGCCGTAGCGAGGATGTTGAGGATCAAAGAGTTTGGCCAGCGGGACGTCCTTGCCCATGACCGGCGTCGGCATCGCTTTGGTGATCTTCTCGCCGACGCCGAACGGGTACCCCAGCACCCGGGACGCATCTTTCACCGCCTGCTTGGCCTTGATCGTCCCGTACGTCACGATCTGGCTGACTCGGCCGTCGCCGTACTTCTCGGTCACATAGCGGATCACCTCGCCGCGCCGACGCTCATCGAAGTCAATGTCGAAGTCGGGCATCGAGACGCGGTCCGGGTTGAGGAATCGTTCGAAGATCAGTCCGTGCACCAGCGGGTCAAGATCAGTAATCCGCATCGCGTACGCGGCGATCGAGCCGGGACCAGAGCCGCGGCCTGGGCCGACTCGAATACCGTGCTCCTTGGCCCAGTTGATGAAGTCCGCGACCACCAGGAAGTAGCCCGCGAAGCCCATCGAGATGATCACACTGGTCTCGAAGTCGGCCTGTTTGCGCACCTCGTCGGAAATCCCGCTCGGATAGCGGCGGCGCAGGCCGGCCTCGACCTCGTGGACGAACCAGGAGTCCTCGGTCTCCCCGTCGGGACACGGAAAGCGCGGCATGTACGTGCCGTTGCCTTCGCTGAACGACACATTGCACCGCTCGGCAATTATGAGCGTGTTGTCACACGCCTCCGGAAGCTCGGCAAACAACGCACGCATCTCCGCCGGGGACTTCAGGCAGTAGCTATCTCCCTCGAGCTTGAACCTATTTCCGTCGGCCATGGTGGAGCCGGTTTGCACGCAGAGCAGCACCTCGTGTGCCGCGGCGTCGGATTGCTGGGCGTAATGCAGGTCGTTGGTCGCAACCAGCGGCAGCTTCAGATCCTTGGCAATCTTGAGCAGGTCGGCTCGTACCCGGCTCTCGATGGTCAGCCCGTGATCCATCAGCTCAACGAAGTAGTTGCCGGCGCCGAACAGATCGCGAAACTCCGCCGCACTGGCAATCGCATCCTGATAGCGACCGAGCCGAAGGTAGGTCTGCACCTCACCGGACGGACAGCCCGTGGTAGCGATCAACCCAGTGGCGTACCGGGCAAGCAGCTCGCGATCCATCCGCGGCTTGTAGAAGTACCCCTCCAACGATGCCAACGAGCTGAGCCGAAAGAGGTTGTGCATGCCGGAGGTGTTCTCGGCCCACAGCGTCAGATGGGTGAATGCTCCGCCCCCGGAGACATCATCGCTGCCGCCCTCTCCCCACAGCACCCGACGTCGTTCGGAGCGGTGCGTCTTCGGGGTGAGATAGGCCTCGATACCGATGATCGGCTTGACGGAGGAAGCTCGGCCCGCTTTGTAGAACTCGTACGCGCCGAAGGTGTTGCCGTGGTCAGTAACCGCGATGGCTGGCATGCCCAACCGCTCGCAACCGGAGAAAAGGTCAGCGATTCGTGCCGCACCGTCGAGCATCGAATACTCCGAGTGCACATGCAGGTGGACGAAAGAACCGTCCCCAGGCTGAATGCTCCCCGGCATATCCGCACCAACCTCCAAAAGTCTTCTTGCTGCACACGGGGAAGGTCAGCAAGCGCCTACATTAGTCGCCCGATCCCTCTACCAGTTTGCGCCGCGCCTCTGACAGGTCGATCTGGCGCGCATGCATCGAGGTGTTTGCCAGCGGATGGCTCAGCCATCCTTCTGGCACAGCGCAAGCACTTTTTCGACCGTTCGCAGATTGCGGATCGTCGAGCTCACGCCAATGATGGCGCTGAACCGCTCGGCGAGTTTGCTATTGCCCATGCCTTGTGAGTAGTTGACATAGACCTGCTGACCCGCGAACGTAAACGGCTCGTAATCCTTAGCCACCGATGCCACCTTGTCCTTCGCGGTCGCATCGGGCGCTTTCATCAAGAACGCCACGCTGACCTGACTCGGGTTCCCGTCCGGGAAGGGGTTTTCGGCCACAATCTTCTCCAGTTGGGCGGCTGTTCGGACCGCGACGTCGATCGGGCGTCCGAAGGTGTCTTTGATCGCTTCGGAAATCTCCCGTTCCAGCGTCGCGGCCTTCTTCGCCGAGGTGATGATCAAGTTGCCGCTGTTGATGTAGGTCGCGACATTGGTGTACCCCAGATCTTCTGCCATCGCGCGTAATGCCGGCATGGAGATCTTGTTGTTGGGACCGAGATTGACACCGCGCAGGAAGGCAGCATAGGTAGCCACCTCGCCATCATTTCAGGCGCTACTCGATCAACGTGGCGTCACTGGCGCGACGGGACTGGGCCCTGGCGTTTGCCTACCTGGAAAACGTTTCGACTGCCACTCAATCCGTTGAGGACTTCTTCGCCCGATACGCAGGTGACCTCACCGCCGGAGACATCGAGGCCCGCTTCATGCCGAGCGGATCGAGTGACCCGGGCTTACCCCCGGTGCCGCCACGGGTTGACAAGAGGCGCCTCACAATCGGCGAAGTCCCGCTCGTTAGTGTGGCGATCGCTGCGCCGTGACAGATCGCGATGCAAGCAATCTGTGCATCCATGGGGTCCATGACTACGCCGATCCGTTCCTTGTCAGCGACCAATGGTCCGTACCGCAGGGCTGCCTCAACGTCGAACGCCAGAATGTGATCGGCCATGCTGACGAAGATCGACTGATAGGACCGCTCCAGTGACGTGCGTCGCCGCCCTGCTGGCAGTCGTTCCAAACCGTAACTGATCTCGGCAACGGTCACCACGGTCGAGAAGAGCTCGCTCGGATCCTGATCGGCAAGCCACGCAACGACCGCCGCATTGGGCCGCGTCCGCATCAGCTCACTGGTGACATTGGTGTCGAGAATGATCACCTAAGCTCAACCGGCCGCTGTCGCCGTTTCCGTCGCGGCACCTCAAGATCGACTCCGCCGTGCTCGAGGCTGACAGTGCGAATCGCATCAAACAGACCGACAGGTCGCTGCTCTGCCACAGCGTCGGCCAGGATGGCCCGAATCTCCGCTTCCATCGATCGGCCGTGTTCCGCCGCTCTGACGCGCAACCGTGCCTTCACGTCCGCATCGAGATTGCGGATACTAATTGCCGTCATTGCTATCACCCTGCTAGCAATGATAGCGACAACTGAACTAACTGGGGTTTCACCTAGATAACTGTCGCCAGATTGCGTCCACGCGGCGGGCACATTTCAATGCAGTCTGACGACACTCAGTAGACGCGAGTCACACCATCATTTGGCGAGCGGTGGGTGGTATCGGCCGAGGGAGCTTGGTGATACCAGACAGATACTCGTCAACACCTGCGGCACAGGCTCGCCCTTCAGCGATTGCCCAGACGATCAGCGACTGACCGCGGCCGGCGTCGCCGCACACGAACACCCCATCCACATTGGTGGCGTAGTCCTTGTCTCGCGCCACGTTGCCACGTTCGTCGAGCGCCACACCAAGTTGGGGGATGACTGTGTTCGTTTCAGGGCCGGTGAAGCCCATCGCCAGCAGCACCAGCTCGGCCGGGATCTCTCGTTCCGTCCCCGTCACGGGGACGATCTTGCCCGCCTCGAACCGGACTTCGAACATGCGCAACGACGCCACGTTGCCGTCGTAGTCACCAATGAACTCCGAGGTCGAGACTGAATAGACCCGCTCGCCTGCCTCCTCATGCGCTGAGGACACCCGGTAAGTCATCGGGTACGTCGGCCAAGGCTGGTGCTCGGGCCGCTCGTCTGGCGGCGTTGGCATGATCTCCAGCTGCACAATCGACTTCGCCTGCTGGCGGATCGCCGTACCAAGGCAGTCCGCGCCCGTATCTCCGCCGCCGATGATGACGACGTGCTTGTCCTTGGCGGTGATCTGGTTGTCCACCCGGTGCCCCAACGAGGCCCGATTGGACTGCGGCAGGTACTCCATCGCCTGATGAATCCCACTGAGGTGGCGCCCCGGCACCGGCAGGTCACGCCCGACTGTTGATCCGACGGCAAGCACGATCACGTCGTAGCGCTCTTTGAGCTCCGGTCCGGTGATCGTCACACCAGCCTCGACGCCGCTGTGGAAGTTGGTGCCCTCGTCCCGCATCTGCCGAATGCGCCGATCTAGGACCGACTTCTCCATTTTGAACTCGGGGATGCCATATCGCAGCAGCCCGCCAGGCTCATCAGCCCGCTCGAAGACCGCGACGGTGTGCCCCGCCCGGGTGAGCTGCTGGGCTGCCGCCAGCCCGGAGGGGCCTGATCCGACCACCGCCACCCTCTTGCCGGTATGCCACTCCGGCGGCTGCGGATTCACCCGCCGCTCATCCCAGGCCTTATCGATGATCGCGACCTCGACGTTCTTGATTGTCACGGGATCGCGATTGATCCCGACCACACAGGCTGTCTCGCAGGGCGCCGGACAGAGCCGACCGGTGAACTCCGGAAAGTTGTTGGTCGCGTGCAGCCGTTCCAGCGCTTCGTCCCAATCGCTGCGCCAGACGAGGTCGTTCCACTCCGGAATGAGATTGCCCAGCGGACATCCCGTGTGACAGAACGGAATGCCACAGTCCATGCAACGGCCCGCCTGCTCGGAGATGATCGGCAGCACGGCCCGCCCCGGCGTACCCAGATAAACCTCTTTCCAATCATGGATCCGCTCGGCTACCGGCCGCCGTGTCGCCACCAGTCTCGGAGTGGA